>OKRT01001052.1_pt1 | contig 12931 bp, 10 predicted proteins | sample 1601111 | NCBI WGS metagenome assembly OKRT01 (sample SAMEA3541572, study PRJEB24748) | human gut metagenome | biome: human gut; feature: human-associated habitat; material: faeces | place: China | collected 2012 | reverse complement strand
CTGGGAGCGGTGGCGTTGTGGAGGTCGCCGTTCGTGCCGGTGCTGTTCACGGCCTCGGCCCTGGCAACGGGTGCCGCGGTGCTCATCGTGGTGGCGGTGGCGGGTATTGCCGGATATACTATGCCGTCTCAGGATTTCGCGGGCGCGCTGCGGATCTGGCGCTTTGGTCTGGCGGCGCTGGCCTCTCTAGCGGGAATGTTCGGCGCAGCCATTGGGGCACTGCTGCTCATCTGTCATCTCGCCTCCCTGGAGAGCTTCGGCGTGGCCTACCTCACGCCCTTTGCCGCCAACGACGGGGAACAGGTGGAGGGGCATGCCGTGATCCGACAGCCGCTGCCCAGCGTCAAGCTGCGGGAGACGGCGCTCAAGACCCAGAACAGGCCCTCGTCCAATTCATATTGAAGATGGTGCAAAGAATATTCAGTGGGATCGTACAACCAAATGGGTAAAAGAAAATCTTGTGAATAATATTCAGATGATTCATAATGATGATGACTATAAAGAAGAAAAAACAGGACTTCATGAATTAGAATTCATTGAAACGAGAAGATTTACAACACAGCAAAAAACTTATCATGATTGTCATCTTGGTTTCCATATGTTGAACCTTGTTGAAGGAAGCCAGGCAATTGTGGAAAGTCCAACCAATACATTTGAACCATTTATTGTACATTATGCAGAGACTTTTATTATTCCTAGTGCAGTTTTAGAATATACAATTCGTCCATATAATGATAATGAAACAATTAAATTTATAAAAGCATATGTAAGAGCATAAAAACGCACAAAAGTGCGTTTTTGTATTTATGCAAATATATTTATTTTGAATTTACAGAGTACTCTTTTTTGACTTTGTGGTATAATAAAGCAAAAGCAGGATGAGAATGAGGATATATAGAAATAGAAGTTGATTATTAATATAAATGAAAAGAGATATTTTTGAGAATACAGAAATCTGTAGTTCTAGAAGTATCTTAATTAGAGGTAAACAGTCATAACCAAAACAACAATAGCAGTGATTAAATAAAAGGCTAAGTATAGAAAAGGCACATCATCATGAAAAAGATACCAGTAGGAATAGAAAACTTTAAGGAAATGATAGATGATCAATATTATTATATTGATAAGACAGAATTGATAAATGATGTTATGAATGAAAAGCTTGTCTTATATACAAGACCAAGAAGATTTGGAAAAACATTAAACATGAGTATGCTTTATTATTTCTTTTCTCACAAGGAGAAAGATAATGCTTATCTATTTGATGGATTAAATGTTTCTAAAGATAAAGAAACAATGTTACATCAGAATCAATATCCTGTTATATTTATGACTTTAAAAGATATGAAAAGAACTGATTATCATCAACAAATTGATAAATTTGCTTCTCTGATATCTGATATCACGAAAAAAATCCAGAGCTTTATACCAGTCCCTATATTGATGACGATGATAAAAATATCCTAAAGATGTATAAAAATAGAACATGTTCAATGAATGATCTTCAAGATGCATTGTTGAAGTTATCACATTGTCTTTATATGCACTATCAACAAAAAGTGATTATTCTTATAGATGAATATGATGTTCCATTACAATCAGCCTATACAAATGGTTATTATGATGAAATGGTTGATTTCTTAAGAAATGTCTTTTCATCAGCCTTGAAAACCAATGATGCACTAGAAAAAGGAGTTCTGACAGGATGTCTTAGAATATCTAAGGAAAGTATCTTTACAGGACTCAATAATTTCAATGTCTATTCCATCATGGATGAACAATCAAGCACAAGATTTGGTTTTACTCAACAGGAAGTGAATGAATTATTAAATGAATATAATTTTCTTGAACAAAAAGATGAAGTCAAGGAATGGTATGATGGTTATCGGTTTGGCAGTACAGAGATCTATAATCCATGGAGTGTCTTAAAATATGTTTTAAAAGCTATCCAGTCAAAACCAGAACCAGAATCATTCTGGGCGAATACGAGTAGTAATGAACTGGTTGTCAATTATATCAAGAATGCTGATGATGTGATGTATGATGAATTTGAAATGTTGATGCAAGGTCAATCACTAATTAAGCGTTTGAAGCTTGATTTAACCTATCAGGAGATGGATAATCAGGATAATGTCTATAGCTTTCTATTATTGACGGGTTATCTGAAAGTCATTAGCCAGATTGATATGAATACCTATGAATTGGTTATTCCTAATAAAGAAGTCTATCAGATTTATAAAAACTCATTTATGGATTATTTTAATATGTATACCAAGGAAAGAAAAGGTCAGCTTGTCACAGCATTACTTGAACAAAAAGTAGAAGAAGCGCAAGCAATTCTAAATGATATTTTATTCAAAGATATCAGCTACTACGATAATAGTGAAGCCTTCTATCATGGCTTTCTTGTTGGATTAATGCAGGAATATGGAATTTCATCAAACAAAGAAAGTGGAGAAGGAAGATTGGATATTTTTATTAAACCAAGACGAGCAGATAGAAAGGTCATTGTGATAGAATGTAAACATTCACAAAAAGAGAGTGAAATAGTAAAAGATAGTGAAGTTGGTGCAAGACAAATTATTGAAAAGAAATATCTAGAAGGAATCAAAGTTAATGAACAAAGAGAAGCAATTGGTTATGGGATAGCCTTCTATAAAAAAAGATGTATAGTTACAGCTGCATTAAAATAGCTTTATAAGTTATTTCAATGCAGCTTTTTACATTAGAGCGTTGTAACTTTTATCTTATATTTATATAGGTACATTTTTCAGTATATTCATTACTACTAGAAAAAGCGATAATAAAGCAAAGGTAGTGATGAGGAAAGATGATTAATTATTCACCATTGTTTAAAACAATGAAAGAAAAAAATATAACGTCCTATGCATTAATCTATAAACATGGAATTAATGCGAGAACTTTTCATAATATAAAAAACAATAAAGGCATTTCAACTTATACTCTAGAAAGGTTATGTCAAATATTAGATTGTACACCAAATGATGTTATTGCATTTGTTGAAGATAAGTAGTCGTAAGACTATTTTTTTCTTGTACAAAAGTCTAAAATTGTCTAAATTAATATTCTATCAATCACTAAATATTAATGCTTTTTTAGCCCATTTCATGTATAATGGAATATATGAAAGGGGTTTTATTATGGCAAAATTAGATAATTTTTTGATTCAACTTTTTCATGAAGGTAATTGCTTAGAAATGTATAAAGTTTTTGGTGCTCACTTTGATGAAGTTGATGGTCAAAAAGGTGTACGCTTTAGTGTTTATGCACCAAATGCAAAAAGTGTTCAAGTAGTGGGAGATTTTAATAAATGGAATGGTGAGAATCATTACATGGAAAGATATACTGATGGGGGAATTTTTACTTTATTTATTCCAAAAATAAAACAGTATGATACATATAAATATCGTATTGAAACACCTAATGGTTCAATTGTAGATCGTGCTGATCCTTATGCTTTCTTTAGTGAGTTACGTCCAGCAACAGCTTCAAAAGTATATAAGCTTGATGGTTTTAAATGGGCTGATAAACGTTGGTTAAATAAACGTACAAAGAATTTTGATAAGGTTTTAAATATTTATGAAGCTAATATTGGTTCATGGAAAATGAAGAAAGATTTTACAGATGAAGAAGATGGTGAATATTATAGCTATGAGGAAATGATTGATCAATTGATTCCATATGTTGTTGAAAATGGTTTTTCTCATATTGAATTAATGCCTTTAATTGAATTCCCATTTGATGGTTCATGGGGATATCAAGCAACAGGTTATTTTAGTGCAACAAGTCGTTATGGAAATCCAAAACAATTGATGGCATTTATTAATGCTTGTCATAAAAATGATATTGGGGTTATTATGGATTTTGTACCTGCACATTTTGTAAAGGATGGTCATGGATTACATCAATTTGATGGTGGGTATGTTTATGAATATCCTGATATTAATTTAAGATATACAGAATGGGATAGTTGTTATTTTGATTTAGGACGTGAAGAAGTTCGTAGTTTCTTAATGTCATCAGTTCATTTCTGGGCGCATTATTTCCATGTAGATGGTATTCGTTTTGATGCTATTAGTAATTTGATTTACTGGAAGGGAAATAAAGAAAGAGGCGTTAATGATGGTGCTATTGAATTTATGAAACGTATGAATTCACATATGAATGGACTATTCCCTAGTGTTATGTTAATTGCTGAAGATTCTTCTGATTATCCAAATGTTACAAGAGCACCATCAGCAGGTGGTTTAGGTTTTGATTATAAATGGGATTTAGGTTGGATGAATGACACTTTGGCTTACTTTAAAAAAGATCCAATCTATCGTCAATATCCAGATACACATAATAAATTAACTTTCTCAATGATGTATTTCTATCGTGAAAATTATATTTTACCTTTCTCACATGATGAAGTTGTCCACAGTAAAGGAACAATTCTTGATAAGATGTGGGGAAATAATGAACAAAAATTTGCGCAATGTAAGGCCTTGTATCTTTATATGATGACTCACCCTGGAAAGAAATTAAACTTCATGGGAAATGAATTAGCTGAATATAAAGAATGGGATGAAAAGAAAGCATTAGGATGGGTATTACTAAAATATCCTCAACATGATTCATTCCACCGCTATTTTAGTGATTTAAATCATTTGATTTTAGATCATCCAGCATTATATCAATATGACTATTATCCTGAAGGATTTGAATGGTTAGTTGTTGATGATATGAAACAAAGTGTCTTTGCTTATGCAAGATATGCACCAGATGGGGAAATTCTAGTGTGTGTTATGAACTTTGTTGGTAATACTCATAAAGGATATCGTATTCCAGTGCCAGTAGAAGGAACTTATAAAGAAATTATTAATACTGATACAGATTACTATACTGGTAGCAATATCGTCAATAAACGTGCAATTAAATCTAAAAAAATACCTGCTGTAAACAAAGAAAATTCAATTTTAGTTGACATTGCTCCATTTTCGGGTATGATATTTGAATTGAGAAGAAAATAGTAGAGGGAGAATATTATGTTTAAAACAAAAGAAGAATTTAAATATGAGTTTTCAAGAAGAATTATTGAATCATATGGACGTACTGTAGAAGAATCTCATATTACAGAAAAGTTCATGGTTCTTGAAACAATGGTAAGAGATTATGCTTCAGTTAACTGGGCAATGACTAAGATGGTCACTAAAACAAATTATCAAAAACAAATTCATTATTTTTCAATGGAATTCCTTATTGGACGTTTATTAGTCAACAATATGATGAACTTAGGAATCTATGAAATTGCAAAAGATGGGTTAGCTGATTATGGGATCAATATTCATGAATTAGAAGAACTTGAATCTGATGCAGGTCTTGGTAATGGTGGTTTAGGTAGATTAGCTGCTTGTTTTATGGATTCTCTAGCATCTTTATCTTATCCGGCTTTTGGAAATACAATTCGTTATGAATATGGATTGTTTAAACAAAAGATTGAAAATGGATATCAAGTGGAAGTTCCAGATCAATGGTTAAAGCTTGGAAATATGTGGGAAGTTAGAAAACCAAAGCATGCTGTTGATGTTAAATTCTGGGGTCGTGTTGTTTGGAATGAAGAAACTGGTAAATGGGATCATATTGATGCTGAATGTGTAAGAGCAGTTCCATATGATATGCCAATTGTTGGAAACAATACAACAGTAACAAACACACTTCGTTTATGGCATGCAGAACCTAGTGATGAAATTCCATCAAATAAAGACTTTAGACAATATGCTCAAGAAGTTAGAGATATTTGTCAAAACTTATATCCAGATGATTCAACGCTTGCTGGACGTACACTTCGTTTAAAACAACAATATTTCTTTGTATCTGCCGGAATTCGTGCAATTGTTAAAAATCATTTAAGAGTTTATCCATCGTTAAGTAATTTCCATGAAAAGAATGTTATTCAATTAAATGATACTCATCCAGTTTTAGCTATTCCTGAATTGATGAGAATCCTTATTGATGAATACGATATGGAATGGGATGAAGCATGGCATATTACTTCTCATACATGTGCTTATACAAATCATACCATTTTATCAGAAGCCTTAGAAAAATGGCCTGTTTCTACAATGGAAACATTATTACCTAGAATTTATCAAATTATTGAAGAAATTAATCGTCGTTTCATTGGTTATGTGAAACAAGTGAGTGATCATGATGATGATTTATTAAATCGTGTTATGATTATTAAAGATGGTCAAGTTTTTATGGCACATCTTGCAATTGTAGGAAGTTTTAGTGTTAATGGTGTTGCTAGACTTCATACACAAATTTTAAAAGAACAAGAAATGAAAGATTTCAATTTCTTATATCCTCATAAGTTTAATAATAAGACAAATGGTATTACACATAGAAGATGGCTTGCTTATTCAAACCCAGAATTATCTGCATTATTAAATGAAACAATTGGAAATGAATGGATTAGTCATCCAGAACAATTAGAAAAATTAATGAATTATGCTGATGATTCTATTGTTCAAGGTAAGTTCTATAATGTAAAACAACAAAGAAAACAAGTCTTAGCTGATTATATTTATAAACATAATGGTATTCGTGTTGATGTGAATAGTATCTTTGATATTCAAGTTAAGAGATTACATGCTTATAAACGTCAATTATTAAATATCATGCACGTTATTTACTTATATCAAGAAATGAAAGCAAATCCAGAGTTTAGAATTTATCCAAGAACATTCATCTTTGGAGCAAAAGCTGCCCCAGCATACTATTTTGCTAAAAAAGTTATTAAATTGATTAATAGTGTTGCAGATGTTGTGAACAATGATCCAGAAACAAATCAATATTTAAAAGTTGTCTTTATTGAAAATTATGGTGTAACTTTAGCCGAAAAGATTATGCCTGCAGCTGATGTTTCTGAACAAATTTCAACAGCTGGTAAAGAAGCTAGTGGTACTGGAAACATGAAATTCATGATGAATGGTGCAGTAACTATTGGAACATTAGATGGTGCTAATGTGGAAATTGCTGAACGTGTGAAAGATGATAATATTGTTATCTTTGGTTTAAAAGATAATGAAGTTAATGATCTAAGACAACATGGTCAATATAATGCCTGGGATTATTATAACAATGATCCACGTATTAAACGTGTTGTAGATTCTTTAGTTGATGGAACATTCCATGAATCAAGAGAAGAATTTAGAATGATTTTTGATGAATTAATGAATAGAAATGATGAATATTTCTTGTTCGCTGATTTTGAATCATATTTAGATGCTCAAGCAAAAATTGATGCATTATATCGTGATCGTGCAACATGGTCTAAGATGTGCTTAGTTAATATTGCACAATCTGGATACTTCTCATCAGATCGTACAATTGAAGAATATGTTGCTGATATTTGGAAATTAGATAGAGTGAAACGTTAAAAGGAAAGTCAATTTGACTTTCCTTTTGTTAACCATAAAACTGTATCTTTTAACGTCACTTCCATCGGTCGTGTCGTATATCCCAATTCCTCACTAGCCTTTTGATGAGAGAAGAATTGGCTGTGAGTTATTGTATAAAGTGAATAAGGGGTATAGAGAGGTCGCTGCTTCTTTAGCTTTGCTAAGCCCTGGATAATAGGTAAGCATGCTTTGGCAAGAAGTGTTGGAACCATGACTAGGCGGGGACCTTCATGAATTTGTTTGACAATATTAAGTAATGATTTCATTTCATAGTATTGACTTGAGAGAATATAGCATTCACCAACACGGCCTTTTCTTGCAGCTAATAGACATCCCATAGCAACATCACGTACATCAACAAAATCATATCCACCTTTTACGCATGTCCATAAGTGGTAGTGAATATAATCATTGATGAATTGTACAAGGTAATTACTAGAATCACCATAGGGACCAATGATTCCGGATGGTAAAACAACAATCCCATTTAACCCCAAATTCACACTGCTCAATACGAAAGAAGTTGCTTCTGCCTTTGTCTTAGCATATCCACCCTTAACGAGCTCTGATGAAAAATAGGAAGTTTCACTTATGATTCCATCTTCTTGTTTTAATGCATGGACAGAACTTACATAAATGAAACGATAAACATGTTTTTGCAAACATAGGGAAACAACGTTTCGTACTCCTCTTACGTTAACTTCATAAAGCAAAGGCGTAATGTATTCATCCATACTAATAATTCCAGCCGTATGAATCACATAAACTTTTTTATTTTCGATGTGTTCAAATAAAGGAAGTAAACTTTTCAAATCACGAACATCACCATGGAAATACTGAACTTGTTGAGTGTGTGGAGATTTTTCGTGAGGCATAATGAGACCACGTATTTCAACATTTTGTTTCATTAAATATCGGATGATTGTATTGCCTAAATGACCCAAAGCACCAGTCACAATAAATAATTCGTTCATAATGAACACCTCATTTGCTTCTTCTTTCTAATTGCATTATAGTATAGATGTATAGGTGTTTCAATCATCAGAAATGGCCAATTTGACAGTTGCTAGACACTTATCCAATATATGTTGAAAAAGAGGTGGAAATGATGAAAAAAAATATTGATCACCGTGTTGTGGTGACAGAAAAATGGATAAAAAAAGCTTTTATTGATTTATTGATGGTGAAACCGATTTATTGTATTAAAGTGAAAGAAGTTTGTGAGAATGCAGGGATTAATAGAGGGACGTTTTATTTGCATTATAAAGATATTTATGATTTATTGGATAAATTAAAGAGTGAATTGTTAGAGGGATTTAATCAGACTTTAATGGAACAGATTAAACATAATGAAATAACTTTATCAACAATTGAACATATATTTCATTATTTTAAAGAAAATAGGGATTTTTGTATTGTTATTTTAGGTGAACATGGAAATACAAAAATATTAACAGAGTTTTTAGAAATAGGAAAGAAAAAGTATAAAGAGACATATTCTCAAGAATATAATGAGTTTATGGATTATCAATATCAATTTATATCTGCTGGATGTTTAGGAGTTTTGAAACAATGGCTTTTTGATGAGAATCAAATATCAGAAGAAGAAATTGCGAAAATAGTTTATCGTTTGATTAATGGGAAGTGATTTTTTCTAATGACATTCTTTGATAGTTTTTTAAAATCCAATATGTTATACTAAGAGCAGGTAGAAATAACGATAGAATCTTTATTTTTTACTTTAAGAAAGGGTAGGGAATATGGAAGAAACTGCAATCAGAATGAAAGCATATGCTGTGAATTTTAATGAAATTAGAGTTTATCTTTCAAAGAATTATTATAATGGAATCAGCAGTAAATTTTATTTGAAGGATTTTGAAGAAGATGAATTATTATTATTAACAGGAGATGCATTAAATAGTAATGATAATCCTGATTATCAAGAATATGCATTTCACATTTCTTTTAAAATGGGTAAGGTTTATAAGATTGTTGATGCTTATGGCTTATCTTGTTTTTTAGATTTTTCAAGACTTTCATTGTGTAAAGAATTTGATGAATTATATTATTATGATGGTGAAGATTTAGGGAATACTTATACCCAACAACAAACAACATTTAAGGTTTGGGCACCACTAGCTACAGATGTTATTTTAAAAATCTATAAAGATGATGTTGAACAGCTTTATCCTATGAAAAGAGGATTAAAAGGTGTTTATAATGTGAGTGTTGAAGGAGATTTAGAACTTACAAACTATGTTTATATGATTAGACATTCGGAAGATTATGAAGTCTCACTTGATCCATATGCTTATGCATGTGCCTCAAATGGACGTTGTAGCATTGTTGTTGACTTAGATAAGGTTGTTATGCCTAGGCATACAATGCCACCATTATTACATAAAACAGATGCAATAATTTATGAAACAAGCGTCAGAGATTTTTCTATGTCATCGACAAGTGGAATGAAAAACAAAGGAAAATTCTTGGCTTTTAGTGAATTACATACATCAACAGATAGTGGGAATCCAACGGGACTTGATTATTTATCATGTTTAGGAATTACCCATGTTCAATTAATGCCAATTAATGATTTTGCTACTGTGGATGAAAGAAATCCAACAGAACTTTATAATTGGGGGTATGATCCAGCAGGTTATAATGTGACTGAAGGAAGTTATGTCACTGATCCTGATGATGGATATAAACGTATCCAGGAAGCACAACAAATGATTCATGCATTACATTCTAGAGGGTTAAGAGTTGTTTTGGATGTGGTTTATAATCATATGCATGATGTGAATTTAAATGCTTTAGAGAGAACTGTTCCGCATTATTATTTTAGAAGAAATGATGATGGTAGTTTATCTAATGGTTCATGGTGTGGGAATGATTTAAATACCACGGCAATGATGTGTCGTAAATATATTTTAGATATGTGTAAACGTTGGCAAGTGCTTTATGGTATTGATGGTTATCGTTTTGATTTGATGGGTATTATTGATCAGGAGACAATGAAACTTGTAGATGCTCAAGGGAAGGCAATTGATTCTTCATTTATTGTTTATGGTGAAGGATGGAATATGATGACAGCATTGAGTGAAGAAAAACGTACGACAATTCAAAATAATCGTCAAACACCACATATTGGTTTCTTTAATGATTTCTTTAGAGATACGTTAAGAGGAACCAATCAAATGGAATCAAAAGGTTATTTTTCAGGAGATACATATAAGACAAATGATGCAATGAAAGCAATTTGTAATTTAGAAATGTTTGATAATATTTCACAATCTATCAATTATGTAGAATGTCATGATAATGCAACATGTTATGATAAATTACAAATCTCTAATTATGATGAAAATGAAGAAGTGAAGAAAAAACGTTTACGTTTGATGTTAGCGGCAGTTATCTTGTCACAAGGTGTTCCTTTTATTCATAGTGGACAAGAGTTCTTTAGAACCAAAGGTGGACAATCTAATACCTATAATGCAGGAGATCAAGTGAATGCTTTGGATTGGAACCGTAAGGATATGGAAATTGATACAGTTCAATTTGTTCAATTCCTAATCCATTTAAGAAAAAATAATCGTTGTTTCCGTTATGATGATTATGAAGTTATTCGTGAAAATGTATCTACAGCTAATATTGATCATCGTATGATAGAATATACATTACATCAAGATATTGGAGAATATAAAGATTTTATTGTTTATTTTAATGCTTCAACAAATACAATAGAGGTTGATGTAGAAGAAGGTTTTTCCTTGTTATGTCATAGTGAAAAGGGAAAGATTGTAGATAATAAATTAAAAGTTGATGGTGTTTGTTTAGCTATTTTAGCAAGATAATTGAAATGAGTGTATGAAAAAATCATAGACTCTTTCTTTTCGTTGAGAATAGTGTTATACTATTAAAGCTATTTGGAGGTGTCATAATGAAGTTAATTGTAGGTTTAGGAAATCCAGATAAAGAGTATGAAAAGACAAGACATAATGTTGGTTTTATGGTTATGGATCGTTTAGCTGATGTTTTGAATGTTTCTATTGATAATAAGAAATTCAAAGGTGAGTATGTAAAATTCAAATATCATGGTGAAGATGTTATTTTATTAAAACCCATGACTTATATGAATAATTCTGGTGAGTCGGTTATTCAAGTAATGAATTATTTTAAAATAGATGTGGATGATTTATTGATTGTTTATGATGATATGGATATGCCAGTTGGTAAGCTACGTTTAAGACAAAGTGGTAGTGCTGGTGGGCATAATGGGGTAAAGAGTGTGATTGCTCATACGAATACTCAAAATTTTAAACGTATTCGTGTAGGAATTGATAAACATCCTCATATTAAAGTTGTTGATTATGTATTAGGTCGTTTTACTAAAGATGAACAACCATTCATTGATGAAGGTATTGAAAATGCTGTTAAAGCGATTGAAATGTATTTAGATAAAGATTTTGTAGCAGCAATGAATGCTTTTAATTAAAGGAGACAAAGATGAAAAAGATTATTCAGATTTTAAAAAATAATCCAGCTTATCTTGCTTTATTAAAGGGAAAAGGCGAGATTGTGATATCTCACGCTAGTGATGAGGCGATTCTCATTGCTAGTGCTTTTTTCGCTTCACCAAAGCCGATGCTGATTATTAAAGAGAGTTTATATCAGGCACAACTGTTATATCAGGAACTTTATCCTATCTTAAAAAATAAGGTTGTCTTTTTCCCCAGTGATGAATCTTTAAGAGTTGAAGCTTTAGCTTCTTCACAGGAAATCATGGGAGAAAGAATTAATGCATTATCAGCAATTTGTCAAAATGAACCATTGGTTGTGATTTGTCATACACATAGCTATGTGCGTTATATTCCTCATCGTGAATTGTTTTTACAAAATACTTTAATGCTTAAAGAAGGGATGATTCTTGAACCTGTTGAATTAAGACAGAAACTTATTCATAGCGGTTATCAAATGATTCAACGTGTTGATGAACCTTTCTATTATTCAAAACGTGGTGGAGTTATTGATGTTTATTCTATTCAATATGATAATCCTATTCGTATTGAATTCTTTGATGATGAAATAGAAAGCTTAAGATTCTTTGATAAAAATACTCAAAGATCATTAGAAAGAGTGAAAGAAGTTACAATCTTACCAGCAACAGATTTGTTATATCCTGATGATGAAGTAAAAGGGGTTATTGAACAAATTGAAATGCTTAAAGATCAAAGTGACTGTGATGAATATCAAGATAATTTAGAAGAAGAAATTTCTATTGATATTGAATCATTAAAAGCTCATGATGCTTCTTCACGTTTGTATCAGTATATGAGTCTGTTTACAACTTCAACAACTTTACTTTCATATTTTGATGATGTCTATATGATGACTTCTAGTTATGAGACAGTTTATTTAAGAATACCTTGCCGCATATTGATAAACTCCTTTGCTTGGATTTTTAT
>OKRT01001050.1_pt1 | contig 12938 bp, 10 predicted proteins | sample 1601111 | NCBI WGS metagenome assembly OKRT01 (sample SAMEA3541572, study PRJEB24748) | human gut metagenome | biome: human gut; feature: human-associated habitat; material: faeces | place: China | collected 2012 | reverse complement strand
ACCTATGGTACACCTACAGTATATTTAGGAAGCATCGCAGATATCCCTGCATCAGGAGGAACTGCAGCTACACCTACTTATACCTATTCTCAACTTTGGGGATGGAATGGTAAAACCAATGATGGTGGTACTATAAGTTCTGGAGCTTCAGTAGTATGGTCCGAAAACATATCGGGTTCTAATCTGGGCACGACTGCAAAGGCAAGAACTAAATTGGGAAGCCGTACATTAACCGTTACTCTTAATGGTAAATCTGGCAATGCTTCAATTGATATATACCAAGCAGAGAATAAAATAACTAACGTAACTCAGGGTACATGGGTAGTTTCTATTTCGGCAAACCCAAGTACATTTACTGAGCAAGGTGGTACATCACAAATCTCTGCAAGTGCAAGGGCAAGTAGAACTAACCATTGGTCTTCAGGTGCAACCAGTGCAGCTTCTGATGCTACTGGTACTCCTACTCTTAGTATACCTACACCAGTAACTGGATTCAGTTTATCTGGTACTACTTTGACTGTTGCAGAAAACACAACTGCAAATCAAAGAAGCGTAGTAGTAAGGGCAACTATGGATACCGTCTATAAAGATGTTACAGTAACTCAAAGTGCATATTTAGTAGAATGGAGATATACATTAACTACTTCTACTCCAACGTTAAACTTTGATGCCTTAGGTACAACCAAAGAAGGTACTTTAACCAGTTATAGAGAAAAGTATATCAATGGTTCATTAGTAGAAGGCTCTAGGGAAAATGTTAATGCTACTTATAAAAGTGGTTCTGCAAATATACAATCTGCAACTCAAACCGTAACATCGAAGGTAGCCATTACTATGAAGGAGAACACTACAACTCAGGCTAGAACTGGTACGGTAGTGTATGAACAAGTTGGTTCAGGTAAAACAATAACCATTACTTGTAATCAATCTGCAGGTACAGTATCCATTAGAGAAGAGTTGGTTATCAAAGAAAGTTTTCCTACAGCACCCAATACTGGAGGAACCATTAAAGCTTTGGTAAGGTCAGGCTATTGGGATGTAGTAAATGGTAAAGATACTGTTTGGCATGATGATACTCCTACTGTAAAAACTAAACCAAGTTTTGTAAGTAGTACTAATGTAACGTATGAACTTGGTGTAGGATATCGTATAAGTGCTACTGTACCGGAGAATACTTCTGAATCTCAACTTAGTGGTAGTTTAAATTTAAAGTATGGTAGTAAGACTCTTAGTTTAAATATAAAACAGTATGCTGCAAGCATTGGTTATAATTATTACTTTGAAGTTACTTCTGATTTTCCTTCTGTGGCTGCTGCAGGTGCAACTCCCAGGGCTGTAATTAAATCCAGAAGGTATAGAGTTGTAAACGGAGTAGAAGAATCATCTTATACACGAGTAGATGTATCATTATTCAGTAAACCGAATTGGACTGGTGTCTTATCCTCTAAAGTTTCTAGTACTACAGGTCTAGGAGCTGATTATGATGTTACTCTTCCAGTATATGAAAATACTAAAGCTAGTATACGAAGAGGTACAGTAGTATTACAACAGGGAGGTTCTGGTAAACAGCTTACTTTGAACCTTAATCAATTAGCTGCAAGTATTACTACTAGAGATTATATCGATTATGTAGAACCAATTCCAGATGGAATGTTTTCGGCTTTAGCTCAGAGTATAACTGTTACACTTCAATCTTATAGGGAAACCCTAATCAATGGTAAAGTAACGAGTAAAGTTGCTGTTCAACCTGATTTTGATTTGGATTCTACCGTTACAGATTGGGCTTCTGTAGATTTAATTGGTGGTAATCCTACCAATTATGAATATGATTTTGAGGTTTCTGTAAAAGAAAATACTACTAATCAAACTCGGTCTGGTAGTGTAATGTTTTATAATGGTACTGCTGAAGTAGAAAATGGTTGGGCATTTACCCAAGATGCTGCAACAATCTCTACACGGTATGAAATATCTTGGACTGCAAACTATAGTAATGGTACAGTAAAAGAAAACGTAACAGAAGTTGAATTAGAAGGTACTACGGGTATGGAAAATTCTGTAAGGATGGATTTACACATACTAGAATATACTTCTATCAATGGAGTAGAGGGTACTCCTACTTCTTGGGATTCTAGAGCCATAGCTGAAAACAACTCGGCAATAGCTTCACCCAGTGGTCAGGTATCTGCTACTCTACAATCGGATTCTGAAAATGCTTTTATAGGTATTACTAATTCTGTACAGAACTTAGCCGAATACCCTCGTACTCATACCATAACTTTATATAACACTAAAGTTGTAATTAATGGTAAAGAGGTAGGGACAGTACCCACTATTACCCTACTAGTAAACCCAATACCATATACTAGAGTTTTTGAATTTGGTTGGAAACAAGAAGGAAGTACCATTACTAATATTACTCTAGATGGTGATATCCATGGTAGTAGTGCAGGTAGTAGGGATATTATATCTTATGCTAGTTTACGAAGGAATAACGTAGAGTTTGCTAAGAAATATATTAAGCCTACATTCATACCACCTTCTGAAGATTGGTTGCAGGTTATTGATAATGGACAGAACTCGGATAACTCCTATAACTGGGCTTTCAGGGCACTAACCAATAACGAGGGGGATTCTGCAAGAAATCTGCAAGTTAAATTTGAACAACCTGGTAACGGTAATCAAGCTTTATATGCCTATGTTAGCCAAGACCCCGTGGCAACTGAACTAAATTGTGAATTAGGTAATTACTACTCTTATGGAGCTTCTGATATAGTAAATATTGGATTTGGTTGGAGTAGTAGAGATGGAGGAGATACTACTGATAGTGGTGGTATGAATACTCCCGGAGGATATTTAGGAGCTAGAATATCTTTACCGGCAGAGAATGACTCCATTGATATGTATGCAGTAGGTTTACCTACTTATAGTAAACCTCTAAAAATTAAACTTTCTAATATTAGAAAAGTAAAAGAAATTAGTTATGGTAATCACGAGTATACAGGTCTTTCAGTAGGTTATTCTCAACAAGATTATAAGTTAGGTATAGTAATGAGTGTTGGTATGGAAAGTTATTTTCAATTAACTCCAAGTATCATTAGTGAGTCTGGCGAATACGGTGGAGGAATACAAATCCAAGTAACTTTAAAACAAACTTATAATGGTTACAGTGGAGATTCTATTGCCGATATTACCTTAACACCTAAGGATTCAAATCTTCCAACTTTATATCTTAACATATCCTGGGGAAATCCATAGGAGTCTATAGAAAGTTTAAAGATACGATACTATGGCATTATTAATGTATACGTCCATATACGAATAACTTTAAAAATTAACTTTATGTTTAACAACTTAAAACTCAAAAAATTATGGGAGTAGAAGTTAAATCTGGTGGTGAGGGCGTAATCGTCGCTGACCGCGGTTGTAATGATGGTTGCTGTTGTAATGGACGCAACCCCGGCTTAATAATAACCGTCGTCATTACGTAAGCCAGATTAGGAAGGAGTGCATCTTACATAGGTGTACTCCTTTTTTTCGTTTATACCCACCTAAAGATAAAACGATATGGAAAGTGAAGAGATTAAGAAAGAACCAACCAATGGAAATCAACTAAAAGATTTTACTATTCAACTTACATTGCCTGCCCCCAATGCAGAGATAGCAAAGGAAGTAGCAAATAAAGCACAGTCACTCATTGACCAATTTGGATACTATCAATTCTTAAACCTGGTAGACTTTATGCAAAGGAATCCAGGTGCAGTATCATTTGGTTTAAACTTAATTAATAAAAGATGAACATGGAAGATTTGATTTTTTCTAAATTGCAGAAAGGTGATACCATATACACCTTAGAGAGAGACAGACGTTCTGGGTATCCAATCTTTGATACCGCTAAAGTATTAAAAGTTGGTGAGAGCAAACCAAGAGCTACTGGCCCAGATGGAAGCTTTACAGCAAATACAGAAATCTCTATTCAAGACTCTGTATCTGCGGTGACTATATACCTTCCTACAGATGCTGCAGAGGGTATTTATAATAATGTTTATTACACTACCGACTTACGCAATATCGTAAACGAAGTAAATATCCAAAGGGCTACTGCTGTAAATATCCTCAATAACCGAGAGAAATATGAGGCAATAGTTACCGAATGCGATAATATCTTTCATACCATTGAAGGCATGTTAACTCCTCAGCAACAACCATCTCAGGCTTATAAGCAAGAAGAGTTCGAGGCTTTTAAAATCGAAGTAGCAGAGAAGTTATCCATGCAACAAGATATTCTTATGAAAATTGCCAGTGAGTTGGGATTAAATAAGAATAAAGATGGCAAGCAAAAAGGTTAACATAAACCTCTCGAATAATCTATGTGATATTCAGATTTATGTAGACCCAGTTAAACAACGTCAAGCTGAGAAGTTGATTGCCAAGACTCCAAGTATTATGAAGCTCGGGTACGAGTTAGGTACTAGAAAGTTTGGCAATCAACTTCTTCGTATAGTAAGACGTAGTTTAAATAATGGTCTACCTCCTCCTGGTTCCAAAGTTTCTTGGCCTCCTCATGCTACTGCTACACTTAAGAAGTATGGAGCACATACATTATTAAACCTTACTGGTCAATATGCAAGGTCAGTTACAATGGTAACTCAGAAAGATAGAACCTTTGTTGGTCTTCCTCCAGGATTAAGGAAGATAACATACTCTGGTAGAACTTCTCGGAAAACACTTAACCAAATTGCTATCATGTTGGAGTATGGTAGTAGAGATGGTAATCTTCCACCTCGTCCTTTATGGAAACCTGCTTTCGAGGCAGCAGGTGGAAATGTAGTTTTAGAGAAAGAGATACGAAATCAATTAAGAAAAGAACTTAGAAAATATACAAAGTAATGGCAGATTTTGAAGCAGATAAAACATCTGGTACTGGTCCTGCACTCGTAATGGTACATCCGTTAAAAGTGAATGATACAGAAGCAGATAAAAAAGCCATCCTTACCATTACAGTTAATGGAGTACCTAAGACTGTAAATCTTATTCAAAAGAAAGGCAGCCTTAACTACGAATACAAATTAGAAGTAGATAAGGAAGCCATAAACATATTGGGTAAGGGTGGCTCTGATACTTTGGCAATCACTTCTCAACGTAGGGAAATGATTAATGGTACACCCCAAGGAGATTGGGAAAATGTAGAAGTTACAGCAGAATTCCTAGAGGAACCTCCATTTACTGCTGGACTAAGATTTACTGATAATGAAGAAAAGACTCTAGAGGTATCCATTACTTCTAAGAATCATACGGAACAGCTTCTCAGTGGAACTTTAACTATCAAGCAAGTTGGTGGTCTAACTAAAACAGTAACTGTAACTCAAGCCGCTGGAGAAGTAACTTATTCTTACCGAATAGACCCAGCAGGTACTACTTTAAGTGTACCCAAAGACCAAATTACAAATCCTTGGGAGGGTTCAGTTGGGGCTACCTTTATAGGATATAGAGCTAAACTGATAGAGGGAACTAAAGTATCAGAAGAGGTATTACCTTTTAAAATACCCTCTATTGGAGAAACTAAAGTAATCGATAATGGAGGTATAGCTGTTTCTTATTGGTTTACTGATTATGGTAGTATAGCTAATAATTATCAAGCAAGTTTTAGTGCAACCAGTCATATGAGGAAGAATGCTGGGATATACTCTCAAGCTTTTTCTGCAAGTTGGGAATGCCAATTTAATGATGGTGGTACTTATCAAATCAATACTTTACTAATGTTACAACTAGTTTGATATCATGGTAAATACAGAAGAAATCGTAGAAAGAACCTTTTATATCTGTCTATTACAAACGGCACTTAAAAAAGGTTTAACTCTTAACCCAGAAGACTACCTACCCTTATCACAGGAGAACGAGAAAAGATTTCAGGCAGATAAGGATGCTATGCCTAAATTCATTCCCATATACGGTATAGGTAACAATCAGGTTAAGGGTGCAAAGACATGCCCTAGAATTACCATTGAACTACAAGGGTTCTATAATGGTGATATAGGTGTGAACAAATATATCATTGGTGATAAACTAGAGGGTGGGAATTACCAAGCATCAGAATTTCCATACGAAACAAAAGATATAACTCTAGATATTCATCTGGTATCTAATACTCAAGCCGATATGAGGTTGCTTCATAATATTATGTATGAAGCATTACCTTCTCGTGGATACGTAAGACCTTATTATAATAACTTAGAAGAATGGGAAGATGGTAAGGTAGCACCAACCGGAAACCTATTTATAGAAATAGGTAATTATTATGACCACCCTGACGAGAATCATGGTCTACTTGAAAAAGTATATCAGTATACTTGTAAGGATGGTATATTACCTGAGAGGCTTGCTGAAGAAGGTGAACTTGTACCAATTCAAGATATATCCGTATTGATGGGACTAACCGAAAAGCAAGAGTCAGATTTACTTAACCTTAACGTAAAATAGCTCAATACTAGAGGGTATTAAATAAATGAGTAATTAACTTAATTAGTATAAATATGCCTAATTCACCATCTGTAAATTTCGAGTTTAAGAACGATAACGTTCTTCAAACTACTCCTATGTTAGGAGTTTCATGTGTATTGGCTAGAACTACTAAAGGTCCATATGATGACCCCTCAGAACTTATCCAATCTTTCTCTCAATTCCAAAGAGTCTTTGGTTCTGAGATAGTACCAGATGGTTCTGTATCAAACATCGAAAAGGCTTTCAATGGTGGTTCTAAGCTTCGTATTATTCGTGTACTTGGTAAGGGTGCAACCAAAGGTGTAGTATCTGCTGCAATAAGAGCTAAAGCTGCATCTGCTCCTAAGGCTGCTGAAGACGGTTCTCCGGTAGTAGCTTCTGCAACTCCAGAGGAACCCACGGCTTCTACTCTTTTCAAGTTTACTTCTGGTTCAGTTGCTGTTGGCTTTGGTTTGGTAACTAAAGGATATGGAGACCCAGTTGGTAGTGCTGAAACTTTCTCTGTAAATATTTACAAACAGGCTAACACGGTTTACTATCAAGTAATTAGTGCTAATGGCCAGGTACTTGAACAAGGTCCAGTAGTAACCTACAAAACTGCAGATGATAACAATGATACTTCTGTAGATTACCTTGCTCTAAGTGCATTTGCAAAGAACTCAGAATACATCGTTCCGGTATTAACCGAAAAGACAGAGAACATTAAATCTTGGAACAACTTCATCAAATGGTTAACTGATGATGTAGATGGGACAAGAAACCCAATTGATATTAAACTCAATGGTGCTGCTATCACTGCCGATGGAGTAAAATTGAATGGTACAATTGGTAGTGCCGGTAGTACTCCTACGGCAGACGAATGGATTGCTTCTCTGGAATTCGTTAAGGATTACGTAGATGTATATCAAATTTTCTGTTCACACATTGACCAACATCTTGAAGCATCCGCTGATGTACTTAAAGTACACAAGGCTGCAGTAGATATGGTTAAAGAACTGCAAGAATATACCTACTACATTGAAGTACCAAAATATACTACTCACTATACTCAGGGTGACCAACCAAGAGACTTGAAATCAATCATCACTTGGATTCAGACTTGCCTTGGTACTGTAGGTAACAGTAAGTATGTTGCTTACTTTGGTGGTGGTATTAAATACTATAATGCCGACGGTAACTTGGTAGATTCAGATGTTCTTGGTACCATTGCAGGATTAGGAGATGCTTCTGCTTCTCAGTTTGGACCTTGGAAATCATTTGCTGGTATGAATCGGGGCATTATCTATGATGGTAATGGTCCAGTATGCCCAAATTATGGTTCTCCTTCAAGAACTAAGGAACTCAATGAGTTAGCACAGAATTATGCAAATATAATCTGTATCAAAGATGTTCCTAACCAAGGTAAACAAACTTTGCTGTGGCATTGTTTCTCTTCTCAGGTAAAACAGGATTCAGAAAGATTCCTTGCAATTGTAAGATTGAATCTGTATCTCAAAAAGAATCTTAGACCTATTCTAGAAAAGTATTTGGAAGAACCAAATATCTGGAACACTTGGAATAAGATTTATCTAGAAGTTAAACCAATGCTGGATAACTTGGTAGATGAAGATGCCATGTCTGAATACACCTGGATGGGTGACCAAGATGCTAACTCGTACAATGACTTATCGGTTAACAATGAAGCCGATGTTCGTCAAGGTAAATACAAAGCAATCCTGAAATTCAAGGATATCGTTCCGATGCAAGAAATCACTATGGGTATCTATATTGACCAAGCATCCAAGTCCGTATCTATTCAGGACGTTAACGAATAAAATTAAGAAAACATGGGAGCAAAAGTAAAGAATCCAAGAAAGAAATTCCTTTGGAGTATCACATTCCCTAAGCACCCAATCAATACTTATCTGTTCCAAACTTGTACTTTGCCAGATGTAGAGATTGACCAGGTTGCTCATGGAGACGTTAACCGGGACGTTAAAACTGCCGGTAGAGTTACTGTAGGTAACTTAGTAGTAGGTAAACTTTTAACTACTGCAGGTTCAGATACATGGCTTCATGATTGGCTTTATTCATGCCAAGATATGATTGCTGGTGGAGGTTTGGTACCAAGCCAATACTGGGAAAATGTAATCGTAAATGAACTTGCTGAAGATGGAGTTTCCGTACTTAACACCCACCTCTTCGAAGAGGTATGGCCATGTAAGATTACAGGATTAGACCTGGACAGAATGGCTTCAGAGAACACTATTGAAAGTATCGAATTCTCAGTAGGTACTGTAGATAAGTATTAAAAACGCTTAGTCTATTTTCACTAAGATTTTTAGGTGGGAGGGGTGGGATTCCTAGAAAGGGCTCACCCCTTTCTTGTTGTTACAGCGAACACTATGAACTAAAGTATAACCAAATAACTTATTTAAACATGGAATTAAATTGTAGAACACATGAGTTTATAACCCCATCAGGTTATAAATTCTCAATCAGGGAACAGAATGGTGCAGATGAGGATATCTTATCTAATCCTATGGATGTAAGAAACCTTATGAACCTTACTAAGTTCATTCAGGCAATTGTAGTTGATACCGACTTTACTCCTAATCGTAGATTAACGGTAGAGGATGCAGACCGTATCCCTTTGAATGACAGATACTGTATCTTATTCCAATCAAGAATCTTCTCACTTGGTGATGAAGTAGAATTTGAATATGATTGGGGCCAAGAAGGCGGAGTACAAACTTACGGTCAATCCTTAAGCGAGATGTTATTCGATAACTATGGAGAATTTCCTACAGAAAAGGAATTGGCCGAAAAACCAAACGCTATCCCCTATTATCCAGAACAAGGTAAGCTTACCGATTACGAAGTAACTCTATCTTCAGGTAAGGTAGTTAAATTTGATTTGCTTACTGGTGCAGGAGAAAGAATGTTGGTTACTTTACCAATAGAAAAACAAACTCGTAATGCAGCATTGATTGCAAGGAACTTACATCTTCAGATTGATGGTAAATGGGAAAAGGTAGAAAGCTTCCATTTATTTTCAGTAAGAGACATTGCAGAGATTCGTAAAACAATATTTGAATATGACCCAGTCTTCGATGGTAACACAGATGTAGAACATCCAAGTATACCTGGAAGAATTGATAAATATCCTATAATGCTTTCACCGACTTTTTTCTACCTGACGGAAGCGTAGACCATCCAGGTACATTCACTTATATATGTAGAGCTGAGGTAGCCATTGACTATCTCAGCTTTTTGCGTCTTCCGTATCGAGAAAGGAAAAGATTTAAGGATATAGCCGATGAGTATTATGAAAACTTAAAAAAGAAAACTAGAAAATGATAGACAGAAGAAGCTTAGTCGAGGTCGGTGTTGCAATGGTATTAAGAGACCGATTCTCTAATGAGGCTGGCAGAATATCGAACTCATTTAGAACAATGATGAACGATATGAATACCTGGAATCGAGGTATTCAAATGTCAACTTCTAATGCTTTTGAGTTTGGAAAAGAATTGGTTGGAGGTATGGCAAGGGCCTACCAATATTCTGCAGGAGTATACGACCAAGTATTCTTAGCTTCTAAAATGTCTGGAGCTAATGCTGCTCAACAGGCAAGGCTAATGCAAGTAGCCAAAGAAGTCAATGAGGTAACTCCTCTTACTGCTGCAGATATTGCATCAGGCGAAAGGTACTTGGCAATGGCTGGTAACAATGTAGAGCAAATCGAAAGAATGATTGGCCCTGCAGCTAAGCTGGCTTCTATCTTCAGTATGCCTCTTGGTCAGAAAGGTGGAGTTGCTGACTTGATGACTAACATCATGCAGACCTTTAATATACCTTCACAGAATGCTACTCAGGTAGTAGACCAATTGGCAACTGCAGTAACCTCTGCAAATATTTCTCTAACAGACCTTGCCCAATCTTTCCAATATTCAGGAGCAGAATTTAGAAATGCTAAAATCAGTATGGGTGATGCAGCTGCAGCCATTGGAGTACTTGGTAATCAAGGTATCCAAGCTTCATCAGCTGGTACTGCCTTAGCAAACATGATGCGCTATTTAACACTTTCCGTAACCGGGCAGAAAAAGGGAGGTGGTGAGATGCTAAAATCTTTAGGCATTGACCCAAAAACTCTAGTAGATGCCTCGGGTAATCTTTTGAGATTAGATAAGATTATATCTATATTGGGAGATAAACTTAGAGGTAAACGAGGAATAGATATCTCCTCTGCTCTGTTTAATATCTTTGGAGTTCGTGGTACAAGAGCTGCCTCAGCTTTACTTCAGGATTACTGGACTGGAGCTAATAAGCTTACTGAACTTATGGATAAGGTTGCAGGTGCAAGTGGTACAGTAGAAAATTTAACTCAAGAAAGATTACAAACTCCTGCAGGTATTATCGAACAGTTTAAATCAAACTGGGAGAACTTTATTGTAACTGCAGGTTCTACACTTGCCGAAGTTTTTAGCCCAGTACTTAAATTAGGTTCTGGTATCCTAAAGATTATTAACAGTATGCAAGAAACTTGGGCAGGTAAATTCTTGGTAAAGGTAGTTGCAACTGGTGCAGTAGTAGGTACTCTATATCAGGGATTTAAGTTTATTCAGGGTACTATCAAGATGATTGGTACCTTCCAGGCTTTAGCTACTTCAGAAACTAATGGTATGGCAGAAGGTATGGTAAGAACTAATGTTCAAGCTTCAATCCTTGAAGGTCACCTGAGAAATATCTCAGCAATGATGATGAGAATGACTGCTATGCAAATGGCTCCAGGTAAATTCTTTGCATTACCAATGGGAGGTACCATAGGTAAAACCCGAAAAGGTACTGTAGTAGCAAGAGATGCAAGAGGAAGATTTACTTCAATGAGTACTCTTGCAGGAGCAGGGGTTGGAGCAGCAGTAGGTTCTACTGTAACTAAAACTGCAGGCCAACAGATTGCTAAGAAAGGTGCTATGGGATTTGGTGCTAGATTACTTGGTGGTAGACTTTTAGGATTCTTAGGTGGGCCTTGGGGACTACTAGCTTCTATAGCTATTCCTGCATTAATCGAAGTAATCGGTGGTCTTACAAATTCTGTGGATAAGAATACTGCGGCTTTAACCTCTGAAGAAACTAAAGCTTCCATTCAGGATAGAAATCAACAAGCTTTTGTTGATGCCGTTAGGAGTGCAATCAGAGATGGATTTAAGGATTCAAGAATTAATATATCAGTAGATGGAAATGAAGCTGGAGACTTTGCTCCTGGTGGCCAACAAGATTTTACTGGTATATCATTGGGATTAAACTAAACAATCATGGCAAGAATATTAAATCAGATAGCAGGTGGGGTTGTTGAAAAGTATAATGACCTCACTCGAGATTCTGCAGGAGTTCTTACTGGTCCTTTAAATAAACTTTGGAGGGCCAGAATCTATCTCAATAGGGCAACTTCAACCTTGCCTAAAGATACTGCAGATAAGGGTAAAGTATATGACCCAAATAACCCATTCGGACCCAGAGCTAATTCAAAGAATCCCAAGTTAAATCAAAGGATTCAGGCTCAATATCGAATGGAATTAAAACATCAAATAGAAGGTGGAGTTCCTTTTGGGTACGAAGAAATGGACCCGGCTAAAGGTCAGAATGTTACGAAGAATAAAGAACTCTTCTTGGTAATGCCAGAAGTAAGAAACATGAATCAGGTAGTGATTTATAATCTTACAGCTAGCCCATATCAATATATCGCTCTTCAGAACAGACCACCTTCAATTGATTTCCGAGGAGAAACTACTTGGGCAACGATTAAATCAATGGGACGTAATACTCCCATGTACCATTATACTGGTAGTGAAGATATAATTCAATTCAATGTATCTTGGTTCTGTAATGACCCAGATAATCCAAAAGAGGTAATTACTAAATGCCGATTATTGGAAATGTGGACTAAGGCAAACTCTTATCAAGCAAGCCCTCCGATTTTAAAAATCGAGTGGGGTAGTTCTGGTATATTCGATAATCATCAGTACATTCTTACATCTGCAACCTATACCCTGAATAATTTCAGAAATGCCTCAAGGACTCGAGTAGCAGGTAAGTCATGTACAATTGAGGATTTAAAGTTATTGCCTGCAGCTGCAACTCAGGAATTAATCTTCAAAAGAGTAAGTGCTTATAACTTATCTTATCAAGATATTGTAACTGAAGAAGACTTAAAGAATACGAAAGGGATACAGATATGATAGACTTAAATCAATACATGACAGGAGCAAGTCCTTATGATGGAGCTATTGCTCTTAAGTATGATGAAGGAGATTATTCTTTAGAGGTAACTCCTCCTAATGTTCCTTATACAGATAACGATAAACAACATACTGTATTAGATGGAGAAACCCTACAGAGTATTGCTCATCGTTATTATGGTGATTCTGGTAAGTGGTACCTGATTGCTGAAGCTAATAATA
>OKRT01001040.1_pt1 | contig 12998 bp, 8 predicted proteins | sample 1601111 | NCBI WGS metagenome assembly OKRT01 (sample SAMEA3541572, study PRJEB24748) | human gut metagenome | biome: human gut; feature: human-associated habitat; material: faeces | place: China | collected 2012 | reverse complement strand
TGCGTGCCAGCTTGTACATTTTAACGCCGTTCACACTCAAAGACGAATAAATCGGCGGCACCTGCTCAATTTCACCTATGAAATCAGGCAAAATTTTTTCAAGCTCCGCTTTTGAAACCATGCGGCTGCTTTCGGCGATCACCGTGCCGCAGGCATCCTCCGTGTCGGTTTCCGCTCCGAACCGAATCTCCGCAATGTATTCTTTTTCTTTATCAACAAGATAGTCAAACAGGCGGGTTGCCCTGCCTATGCAGATGGGTAAAACGCCCGCCGCAGCAGGGTCAAGCGTTCCCGTATGTCCGACGCGCCGTTCGCCGAAGATTCTGCGTATATCCACCACGACATCGCTCGATGTCATTCCCGGCGGTTTCAGCACGCTGACTACTCCTTCAAATTGCATTGTTAATCAATAATTCCTTTGTTGTTCTGTTGAAAAGCATCCTTGCTTTTCATTCGGGCATTAGTGCATACCGGGAAAAGAATCGTGTTTCTCATCCCTTTTCAGCTCTGCAATTGCCGCCTCTGTCGCACTCGCAACAACGGTTGAAAGGGGCAGCCATGCCGTGTATCCGGCCGCTCTTTCATGCCCGCCGCCGCCGAATTTGTTTGCAATTCGGCAAACGTCCCCGACATCCTTGCTGCGAAGGCTGACTTTAAAACTTCCGTCCGCGCCTTCACGGATAAAAATTGCGATTTTAACGCTGTCGATATCACGAACACAGTCAACAATGCCTTCGCAATCCTCGTTTGTTGCATCAAAGCTCAGCATCTGAGCTCTTGTAAGCACGCCTATGCCGATTCTGCCTTCATCCTCAAGACGGATCCTTGATGTCACAAAGCCCTGAACCCTTGTTTTCGTGTACGGCACCGTTCGGTAAATCAGTCGGTTGACCTCCGAAACATCAACCAGTTTCTTTTCAATGAAATCGGCAATTATCCGCAAAGCATTCGGTGTTGTGTTGCTGTATGAAAGGTTGCCCGTGTCGGTGACTATTCCGGTATAAAGGCAAATTGCGGATCGCTTATCGATTGCAACACCGAACATGCCGTAAAGCTCATAAACAATCTCCGCCGTTGCCGCCGCATCCGAAACAACAAGGTTCACTTCGGCATAATGCGGGTTCGTAACATGATGGTCAACACATGCCTCTGCCTGCGCGGCATCGAACAAACGCACAGCACGGCCGAAACGCGGCTTGTCCGCACAATCAACGGCAATGACGCGGCAATAGCCCTCGGCATCCTCGGGCATTTTGACGGTTTCCGATTCCGGCAGGAATCCGTAAATCTTCGGAACGGGGTTCGAGCAAACGACCTCTGCAGTTTTTCCGAGAGCGTTCAGCAGCAGTTTCAGCGCGAGTGCCGAACCCAGGGTGTCTCCGTCCGGGGAAATGTGCGTGAGCAGCGTGAAACTCTGCCCATCGGATATAAACTTTCGGACATCGGCGAACTCCGCCCCATGTTTAGTCTTCATTTTGGGTGTTTTCCTTATCTTCTTCCGCATTGTTCCGATTCGCGTCAAGCTGAGCGCGCTCGGTTTGCAGTTTGTTGATTATTTCGGAAATATGCACGGAATACTCGATTGAGTCATCAAGGGTGAACTTCAGAGTCGGTATTCGGCGGATATCGATTCTGCGCCCAAGCTCTCTTGCAATAAATCCTTCCGCACGGTTGAGCTGAGCAACGGTTTCTTTTCGAACCGAATCATCCTTATCGTACACACTGACCCGAACCTTTGCAAGCTTCAGGTCGTTTGTTGCTTCAACGAGCATTATTGTCGTCATTGGAGATATTCTCGGATCTTTCATCTCGCGGACGATTTCGCTCAGTGCTTTTTTGATTTCTTCGTTTATTCTGTCGTATCTGACTGATGCCATAAGCTTCCTTTCGGGTTTTGAATCCCTGCCGCCGAAATGCTGCATTTTAATTTCTGTCGTTCAAGCCCACCTTTGCAAACGGCCTTCTCCGCGTTCCGAATAACTGTTCTTCGGACACATGCCGGTTCTCGTTTAATGTGTAAGCGCTCCGGCAGAAATTTATCTGATCAGCGTTGATTTAATCCCCGGTCTGTACCGCGACGCAAAAAGCGTTTCCGGCACAGCCGGGGACGGATTATTCTGTTGTCAGCGTTTAACCTCTTCCATCGTGTAGGCTTCTATAACATCGCCTTCGTGAATATCGTTGAAGTTCTCAATGCCTATGCCGCATTCATAACCGGCAGCAACCTCGCGGACATCGTCCTTGAACCTGCGCAGCGATGCAATTTGACCTTCATGAATAACCACGCCGTCGCGAACAACGCGAACCTGCGCATTGCGCTGAACCTTGCCGTCCTGAACGTATGCACCCGCAATCGTGCCGACGGAGCTGACCTTGAACGTGTTTCTGACGCTTATTGTACCCAAATGCACTTCTTTGAATACGGGCTTGAACATACCCTTCATAGCGTTTTCAACATCTTCAATCGCCTGATAAATGATGCGGTAGGTGCGGACATCGACCTTTTCCTGCTCCGCAAGATTGCGCGCTCCGCTGTCGGGACGGACATTGAAGCCGATTACGATCGCGTTTGAAGCGGAAGCGAACATAACATCCGACTCCGTAATTGCGCCTACGCCGCCGTGAATGCACTTCACGCGGACTTCCTCGTTGGAAAGCTTTTCGAGAGCCTGTTTAACAGCCTCAACCGAGCCGTGAACATCCGCTTTGACAACGATGTTGAGCGTTTTGACCTCGCCCTCGGCAATATGGCTGAACAGATCCTCCAAGCTGACCTTGGACAGGTTTTTAAGCTGCTCCGCTTTGATTCTGTTGCGGCGTTCCTCCGCAACCTTTTTGGAAACCTCCGCAACGTTCATGATATCGCCTGCGGAAGGCACTTCGTTGAAGCCGAGAACTTCGACCGGGCAGCTCGGGCCTGCGGTTTTGACGTTTTCGCCCCTGTCGTTCATCATTGCACGAACCCTGCCGTATGCAATGCCCGCAACAATGGGATCGCCGATTTTCAAAGTGCCGTTCTGCACAAGAACGGTTGCAACAGGACCTCTGCCCTTGTCGAGCTGAGCTTCAATGATGGTTCCCTTTGCCGCTTTGTTCGGGTTTGCCTTAAGGTCAAGAACATCCGCCTGCAAAAGAACCATTTCAAGCAGCTCATCAAGATTCTGCTGTTTCTTTGCGGAAACGGGGACGCATATCGTATCGCCGCCCCAATCCTCGCACACGAGACCGTGTTCCGTCAACTGCTGTTTGACTCTTTCCGGGTTGCTCTCGGGCTTGTCGATCTTGTTCACCGCAACGATGATGGGAACACCCGCCGCCTTTGAGTGATTGATAGCCTCAACTGTCTGCGGCATAATGCCGTCATCCGCAGCAACAACAAGGATTACAACGTCCGTGACCTGTGCACCTCTTGCGCGCATTGAAGTAAATGCCTCGTGGCCGGGAGTGTCGATGAAAGTTATCATCCTGCCGTTGCATTCAACCGTGTAAGCACCGATATGCTGAGTTATGCCGCCCGCTTCACCCTCGGTAACATGAGTTTTGCGGATCGCATCAAGCAGAGAAGTTTTGCCGTGGTCAACATGGCCCATGATCGTGACAACGGGAGGACGGGGAACAAGATCTTCCTCTGCATCCACTTCTTCGGCATTCTCCTGCATCGTCTCCTCATAAGTCTTTGCAACCTGGTGCTCAAGCTCGATATCGTATTCCATTGCAACAAGCTCACAGGTCTCAAAATCGATATCCTGATTGATGTTTGCAACAATGCCCATCATGAACAGCTTTTTGAGAATTTCCGCTGCGGGTTTTCCGATTTTTTCGGAGAAATCACGTACCGTTATCGTTTCTGTCGTTATAACCGCTTTTTCGATAACAACGGGTTCGGGTTTGCGATATTGAGTTTGTTTTGCGGCTTTCTTCTTTCTGCCGCCGTAGGATCCGCCGTCATCCTCCCAGTTTTTCGCGGAGGGAGCGGTTTCCTTCATGATCGTCTTTTTGTTCTTTGCCTTCTTTTCGGTGTCGAAGGTGCGAACATAGCTGCTCTTGTTTTCAGGCGCACGATTTTCCTTTTGAATAATTGCAGGTGCTTCTCCGGGCTTTCTGCCGACGGGGCGCTGCTGCGGACGCTGCTGCCTGTTCTGCTGTGCATCTTTGTCATCCGGACGGCCGAAACCGCGGTTATCTCCTCTGCGCTCGCCCTGCGGTCTGTCACCGCGTGCGTTCCTGTCGTAAGGAGGCCTGTCGCCCTGCGGTCTGTCACCGCGTGCGTTCCTGTCGTAAGGAGGCCTGTCGCCCTGCGGTCTGTCACCGCGTGCGTTCCTGTCGTAGGAAGGCCTGTCGCCCTGCGGTCTGTCACCGCGTGCGTTCCTGTCGTAGGAAGGCCTGTCGCCCTGCGGTCTGTCACCGCGTGAATTTCTGTCGTAGGAAGGCCTGTCGCCCTGCGGTCTGTCGCTGCGGGAATTTCTGTCGTAGGAAGGCCTGTCGCCTCGGCGGCCGTCGTTCGTTCTTTGCGGACTGCGGCTTCTGTCGGAATTCCTTCCGTTTTCGGGAGACTCGTTCTTCTTGGGCTGCTCTGCATTTTCGGTTCGTTCCGCAACACGTTCGGAAGAGTCGGACTTTGCGGAAATTTCGGTTTTTTCCGCTGTATTCTTAGCTTTTGCAGCCTGTTCGCTGTTTTGTTTTGTTTCTTTGTTTGCTCCGGGCATTTCTTTGTTGTTTTTATCCTTTGTTTCTTGCGCGTCATTGACACTGTCTGCGACCTTGTCAGCAACGTTATTCCGAACCGGTTCTGCCTTTTCGGGCTTATGTTCGGCGGGCTTATCCACGTTTTGTTCCTGTTCCCGTTCCGCCGCCTTTTCGGGTTTGTTTTCTTCGGGCTTCGGCGCGGGCTGCACCGGCTTTTGCTCGGGCGGTTCGGGCTTTTGCGCGCCCTTCTCGGGCTTCCTGTCCGCATTTTCGGGTCTCGGTTCACCCTGTACCTTTTCCGCCTTTGGTGCTTTTTCGGTGCCTGCATCAGCGGCATTTCCCGCCGCGGGAATTCCCGACGCGGCATTTCCCGCTGCGGAATCGCGATCGCTGACGTAAACGCCGCGCTGCTCGTCCGAATTGAGGTATTCAATCAAACGTTCAGCCTTTTCTTTTTCTCTGCGTTCCGCCTCTGCGGCGCGCTCCTTGCTGATAAGTTTGCTTTCATGGCGTTTTGCCGCTTGGAGAGAATTGCCGATGTCTGTTTTGAGGACGCTCGTTTTATCCAGCAATTCCTGTGCTGCGGCTTGGATCCTTTTTGCGTTGTTTAATAATTCAGCCTTTGTCATCGGTCATTGCCTCCGTAAGTTCAGTCATTGCTTCATTGTTTTTGTTGGAATTTTTAATTATCATTGCCGAAAAACCTTCGTCCGTCACGGCGGCAACCATTCTGGCAGGTTTTCCGATCGCGCTGCCCATTGCACGGATTCTTATCAGCGGAATGTTTCTGAAGCTGCATGCATCCCGCCATTGTTTTTTTGTGTTTTCGGACGCGCTCTCATCGAGCATAACAAGCTTTGCCGTTCCGGATCTGACGGCTTTCTCGACCGAAAAATCTCCGGAAGCAATTTTGCCCGCTTTCATCGCCAAACCGATTGAATTGTTGAGTTTTGCGTTGGTTGTTGTCAAAGCAGCTCACCCCTCTTTGTTGTTCGCGGATGAGTTCGGCAAATCGGGCACCGCTTCGCGCTTTTCTTCCGCCGAATTTTGCGGTTCGGTTTTTGAGTGTTCAACCTGCGCCGCAAGCCTGTCAAAGACTTCGGGTTCGATTTTTTGAGAGAATGCCCTTTCAAGCGCACGTGTTTTAACGGCTTTTTTAAGGCATTCTTCCGTTGGGCATACATACGCACCGCGTCCCGCAGCTTTTCCTGTTAAGTCAACGGAAATCTGCCCGTCTTTGCTGCACACAACGCGCACAAGTTCTCTTTTGGGCCGCATCTCACGACAGCCGACGCACATGCGCAGAGGGATTTTCTTTTGCAATTCGCAACCTCCGTACCGAAGTCCGTTCCGATTCACCAAGAACCTCGGTTAAAATTTAAATCATGTTTGAAGTTTTGTTTCGGTGAAAATCAGATGTTCTGCCCGCCGAAATCATCAAAATTCATCGGAGCACCGTTGAACCCCTGCTCTCCGAATGCCTCGTCATCATTGAACATATCGTTTCCGCTTTCGCTGCCGGGAACGCCGTCAACGGAACCCATCTCAAGTTCCATATCCGCTTCAGCCTGGGAATGACTCTTGATATCTATCTTCCAGCCTGTGAGCTTTGCGGCAAGCCTTGCGTTCTGTCCTTCCTTGCCGATTGCAAGCGAAAGCTGATTATCGGGAACAATGACCTTTGCAGCCTTTTCCGCTTCGTTAATGTAAACCATCAAAACCTTTGCGGGACCGAGTGCCTTTGCGATATAAACCGCAATGTCGGGATCCCACTCGATGATGTCCATTTTTTCGTTATGGAGCTCGTTGACGATGTTTTCGACCCTTGTGCCGCGTTGTCCGACGCATGCACCGACGGCATCAACCTGGGGGTCAAAGCTTGCAACCGCGATCTTGGTGCGCTGTCCGGCCTCACGCGCAACAGACTTTATCTGCACGACTCCGCTCTGAATTTCGGGTACTTCAAGCTCAAACAGCCGCTTTACAAGGCCGGGATGCGTCCTTGAAACGATAATCTGCGGGCCTTTCGTGTCGCGCTGTATTTTCAGAACATAAACCTTGATGTGGTCATTCGGCGCATAGTTTTCGCCGACGATAACCTCATTGAACGGAATTATGCCGTCGGTTTTGCCGAGTTCAACATAAACACCGTTCTTTTCGACGCGCTGAACGATTGCCGTCAGAACTTCGTATTCTTTGTCGGAATATTCCTCAAAGATTGCGCCCTGTTCCGCTTCGCGAATGCGCTGCATAACGACCTGCTTTGCAGTCTGCGCCGCGATTCTGCCGAAATTCTTTGTGTCCGCTTCTTCCTCGAGAACATCGCCGATTTCATAAAGCGGATTTATCTGCTTTGCTTTTTCAATTGAAATTTCCGTAAAGGGGTTTTCAACCTGTTCAACAACGGTTTTGGAAGCCCAGATTTCGATTGCACCTGTTTCGCGATCCAGATTCGCACGGACGTTGCAGTTCACATTGTAGTTCTTTTTATAGGCACTTACAAGTGCGGATTCGATAGCATCCGCAAGGATATCAACGGAAATCCCGCGCTGTTTGCTGATTACGTTAAGCGCGCTGATAAGCTCGGCATTGTTCTTCATTATATTTATACTCCTTAGAAATCACAAATATTTTTCGGTTTAAAATTTTAATTTTTTGAACCCGCAGACCCGGGAATGTTTAAAAATCTATGTGCGGACGCACGAGTGCCGCCTGCCTGCGCCCAACGGTGACCGTTTCCGAAGCTTCGCCGGGCTTTCGCGGCAATGTGCGAAGCGTAAATGATTCCGCATCAAACGAAACAAGCTCTCCGCAGAACTCCTTTTTGCCTTTCAGCGGCGCATAAAGCTTCACGTCGATCGTTTTGCCGATGCTGCGCTGAAAATCTTTGTCTTTTTTCAGCGGGCGATCTATGCCGACGGAGCTGACCGAAAGATAGTATGCCTGTTCAATCGGATCCGCTTCATCAAGAATCGGATCAACAGCATTGCTCACAATTTCGCAATCGTCAAGTGAAATTCCGTCTTTACTGTCGATATAGAGGGTGAGAACCCAGTTGTCGTATTCCTTTTGATATTCAACATCATAGAGCTCATAGCCCAATTCACGAACTTTTGATTCCGTGAGTTCAAAAATCCTGTCTGTCAGCTTCAACCGCAATTCCTCCGAAACGCAATGCATGCGCAAGGTTTTTTCAAAATTAAAGAGCGGGTTTTGCCCACTCTTAAATGCACGAATAACTCATGCCGCTCATCCGAAATGATGCATTTGAACACAATTTCAAGGCTTAAATGCATCAAAAAACTCATTACTGGGGTAAGCATACCATACTTTGCCTCAAAAAGCAATAGCTTTCCGAAAAAACATTGCATATATTGCGGAATTTTCCGAATATCGCTCGGTTCGGATGTTCCTGCTGTCCGTGCGGCGTCCCGTCAGAACATTGAGACCTGATCACTGTCCGGTAAATCGTTAAGGCATCCGAGGGCATCCAACTTTTCCATCACGGCGGAATTTGCGCGGGTACGCTTCACAAACTCCTCGCGGGAAATGAATCGTCCTCCCTCCGCGCCTTTTTCGATCAGCAGAGCGGCGTTATCACCCAAGCCGGCAATAGCATTGAACGGCGGGCGAAGCTTGCCGTCCTCAACAGTGAAACGCGTTGCTTTCGATTTGTAAATATCTATCGGGAGCAGCTCGATTCCGCGCAGATTCATCTCGTAGACCATTTCAAGGATAACTATCTGTTCCTCGTCCTTTGTTTCAAGTTTATCCTTTGCCTTAAGCTCCTCAAGATTGCCGAGTACGCGTTCCGCGCCGCCGAGGCACTGTTCAATATCAAATTTATCCGCACGAACCGTGAAATAAACCGCATAGAACGCAAGCGGGTAATGCACCTTATAATATGCTACGCGGAAAGACATCATAACATACGCCGCTGCATGAGCGCGCGGGAACATATACTTGATTTTTTTGCAGCTGTCGATATACCACTGCGGAATATTGTTCTCGTGCATTGCATCCTCCATCTCGGGCTTAAGTCCCTTGCCTTTTCGGACGCTCTCCATCGTTTTAAACGACAGCGAGGGTTCTCCGCCGTGTGCAATGAGATAGTTCATAATATCGTCGCGTGTGCATATAACCTCCATCAGCGTTGCGGTGCCGTCCCGCACAAGATCCTGCGCATTATTAAGCCACACATCCGTGCCGTGGGAAAGTCCGGCGATACGAACAAGCTCTTCCATTGTTGTCGGACGCGTATCCATCAGCATTCCGCGAACAAAGTTTGTTCCGAATTCGGGAATGCCGAGGCTGCCGACATCGCATTTCAGCTCCTTAAGGGATATTCCGAGTACCTCATCCGACTTAAAGATTGACATTGTTTCTTCATCGTGCAGCGGAATACTCTTCGGATCTATGCCCGTTATATCCTGAAGCATTCGCAGCGTTGTCGGGTCATCATGTCCGAGAATATCAAGTTTGACAAGTTTGTCGTCCAATGCATGGAAGTCAAAGTGTGTTGTTATGCTTTCCGCATCGATTTTTTCCGCCGGATGCTGCACGGGACAAAAGTCAAAAATCTCCAAATCTTCCGGGACGATCACAATGCCGCCCGGATGCTGCCCCGTTGTTCGGCGCGTGCCGACGCAGCCCATTGCAAGACGGTTTTTTTCCGCTTCGGAAAGGTTCAGTCCGTATTCCTCGCAATAGTGCAGCACATAACCGTATGCGGTTTTATCTTTAACGCCCGAAATCGTGCCCGCGCGGAAGGCATGACCTTCACCGAACATGACCTCCGTAAACTTGTGCGCAACGGGCTGATATTCGCCCGAAAAGTTAAGATCGATATCCGGAGTTTTATCACCCTTGAAACCAAGGAAAGTTTCAAACGGAATTTCATACCCTTCCCGTCGCAGCGGAGTTCCGCAGTTCGGGCAATCTTTCGGCGGAAGGTCAATCCCGCAGCGTGAGTCATCGCCTACATCGGGAAATTCGCTGTATTTGCAATTCGGGCAGCGATAATGCGCAGGGAGCGCGTTTACCTCGGTTATCCCCGCAAGGTGTGCAACAAAGGACGAACCGACCGAACCCCTTGAACCGACAAGATAGCCGTCGCTGAGGGATTTTGAAACGAGTTTCTGCGCAACCATATAGAGTGATGAGTAACCGTTGCCGATGATTGAGTTCAATTCCTTATCGAGTCTTTTTTGGACGATTTCCGGCAGCGGATCCCCGTAAAGCTCGTGTGCGGTGTTCAGGGCAAGGCCCTTAAGTTCATCCGCCGCGCCCGGAAGTTCCGGCGAGTAAGTTTGTTTTTCGTCCAAAAACGGGCGGAGCTGAGAACACATATCGGCAATCAAATTTGTATTCTTAACAACAACTTCAAACGCCTTATCACTGCCGAGATATTGAAACTCCGCAAGCATGTCTTCCGTTGTTCTGAAATAAAGAGGCGGCTGAACCGCTGCGTCTTTGAAATTCTGAGAGCACATCAGTATTGCGCGGAAAATCGAATCCTCCGGTTCGATAAAATGAACGTCTCCCGTTGCAACAACGGGTTTGTTCAGTTTTTCGCCGAGTGCAACAATGCGGCGGTTGAAATCGCGAAGCTCTTCATCATCCTTTGCAAGCCCCTCGCGCACAAGGAAGGCATTGTTTCCGATCGGCTGAATTTCAAGGTAATCGTACCATGAAGCTATCTTCAGCAATTCCTCCTCGCTTTTTCCGTCCACCATTGCACGGAAAAGCTCACCGGCCTCACATGCCGTGCCGATTATAATACCCTCGCGGTGCAGGTTGAGAAGACTGCGCGGAATACGCGGTGTCTTATAAAAATGGTCAAGGTTTGAATACGAAACCAATTTATACAGATTCTTAAGTCCGGGCTGCGTTGCCGCAAGCAGCACTATGTGGTTCGTTTTCTGCTTGTGAAGATTTTTTATCGTGCAGTCAATCAGCGGAACCGTCGAAACATTCAGCTCACGGCATTTGCTCAGCAAATCGGCCGTGTTTTTTGCTGTCCATTCCGCTGCCGCACCCGCATTCAGCTCCGGAAGCTGTCTTTCCTCCGCCTTTAAGTCACGGCGGAGATACTGCATCAGCATTGAGCCCGAAACGCAGTTTTTGCTGAGCCCGAGTTCCTTTCCGTGCCCTGCCGCGGCAGTCAGTTCATGCAGCAGATCAAGCTGTTCCGGGCAATGCAGAACAAGCGCCGCCCCTCCCGCAAAATCCGAAAGCATATTCACCGCTTCGGAAAGCAGAGGAGCACCGTCAATATCATCATCCGTGTAACCCGTCAGCTTTGCAATGCGCGGAAGCTGAGGGACGCCGGGGTTCACCGGAGTTCTGAATGTTGAAATAACGCGCCCGAACGAATCGAACTTCACTGCGCCGATATCAAACACGCGCCCGTGAATGCCGCTTCCGAAATATGTCACCGCAACGGCACAATACTCCCTTTCAAGCGGAACAAGTTCGCAATCGGGAAGCAGATAGCCTTCGCAGCCGAATATAACCTTTATATTGTTCTTTTGGGCGGCTTTTTTGGCCTCCGGGAAAGAGTGCACAACGCCGTGATCGGTTATTGCAATTGCCGTATGCCCCCATTTTGCGGCAAGCTCAACAACTTTGTCCAGATCCGCCGTTGCATCCATTGCGGACATTCGTGTGTGAAGGTGCAGCTCAACACGCTTTTCGGCCGATGCATCAGTTCTGCGCTCAACGGGATAACGGTTTATATCGTCCGCAAAAATACAGTAATCACGGGCATAATTATCGTACCTGAACCAGCCGCGCACCATCAGTGCCGCGCCCTCCTCCTTTGCTTTTTCAAGCAGCTGTGAAGTTCGCGCCTTTGCTGCTTCATCGGGAAATAGCTTTACCGCAACGGAGTTTGTGAGGTCGGTTATAAAAACCGTGATTATAACCGTTCCGCGCTTTGGTGAAACAAATGTTTCAATGCTCAGTATTGTTCCTTTTACGGTGACGCGCCCGGATTTATCGTCCAAATCCGCCATGCGCTGAACTTCGGGTTTGAGAATTTCTTTTCCGTAAACAATATCGCCGGGAGAAAGCTTTTTAATGTTCTTGCGCTGCGTTTTGACGTTTTTTTTCAAAGCTGCCGCATTTCCCCAATCGCGCTTTACGACCGGTTCGGCAAGATCGATTCCGTCATCCGCATTTGCATCGGCAACAATGCGCAGCGGCGTATTCCAACCGTAACTGTGCGCAACAAATGCGCGGAACTCACCTGCCGCCGCCTGAGACACTGCGCGCGTGTACCGTTCCGGAACAAAGAATACATATTCGCCTCCGTGCCTTTCAACGCGGGAACGGCGCAGTATCGGTTCAAGCTGCGGTGCAGTTTCACACCAAAGATCCAGAAGCAGCAGTTCGGGTTCACCGTCTCCGCCGACAAGCCGCGTAACAACCTCGGAATAGTCAAAGCTGCATTTGACCGTTTGATATTGAAGCTCCGCCTGTATGTTTTTTTCCAGCTCCTCCGTTTCGGCAGGCAGCAGCAGACGCGCACACTCGACATCAACACTGATTTCGCCCGTTTTTTTGCTGCGCACGGCAGACTTTATTGAAACCGTCCCGTTTGCAAGATACTCAACGGCAAGGTTCTTTTTTGAGTGTCCGCCGTTCTTTTGTTTCTCTGCTGAATTTTCTTTTTGATTTTTTGCACGCACGGAATCGGGCTGCCTGCACTCATCGATGCAGGATTCCCCGTACTCCGAGTACGAATAATACCCCCCGTCCGGCGGATCATCCCTCCACGGAACATCAGCCGTCATTTCGGAGAAATTGTCAGCCGGCGGAAGATCGTCCAACGGAACATCAGCCGGCGCAGCCGAGCCGGGTGTTCCGCCGTACTCATTTATGTTTTCGTACATATTCAATTCTTCCATACTGCTTTTGTTCATTTTCAACATGGCTTTTTCAACAGTGAAAGCTTCCTTCCGCTTTTCGGGTTGGCTTAATTAAGCAAAATCATTATCAATTGCAAAGCCGCGAAAGCCCCAATCGGGTCATTTTGCTTTGATTCGGTTTGTTAATCAGCTCAAAGATTCAAGGCATGAATCAAGAATCATATCATGTCATTTCATTTCCGTTTCATCATTTCCGATGCATCTGCGATGAACCTGTCCACCACTTGCGGCAGCTTATCCGAATAGATTATTTCGCCCTTTTTAAACACAACTGCGTTCACCGAACCGAACGCAATGCCTATATCAGCTTCACGCGCTTCGCCCGGGCCGTTGACAGCGCAGCCCATAACGGCGATTTTCATTGCATTGCCCGTATCTTCG
>OKRT01001031.1_pt1 | contig 13048 bp, 8 predicted proteins | sample 1601111 | NCBI WGS metagenome assembly OKRT01 (sample SAMEA3541572, study PRJEB24748) | human gut metagenome | biome: human gut; feature: human-associated habitat; material: faeces | place: China | collected 2012 | reverse complement strand
TCTGCCGCACCTCGCTCGCCGTATCGGCACTTAGAATTATGCGGTATTGCCTTAGGTAAAGCAAACAGGCGTAACTCTGCCCAGCCGATTACTTCTCATCCTCATCCCACGTGCGGTCACTGATGATGTAGCGGGGGCGGCGCTTGGTTTCCATGTAGATCTTGCCGATGTACTCGCCGATCACGCCCAGGCAGATCAGCTGTACGCCGGAAACAAAGCAGATGATGCTGGTCATGCTGGCCCATCCGGATACGGTGGCACCCAGCAGCGCTTCCACAATGGCCCAGATCACGCCGATAAAGCTGATGAGCGCCACAATAACGCCAAACCCGGTAATGAACCGGATGGGCTTGACGGAAAGGCTGGTGATGCCGTCAAACGCAAGGGACAGCATTTTGGACAGGGGATAGTGGCTTTCACCCGCAATGCGCTCGTGGCGCTCGTAAGCAACGCTGGTGGATTTAAAGCCCACCAGCGGCACCATGCCGCGCAGGAACAGGTTGACCTCCTTGAAATTGGCAAACTCATGCAGCACGCGGGCGCTCATCAGGCGGTAGTCCGCGTGGTTGTAAACAACCTCGGCCCCCATGGCGTTCAGCAGCTTGTAGAAGCTTTCTGCCGTAAAGCGCTTGAAGAAGGTATCCGTATCGCGCTTGGAGCGCACGCCGTACACAACTTCGCAGCCATCGTTCACATAGGCATCTACCATGGCGTCCATGGCGTTGATATCGTCCTGACCGTCGCAGTCAATGGAGATGGTGATATCGCACTTGTCCTTGGCTTCCATCAAACCGGCCAGCACTGCGTTCTGGTGACCGCGGTTGCGGCTCTGGCTGATGCCGATGTAGTGCTTGTCGCTCTTGGCCAGGTCGCAGATGATGGACCAGGTTTTGTCCTTGGAGCCATCGTTGACAAACAGCACGCGGCTGTCATCGCTGATTTTACCGGCGGCAACCAGGTCGGTGATCTTTTTCAAAAACAGCTTGCTGGTAATGGGCAGGACCTCCTGCTCGTTATAGCAGGGGATCACGATGTACAGGATTGGATTTTCGCGGGTAGCCTTCATGGTTTACAGCACCTCTTTTTTGCTTTTTCTGCTGCGCCGCCCGGCCAGCAGGTAAATTGCCGTCAGCAGAATGCTAATGGCGCTGACCCCGATCCCGCGCCAGAGCGGGGTGGGGGAGTAGTGGAAACGAATACAGTTTTTACCGGCATTCACCTTGACGGCCATCAGGCCGTTGATGTTCAGGATCTCTGCAGATTCGCCGTTGACCGTGGCGCTCCACGCCTTGTCATAGGGAACACTGAAAAACGCGTACTGCTCGCTGCCGGATGTGATTTCGGAATAAAAATAGTCTGTGCCATAATCAAACACATCGGTGCAGGCTTCGCGGCGCTTGTCCATGTCGGCAAACTTGTTCTCCTGGCTGATCTCGCCATCCAGCGCGGCATCATAGTGGCGCAGCGTGGCGGAAACAGTGGCTTCGTCCTCGTCCGCCACCACAAGGGTTTTCAGCATGGCATGGGCGCGCTCGGCGGGGTCAATCTCGTCAAACTCACTGCGGGTCATGTAGGTATCATAGCAGAAGCCGATGGGCAGGGCGTGGGAATCCTGATAGACGTTGATCTGCTCGTGACCGTTGGAAAAACTGGTGTAGATTTCATCCGGCCAGTCGGAGTTGTTGCGGATATAATACCCAACGGAAAGCAGTTCGTTGGTGCCCTCCGGCCCGGCGGGGGTGATGGCGTGGCGCTCGTCCCCTAGGGCATCATACAGTGTAAAGATGGAGGGGGAAAGCGTGCTCAAAAAGGAGGTACGGTCCGGCAGGTAAGCCGCCATGCCGCGGTTGGAATACGGCTCCCAGAAATAATAGCGGTAGGGCAGGGCATCCGTCAGACCGTCGCCGCTGTGGATGACATTATCATAAATTTCTGTGGTGGTCAGGCCGATCGTCTGGGTGTAGGCACGCTGATAGGTGCCCACGGTAAAACCAGTGGTCAGTGCAGCAACCAGAGCAGTGCAGGCCGTCAGGGCAGCCATGGGGCGGCGCAGGCGCAGCCGCCGCACCCCGCCCAGGGCAGCAAACAGCAGAACCACGCCGCCGATGGCAATCAATGTCAACACAACCAGCCAGTATTTGCGGTACACTATGGTATCGCGCTTGACGTACAGATACAGCGTGATAGCGGCGATGATTGCAGCCGAAATACCGCAGCCCGCACGCCAAGGGTAGTCCTGCAGATGGTCCAGCACTTTGATGGTGGCCAGCACCAGCAGGAACACCAGCATGTAATACCAGCGGCGGTACGGCTCGCTGGTGAACATGACGAACAGACTGTTGCTGACCGGGCTGGCTGCTACAAGGAACAGCCCCACCAGCAGCACATGCAGCCAGTCCCACTTCCAGCGCAGCAGATAAGCCAGAACCAGGCAGACGCCTACCAAGGGCAGGTACGCCGCGATGGAATACCAGTTATCATGCACCACAGCGGAAAAATTGAACATATTCTCCGCCGGGAAGAAGAGCGCCCGCAGCATTTGCAGGTAATTGGGCCAGTCAAAGGTCAGTTGGCTCAAGCTGATGTGATCCGATACGCGGGGATTATTGAGCACCGCCGCAATGGAGGGGATGAACAGTACCCCCGCCATGCCGACGCCCAGACAGCCTTCCAGGATGCAGGCCGGAATTTTGCGGGCATTTTTGCGCAGATCCGCCCCGGGGCGTGCGTCCTCACCGCCAAAAAGATACCGCGTAATATAGTAAAACACCAGGAAGAAAACTTCCCCGATAAAGAAGTAATAGTTGACCAGCGCGTTGATGGCAACGGCAAACAGGAACGGAGCTTTTTTGCCCTCCTGCATGCGTTTGTCCAGCCCCAGCATCAAAAGCGGGAACAGGGCAATCACATCATGGAAGTGATAGAACACCACGTTGATGCAGGAAAAACCGGAAAATGCATACAACACACTGCCAAGCAGGGCGCTTTTCTCGCTGGCACTGCGGCGGAAGTAGGCAAACGAGATCAGCCCGGCAACAGCATATTTGAGCATATAGATCCAGCCGACCAGATAGGGAAACGCGCTGGCGGGGAAGAGAAAGCTCAGCCAGAAAAACGGGCTGCCAAGGGTGTAAAAGCTGAACGAGGATACAAAGTCCGAACCAATATCAATGCGCCAGTTCCACAGTACCTCGCCGCTTTTGATGGCGTTGTTGCACAGCATGTTGTAGGAGAGCTGTTCTGCGTCAAAATCCGCCGCAATCAACAGCAGGCCGCCGTCCCGTATCATGTAAGGCAGCAGTGCAGCCGCGGCAATGGCAAAGTTCAGCACAAAAGCCAGCAGCAGCCACCGGCGCGGGAAACGGTTTTGCAGTGTTTGTTTCATGTAGCAGCCTCGCGGCATCAGCCCTGACCGTTAGAAAGTTCGATCCCGCGGGTGGGCATGTTTGCCATATTGTTCAGGGTAGAGTTGTATTTTTCACTCAGGGATTCCATAGCCCAGTCAGTGCAGTCCATAAAGGTATTGTCAAAAATATCATTCATGAACGCATCTTCGCCCATAAACACCCCGGCGTAATGCCCGCCGGAAATGGTGTTGCGGGCAATGATGTTCTCATAGCAGGGGGTAAAATCCAGGCCCTGCACGGCTTCGTCCGCGTTCAGGTCAGTGCTGAGCTCAATACCAAAGAAGTGGAAGGTATCGCTGGCACCCCGGTTGTTGTCAATGATCTGGTTGCACAGAATGGTGTTGCTGAACGCCGAGCGCACAGCCTTGATGCCGGAACCGTAATTGTCCCGCACAATGTTGCCGTAAATGGTGTTGTAGGCGGTGTTATCCAGCGAGATGCCGGGCAGCTTGGCGGGGGAGGAACCATCCGCCATGCGGCCCTGATCCAGAATAAAGTCAGCTTCCAGATCCTCATCACTCATGCGGTTGCGGCCGCCGTTCTGGCGGATCTCACATCCGGTAATGTAGTTGCCGAAGGAGCCGTAATCCAGGCACATGCCCTCTTTTTCGTTCTTGTAGATCGTGTTCTCTACATAATAGTTCAGGTAGCCGCTTTCCGAATAAATGCCGGAGGAATGGTTCTGCGCAACCGTGTTGCCGCGCACAACCAGCTGATGGGGAGACTGTAAAATATCGTACAGCATTTCATCCGGGAACGGATTGTAGGCGGTCTCAATGTCCTCAATGGGCATGGAGCAGAGCACCAGCCCGGCGGTCAGGTTGCGGGCACCAGAGTTATTTTCAATGCGGTTGCCCTCGATCACGCCATTGCTGATCTCGCCGTTCAGGAAGATGGCACCATTCTGGTTTTCATGGATGCTGTTATTGACCAGTGCAAAGCCGGTGTTCTCCCCCATAACGCAAAGGCCCTTGAGGGAAACATTGCTGATGTCAAGGGCAGCCAGATAGAAACTGCGGGAATTCTTGACATACACACCGTAATTGCACCCGCCGTTGATGACAAAGCCGGTCACGGCGGTATTTTCCGCCTGGTCCAGAACAATGGCTTTGTCCAGCGTTTCATTGCCGGGGGTCAGCACTGCGCCGTTGCCGTGCAGGATCGTACCAGTGGGTACCACCAGGGTGGCATCCATCACCAGAGCAGGGGAGATGACCTCCACCGTGCTGCCGGGGTTGGCTGCCAGAAAGTCATTCAGTTCTGCCAGGCTGGAACCGGTAAAATTCACAGCCTGGGCGGTTTCGGCGGTGGCCAGGGGGGCCAGCCGGGTCATGACAGAGTTGTACAGGTTTTTCCAGTTGGCCTCCGGGGTATCAAAGGTGGCAGGGTCAATACCGAGGGTCTGAATGCGCTGGATGACCTGCAAAGGGGCAATCAGGCTTTCGGTATCGGACTGGGTCATCCGCTCCAAAGCGGGCAGGGCATAGCGCTCGGTCAGGCTCTGGCTGTCGGTATCCAGCAGGGAAACATATTCCTCTGCGCCGGGATCCGCAAAATCCACAACCTGCCCGGTACCGGCCAGCACGCAGCTGATGGGCTCCGGCTCAGCGGTAGCCTGTGGTTCTGCGCTGGGGGCCAGGCTGAAAATCACATGCGGGGCAGGGGTCAGCTTGACCCCGACCACGCCGATCACGGTGGCAGCAGCAATGCCCGCAATGGTAAGAACAAACGAATTTGCCTTTTTTTTGGCCATAAGTGTAAGATTCCTTTCCAGGGAAAACCGGGGATAGGCCCGGTAAAATTATTTGTCCAGGTTCAGATACTTTTTCCAGAAGTCCAGACTGCGCACTTCGCCGCAGCGCTCGCGGTAGCTCTGGGCGGCAGCGTCAAACTGGGCGTCGATCTCCTTCATGCAGGCTTTCATCTCGCGCACGCAGCGGCTGTATTCTTCCTTGCTGCGCTCGGTCACAAAGCCTTTCTGGGAGTTGGAATCATAGTTCAGCACCTTCTGCACGCGGTAAGCATTGTAGGCGGTCATGTGCATCATGCTCACAACGGTGTTTTCGCGGGTGGGGGGCACCAGCCAGCCGTTGCGGGTCAGCTTGACCTTGAGTTCCTTCAGCTTGCCCTTGTTTTTTTCTTCCTCTTTGGTGGCGTACAGGTAGCGGGAATAATCAAACGGAACATCCAGCTGGTCCACCGGCTGGGCCTTGTAGCCATATGCCATAATCTCTTTGTGCAGGGCTTCGGCATCGGTCTGTTCCAGCCAGTCAATGCCTTTCAAAAAGTCGCGCACGCCGCGGATCAGCAGGTCAGCATTCTTATAGCGGTAGCGGTTCACTTCGCCCATCACCTGGCTGCGCAGGTCGGCTTTCAGGGCGTTGGCATCATAGCTGGGGCAGTGCATGCTGTTGTCAATGCACTGGTTGCGCAGGATGTAGTAGTACATCGAGGAAGAATACTTGCTCTCAAACGGCTCATGCCATACGCAGATGCCGTTCAGGGTGACCAGGCGTTTGCAGTTGCGTAGGCCGTATTCAATGTCATCGCCGCGGATAAAGATGGGCATGGGCAGGTTGTCCGGCCGCACAACGGCAATGGGGATGCAGCAGTACCACCAGGCGTTATACTCATGGCGTTCTTCCAGCTCATTGGCAACGCACAGGTCAACCTTGGTCAGATCAAAGTTGGCTTTGTGGCTGATCAACTGGCCCTGGTTCCAGGCGGCGCCGTTTTCTACCTGAATGTTAGGGCGGTCCAGCCGCAGCATGGCACCGCCGACAAATACATCCGCATATTCCGGCTTGCGCAGGCTCAGCAGGGTGTAGGTGCGCAGCAGCACATCGGTATCCAGCACAATGTCATCATCCATGACCAGTACATGGGTAACGCCTGCGCCATTTTCGTTGGCTTTCAGGATCTCGATCATGCCGCGGGTAAAGCCGCCGGCACCGCCCACATTGGCGTTGGGCACAACATGCACGGTATCGCTATTCAGCTTATCGTAATCCAGCGTCTGGCCGTTATCGGAAACAAACACTTCCAGGTGGTTGTGCAGCGGGCTGGCGGCGTTTTCCAAAATATCGCTGCGCATGCGGGCAATGTTGCCCATAACGAACGGCTCCCGGCGGAAGGTGCAGATATCCACGCCGATTTTGACGGGCTGCACATCCTTTTCAGCGGCATCGCACTCATAAGCGCCGCCGCAATAGGCGGCATTGCCGCTCAGGGCCTGCAGCTCAAAAAACAGCATGCCGTCAGCGCCCTTGGGAAAATCGAAGCAGAATTCCTGCACGGAATCCGCCTGCACTACTTTTTCGGCCAGCACGGCGCGCACGCTCTGGCTGTTGATGAAATGGCGGCTGCACAGTACAACGCGCAGCTTTCCGCTCAGTTTCAGCCGCAGCGAAAAATTCTGCGCGGCGGTGTAGCGGCGCCATTTGTCTGCGCTGACGCTGTTAAAGTAGGTATCAAAGCAGACTCGTTCGCCCTGCTCAATGCGCAGGATATCCCCCTCATCGCGGAAGCTGGGGGCTTTCATACGGTAATACAGTCGGTCCTCGGTGCATATGCCCACGCGGGGCCAAAGCAGCTTTTGCAGCAGCATACGGTATTCTCCTTTCACGTTTTGCCTTATCATATCCGGCAAAGTATTCAAGTATCCGGCACAGCATTATAAAATGCCGCCGTTGGATTGTTTTCCGCGCGCCCATGCGCTCAATGTGCGGTAGGGCAGGTAACGCCCGGCACGCAGCAGACGGGTGTTTTTGTTGGTCATTATGGCAGCGATGTGTGGGTAAGTCTGGCACAGCATCTCGTCATACCGGCGCAGGGCCAGGCCGGTTTCACGGTCGGGGGGAAAGCGCAGGTACAGCTCAATCAGGTACTGCGCCACATCCCGCGCCCGCTGCACCAGCAGCAGGTCCCGCCCGGCGGGGGCAGGCTGTGCGGCCAGCGGTTCGGCAGCATCCAACAGAATGCGCGCTACGCGGATGTAATCCTGCGTGTGGGCGCGGTAGCTGGCCATGCTCACGCTCTGGCCATCCCGCCCCAGGCGGTACTGGTACAGAACCACCGGCACAAAGCAGATGGTCTGCGCCGCAGCCATGCCAACAAACGTATAGCCCATATCCGTGTAGCTGCAATGCTCCGGCATGGGGCGCCATGCGGCGCGCAGAGTGTTAGTGCAGAGGGTCAGCGCGTGCATCTCCATGCACAAATCAGGTGTGGCCTGCTGCACTTCACCCACAGCATACACACGGTTTGTATCAAATTTGCAGCAGACATCAAAGGCCTTTCCGCTGCCGTTTTCCTGCACGGTGCGGTAGTTGGTGTATACCGCATCCGCCGTGCAGTTTTGCAGGCGGCGCAAAAGGGTCTGCAAAGCATTGGTGTCAAACCAGTCATCGCAGTCCAGCGTGCGAAAGTACCGCCCAGAGGCCAGCTCTACCGCGGTATTCAGCGTGGAGCCGTACCCGCCGTTCACCTTGCTCACCAGCCGGAAACTGCCGGGGTGTGCCTGCACAAAGGCCTGCGCCAGCGCGGCGGTGCCATCGGTGGAGCCATCATCAATAATGATCACATCCAGCAGCGCCTGCAGGCTTTCATCCGCCACCAGGCAGGATGAAAGCGCTTTTTGCAGCGTGGCAGCGCCGTTATAGGCGGCAACCGAAACCGTCAGCAGCTTTTCCATCAGGTTTCACCGGCCTCCATAGCGCGCACATAGTCCGCGCAGACTTCACACGATGGCCCATCCCCGCGCAGAACACCGTGATCCAGCCAGATGGAGCGCTGGCACAGCTGCTGCACCTGGTTGATATCATGGCTGACGAACAGCAGCGTGGTGCCGTTGGAAAGCATCTCTTCCATGCGGCGGTGGCATTTCTGCTGGAACATAAAGTCGCCAACGGCCAGCACTTCGTCACAAACCAGAATGTCGGCCTGTACTTCAGTGGCAATGGAAAAGCCCAAACGAGCGATCATGCCGCTGGAAAAGTTTTTGACCGGAACATCCACAAAATCTTTCAGCTCCGAAAATTCAATGATGCGGTCAAAATGCTCCATCATATAGTCCCGGTCGTGGCCAAGCACCGCGCCGTTCAGGAAAATGTTTTCCCGCGCGGTCAGATCCATGTCAAAACCGGCGCCCAGCTCGATCATGGGGGCAATTTCGCCGTTGACGGCAACGCTGCCGCCGGAGGGGTACATCACGCCGGAAATCACTTTCAGCATGGTGCTTTTGCCGCTGCCGTTGCGCCCGATCAGCGCCAGGGATTCGCCGCGCTTCATGCTGAAAGAAACATGTTTCAGTGCGTAAAATTCGTTAAAAAACAGCTTGTGGGTCAGCAGTTTTACGGTGTATTCTTTCAGGGTCTCAGTTTTTTCCTGCGCAAGGTTAAAGCGCATGGAAACGTCATTGACTTTAATAATCTCGTCCATACGTTACCTCACGTCAGATATACAGGATAAAGTTCTTTTGCAGCTTGCGGAACACCAACAGGCCAATAGCCATAGAGGCAACGGCGCAAAAAATGCAGGCAATCCAGGTGTTGGGGCCGGGAATGTTGCCGTACATCATCAGGTTGCGGAACAGGTTGATGTAGTGGTACAGCGGGTTCAGCTTCATCAGTTTCTGCAGGGTTTCCGGCAGGGCGGTGATGGGGTAGAACAGCGGGGTGGCGTACATCCAACCCATGGTAAGGATACTGTACAGGTGCATCATATCACGGAAATACACCGCCAGCGCGGAAAGCAGCAGCCCCAGCCCGCAGCTGAAAAAGAAGAGCAGCACCAGCGGCAGCCAGCTCAAAAAGATGGTCCAATAGAAGGTGGCACGGGTAAAGATCATGACCAGCAGAACCGCACCAAAGCTGAACAGCATGGTGACAAAGCGGGAAACCGCCTGGCTGATGGGGAAGATGAACTTGGGAATGTACACCTTTTTGATCAGCGGGGCGTTCTGGATAACAGAAGTCAGGCCCATGCTGGTGGTCTCATTGAAAAAGGTAAACAGGGTGTTGCCGCAGATCAGGTAAAGCGGGAAGTTTGGGATATCGTTGCGGAACATGTACGAAAAGATGATGCTTTGCAGCAGCATCATCAGCAGCGGGTTCAAAATGCTCCAGATGTAACCCAGAAAGCTGCGGCGGTATTTGACTTTCAGATCGCGGCTGACAAGTTCATGGATCAGCGGTTGGTATTTTTTCAGGTGGGTCCAGGCGCGCTGCGCGGAGACCTGCATTGTTTCGGCCATGTTTGGCTCCCTCCAGATTTATGGCCCGCATAAAACGTCAGAACGTTGTTTTGTGCGGCACTTGTATCAACACCCCGCGCGGCAGCCGCCGCCAGGGCACAGTTTCTACTATTATACAATAAAAGACATTAAAATGCAATTCGAACCGGGCGGCAAAAAATCATGGGTGTGCGATGTTTTTTGCCGCCCGGTACCGCCCTTTTTGTGCAACAGTGAAAAGGAACGCAAAATATGAGCGCAGTTTGTGTAAAAATCGTTGAAACCGGGACGAAAATACGGTACAATAAATATGACATAACAAACCCTGCGGCGGGCCATGACCTGGTTTTGCCCGTGGGGCCAGAAATGAGAGGTAGATGTTATGGAACATTTTAACCCCCTGCTCCTGCATAACGACAGCCCGGCTAAATTTATTACGATTGGTGAGGTCATGCTGCGCCTGACCCCGCCGAACTATGAAAAGATCCGTATGGCTTCCAACTTTGAAGCCAGCTATGGAGGCAGCGAGGCCAACATTGCCCTGGCTCTTGCCAACCTGGGTGTGGACAGCACGTTTTTCAGCGTGGTGCCCAACAACTCTTTGGGCAAAAGTGCGGTGCGCTGGCTGCGCTCCAATGATGTGCACTGCACCCCGATGATCCTTTCCACCCCGGAGGAAACCCCGACCCACCGTCTGGGCACCTATTACCTGGAAACCGGTTACGGCATCCGCCCCAGCAAGGTTACTTACGACCGCAAGCACTCCGCTTTTACTGAGTATGACCTTTCCAAAGTGGATCTGGACGCCCTGCTGGACGGCTTTGACTGGCTGCATCTTTCCGGCATTACCCCGGCTTTGGGCCAGAACTGCGCCGATTTTGTGATGGCCTGCCTGAAAAAAGCCAAGGAAAAGGGCCTGACCGTCAGCTTTGACGGCAACTTCCGCTCCACCCTGTGGACTTGGGAAGAAGCCCGTGACTACTGCACCAAGTGCCTGCCCTATGTGGATGTTCTGTTTGGCATTGAGCCTTACCACCTGTGGAAAGACGATGCCGACCACGCCCAGGGCGACTGGAAAGACGGCGTGCCCCTACAGCCCAGCTATGAACAGCAGGATGAGATCTTCCAGCGCTTTGTGGAGCGTTACCCCAACATCAAGTGCATTGCCCGCCATGTGCGTTATGCCCATTCCGGCTCCGAGAACAGCCTGAAAGCCTTTATGTGGTATGAGGACCATACCTTTGAAAGCAAGCTGTTTACCTTTAATATTCTGGACCGTGTAGGCGGCGGCGATGCATTTGCCAGCGGCCTGATTTACGCCATGCTGCACAACTACAAGCCAATGGATATGGTCAACTTTGCGGTGGCAAGCTCCGCCATCAAGCACACCATCCATGGCGATGCCAACATCACCGATGATGTTTCCACCATCCGCAACCTGATGGACATGAATTACGATATCAAGCGCTGAGAATAAGTTTGTTTTCAGCAGTGCCCCAAAACGGTGCAGCAGGCTGCGGCTTTGCTGCACCGTTTTTGTATGGGGGTAAGATTGGTTTAGAACCGTTTAAGAATGTACAAACCTTGCATCCCGTGTTATAATAATGCCGGATCAGTAAATGAAAAAGGTGGGTAGATTATGGAACAAAACACCGTTCAAAAACCGGATTGCGCCGCCATTACGGCGCAGGCACGCCAGGCAGCGGAAGAACTGCTGGCGGCTGCACACCTGCGCGCCGGGGATATTTTTGTGGTCGGCTGCTCTTCCAGCGAGATCGTTGGCGGGCATATTGGCAAGGACAGCAGCATGGAAGCCGCCGCGGCTGTGCTGGCGGGTATTCTGCCGGTGCTCAAAGCGCAGGGCGTCTATCTGGCGGCCCAGTGCTGCGAACACCTGAATCGCGCCATTGTCATCGAGCAGGAAGCTGCCGAAAAGTATGGTTATGAACAGGTGAACGCCGTGCCGCAGCCCCATGCGGGCGGCAGCTGGGCAACCAACTGCTGGCAGGCGTTTGAACATCCGGTTCTGGTGGAGGAAGTGCGTGCCGCTGCCGGAATTGATATTGGCGGTACGCTGATTGGCATGCACTTAAAGCGCGTGGCCGTGCCGGTGCGCCTGACCATCAAGCAGATCGGCGCTGCGCCCATCATCTGCGCCCGCACCCGCCCCAAATACATCGGCGGCAGCCGCGCCGTTTACCAGGAGATGTGAACCATGCTGACACAGGAACAACTGACAATGATGGCCGAAAATGTGGCCCGCATCCGTGAAAATATGGCCATCGCCGCCCGTGAAGCCGGCCGCGACCCGGCAGATATTTTGCTGTGCGCCGCCTGCAAGACCCGCACCGTGGAAGAGGTGATTGCCAGTGCCGCTCTGCCCATTGACCTGTTTGGCGAAAACCATGTGCAGGAACTGGTGGAAAAGACCGACGCCAACGCTTATTGCGGTAAGCCGGGGCATTTTATCGGCCATTTGCAGACCAACAAGGTCAACAAAGTGGTGGGCCGTGCTGCTTTGATTGAAAGCGTGGACAGCGAGCACCTGCTGCAAAAGGTGGAGCGCGCCGCTGCCGCCGCAAACCTGACCCAGGAAATTTTGATCGAGATCAACATCGGCGGGGAAGAGAGCAAGTCTGGCGTTTCTGCCGAAAGCCTGTGGCCCCTGCTGGATATGGCAGCCGCACAGCCGCATATCCGCCTGCGCGGCCTGATGGCCATCCCGCCGGCAGCTGCAACCCCGGATGAGACCCGCGCGTTCTTTGCCCAAATGCGGGAACTGCTGGCAAAAGCTGCTGACCGCCATTATGAGAACGCCAAAATGGATATCCTTTCCATGGGCATGAGCGGGGATTACCCCGATGCCATCCGCGAGGGTGCCACCATTGTGCGCATCGGCACCGCCATTTACGGCGCACGCGATTACAGCAAAAAGGCATAAGGCATTCCAGGAACCCATACCTGCACGTTGACAGCTGCAAGGTGAATAGGTAAAGCAACAGCCCGGAACTACCGCAAATGCAGGCGGCAGTTCCGGGCTGTTTTGTTAAGCGGTGGTGGGGGCGTGGGCCTCAAAAGTCTCCACCGGAGACTTTTGTGCGCGGCTTAGCCGTGCCGCCCTGTTCGACCCCCGTGACCATACCAAAAAAAGACCCCAAAAAGCTCTGCGCCTTTTGGGGTCTTATATCAGTGCCGGTGGTGGGGGTCGAACCCACACGGTGTCACCACCAACGGATTTTGAGTCCGTCTCGTCTGCCAATTCCAACACACCGGCTCATATGTTGCTTGTATAGTATACTACAGGCCTGTCAAAAAATCAAGATTTATTTTGCGTTGATTTTTACGGCAATACCACATAATTCTAAGTGCCGATACGGCGAGCGAGGTGCGGCAGATGCTAAGCCAAAAG
>OKRT01001026.1_pt1 | contig 13089 bp, 9 predicted proteins | sample 1601111 | NCBI WGS metagenome assembly OKRT01 (sample SAMEA3541572, study PRJEB24748) | human gut metagenome | biome: human gut; feature: human-associated habitat; material: faeces | place: China | collected 2012 | reverse complement strand
TGTGTGGAATTTAATAAAAAGAAGATTGCTGAGTGGGCAGCGGCACCTTCGGAGTGGAGAGCGTCCTCTCCAGCGTGGTGGGGGACGAGGACAAGGTCCTCATCTGCTCCAACGGGGCCTACGGGGTGCGCATGACCCGGATCTGTGACCGGAACCGCATTCCCTATGTCCACTACGCCGAGAGTTATGACCACATCCCCGACCCCGCCCGCGTCGCCCGTCTGCTGGCTCAGGACCCGGCCATTACCCACGTGGCCATGGTCCACAGTGAGACCACCAGCGGCATCCTCAACGACATCCAGTCCGTGGGCAAGGTGGTCCGGGACGCCGGGCGGACCTTCATCGTGGACGCCATGTCCTCCTTCGGCGGGGTGGATATCCCCGTCTCCGACTGGGGCATCGACTTTCTGGTGTCCAGCGCCAACAAGTGCATCCAGGGAGTACCCGGCTTCTCCTTCATCCTGTGCCGCCGGGACAAGCTGCTCTCCAGCGAGGGCAAGGCCCGCTCTCTGTCCCTGGACCTGCTGGACCAGTGGAAGGGGATGGAGAAGGACGGCAAGTGGCGCTTCACCTCCCCCACCCATGTGGTGCTGGCCTTCTCCAAGGCACTGGACGAGCTGGAGGCGGAGGGGGGCATCCCCGCCCGGCACCGCCGCTATGCCGAGAACAACCGCCTGCTCATTGAGAAGATGCGCGCCATGGGATTTGCCCCATACATCGACGGGAGCCGACAGGGCCCCATCATCACCACCTTCTTCTATCCCGCCGGGGTACCCTTCCAGTTCTCCGAGTTTTACACCTACATCAAGGAGCGGGGCTACGTCCTCTACCCGGGCAAGCTCACCGATGCAGATACCTTCCGGGTGGGCAACATCGGAGAGATCTACCCGGAGGATATTGAGAAACTTGCTTCCATCATCGCCGGCTTCCTGGCTGCCCATAAGGAGGAGATCGCATGATCCAGGCCGTCATCTTTGACTGGGCGGGCACCACTGTGGACTACGGCTGCTTTGCCCCCGTCCAGGCCTTTCAGGAGGCCTTCGCCCACCACGGCGTGCCGGTCACCCTGGAGGAGACCCGTAAGCCCATGGGTATGCTGAAGCGGGACCACATCCGCACCATGCTCCGGATGGAGCGCATCGCCCGGGCCTGGGAGGAGACCCACGGCCGCCCCGCGGGGGAGGAGGACGTGGAGGCTGTGTACGCCCTGTTTGAGCCCAAGCTCTTCTCCATCCTGGACCGGTTTTCCACACCCAAGCCGTTTGCGGTGGAAACAGCGGCCGCCCTGCGGGAGATGGGGCTGAAGATCGGCTCCACCACCGGCTATACCGACTCCATGATGCACATTGTCGCACCCAAGGCCGCCCGGCTGGGCTACGCCCCCGACTTCTGGATCAGCCCCGACGGGGTGGGCGGCAGGGGCCGTCCCGATCCCTACATGATCTTTGAAAACCTGAAGGCGCTGGAGGTCCCCAGTGTGAAGAACGCCGTGAAGGTGGGGGACACTGTCTCCGACATCCGGGAGGGGGTCAATGCCGGCGTGTGGTCGGTGGGGGTCATCGAGGGCAGCTCCGTCCTGGGTCTGAGCCAGACAGAGTACGAGGCCCTCACTCCGGAGGAGCGCAGGGATGTCTGCCGCCGGGCAGAGGAGACCTTCCGCGCCGCTGGAGCCCACTTTGTGCTGAACGATTTGTCCCAGCTGCCGGAGCTCATTCGGATGATCGGGTAATCACAACCCAAGTACATCTCAACTGATGCTGCCCCCAGGCCATGCAGATGGAGAAAGCGACAGCAGCCCATAACCCGCAGGCCGTTGGTTCAAATCCGGCCCCAGCAGCCACAAAGCCGTCTGATTTTTTAAGAAATCAGACGGCTTTTCCGTGCATAAAGAGAACTGCCGGAACAGCCGGAGGTTCCCCAAAGCCTAAGCTCTGAAAAAGCATCCTCCTTTGCTGGAATGGAAGAGAGCTGCCAACCACCGGAACGAACAAAAGGAGGAATCAAGTCCGGATGAAATCTGAATGGGCGTCATCAATGAATGGATTTGGCAGTTAAGTGAGAGAAAGGCAAGGGACCTTCTGGAAATCAGCTATGTGGGCCGTAGACGTGTCTCCTACCATTTCCGGTTCTCAATTCGAGCCGATTGACTGGACTGAAAAGCGCTCAGAAGCAGCCGTTGCAGGCACTGGGCCGGACTGTGCTGCCCACGATTCTCGTACCATTAAGATTTTGCCGGCAGGTCAGAAGAACAAACTCTCTATGTGAGAGGTGTGCCGGCTCCCGAAGTAAGACTTAGCGGCCTTCGGCTCCAGGTTTGTGGCTTTGCTTGGCCGGAACAGCGGGATCCTCCGCCGGACTGATTGCGCCCGAAGACCCCAATATTTCATTTCCGGGCATTGAATATTTCGCCTCACAAAGCCGTCGCCCCGATAGCTCTCTCCCCACGAACCGGGACGATGGAGGGGCCTGTCCGTGCGGCGGTTTGCATATACGCCGACAGCCGGAAAATCCGCAAAAATGATTCAGCACCTTTTCTTTTCGACAAAATACGATATAATAAAGAAAAACGCCTGTTCCACAGCCGGGACGCTGCCTCTCCGTTTGCATGGAATGGATTCGGTGGGATTTGCCGGCGGGAGCTGTTTGAAATTCAGAACACTGCGTATGGGGAGGAGACTCATGATTTCGCTGTTTCTTGTTGAGGATGAGCGGATTGCCCGGGAGAGTATCCGAGACAATGTTCCTTGGCAGGAACACGATATCCTGTTCCTGGGGGATGCGCCGGATGGAGAAGTCGCTCTGCCGCAGCTCCTGGAAAAACGGCCGGATATTCTGCTGACGGACATCAAGATGCCGTTTATGGACGGCCTGGAGCTGGCCCGGATCGTGCGGAAGGAGCTGCCGGATACCCGCATCATCATCCTCAGCGGACACAATGAATTTGAATATGCCAGAAAGGCCATCACCCTGGGCGTAAATGACTATCTGCTCAAGCCTGTCTCCAGCAGGGATATTCTGGAAGCCGTGGACCGCAGCAAGGCGCAGATTTTGGAATGCCGCGCACGGCGGATTGAGCGGCAGAGCCATAGCATCACACAGCGGGAGCTCTTTTTCAGCAATCTGTACAGCGGCATCCTGATGGGACCGGCGCAGATGCTCCAGCGTGCGGCGCAGCTTGGGATCTCTTTGGCTGCAGGAGCCTACCAGATCATCCTGACGGAGCTGGACGGTGTGATACCGGATCGGGAGGCGTTGCGGGACAAGCTGTATGCCGCGCCAATGGCATACGGCTCCGGCTTTGATGGGGAGCGGGCCACGTTCCTGCTGCTGGCGGAAGACGCGGCCGGGCTTCCCCCAAAATTGCGGGAGTTCTCTGCATGGCTGGAGGCGCTGGCCGGGCAGGAGGGACTGAGCGTGCATCTGCTGCCTGGAAAACAGGCGGCCCGGCTCAGCGACCTGCCGAAAGCATACCATCTGCTGACGATTCAGAAAAAGCAGCGGGAGTCCGCAGACAGCAAGACGCTGTCCCACTCCACCTCCTTCCAGCGGGACACCCTGCTGGACTTTTTGCGGACTGGGAAGCCGTCTGCACTTCCGTCATTTTGGGCCCACTACCGGCCGACCATCGAGTCCGGGTATTCCTCCTTTGTCTATCGCTGCTATCTCTATACAGAGCTTTTCTTTGTGGTCCATGAGTTCTGCCAGGAAAACCGGATCCCCCTTCCGGAATCCCTGCGCCAGGAGGATCTGCTGGAAAAGCGTATTCTGCTGACGAATTCCGTAGATGATTTCCTGACGCTGGCTTGCCAGCTCTGCGAAGAGGTGATGGAGGTCCGCCCCGGGGGCAGCCGGCACACGCCCTCCGCAGAGCAAGCCAGAGCGTATATCGACCGCCACTATATGGACCCGGAGCTGTCCCTCTCCTCGGTTGCGAATGCAGTGTCTGTAAGCCCCAACCACCTCAGCACGCTTTTCAAATCCAAAATTGGCGTCGGGTTCAGTGAATATCTGACGGAGGTCCGAATTCGCCAGGCCAAACGCCTGCTGATTACCAGCGATCTGCGGGTCAGTGAGGTCGGAGAACGGGTGGGGTATCAGAATATGGAGTATTTCAGCATGCTGTTCAAGAAAAACACCGGGCAGACGCCCAGCCAGTACCGCCGCTCCCACACGCTATGAGACGGATGAGTCGTGCAGCCGGCGCCCTGAAAACCGCCCTGGGCCGCCGTGGGAGCATACGGAGCAAGATCCTGGCGGGGTTTACGGTCATCCTGGTGGGGATGTTGAGTATCAACCTGCTGGTTATCGGCCTGTCCCACCACTTTTTGGGAGAATACCATATCCTGGCGGAGCGGGTCATTTCCGCAAACAAGCTGATCCCCACTGTCCGGGATGACGTGAGCCTGGACGCCTATTATCTGGTGGCGGGGCGCCGCACCCTGGAGACGACCCAGCTCTTCCACCACATGGAGGAAATTCGCCAGGGGCTGTATCTGCTGAAGCAGGAGAACAATTCTGAAAACGGCCGGATCCAGCTGCAGATTGCCACGCGCACCTTCGGCACCCTGCAGCGGTACTGTCAGAAGCTGGGGCAGGAGATTGATGCGGACGTGTCCCTGGAACTGCAGAATGTGACGCTGGAGCAGATTCGGGATGTCTCCGCCCTGGTGTACAACCAGATTGAGGAATACATTTATCTGGAGCTGCTCTGGGGGGAGTCCATTGATCAGATGCTCCAGACCGGATTTCAGCTGCTGCTGCTGGGGGATCTGGCGGCGGTGGTGCTGATGGTGGCGGTTCTGGCATTTTTGCTGATGCGCATCAACCGGACCATCAACGACCCCATCCAGGCGCTGGTGGAAAACACCCGGCGGCTGGCGGAGGGCGACTTTGATGCCCTGATGGAAGATGCCGGGGAGAATGAGGTCACCATCCTCAACAAGAGCTTCAACCGCATGGCGGCAAAACTCCAGCGCCTGATGGAAAAAGTGGAGGAGGACACCCGCACCCAGGAGCAGCTGGAGCTGCGGCTGCTTCAGGAACAGATCAATCCCCACTTTCTCTACAACACGCTGGAGATCATCGTCTGGCTGGCGGAGTCCGGGGATAAGGAGCAGGTCATTCAGGTGGTCCAGTCCCTCTCCCGGTTTTTCCGGGTGGTCCTCAGCAAAGGCCGCGCAGTGGTGTCCCTTCAGGAGGAGCTGTCCTGCATCCAAAGCTATCTCTATATTCAGAAAGTGCGCTATGCCGATATCCTGAACTATGAGATCCAGGCGGAGCCCGAAGCCTTGGACTGCCGGATCCAAAAGCTGAGCCTGCAGCCCCTTGTGGAAAACGCGCTGTACCACGGCATTGAAAAGAAGCGGGGGGGCGGCACCATCCGCGTCTGCGCCGATGTGAAGGACGGCTGCCTGGTGGTTCAGGTGGCGGACGACGGCTGCGGCATGACGCCTGAGAAATTGGAGGAAGTGCAACGGGAGGTGGCCGGAGATCTCGGTCAGATCTCCGAGGGCGGGTTTGGGCTGCCCAATATCCAAAAGCGCATTCAGCTGGCCTATGGAGCGGATTACGGCATTCACGTGAGTTCTCGGCTGGGCTGCGGGACCCGGGTCACGCTACAGATTCCGGCAAAATCGTAAAAAAGCTGAGAAGCAGCAGAAAAAAGCAAAAGTCCGGCTTTCCGGCCGGACTTTTTTCTGTAAAATTCAAATAAAAACCCGTTGGAGCGCCTCTTTTCAAAGGTGGAGGCGTCTTGTATATTATTTAACACAGGGCGCGAGACCGCCCATTCGGAAGATGAAGAAAGCGAGAAAGGATTGAAAGGTATGAAACTGAAGAAATGGTTGACCGGCGTTTTGGCCGCTGCGATGGCCCTGTCTCTGGCCGCCTGCAGTGATGGAGGCGCGGAAAGCGCCGATGCCGGCAGTGAGGACAGCATCACCCTTGGATTTGCCCAGGTCGGTTCTGAGAGCGAGTGGCGCACTGCCAACACCGACAACATCAAGGCTGCCGCGGAGGCCGCCGGCGTGACCCTCCAGTTCTCCGACGCACAGCAGAAGCAGGAGAACCAGATCAAGGCCATCCGCTCCTTCATCGCATCTGACGTGGATGTGATCTCCTTCTGCCCCATCGTGGAGACCGGCTGGGATACGGTCCTGCAGGAGGCCAAGGACGCCGGGATCCCGGTGGTCCTGGTGGACCGCGGCGTGACTGCGGACCCCTCTCTGTATGTGACCCACATCTTTGCCGACGCCCTGAAGGAGGGTGCCAATGCCTTCAATTGGGTTGACGAGTATATGACTGCTGAGGGCAAGACTCCCCGTGCCGGCGGCGATCAGTTCCAGGTGGCGATTCTGGAGGGCACGGTCGGCTCCTCCGTGGCCGCCGACCGCCTGCAGGGCTTCAACGATGCCATGGCCGAATCCCCCAACAGCGGCAAGTACAACGTCATCTGTTCCCAGACCGGTGAGTACACCCGTGCCAAGGGCATGGAGGTCATGGAGTCCTTCCTGAAGTCCGACGGGGACAAGATCGATATTCTCTTCTCCTGCAACGGCGATATGGCTCTGGGCGCTATTCAGGCCATTGAGGCTGCCGGACTGAAGCCCGGTGAGGACATCGTCATCGTCTCCATCGACGCCGCCAAGGGCGAGTTCAACGCTATGATCGAGGGCAAGATGAACTGCGCCGTGGAGCACACCCCCAACTTCGGCGAGACCCTGATGGAAACCGCCAAGAAGATTGTGGCCGGCGAAGAAGTACCCGCCACCATTGAGCTGGAAGAGGGGATCTTCCCCGCTGACATTGCCGAGCAGGAGCTGCCCAACCGCACCTATTGACCGGCTTTCGCCAACCGTTCCATGATCCCGCGGGCGGGGGATGTCCTCCCCGCCCGCGGACTGTTTTGCCCTGGCTCCCCAGGGCCTCCGGCGGGATGCCAGACCCGCCGAATCCAAGACAAAGGATGTGATGACCTGTGGCAGAAGAAGCCCTGTTGACAATGCGGGGAATCTGTAAATACTTCCCCGGCGTCCGCGCGCTGGAGAATGTGGATTTCACCCTGCACTCCGGTGAAGTCCACGCGCTGGTCGGCGAAAACGGCGCGGGAAAATCCACCCTGATTAAGGTCCTGACCGGCGTCCACGCAAAGGACGGCGGCAAGATCGCCATGGAGGGCAGGCCCATTTCCCCCTCCAGCCCGCTGGAGGCCATGAAGTGCGGCATTTCCACCGTGTATCAGGAGGTCAACCTGTGCCCCAATCTGAGCGTGGCGGAGAACATCTTTATCGGCCGTGAGCCAAAAAAGGCGGGCGGCATCGACTGGAAGACCATCAACCGCCGGGCCGCGGAGCTGCTGACTACGCTGAATCTGAACATTGACGTGACAAAGACGCTGGGGAGCTACTCGGTGGCCGTCCAGCAGATGATTGCCATTGCCCGTGCGGTGGATGTGGACGCAAAGGTGCTGATCCTGGACGAGCCCACCTCCTCCCTGGATGAGGAGGAGACCCAGCGCCTGTTCGCAGTGGTCCGCAAGCTGAAGGCCCAGGGCCTGGGGGTCATCTTTGTCTCCCACTTCCTGGATCAGATCTATGAGCTCTGCGACCGGATCACGGTGCTGCGCAACGGTGAGCTGGTGGGCGCCTATGCCGTGGCGGAGCTGCCCCGGGTGGAGCTGATCTCCAAGATGATCGGCAAGGAGCTGGGGGATATTCAGAGCATGGGCAAAAACACCGCCCTGTGCGGGGACGAGGTGCTGATCGAGGCCGACGGACTCTCCGCGTTCGGCCGTATCCAGGATTTTGACCTGCAGATCCACAGGGGCGAAGTCGTGGGCTTTGCCGGCCTGTTGGGCTCAGGCCGCACGGAAACGGCAGAGCTTCTGGCCGGCGTGGCCAAGCCCGAACAGGGCGCACTGCGGATGAACGGCCGGGAAGTCCATTTCAACTCCCCCCTGGACGCCATGCACCACAAGATCGCCTTCTGCCCGGAGGACCGGAAGATCCAGGGCATCATCGGGGACCTCTCCGTCCGGGAGAACATCATCATCGGCCTTCAGGCCAAAAAGGGCATGTGGAACCACATCCCCCTGAAGGAGCAGGAGCGGATCGCCGACGAGTACATCAAGCTGCTGCAGATCAAGGTCTCCTCTCCGGAGCAGCTGATCCGCAACCTCTCCGGCGGCAACCAGCAGAAGGCCATCATCGCCCGCTGGCTGGTGACGCAGCCGGATCTGCTGATCCTGGATGAGCCCACCCGCGGCATCGACATCGGCACCAAGACGGAGATCCAGAAAATGGTGATCCAGCTGGCCCGGGAGCAGCACATGTCCATCATCTTCATCTCCAGCGAGATTGACGAGATGACCCGCACCTGCACACGCCTGGCAGTCCTGCGGGACCGGCGGAAGGTGGCGGAACTGACCGGCGACGACATCAACTCCGACCGGGTGATGGCAGCCATTGCAGGAGGTGCCTAAATGATGGGAAAAGTGAAAAAGGTGACGTCCAACCACCTGTTTCTGCCGCTGTTTGCCCTGGCTCTGCTGCTGGTGTTCAACGCGTTTGCCACCCCCGGCTTTTTTGCCATTGAGTTCCAGAACGGCCAGTTTTACGGGCGCATTATTGACATTCTCAACCGGGCTTCGATCCTGGTGATCTTGTCTATGGGCATGACCTTCGTCATCGCCACCGGGGGCATCGACATCTCCCAGGGTTCTGTCATCGCCATCTCCGGCGCCATCTGCTGCTCCCTGATCGGCGGAGCAGGGGACGGCACAGCCAATATGCCGCTGCTGCCGGCCTGTCTGATCGCCGTGCTGGTCTGCGCCCTGTGCGGCGTGTGGAACGGCTTCCTGGTCTCCAAGCTGAAGATCCAGCCCATGGTGGCCACACTGATCCTGCTGACCGCCGGACGAGGCATCGCCATGCTGATTACCAAGGGGCAGAATGTCACCGTGTACTATGAGCCCTTCACCTACATCGGCACCACCATTCCCGGCAGCCCCCTGCCTACCACCATCTTCATTGCCGCCCTCATGGTGCTGTTTGTGGTTCTGATCCAGAAAAAGACGTCTGTGGGACTGTTCGTCCAGGCGGTGGGCATCAATGCCAACGCCGCCCGGCGCACGGGCCTCAAGGTCTCCTCCATCATCTTTATGGTGTACGTCTTCTCCGGCATCTGCGCCGGCATTGCCGGACTGATGGAATCCTCCATGATCGCGGCGGCGGACCCCAACAACGCCGGCCTCAACATGGAGATGGACGCCATCTTGTCCGTGGCCCTGGGCGGAACGCTTCTCAGCGGCGGCAAATTCTACATCGGCGGCTCCATCATCGGCGCCATCACCATCCAGACGATGACCACCACGCTGTACGCGCTGGGCGTCTCCTCGGAGCAGCTGCCGGTATACAAGGCCCTTGTGGTCATTTTGATCTGCCTCCTCCAGTCCGAAAAATTCAAGGGTGTTCTGGAGAAGCGCACAGCAGAAAAGGCGGTGAAGCAGAGATGAAGCAGAAGAGCAGCCTGAAAGACCGCCTGGTCGGTTCCCGGTATTTTTCCTTCGGCATCACCCTGAGCCTGTTCGTGCTGCTGTATGTGGTCGGCATGATGAACTACCGGGGCTTCATGAAGCCCCAGGTGTTCTGCAACCTGCTGATCGACAATGCGGCCCTGATTATTGCCACCATCGGCATCACCTTTGTCCTGCTGATCGGCGGGATTGACATCTCCATCGGCTCTGTGGTGGCGCTGACCTGTATGTCGTCGGCGCAGATGCTGCAGAACACGGGCCTGCCCGCGCCCGCCGTCATCCTGATCGTGCTGGCCATGGGGGCTGTGTTCGGCCTGGTCCAGGGCTGGCTGATTACGGAATTCAACATGCAGCCCTTCATTGTCACGCTGGCGGGGCAGTTCTTCGCCCGCGGCATGACGGCGATCATCTCCCGGGAGACGATTGTTATTGACAATCCCGTGTACACCTCGCTGGCGTCCGCACGGATCTATGTCCTGCCCGGCGGATTCATCTCCGTGGGCGTGGTGATCGCGCTGGTGACGCTGGTTGCGGCCACATTGGTGCTGAAGTTCACCCGATTCGGCCGGAACATCTACGCGCTGGGCGGAAATGAGATGTCTGCGCAGCTGATGGGCCTTCCCACCAAACGGACGAAAATCCTCGCCTACGTGGTGTGCGGCTTCTGCTCGGCGCTGGCCGGTGTGGTCTACTCCCTCATCATGCTCTCCGGGTATCCCCTCCACGCCGTCAGCATGGAGATGGACGCCATCGCCTCCTCCGTGATCGGCGGCACGCTGATGTCCGGCGGCGTGGCCTTCCTGCCAGGCACCCTTCTCGGCGTGCTGATCCAGGGTGTGATCCAAACCTTCATCACCTTCCAGGGGACGCTCTCCGCCTGGTGGACGCGCATCATCATCGCCCTGCTGCTGTGCCTGTTCATTGTGATCCAGGCGGTGGTCAGCCGCAGCCGGCAGCGCCTCAACTCTGAGCACTGATTTTTCCCAATCTTCTTTTCTTCTTTTTTCCGGCACAGTCACCAGGCACGTCCTGGTGGCTGTGTCCATTTCAGGAGGTTTCGGCATGGACGCTTTACTCATCAAAACCGGCGGGCTGCTGCTGATCGTGGCGCTGGGATACCTTCTCAAGAGACGGGGCGTCTTTCAGCAGGGCGATGCCCGTCTGCTGTCCAGGATCATCGTCAACCTGACGCTGCCGGGGGCTCTCCTCTCCAGCTTCAGCGCGTTCAGGCTGGTTCCGTCCCTGCTGGCGGTTCTCGCCGCGGCAGCAGCCGCCAATGTCCTGCTGCTGGCTGTCTCCGCCCTGGTGACCCGGAGGCGGCCGGGGCCCGTCCGGGCGCTCTACCTGCTCAACGCCCCCAGCTACAATATCGGCACCTTTGTCCTGCCCTTTGTGCAGAGCTTTCTGCCGCCGGACATGCTGCTGGCCGTCTCCATGTTTGACGCGGGCAACAGCCCCTTCAACTGCGGCGGCGCCTATGCGCTGACGGCCGCCCTCACCGGCGGGGAGCGCCTGACGGTCCGCTCCGTTCTGGGCAGAATGCTCCGCTCCGTGCCCTTCGACACCTTTTTGGTCATTCTGCTCCTGGGGCTGCTCGGCCTGCGCCTGCCGCAGCCGGTTTACACCGTGGCGGGGATGTTCGGTCAGGCCAACGCCTTTCTGGCGATGCTGATGATCGGATTGCTGCTGGAGCCGCGGATTCCGCAGGAGAGCCGGTCCGACGTTCTGCGGGTGGTTCTGCTGCGCTACGGATTCGGCCTGGCGGCCTCCGCCGTCTGCTGGATGCTGCCGCTGCCTGCCGGGATCCGGCAGGTGCTGGCGCTGAGCCTTCTGGCGCCGGTGCCCTCTGTCTCCCTGGCCTACTGTGAGCGGTGCGGCTGTGATTCCGGCGCCGTGGGGGCGATCCACTCCCTCTGCATCCCCATCAGCCTGGCCTTTACGCTGCTGGTGTGCCTGATGTGATGGCGCCCGCTGCGTTGTGCTCCGGGCCGCGGCTGTTGGGAAGATGGACGCTTGCGCGTCTGGATTTATGGGCTGTTTCTGCCGGAGCGGCCTGGCGGCCCTTTGCGTCCTGTAAAAAATTCTTGGCTGTTGTCCTGGAGGGCGTAAGTCTGACAGGGAGACAGCTGTCCCGGAGAGGAGGGCGCAGATTTCCAGCTTCGCTCCCGGAGGGCCATGAAATCCCGGCCGCTGAGAGACCTGTACTCCGCCAGCCCGAAGCCCGCGCAGGTACGCAGGGAAAGCATGAGCCGCTCCTCCAGCCGGATGCGCGGCGTGATGGCCTCGGCATCATGGTCGGGACGTCCGGCGTCGATGTCGGCCTGCCAGCGCGCCTGATCGGGCGTATCGGTCCAGCGGCGGCCCTCCAGGGTGGACGTGGCCGCCGGGCCCAGGCCCAGATAGTCGGCACCCGTCCAGTAGCCCATATTATGGCGGCTGAAAAAGCCGGGGCGGGCGTAGTTGGAGATCTCGTACTGTTCCAGGCCGTGCGCGGCCAGCAGGCGGATGCCTTCCAGATACATGCGTTCCTGCTCGTCATCTTCGGGCAGGGAAAGGCCGCAAAATGGATTACAGCGTCTATCTTCTCACGGCTGAAAAGGTCATCAAGAAATGCTCTGTCCTTTAAGTCTCCCTTATAAAATCTTGCTCTGCTGTCAATGGCTTTTTCATAGCCTGTAACAAGGTTATCAACAACTACAACATCTGTACCTTCATCACAAAGAGCCTTAACCGTATGAGAACCTATATATCCGGCTCCTCCAAGAACCAAAACTGTCATATTTATCACTCTCTTTCTGTTAACTCGGCTCCGCCTGTATTTCTGATAGAAAGCACATGGCAGCTGCCTTTTCCAATGGTTTTTTCTATTCCTTCCTTAAATTTTGCCAGCATATCGTTTGGAACAAATGCCTGCACCGTTCCCGCAAATCCGCCGCCGTGTACACGGAATGCTCCGCGTCCGTCAAGGAGCAGGTCGCACATGGCAAGGGCATAAGCAACTTCCTGATGCTCACTGCTTCCGCATACAGTAACATTCTGCAAATACATAAAGCTGGAATATCCTGACTCTTTAATTATATTCAAAAATCCGTCGAAATCCCCGTTTTCAAGGAGCTTTGCTTCATCCTGAGCCCTCTTATTGTCGCGGAGGAAATGTATGGTCCTTAATACTCCTCTGTCTCCTGCCGCCTTTCTTACTTCAGGCATATGGGCAAAAATTTCGTCCATGGTTGTTTCTCTCAAAAATTCTTTTCCAACGGCATTGGCCGCCTTTTTCATCTCAGCGGGTATGGCCGCATATTCGCCGGTCAGGTCAGCGTGGTCTGCGCCGGAATCTATTATACAGAGTGAATATCCTGTTTTGGTAAAGTCAAAGTCCAGTTTTCTGACTACGGGATTTTCCGTATTTTCAAAGTCGATGGCAACGATTCCTCCAACGGAAGATGCCGTCTGGTCCATAAGTCCGCTGGGCTTTCCAAAGTATACGTTTTCCGCATACTGGCCTATTACGGCTATTTTTACGGGGTCAATTTCTCCGTTCGGCGTTCCGTCTTTTT
>OKRT01001022.1_pt1 | contig 13108 bp, 10 predicted proteins | sample 1601111 | NCBI WGS metagenome assembly OKRT01 (sample SAMEA3541572, study PRJEB24748) | human gut metagenome | biome: human gut; feature: human-associated habitat; material: faeces | place: China | collected 2012 | reverse complement strand
CCTGCACCAGGCCGGCAAAGATGACCCATGAGAGGAAGTACGGCAGATACACACAGGTCTGCACCACGGGTTTAACCTTCTTGATCTTCAGCTCGTTGATCATCAGCGCCAGAAACACGTTGAATGTAAAGCCGAACGCCAGATTATACAGGTTGATGAGCACCGTGTTTTTAAATGCGCGGATGAAGTTTGGGTCTACCAGCATTTCCCGGAAATGAGACAGGCCCGCCCACGGGCTGCCCCACACGCCCAAGCGGGGGGAATAATCCTTGAATGCAAGCAGAATACCGTACATGGGACCGTAATCGAACACAAGCATGAAGACAAGCCCCGGAAGCACCAGCATGTAAACAAACCAGTATTTGCGCATATACGCAATAAATTTGTTTGGCCGCCGCAGCGCATTGGGGGCCCGCATGGCCCTTGATTCCTCGGACATTTGAAAACCTCCCGGATGATTCAAAATTATTAGTAATAAATTTTTAATAATTTTGTCTTTTCTGTGCAAAGTTATTTGCTTTCACCTACTTGACTTTTAGATGCCACCTGTGGCACAATAACCTTGCAATCCTTGATTTCAATTAAACTATATCAGCATTTATCGGGGTTGTCAAGCAAATCACCTTTCAAAAAGTAGGGCCTTTCTTTAGTAAAAATCTACAATATTTTCTCTTAAAATTTGCTAATAACCAAATAGTTATTAGCACAGCAAGCGTATAAAAAGCGGCGCAGGCGCATTGCAAAGCCATTTGCCCGCCTTTTATATGTAATATAAAGAAAAGCGGCCCCGCACAAAAAATGGAGGAATGGAATTATGAAACGCATCGGGTTCATCGGATATGGCCTGCGCTCGGAAACAATGATGAAATCCTTCCGTTCGCTGGAGGCAGACATCACCGTAGCCGCCGTAGCAGACCCGCGCCATGCCGAGATCGCCCCCGGTCTGGCAGGCGACCCTTATTTCGCCTATACCCGCTGGTATGCAGACGCGGACGAGCTGCTTGCCGGGGAAGCGCTGGACGGGGTGTTCATCGGCACACGCTGCTCGCTGCACACCCCCTACGCCTGCCGGGTGCTGGATATGGGATTGCCCCTGTTTTTGGAAAAGCCCGTGTGCATCACACGCCCCCAGTATGAGCAGCTGCGCCGCGCGGCCGCAGGCAAGGAGAAGCAAGTGGTCGTTTCATTCCCGCTGCGCCTTTCCTCCATCACATTGGAGATGAAGCGCATTGTGGACAGCGGCGTGCTGGGCAGGCTTACGATGGTGCAGGCCGTCAACAATGTCCCCTACGGCAGCGTTTATTATCACAGCTGGTACCGCGACCCGGCCGAGACCGGCGGCCTGTTCCTGCAAAAGGCCACCCATGATATCGACTACATCCACTTCCTCACAGGCGAGCGCCCCGTTTCCGTGTGCGCTAAGACCGCCAAGCTGCATTTCAAAGGGGACCGTCCGGCGGGCCTGCACTGTCCGGATTGCCCGGATTACCGCACCTGCCCCGAAAGCAGCTACGTGGTAAAAAACATTTTGAAGGAAGATGTCCAGGGCGACACCTGCTGCTTTGCCTCAGACACCGGCAACGAGGACGGCGCCAGCGTCATTTTCACAACGGAAAGCGGCATGCTGATCAGCTACAACCAGAATTTTGTTGTAAAAAAGAGCGCCGGGCGGCGCGGCGCACGGCTTATCGGTACCGAGGGCAGCGCGGAATTTGATTTTTACACCGCCGAGATCCGTGTGGACCGTTACTTATCCCCCCAGACAGTCACCCACAAATTCAACTTTCCCGCAGGCATGCATTTCGGCGGAGACGAGATGCTGGCACTGGATTTTCTGCGCGTGCTGGACGGCGGAGAAGCACGCTCCGACCTTTCAGCCGGGCTTGTGAGCGCCGCAAGCTGCCTCGCCGCCCGGCAGGCGGACGCAGAGGGGCGCTTCCTTTCCATCGAGTATTGACGCGGACCGCGCAAATATCCATCCCCTTTCACCTGCAAAAGCTCCGCACAGGAAAGCTTTTTCACTGGCATCCCGCCCGGGCCGGCACGCCTGCCGCGCAGGGAGAGCCACGGACGGCATCGGGCCGGATTCTTCATTGTCAAAAGCTCTTTGTTATACCGGCCGCGCAGGGAGATTCGAGGCGGCCGGCATCCGGCCAAGTTTCCCATTGTTAAAAAAGGAGGACGACTGCTATGTTAGTCGATTTGAAAACCATTCTCGCGGACACCCGTGAAAAGCACTATGCCGTTGGGCTGTTCAACTGCGTCACACTGGAAATGACGAAAGGCATCCTTGCGGCAGCGGAGGAATTGCACTCCCCCGTCATCATCGGGCCCGCCGAAAGCCTTTTGCCCGGCGCTTCGCTTGCGGAATATGCCGACATGATGCTGGGCATGGCCCGCCGCGCCGGTGTGCCCGTTGCGCTGCACTTTGACCACGGCTTCACGCCGGAGCTGGTGGAAGAAGCCATCCGCCTGGGCTTTTCCTCCGTTATGTACGACTGCAGCATGCTGCCCTTTGAAGAAAATGTGCGCCGCACCCGTGAAATGACCGCCAAGGCGCACGCCGCGGGCTGCTCACTGGAAGCAGAGATCGGTCATGTCGGTTCCAACGGCTCCGCCGAAGAAGCCGTCGCCAAAACCATTTATACCCAGCCGCAGGACGCGCTGCGCTTTGCTGCCGAAAGCGGCTGCGACGCGCTGGCTGTTGCCATTGGTACGGCCCACGGCGTATACGCGGAAAAGCCCGTGCTTAATCTGGACTGCCTCGCCAGTATTGCGGGAGCATGCTCAACGCCGCTGGTGCTGCATGGGGGCAGCGGGCTTTCGGACGACGATTTCCGCGCCTGTGTTGCGGGAGGCATCTCCAAAATCAACATTTTCACTCACAATAACCTGACAGCCGCCCGTGCCGCTCACACCCATTTCACGGAATCTGTTGGTGCATTTGAACTGATGCCGTTCATCACCGAGGCCGTCAAGCACGAAACGATGCATCATATGCGCGTATTCGGCAGCGACGGAAAGGCGTAAGAGATGGGCGGCACACAGATACAGGCACACGAAGCCGTCAGCCGCTGTATCGCGGTGCTGGACGTGGGCACCACCGCCGTGAAAGCTTGCCTTTTCTCCCCCTCGCTGGAACTTCTGGCGTGCAGCGTGCAGGAATATGCCCTGCGCACACAGGGCGAACGCGTGGAGGCCGACGCGGCGCAGTACAAAGCCGCCGCGCGGGCCGGGCTTGCCGACGCGCTGTCCCAGGCGCCCGGCTGTATTCCCGCAGCCGTAAGCATCACCACACAAGGCGAAACGCTCACGCTCGCGGACCGTTCGGGCGAGCCGCTTCGCCCCTTTCTGGTGTGGCTGGACAGCCGCGCGGAAAATGAGGCCCAGGCTCTGCGCAGTGTGCTGGACAACGAGACATTTTACAAAACCACCGGCCTGCCGGAGGTCACCGGCGCGCTTCCGCTGGCAAAGCTGCTTTGGCTGCGCAAACACGAACCGGATACCTTTGTCCGCGCGCATAAGCTTCTGCTGCTGGAGGACTATCTGCTCCATTGGCTGACCGGCCGGTTCGTAAGTGAAAAATCCCTGCAGACCTCCACCGGCTGGTTCGACCTGCACAGCGACGGGTTGTGGCACAGCGGCCTTGCCGCCGCCGGCGCGTCTGCGGAACTGCTGCCCGAACTGCTGGAATGCGGCGCGCCCGCAGGCTCTCTGCTGCCCGGCCCTGCCGCCGAGCTGGGCCTGCCACCGAACATCCCCGTCGTTGCGGGCGCAATGGACCAGACCGCCGCCGCGCTTGCCGCAGGCTGCACGCGCCCGGGCACCGTCACCGAAACCACGGGTACCGCGCTGGTAATGGCCGCCTGCACAGACGCTCCCATGTTTCGCAGCGGGCACCACGTAACCGTCTACCGCCACGCATTGCCGGGCAAGTACCTGTACCTGCCCATCGGCAACACGGCGGGCATGGCGTTGCGCTGGTTCCGGGACGAATTCTGCCGCGACCTTCCCGCAGGAGCAGCGGGATATGCAGCGCTGGACGCGCTGGTGCAAAGCGTCCCCTGCGGGTGCGACGGGCTGGCGTTCCTGCCGTTTTTATCCGGCAGCGTGGATCCCGACGCCTGTCCCGAAGCCCGCGCCGTATTCTTCGGCGCGCGGCTTTCCACCACGCGGGCCCATTTCGCCCGCAGCGTGATGGAATCCGTCGCGTTTCTGCTGCGGGACTTTTTCGGCATGCTGAACGCTCTGGGTTGTCCCGCCGACACCGTGTACTCGCTGGGCGGCGGCGCACGCAGCGCTGTGTGGCAGCAGATCAAAGCCGATGCCTGCGGGCGCACGTTCCGCGTGCCCGCGTGCAGCGAGGCCACCGCCATGGGTGCCGCCCTTTTGGCCGGGTGGGGCAGCGGACTCATCGCCCCCGGCGTTTTCCCTTGCCGCGGTGAAAGCGCCGTCTATCTTCCAGACAACGCCCGCGCGCCCGCTTATGACACGGCATACAGCCTGTACAAAAAGCTTTATGCCGCCGTCAAACCGCTGTACAACGCGTTTTAAAGGGGCTGCCCGTGAATAAACCGCACCGTGGGACGGCCCACGAATACGACATACCGTACGCCGCCGCGAGCCCGGCATCGTCCACAGATTCACGGCGTTTGCCGCACGAAAAACCTTCCCATTGTCAAAAAGGAGGAAAAGGATATGGAGTTACAACACAAGCCGCGTCTGGGTATCCTGGCGCTGATGCTGGAGGGCTACGAGCCTTTGTTTCCGGGCATCATGGCCAGCCAGCACAAATATGTCGAGGAGGTCATCGCCTCACTCTCCGGTACAGCCGATTTTGTCTTTCCGCGAATCGCCGCCAGCCGGGAGGCCATAGAAGCCCTCACCGCACAATACAACGCCGAGGGACTGGACGGCATCCTCATCCTGATGCTCAGCTATTCTCAGGGGCAGTACCTGGTACACGCCATGCAGCGCAATACGCTTCCGTTGGCGCTGGCACTGGTGCAGCCGGATGAGACCGTGGGCGACGATTTCGAGGAATGGGAGCTCACAGTGAATCAGGGCATCCACGGCTCACAGGACAACGCCAACTGCCTGATGCGGGCCGGCATCCCCTGCGCATTCTTCGCGGGCAGCCGCAAAAACGGCGAGCTTGCAGCCTTTGCAGCGGATTTCGGCGCGGCGGCGCACACGGCATGCGCGCTGCGGCGGATGAAGATCGGAATCATCGGAAAGCTGGCCGGCATGGGCGACGTTATCACCGATGATATGGCCGTTTACCGCAAGCTGGGGCCGGAATTCGTATACGATTCCATCGGCGCCGTGCAGCGTGCCTGCGCCGGGGTCACGCCGGAGGATATCTCCGCGCGCGTGGCGTACGAGCACACTGTTTTTGAGATCGACCCCAAGCTGCCGCCCGAACGCCATGCGGAGTCCGTGCGCATGTATCTGGGCCTCAAGCGTTATCTGGAGGAAAACGGATATGCGGGGTATACCGTTCACTTCGAGGAATTCGGCGCAGACGGACGGTTCGAGCATCTTCCCTTCCTGGCCGCCTCCAGCCTGATGGCCGACGGCTACGGCTATGCAGCCGAGGGCGACGCCACTGCCGCCATGCTCATGGCGGCTATGTTGCGCCTGTGCGGGCAGGCCGGTTTCAGCGAGATGTATATGATGGATTTTGCGCGGGAGGCCATCCTGCTGTGCCACGCGGGCGAGGGCAACTGGGCCATGTGCCGCAGGGACAAAAAGCCTTTCCTGATGGACCGGGTATTCAATGAAGGCGGCCTTTCCAACCCGCCCACACCCATCTTCACGCCGGAACCCGGCCCCGCAGGCGTGATGAGCCTGGTGCATGTGGGCGGCGAACGCTTCCGCCTCGTATATGCCCCGGGCGAGATACTGGACGAATGCAGCCTGCGCAAGATCGACATGCCGTATATGTTCTTCCGGCCCGCATCCGGCGTACGCGCCTGCATCAAGGCATGGCTGGAGCAGGGCGGCACTCACCATGAGATCATCGTCCCCGGCGACTATGCTGCGCGCGTCCGTCTGCTTTGCCGCCTGCTGGGCATTGAGTTCGTCGAAGTATAAACAATACGCCGCAATGGCAGAAAAGGAGAATTGATATGATCCAGAACATCCGGCGTTCCCTTACCGACTTGCTTGGCGCGGAATACACCGCGGCCGTGTGCCGCGCGCGCGCGGCACTCACAGGCGAAAGCCCCGAAGCTCTGCGCGCCGTGGCCGATGAGAAGGTCGATTTTTATCCCGAGGCTTTTGCCCGCCGCCAGGAGGAGCTGATGGGCGACATCGGCCACTCCCTTGCGCCCGCTTTTGCAGACACTGAGGACGGCGCGCCCACCCATTCATACCGTGCCGCCCAGCACAGCTTTGCAGCTCCGCTGGGCGGGCTGGGCGCATTCCGCATCGGCGAGGACGGCCGCCTGTATTTCGCGGGCAAAAGCGAGCATTACCAGATTCCCCTGGGACACGACTTTCCAGGCTACTCGCTTATTGAAAACGCCAAGCGTCTCGGAATCCCCAATGCTACGCACAACAACACCCGCGGCTTTATCACCCGCACGCTGGAGCGCCGCCTCATCGCCGCCGCCAACGGCCTCCAACCCACAGACCCGGCGCTGGACCGCATTCTGTCCCAAAAGGAGCCGGGCGTGCTGAATACCGTCATCAATCTGGAGACCGGCTCCCTGGCCGTGGAGGCCGCGCTCAAAATGATGCTCTCCCGCTTTTACACCATCGACGGCGCGCCCGCACAGTATGCAGGCCGCGTACCCGTGTTCGTTGTCATGGCAGACAATGCCGGCGGCGTGACCGGAAACTATCACGGCACTACGGTGCTGGCGCAGACGCTGCGCGGCCTGTGGCCGGACTTCTACACAGCCGCGCAGAAAAACGAGCTGTACAAGGTGGTGTCCGTCCCCATCAACGACTCCGGCGCCTTTGCCGAGACCATGCGCCGCTGGAACGAGGGCAAATACAAAACGGCGGGCTTCTGTCACGAGATCGTCCTCATGAATTACGGCGGCATCCGCCTTTCCGAGGAATATCTGCAGGCAGCGTACAAAGTGTGCCGCGCCACCGACACGCCCGTACTGTGCGACGAGATCCAGTCCTGTGCATGGTATGACGGACTGTTCCTGTTCCGCAAATACGGCCTTACGCCGGACTTTGTCTCCGTAGGCAAGGGCTTCCCCGGGGGCGTTTACCCCGCCAGCAAGATCCTGACGAGCGCCGCTTTCGACAGCCTGAGCCAGTTCGGTGCGCTTGTGACCAACGGACAGGAAGAACTGGCCAGCCTGGCTTATCTTGTGACAATGGAATTCATCGGGGCCAACGGCGCGCACATCGAAGCCGCGGGCCGGTATTACCACGAACAGGTACGCGCACTGGCGCAAAAATACCCGCAGGTATGCACAGGCGTGGAAGGTGACGCCCACATGACGGCGCTGTGCTTCGACAGCGTGGACGATGCGGTGGATTTCTGTACCCGCATGAACCGGGACCGCTGCGTGGACATCAGTGCACAGACCTATAAGCCCAATTGTCCGCCGGTAGCTCTTACAAAGCTGCCGCTCATTACCACAGAAACGATGGCCGGAAGGCTCGTCGCCCTGTTTGACAGCGCGCTGGCCGAGACAGCCGCGCAGAAGGGAGCGGCCCTATGAATATGGAACCCGTGCGCTTCGGTGTGATCGGCTGCGGCCTGATGGGCCGCGAATTCGCCAGCGTCTCCATGCGCTGGCTGCATCTGGCATGCGAGCTGCCCCGCCCCGTCATTGTTGCTGCGTGCGACCTCTCGCCAAAAAATCTCGACTGGTTCCGCCAGGTGCCGGACACAAAGTACTTTTACAGCGATTACCACGAGCTGCTGGCCAATCCCGAGGTGGAGGCCGTATACTGCGCGGTGCCCCACCACCTGCACGCACAGGTGTACGGCGACGTCATCCGCGCGGGAAAACACCTCATCGGGGAAAAACCTTTCGGCATGGACCTTGCGGCCTGCGAGGAGGTGGAGGCCGCCATGGCCGGTCGCCCCGAGGTATTTGTGCGGTGCGCCAGCGAATTTCCATTCTATCCCGCCGTACAGCAGATGGTAAAATGGTACCGCGAGGGCGCATTCGGGCAGATCATCGAGGCACGCTTCGCCATCAAGCATTCCTCCGACATGGATCTGGCAAAACCCATCAACTGGAAGCGCATGCGTGCAGCCAACGGAGAATACGGCTGTATGGGAGATCTGGGCATCCACACGCAGCACCTGCCCTTCCGGCTTGGTTTTTCGCCCCGCACCGTCAGCGCGCAGCTTGCCAATATCGCCAAAACACGGCCGGACGAAAGCGGCGTGCCCGTTCCCTGTGAAACCTGGGACAACGCCATCCTGATGTGCGAAGCGCAAAACACAGCGGGGGATACGTTCCCCATGCAGCTTGAAATGAAGCGTATGGCCCCTGGCTGCACCAACACCGTGGAGTATGAAATTTACGGTCTCAACCTGTCGGCCCGGTTCACCACCGACGATCCCAACGCCATCCATTATACACAGGCCGTTGGCCGTGAACAGGCATGGGCGCGGCTGGTCATCGGCCAGAAAACGCTGTATCCCGTTATCACCGGCTCTATTTTTGAATTCGGCTTTTCCGATTCCCTGCTGCAAATGTTCGCGGCGTTCGTCAGCGAGCTGCGCGGCCTTCCCTGCTCCTTCGGCTGCTTCACCCCGGCCGAGGCGCATCTGAGCCATCGCGTGCTCACGGCAGCCCTGGAATCCTACACGCAAAAGCGCGTGGTGACGCTGGAATAAAGCAAAAACCGGACAGATTTTACTCCTGTCCGGTTCAGCTTGTCGGAAAAGCACAGCTTTTTCGACAAGCTGCTTACGACCAGTGCCAAGGCCCTGGTCGCCACGCACGGCGGCCTTCGGCGGGCGCTTCGCTCTACACGCCTCGGCACTAGCCCTGCGGGGTGTCGCGGGGTTATTTTAAATGAAAAAAGGAGTTCACCACCCCTTTTTCAAGCTTTTCCTGGCGATATCTTTTGCGTTTCTACTTTTTCGATAGCCTAAACCGGACAGGTTTTACCCCTGTCCGGTTTTACTTATTCCTTTTTTGGATTTTTTGTTCTTCCCATCAAATAATCAACGCTAACGTTATAATAGTCCGCCAGCTTGATAAAAACTTCAACTGGGATGCCGCGTGCTCCAATTTCATAGTTTGTATAGCTGCCGCGCGAAATTTGCAGATAGCCCGCAAGTTCCTGCCGGCTTAAATCCCCCCTCCTCACACAACGCGCAAACATTCGGATATTCCATTGGCATCACCACCCTTTCCGTTATAAATTGTTTCATATCGACGCATCGTCATGCGCGTCAATATGACGCATAATGAAAATACAGCAGGTGTGCAAATGAAAAATGTTGGATTTATTCGTAAAGCGGATTCTCCAGGACGCATTGTGATTCCCAAAGAAATATGTAAAATCCCCGGCTTTGACGCTGGTTCTTTATCGTTTGTGCATTGGCAGGACAGACAGCTAATTTTCGAAGAATACCAAAAGACTCGCGCTTTTTGCGGCGCCTGCCCCGCACTGAAATTCGATACAAAAATTCTATGCGGCGGCGCAGACTGTTATGCCGATTTGCGCCTCCACGTCGAGGCGCAAAAAGAAAGCCGCGGCAATTCCAGCAAATAGGCAGAAAGCGGGAACCCGCAACAGGCGGGTTCCCGCTTTTCTTATGATGTCTACGATTCAAGCATTCACCACATTCTGCGGCGCGCCCGCCAAAAAAGCTTTCAGGTTTTCCACCGCAATGTCCATCAGCCGCTGGCGGCTTTCCTTCGGTGCCCAGGCAATGTGCGGCGTCACCAGGCAGTTTTCTTCCTTCAGCAGCGGGTTATCCATGCGCGCAGGCTCCACAGCCAGAACATCCAGGCCCGCGCCCGCCACCTTGCCGCTGTGCAGCGCCGCAGCCAGGTCCTCCTCCACGATCAGGGGCCCGCGGGAGGTATTGATGAGCAGTACGCCATCCTTCATCTTTGCAATGCTCTCCCGGTTGATGATGCCCTGCGTGTCCAGAAACAGCGGGCAGTGCAGGCTGATCACATCGCTTTGCGCCAGCAGTTCGTCCAGTGTCACCATGCGCGCCACGCCGTCGTCCTGCGCGAACTTATCGAAAGCAAGCACCTCCATGCCGAAGGCCGCGGCCAGCTTCGCCGCCGCCCTGCCGATGCGCCCGTAGCCGATAACGCCGAACGTCTTGCCCGCCAGCTCGATGAGAGGCGTATTCCAGTAGCAAAAGTCCGGACAGCTGCTCCAGCCGCCCTCTTTTACCGAGCGGCTGTGGTCCCCCACATGGTGGCACAGCTCCAGCAGCAACGCCATCACAAACTGGGCCACCGCCGCAGTGCCGTAGGTTGGGATATTGCACACGGGCACGCCCTGCGCTTTGGCCGCGGCGGTATCCACCACATTGTAGCCTGTGGCCAGTACGCCGATATACCGCAGTTCCGGCGCAAGTTTCGCCAGCGTTTCAGCGGAAAGCGGCGTTTTGTTCACGATGAGGATATCCGCCCCCTTCGCCCGCCGCACGATCTCGCCGCTGCCGTCGGCAAAGGGTGTGCGGTCGTATACCGTTACCTCTCCCAGCGCCTCAAAGCCGTTCCAGCTCAAATCTCCGGGGTTTTCCGTGTATCCGTCCAGAATTACGATTTTCATGCCTGCTCCTTCCCGCGCAGCCCGGCTATTTCCGAGGCGCCCAGGGCCAAAAGCCCATTGTCGCTGTTCCACATATTCATCTGCATCCCGCGGGCAAGCCACGGTTTCAGCGGCTCCGCCGCGCCGAAATGTACGCCGGCCCACTTTCCGTTTTCCTCGGCCGCCGCGATGACCTTTTCAAACGCCGCCACGATATCAGGATGGCCGAACTGGTTCAGGATACCGTAATCCTGCGTCATATCGTTCGGGCCGATGAAGCCCACATCGATACCTTCCACCGCCATGATCTCGCCGATGTTCTCCACGCCCTTGCGGGATTCGATCTGGCACATCAGGATGGTTTCTTCATTGGCCCGGCGCATATATTCCCGTCCGTCTACTCTTTTAAAATCCGTATGCGGACGCGAAAGCGAAACGCCCCGGTGTCCCATGGGCGCGTATTTGGTGCAGTCCACCAGCATACGCGCCTGTTCGGCTGTTTCCGTATTGGGCAGAAGCAGCCCGGACGCCCCCATCTCCATGAATTTGAGCGCGTGCTCCCGGCGCATCTCCGGGATACGCACCAACGCGGGCATACCGATGCCGCGCGCCACCGCAATGATGTTCGCCGCCTCGCGCGTGGTGAACGCGCCGTGCTCGCAGTCCACGATGAAGAAATCAAACCCACAGCTCTGCAGTATTTTCGCAATATCCGGGCTTGCAAATGTCGTCACCATGGTCCCCAGTACCTGCTCGCCGTTTTTCAGGCGTTCTTTTAACAATGCCATGTCTCTCTTCTCCTTTTTTCAGCAGCGCGCCGTGCGGCGCGCGTTCTCTCCTATGCGGGGCCTCCGTTCAGCGCACCGGCCTTTTCCGCAAACTTGTAGCCATCGCCCGTCACAAAGGAGGGGGACATGGTCAGCACGTTGGCATAGTTGTAGCGGTGCAGCAGTTCCTCATTGTGGCCATAGCCGCCAGTGGCCAGGATCGTGGCGGGAGCGCGATACTCGGTGCCATCGGTGAGCACAACGCCGGTCACAGCGCCATCCTCCACCAGGATATCCGCCACTTCGGTTTCCAGCATCAGGGAGATGTTCCCCTGCTCCACCTGCTCCATAATCAGCGGGCGAACCAGTTCCACCATAGCCTTGCCGCCGCCGGTCACACGGTACTCACGGGGCACATTGAAGGCATCGTAGGAAGAGGACATCTTGGGCTGACGGTCGCCGAAGTCGGCGCCCAGCTCATCCAGCCAGTCCACGGCAGCAGCCGCGCACTCGGTGTGCTTCTTGGTCAGCTCAGCAACGTTGGTGCCGCCGCCCATGCGCACGATATCCGCCTGGAAGTTCTCGGGGGAGTCTTCCACGCCGGCCTCGATCTGCATCTTGGCGCCGGCCGCGGAGGTCGTGCCGCCTGCAAAGCGGATGGAGCCGCCCATGTCGTCGTTCTTGTCAATGAGGTACACCTTGGCGCCATTGGTGGCCGCTTCCAGGGCGGCGTTCATGCCGGAGAAGCCAGCGCCGATGACGATCACATCGGGATTCTCGAAGGTGGGCTTGGCAGGCTCCTTGGCCTCCTCCTCCACTTCCACGGGCTCCAGGGTCACGCCCGCCTGCGCAAGCGCATCCGCGGCGGCCGTCAGCACAGCGGTGCTGGTTACCGTAGCGCTGGCCACGGTATCCACTTCCACGCTGTTGCGGGCAACCATGGCCTCGGGCAATTCCTCCAGGGCCTTGGAACCAATGCCCTCGGTCTCGTCAGGACCCTCCGCCTTCACAGCGGTCAGCTTACCATCTTCGATGGTCAGCGTGACCGTCACGTCACCGCCAAAGCCCTTGGCCGTGGCGGTATAGTCTTCCGCCATCGCCACCGGACTGAGGCACAGGGCGAGCACCAGCGCCATGATAACGCAAAGGCTCTTTCTCATATTCATTTTCCTCCTTCTGGCCGGCTTTCCGCCGGTCCCTTATCCGCCTACTATTATAAACGTTAAAGGTATATGAGGGTCAATAGATTTTGATAAAAACTTGACATTTTTATTTTATGGGGTACCAGCCCTCCCCATAGGTCGTGCCCTTGTCGTCTATGCGCAGGTTCCACAGGGTGCTAACCATGGGCGCGTCACATACGCATACTCCTTGCTTTTGCAGGGTCTGTATGCCTTCGGCCACTGCGGCAGATGCCCCAGCCTCTCCCGAGGGCCAGCGCATCAGCGCATACATACAGCGGCACGCAGGCAGCTTATGCACCCCCGGCAATCGATCAAACCCAAGGAACTCCGCCGTTGTGGCCCGGGCGGCAAAGCCCATCTCCACCGCGCCGCCTGAAGGAAAGCGCATAACCCACGTGACCAGTGGGAGCCAATCCGATAAGGTTCCGATATGCTCCAGAATAC
>OKRT01001020.1_pt1 | contig 13120 bp, 9 predicted proteins | sample 1601111 | NCBI WGS metagenome assembly OKRT01 (sample SAMEA3541572, study PRJEB24748) | human gut metagenome | biome: human gut; feature: human-associated habitat; material: faeces | place: China | collected 2012 | reverse complement strand
GGAGGATAATGGGACAGCGGTCTTTTGTATAATATAGTTACATTGAAAATATCAATGAAATTTGCAGAAAAAACGATTAAATTATGAGATTCCGTTTTAATTTGAGGAGGAATTATTATGGAAGAAAAAAGAAAAACCGTCACATCAACCGAAGTAAAACGCAGATACAATCAAAAAGTTTACAGTAAAATTTCATTTTCCGCCCCAAAGGAACTTGTTGAGGAATTCAGAGGGGTATGCAGAAATATCGGAATTTCACAGGCAAGTGTTTTCAAAAAGTTTATCGCCGATTTCGTTGAAAAGTACAGATAAAATCAAAACCACTCGTTGAACGGATTGTTGCAGTCTGCAGAAAAGCCCGAAATTCAAGCTGACCGAATTTCGGGCTTTTTATTTTTTGGATTTAAAATTTTTTCAACCTGCTGTTTCAATTTGCAAAAAATTTTAAGAATATATATTCAAAGAAATAAAACTGTGGTATAATGATGAAGAGTATATACAAGGTATGTACAGGCAACACAGGTTGTCTTTAATTAAGGAAGTGGCAAAATGAAAAAACTATTTACTATTATTGTGTGCAAGGTTCTGAAATTTGTCGGAGGATTGCTCGGCAAGGGCAGCAGTCTGCCGGGACAGATTGCGCTTAAACTCTGCCCTGATATTCTCGGACGAATTGAACTGCCGAAATATATTGTTGCCGTAACAGGCAGTAACGGCAAGACATCTACCGTTGAGATGATTGCACATATTCTTTGTGAAAGCGGCAAAAAAGTTGCCTGGAACAAAGAGGGTTCTAACCAGATTGAGGGCGTTACAACTCTTATTCTCGGCAGTTGTACTCTTTCGGGCAAGGTTAAATCGGATATTCTTCTCATTGAAAGTGATGAACGCTTTGCAAAATATACCTTCAAATACATCGCACCGACTCATTATGTTATCACAAACCTTTACCGTGACCAGCTCACACGAAACGGTCATCCGGAATGGGTTTACAATGCCGTAAAGGATAGTATTCATCCCGAAACTCAGCTTATTCTTAACGCCGACGATCCGCTTGTTTCGTGCTTTGGCTACGGCAGGGATAATGTTGTATGGTTCGGTGCAGGCAATCTTCCGACCGATACAAAGGAGTTTGTCGGTGTTTATAATGACGGTGCATATTGCCCTCACTGCAAATCTCCTATGACATATTCAAGCTATCACTACGACCACATCGGCAACTATGAATGTCCTAACTGCGGTCTTAAAAGGCAGGATACAAGCTACACAGTTACATCTGCCGATCTTGAAAAAGGCGAAATTACAATCAACAATAAGTACAAGATTGAACTTACACTCAAATCGCTTTATAATGTTTACAATTTGCTTGCGGCATTTACCGTTGCGTCAATCACAGGTGTTGACGGCAACACAATTGCAAAGAGCCTGAGCAATTATGTTCTTAAAAACTTCCGTGTTGTAACATTCACGCTCGGAAACAGAAAGGGTACGCTTGTTACATCAAAACATGAAAACAGCATTTCGTACAATCAGTCACTCAAGCTTGCCGCATCCGACAAGGATAAGTGCGATGTTTTGATTATTGTTGACGCAGTCAGCAGAAAATATTTTACAAGCGATGTTTCATGGCTTTGGGACATCAACTTTGACCTTCTCAAAAGCGACAATGTAAAGAACATTGTGCTTGCAGGAACATATTGCAATGACCTTGCAACAAGATTTTCTTTCTCAAAAGTTGACAAAAACAAAATCAAGGTTATCAAGGACATTGAAGAAGCCGTTGATTATCTTGACAATGACCGCAAAGAAAAGATTTATGTAATTACCTGCTTCTCAGACAAGGGTAAATTTCTTGAAAAGGTAAAGGTGGACTGATTATGAAAATTCTTCATTTGTATCACGATATAATGAACCTGTACGGAGAATATGCCAATGTTTCTGCGCTTGAAAGAATGCTCGAAAAGAGCGGTGTAAAATTTACAACCGACAGGCTTACCCTGTTTGACAATGCCGACCTGGGCGATTACGATTTTATCTACATCGGTTCGGGTACAGAAAAAAATCAGAAGCTTGTTTTGCAGGATTTTAAAAAGTACAAGGATTTCCTTGTTGAATACATCAACAGCGGCAAGGTAATTCTTATGACGGGCAACTCGTTTGAAATGCTCGGAAAAACAATTACAGACTCTGACGGCAAGGTTTTTGACGGACTCGGAATTTATGATTTTACAGTTACCGAGCAGAACAAACGCAGAATTACAGGCGATATTGTTTATACATCTGACATTCTCACAAAACCGATTGTCGGCTTTGTAAACAAGTGCAGTGAAATTAAAGGTATTGAAAATCATCTTTTCAATGTTAAACACGGACTCGGTGACTACGAAAACGCAAAAGCAGAGGGCTTGAAGGACAAGAACCTTTTTGCTACTCATGTTACAGGACCTATTATGATTAAAAATCCGCATTTTCTTGAATACATTGCTTTGCAGATTTCAAAAAATACGGATGGCTTCAAGCCGTGTACGGATTACCTTGACTATGAAAGGGCAGGCTACGAAATTACTCTCGGCGAACTCACAAAAAGATTTGAGGAGTAAGTTTTAATGAACAACGACAATCTTCTTCAGCTTGAGGGAGCAATTGAAAGCGTGGTTTTCCGAAACGATGAAAACGGCTACACGGTAATTGAGCTTGCTGACGGTGACGATTATCTGACCGCTGTCGGAATTATGCCGCAGGTGTCGTCGGGTGATGTTGTAAAGCTTACCGGCAAATATACAAATCATCCGAGCTACGGCAGACAGTTTGCCGTGCAGATTTGCGAAATCAGCAGACCTACCGAGGCGGCTGATATTCTGCGTTATCTGTCATCCGGAGCTATCAAGGGAATCGGCACTCAGACCGCACAAAGGCTTGTAAAGGAATTTGGCGAGGCAACGCTTGATGTGCTTGAAAATCAGCCCGAAAGAGTTGCAATGCTGAAAGGAATTTCTTCGCAAAAAGCCGAGGATTTTTCAAAGCAGTTAAAGCAGAACACAGGCGTGCGAACACTCATGCTTTTTCTCGGCGAGTACGGAATTTCAAACACCGCATCGGTCAAAATTTTCAACGCTTACGGTCCGAGCTGTGTCGATTTAATCAAGAAAAATCCGTACATTCTCTGTCAGGGCGATTTTGGGGTATCGTTTGAGAGTGCAGATTTTATTGCTAAAAAAGAAGAATTAGAACCCGATTCAAATGTCCGTATGCGTGCAGGAATCGTACACATTCTTCATCACAACGAGCGAAACGGTCACACCTGTCTGCCAAAGGAAAAGCTGCTGAAGGTTTCAACCGATTTTCTCGGAATTGACGGTGAAAAGGTTTCGGAGTGCATGGAAGAAATGCTGTTTGACCGTTCGCTTATCGAAGATAAGATTGACGGCAAAAAATTTGTGTTCCCCCCCAATGTTCACCTCTGCGAAATGTACATAGCGTCAAGAATAAAGATGTTGCTTAAATTTCCGTCAGAGAAAATTAAAAACATTGACAAGGCGATTGAAAAATGTGAAAAAGAGGACGGAATCGAATATGCCGATTTGCAAAAGAAAGCAATCACTATGGCACTTACCGAGGGTATGCTCGTTCTGACAGGCGGTCCCGGTACAGGAAAAACGACAACCCTCAATGCTATAATAAAAATAATGAAAGCAAACGGCAAAACTGTTTTGCTTTCTGCCCCCACAGGCAGAGCGGCTCAACGAATGAGCGAGCTCACGGGCGATGAGGCAAAAACTCTGCACAGACTGCTTGAGGTCAGCTGGGATAAACATGACAACCCCGTTTTCAACAAGAACGAACGCAATCAGCTGAAATGCGACGCATTGATTGTTGACGAGGTTTCAATGGTGGACGCATTCATTATGGAAAGCGTTATGAGAGCGCTTTCCACAGGCTGCAGACTTATTCTTGTAGGCGACTCCGACCAGCTCCCCTCCGTAGGTCCGGGTAATGTGCTCGGCGATCTTATCGAAAGCGGACTTATTCCCGTTGTACGGTTGAATGAAATTTTCCGTCAGGCACAGCAGAGTCTTATTGTCACAAACGCACATAAGATTGTGAACGGTGAAATACCCATTCTTAATTCCGCCGACAAGGACTTTTTCTTTCTTCAGAGGAACAATAAATCAGAAGTTTCAGCGGTAATAGCTGACCTTTGTGCAAATCGTCTGCCAAAGGCATACGGATATTCTCCGTTTGAAAACATTCAGGTGCTTGCTCCGTCCAAAAAGGGTGAACTCGGAACTGCCGAGCTTAACCACAAATTGCAGGCGGCGCTAAATCCGAAGGATGACGATAAGGCGGAAATCACAATCGGTTCAAAAACCTTTCGCACAGGCGACAAGGTTATGCAGATAAAAAACAACTATGATATTCGCTGGTTTCGTGAAAACGGCGAAACGGGCGAAGGAATTTTCAACGGTGACATAGGAATCATCACAAAAATTGACAGAAAGACAAAATCGCTTGTCGTTAAATTTTTTGACAAGATTGCAAGATACACCTTTGAATTTGCGGGCGACCTTGATTTTGCCTACGCAATCACGGTGCATAAAAGTCAGGGCAATGAATTTGATGCAGTTATTATACCGATGTTTTCGGGACCTCCTCAGCTTTACTACAGAAATCTGCTCTACACCGCTGTTACAAGGGCGAAGAAAACGCTTGTGCTTGTCGGCAATCCGTCAACCGTTGAATATATGGTGAACAATAACCGCCGTACAAAAAGGTACAGCGGTCTTAAAGAATTTTTACTGAGAGATGACACACTTTATTAAGAAAGTTTTCGGCACGATAAAAGGATTTTTCTTTACGGTTCGTTGTCCGTACTGCGGAAGGGTTATTGAACCGAACAAAAGCTGTTGTGACAAATGCAGAAAAGAATTCCCCGAAATGCCGCTTGTACGATATGCAACGGGAGGGTACATCTGCACCTCTCCTTTCCCCTATGACGGAATTTTTCGCAGGGCAGTTCTTAACTTTAAATTTCACAACTGCGGTGCATATGCCGAATTGCTTTCACACGAAATGGTTCGTTCAATAAAAGATGTTTACCGTGACAGGGAATTTGACCTTGTCACCTGTGTGCCGATGCACAAGGATACTCTCAGAAAGCGTGGATACAATCAGGCTGAGTTGCTTGCAAAGGAATGTGCAAGGCTTCTCGGCATTGAGTATGCCGACCTGCTTGCCAAAACAAAGAAAAATAAAACCCAGCACAGCATAAAGGCGGCTGAAAGAGCAAAAAATGTTATAGGCGTTTACTCGCCGATTGACAAGAATTTAATCAAAGGCAAGCGAATACTGATTATTGACGACATTATTACAACAGGCAGTACGCTTGGCGAATGTGCAAGAATACTTAACAAGTGCAAATGCGGCGAGATTTGTTGCTGTACGCTTTGCACATCTCTGCTGATATAGCATTGGAGTGATTAAAATGGATATAGCTGTTGATCTCGGTTCTGACAGAACAAGAGTTTTTATTGAAAATAAAGGAATAGTGCTTGATGAGGCAAGCGTCGTTGCGTTTGATGTTGACACCTACGACATTGTCGGCGTCGGCAACGAGGCTTATAAGATGATTGGCAAAACGCCTGCAGGCATACGAGCAATGCACCCGATTGATGACGGTGTTATTTCACGCTCCGAACTTGTTGAGGATATGGTTTCAATTCTTATAAAAGAGGTCAGTCCGTCAAAGGTGACTATGCCGAGGGTTGTTGCATCAATCCCGAGTGAGGTTACCGAGGTTGAAAAAAGAGCGGTTGTAAACGCAGTAAGCTCAATCGGTGTTCGCAAGGTGTATCTTATTGAAGCACCAAAAGCGGCGGCAATGGGCTGTTCGCTCGACATAACAAGTCCTCACGGCATTCTGATTGCAGATGTCGGCAGCGGTACGGCAGATATTGCCGTGCTCTCTCTCGGCGGAATTTCGGTTTCAAAGTGCATAAAGTCGGCAGGCTGTGCAATGGACGAAGAAATCGTTAAATACATCAGAAAAGAGCATAACCTGATTATCGGCACAAACATGGCAGAGGCGTGCAAAATTGCTGTTGGCTGTGTAAAAATCCCGAAAGAGCCTAAGCTTTTCAGAGTTAAAGGCAGAGATGCCGTAAGCGGTCTGCCCAGATTTATTGATGTTGGCTATGCCGAAATCAAGCCTGTAATCGAGGATATTGCGCTTAACATTATCAGAGCAATTAAAGATGTGCTTGAACAGACTCCGCCCGAGCTTGTCGGTGATATCTACACTGACGGTATAATTTTGACAGGCGGTCTTGCCAAGCTGACGGGATTTGCAAGGCTTCTCAGCGAATCTACAAAGCTGAAAGTAAGAGTTCACAAAGCCGCCGCTGACTGCGTTATCAACGGTTGCGGCAAGGCAATCGAATATATTGACCATCCCGAAAAAATACAGCCGGGTGCAGTCAATCCGCTTATAGAGGCATTTTAATTATAATTTTAAACATTTTATCCGCAGATTTTACCGTCTGCGGATTTTTTGTAACATAATATTGTAAAATCCGAAAATATGATTTAACAGTTGTCTTTATTCCGTTTCAGTACAGTACTTTTTTCTTCTTTTTTACATAAAAATCTCCCCTTAAAGCATTCCCTGAAAACCATGTTTTTCAAGAGTCTGCTTTAAGGGGATTATATCAGTTAACAATTGTTCTCCGCTTTTGTTTTATAGTTCATTATTCTTTCAAGAAATAACTGTACTTTTTCTTTGGCTAACTCTCCGCTGTTTTCAATTTCGGTATCGCCAATGTAAAACTTGTGTTCAGCGGATTTCTTCAAAATATCAAGCAATTTTTTCTGTTCATCCGCTTTGTTAATGAAAACGGACACGGCACAATCACAGGCTATGGAAAATTCTGCCGGTATTTTTGAAACAAGTGCGTCGTAAAACCTTTCTTTTACGCTTTCAAATTTATTTTCCGTGTCAATCGGCAAAAGCTTTGTAATCATCTTCCAGGTATTCCACGCAAGAAAGCCGTTGCAGTTGTCAAGACCTTTGGCAACAAATTCAAAGAACGGATAGACAAGCTTCGGATTTACTTCGCAAATATACTCAAGAACCTGTTCCGCCCAGTGAGCATTTGCGTAATCATCGTCAAGAAAAATCTCAATAAGCAAAGGAACAGTCAGAATTTCTTTGCTTGCAAGCTGTGCGTAATATTCTTTTTCAAACCTTTGTTCAAATTCCTGAAAAATCTGCTCTGTTTTCATAAATTCCCGTCCATAAATTCACTTAAATTTCGGTTTATTACTCCTAATATAATACTGTATATTACATTCTTTTTCAAGTAAAATCATATTAAAAGTAACATTCCCCCCGAATTTTATCGGAGGGAATGCTTTACTGTTAGCAGAATATTAAGAAAAGGTTGTTCTGTAGTTCTGTTATTCTGAATAACTTACCCAGACACCGCCGGACTTTGAACCCGGATTTGCACGGAAACAGTTCTTACCGTCAGCAACTGTCAAGTCGTTTGTCTGTGTTTTCCATGTTGATTCTGTGTCCTTAAAGAGGAAACAGTTTGCACCGGGGCTGAGCGGTGTGTCAAAATCGTAGTACCAGATATCTGTACCTGCAATCTTATTCATGTGAGCTGCTGCGTTGCCGAGTCCGCTCTCTGCCCAACCGTAGATATAAACATCAGCATAGTGTGCCTTTGAGTTATCAAAGTAAACTCTTGAAAGTGTAAATGCAGGCTTCTGCTCCGGAACATACGGAGCTGTTGAAACAGCTTCGTCATTGCTGAGTGAGATGCAGTTGTTTGTCTTTGAAACTGTTGCATTCCAGCAATTGTAAACATTACCGTCATCACCGCCTACAGGCTTTTCGTCAACCTCTGAAAGGGAACGATAAACGCTGACATTTGAAACTGTTGCAGGAACTTCAACTGTGTAAACATTCGGGTAAGCGTCTGTATCCTGCTCAAACTGATAGCTTGCGCCTGTGTCAAGGTCATAAGCAAAGAGCGAAACACCGTCAGATGTCATCCAGCCAAGCTTAGTCTTGAAGTAAAGAGTGTATGTGTCAGCAGGCTTTGTTGTAGGTTCTGCTGTTGTAGGCTGTGCAGTCGGCTTTGCTGTTGTAGGCTCAGCGGAAGTCGGCTCAGGTGTTGTAGGCTGTTCTGCCTGATAAACATCACCCGTGCGACCCCAGTCTTTGAGCTGAACAATGTACTTCTGAATCAATGTTGCGTCAACAACAGAGATTGTATTATCCCCATTAACATCAGCAAGAATCTGCTTGTCAGCCGAAAGTGTTTCAAGCTGAACGACATGTTTCTGAACGAGTGTAGCGTCAACGACTGTAATGTCACCGTCACCGTTTACATCGCCGTAAACAGCATTGCCCGAAGGCTCTGTTGCGGGCTGTGCGGTTGTAGGCTGAGTTGACGGAACAGGCTTTGTTGTAGGTTCTGCTGCAGAACCCTTTGTAACATCAGTAGCCTCAATCTCAACCTTTGTAGGTGTAAGAGTTGTATCCTCCCATGTACCTGCCTTTGTAAGCGAGAATGCCTTTGATGAACCGTTGAGGCTGATAGGTGTATCTGTTCTGCCCGGATACTGCTCGCCGCCTTTTTCAGAGATGATTACTCTTGTGTTGGCTGAAGTTGAAAGGTCAAAATCCGACGGAGCCTGATTTTCATCATCTTCATCAGCTGAAATACTTGATGACTTCGGAACTTCGTAGTAATAGTAACCTGTTGCAGGATCAAGAGTCATTGCTTCGCCGGGCCAGTTTGCATTCTTGTAAACAGTACCCTTGTTTGTGGTTTCATCATAGATGTAAACCTGGTAAGGTGCTGACCAGCCCTTCTGGGTAGCAGGGTTGAAGAATACATACACTCCCGATTCCTGAGCGGTACTCTTTGTGTACTTATAAGCCATTGAAGAAGTCTTTACGCCGTCGGTTGCCGTAACTGTGAGGTTGATTGTTTCACCCGGCTTATAATCTGAACCGATACGGATTGATGTTGTACCCGTAAACTTAACAGGAGTTGAATCATCAAGACAGTAAGTACCCGATGTTGCGTTTTCAAGACTGAGTGTAAGGGTCATTGTGTCGCCCCTGAACGAACCGCTTTCAACAGAGTTTATTGCCTTCGGGGTTGTTGTACCGTTGTAAACAACAGCAACACCCGTCTTGCCGATTGAACCTGTGAGAACGCCGTTTGCAACAGTAAACTCAGCACCTGAAACCGTATCCGTATATTTGCCGTCTGCAAGACCTGTGCCGGAAATGCTTACGCTTGCGTTTGTACCTTTACAATTTGAAAGAACGATACCGCTTGTGCCTCTTGCAACATAAGCAATGTCGCCTGAAGAACCGAGCTTTTCAGACTGACCTACAAAGAGGTTGTGGAACTTGTTAATTTCGGAAACAGCTGTGCTCTTGTAAGTTGTATCTGTTGAAACACCGCCCATGAGAGCTGTGCCCGGACGAGCAAAGAAGAGAGCTGTTGAATCTTTTCTTGACGCAACGATTGCCCATGCCTTTACAACATTTTCATCCGAAATACCGGCAGTGTTTGAGAATCCCGATGAACCCGAGCTGCCCTCGTATGTATCGTGGCTTTCTGCCCAGAGAACTGCATTTGACGCTGCAACACCTGATTTGTATTTCGCATTGGTAGCTGTGCTTGCCTTACCCCTTGTGACATTGTAAAGCACTGCGTCACCCGTTCTGTTGTCAGTAACATTGATATACTTGGTGTATGAGGAGTAGCTTCTGTCTGCACCGCAGTTGTTAAGAATTTCACCGTAGATGTAGAGGTCATCGCCTGTTTTCTGTGTGTAGTAAGAAGAAGCCGAGGTTGTAATATTCTTCCAGTAATCAGACGCATACTCGCCGTCATCCTCAGTTTCAATATGCTTTGCTGCATCAAAACGGAAGCCGTCAACGCCGCAGTCGATGCATTCCTTGAGGAGATTGATAATGTAGGTCTGAACGGCAGTATCGTTTGTTACAAGGTCAGGACACTTTGAAACATGACCCTGAACAACTGCCTGAACCGAACTGTCGTTTGCATCGCCTTTGTATGTACGGGTGTAGGTTCTTCTTTTCTTATAGAACTCAGGCTCGTACTTTTTAACCTGATTGCTCACAGAATCCGGCCTAGTTTCATCGGCATTTGCAATATGGTTTGAAACGATATCGCAGATGATTTTGATGCCGTATTTGTCAGCCTCATCACAAAGTGATTTAAGATCGTCCTTTGTGCCGAGCCATGACTGCTCTGCAATATGGAAGCTGATCGGCTGATAGAGCTTCCACCACTGACCTGTTACATCGCCTGAGGTTGAATAGTCCTTTGGCTGCTGAACGGGAGAAGTCTGAACTGTTGTGTATCCTGCCGCTGCAATTGCGGGAAGGTTTTCTTTGATTGTATTGTAAGACCAGTTGAATGCGTGGAGCATAACACCGTCGCCGACCTTATCACGAAGGGTGCTGTCGGCAGATGCAGTCTGTGCGGAGGAATCAACCTCGGCAGCATTTACGGAGGTAATTGCCGCAAAAGAAGATGTCAGAAGCGCAGACGCAACAACAAGACTTGCAATCTTTTTTGCTTTCTTCATAGGGAAAACATCCTTTCATAAAATTTTCAATTTCATTATAACAAATTTCACCAAAAAAGTATATATTTTATGTTACAAATTCGAGGGCTGTTTTTTGTGCAGATTACACGGTTGTAAAAATTTTTTAACAATAATTTTGCACCAAAAAGCATTATATTTAACCTTTTCTGACTCTGTATGAACTTTACTTCTTTAAAAGAATATTAGTGGTGTAAATTTGATTTTCTTTTTACACGATATTGATTGACATTTTTGTGCATTTAGAATATAATCAAAGAGCAGTTGTCCCCTGCCGCTTATGTGACGGGTGACATTTCGGAAAATTTAAATTGTATTGCGTGCAATCGCTTTTAAGCGGTTAATAAGGATTTTATGTGAAGAAAAAGGACGGGGCGACACAGCCGTCTTATTTTTCTGTTCAAAAATTCTGAGCATCATGGTTATGTCTTTGCAAAAACGGCAGAGCGGACTGTGTTCGCCTGCATTTTTCAGGCTGACACAATCCGCTTTATTTTTTACGGATTTTACTGTTATCACAACGGAACAGGGGTGTATAAATGGAACAGACATCAAAGAAAACAATAGTTTCACTCAAGGATATTTTCATCAAATTTGACGGTGAGGTAATTCTTAACCACATCAACCTTGATATAAATGAAAAGGAATTTGTAACTATTCTCGGTCCGTCAGGCTGCGGTAAAACCACAACCCTGCGCATCATCGGCGGTTTTGTTGAACCCGACAGCGGCGATGTTATTTTTGACGGCAAAAGAATTAACGGAACTCCTCCGAATAAAAGAAATGTAAACACGGTATTCCAGAAATATTCTTTGTTTCCCCACCTCAATGTTTTTGATAATGTGGCTTTCGGGCTTAAGCTTAAAAAGATACCGAAAGATGAAATAAAAAAGCGTGTAACAGATATGCTTGCAACCGTTGACCTCAAAGGCTATGAAAAGCGTTCCGTTACAAAGCTTTCGGGCGGACAGCAGCAGCGTGTTGCAATTGCAAGAGCGCTTGTGTGCGATCCCGAAATCATTTTGCTTGACGAGCCTCTCGGTGCTCTTGACCTTAAACTGCGTAAGAGTATGCAGCTTGAACTCAAGGAGATTCAGCAGAAAACTCAGAAAACATTTATATATGTTACTCACGATCAGGAAGAGGCTCTGACCATGAGTGACCGTGTTGTTGTTATGAACAACGGTGTAATCGAGCAGATTGGTTCTCCCGAGGATATATACAACGAGCCTGTGAACGCATTTGTTGCAGACTTTATCGGCGAGGCAAATATTCTCAACGGAATTATGCTTGATGACTGCAGAATTCAGATTCTCGGCAAAGAGCTTGAATGTGTTGACAAGGGATTCGGCAGAAATACTCCTGTTGATGTTGTCATCCGTCCCGAGGATATTGAAGTTACCGCTCCCGAGGACGGTCAGCTTGTCGGAATTGTTGAGAACACAACCTTCAAGGGCGTTCACTATGAGATGAGCGTAAGATGCGGAAAGTGTGAAATTCTTATCCACTCCACCGAATCGGCTGAAATCGGAAGCAAAATCGGTATGAGGGTTATCCCGTTCAACATTCAGATTATGAACAAGCTTCTTCCGTTTTACGATAATGTTATCGAGACAACCGTTACATACTCGAATCAGAATGACAATTCATTTGAATTTGAGCTTGAGGGCGAAACCGTTACCGTTCCCGATAAATACTATGAAGAAGGTACAAAGCTAAAAATCACTCTGCCGCCCGACGCTCTTTCGCTTGCAGGCGACGGCGTGGGCGATTTAAAGGATTTGTACATTGAATCCGTAGTTTACAAGGGTGAACACAACGAAATCATTCTTGAATCGGACGAAAGAAAGTGGCTTATGCTCAGCGATACGGACGAGCAGGTCGCAACCTATGTTCCGCTTTCATTCAACTTTTCAAAGGCTCGGTTTGAGGTAATCTCAGAGTTTTCGGAAAAGGAGGGCTGATAAATGAAATCACGCAAGCCCTCTATTCCCTACATAATCTGGATGGTTGTTTTCACAATGATTCCGATTATTATGATTGGCTTTACCGCCTTTACCGACAAGAACGGTAATTTTTCGTTTCAGGCATTTACAAATGCGTTTTACTACACAAACATTTTTGTAAAATCACTTTGGATTGCGCTTATTTCAACGGCAATCTGTCTTGTACTTGCATATCCGCTTGCATACCTTCTCACGAGAATGAAAGAATCAACCCAGAACACGCTCATTATGTTGCTTATGATTCCTATGTGGATGAACTTTCTGCTGAGAATCTACGCATGGGTAACGCTTTTGCAGGACAACGGTCCGATTGATATGATGCTCTCGCTTTTGGGTATTCATTCAACCTACATCGGCAACACGGGTGCGGTAATTCTCGGAATGGTGTATGAATATCTTCCGTTTATGGTTCTGCCGATTTACACCGTTATGAGCAAAATTGACAACGGTCTTAT
>OKRT01001015.1_pt1 | contig 13173 bp, 8 predicted proteins | sample 1601111 | NCBI WGS metagenome assembly OKRT01 (sample SAMEA3541572, study PRJEB24748) | human gut metagenome | biome: human gut; feature: human-associated habitat; material: faeces | place: China | collected 2012 | reverse complement strand
CCCATTTCACTATTGCTAATATCACAATCTCACAGTAAAATATAATAATCGAAAAAGATCGCCAACGTGCTGAAAATGACCATAAGGTTAATCTCAAAACTGAGATCATGATTGAAGATCTCTATACATTAACAGTAGTATGCTTTTTAGTTGTACGTAAAATGATATGCCCTAGCACCATGACTCTTTAATGACACACTAAGGCTCTTTGGCTCTTCCACGTGCTCTCCGCTCCAAAGCTCCGTTCCATTTACTCCATCATAAATCTCCAGATCGGCAAGCGGTATGGATATGCCACTGTCTTTATCACCCAGATTAAATACCGCGACATAATATCCACCCTTTGTATCTGCTGCAATCCACAATGCATGCTCTATACCATCGATTTCACGTCTCCACACCTGATGCGAATGCCGTGCATTTGCATGCATGGCAAGTATTTCAGAATTGGTTACCAGATTCATAGTGAATTCGTCAAACCCTGTCAGCTCTCCTCCCAGCATCAAAGGAGAACGCATGATACTCCAGAGTGTCAGCATGGTGATCTGCTCATCCTGTGTGAAATTCGTCCAGTTATTCACATCATATACCTGCCGTATCGGTCCGACCGGAAGCATATCGGCATCCGGCCAGTGCCCTGCACCTGCATGGGTGCACCATTTTTCTGCTCTTGAAAACATATCATATAACAGTTCCCACTTATCCCAGAAATCATCGGTGATTCTCCACATATTGGAAATCTGCTTATAAAGCTCTGCCTTTTCTAAAAGAGCAGGTCCCGGCGACAGACTTAAAACCATGGGTCTTCCGCAACCATGCAATGCTTTGCTCAGCATAATCAGTTCGGATTCCTCATGTGGCAGTTCCCGTGCAATATCATCACATTTAATAAAATCCACACCCCAGGAAGCATATAATTCAAAAATACTGTTATAGTATTCCCGTGCCCCGTCTTTCTCAGGATCTACACCATACATATCCGTATTCCAGGCACAGATACTGTTTGTTTTGGCAATTTCCCGGGCATGTCTGTCACTGTTCATGATTTTCGTGTTCTGATGTACAGCCTGTCGTGGAATCCCTCTCATAATATGAATGCCGAACTTCAATCCAAGAGAATGGACATATTCTGCCAATGGTCCAAAGCCCGCACCGTTTGCTGCGGAAGGAAAACGATTTACTGCGGGAAGCAGTCTTCCATACTCATCCATTACTACATCCGCAAAAGGATGATACTCATTGGTTGCAGCATAAGGCTCATACCATTGGATATCCACCACAATATATTCCCAACCGTACTCCTTCAGATGCTCAGCCATAAATTCAGCGTTCCGTCGTACGATATCTTCTGTAACAGCCGCTCCATAACAATCCCAGCTGTTCCACCCCATAGGTGCTGTTTTCATCTTCATCTGTTTTATACCATCTCGATATCCTGTTAATTCTGTCCGTAATATGCATTTGCACCCTGCTTACGGAAATAATGCTTATCCTGTAATTCCTGCGGGGCAGGTGCTACCTGCGGATGAATCAGCTCGATTCGATATGCCATCTTGGCAACCTCTTCAAGAACCACCGCATTGTGGACGGCCTCCTTTGCATCCTTGCCCCAGGAAAAAGGACCAATCGACCATTCCCTTGGAAAGCAAGACAACAGTCTCCACATTCGCGGTCCAGGGGAACTGGTCCACGGCAACAGCTTTGTCCACGCGGTAGCCATTCTCTAAGAAAACCTCCAGATCTCTCACGAGGCTGGTGGGTTTGCAGGAGATATAAACGATATGATCCACGCCGTAGGCAATGATCTTCGGCAATGCCTTGGGGTGGATGCCATCTCTGGGGGGATCTAAGATGATCATGTCCGGCTTCTCTTTCACTTCGTCCAGTACCTTCAGTACATCTCCGGCAATGAATTCGCAGTTATCCAGTCCGTTGGCGGCGGCGTTTTTCTTTGCTGCCTCCACGGCTTCCTCCACGATCTCCACACCGATGACTTTCCCGGCGGCCGGTGCCATGAGCTGTGCGATGGTGCCGGTGCCGCTGTAGAGGTCGAACACGGTCTTGTCGCTGCCACCCAGGTCGCCCACATAATCTCTCGCCGTCTGGTACAGTACCTCCGCACTGTAGGAGTTGGTCTGGAAAAAGGAAAATGTGGAGATCTTGAATTTCAACCCCAGCAGTTCCTCATAAAAATACTCCTGTCCGTACAACAACTCCGTATGATCACTCTGCACCACATCTGCGATGGAATCATTGGTGATATGTAAGATTCCTGCGAATTTACCGACAAGCTTCCCATCCTGTTCCAGGGAAAGCAACAGATCCTTAAATCCCGTGATCAGCGCATCCGCATCCAAGCTTCCTTCCACCGCCGTCTCTCCCTGCCAGGGATTCTGGGAGGTCGTCACCAGTGCCACCAGAATCTCTCCGGTGCGGGACGCCTTGCGTACCAGCAGGTGCCGTAAGTACCCCTCATGGCTCATTCTGTGGAAAAAGCTTACCTTCGCCCGGGCAAAATAATCTCTCACTGACTGTAAGATCAGGCGGTAATCCGCATCCACGATCTCACAGTCCGCTACGGTCACAATGTCGTAGAAGCTGCCTCTCTTATGCATGCCCAGTGCCAGCGGTCCATCCTTGTACTCGTCTCCGAAGGAAAATTCCATCTTATTGCGGTATTCATAAGCCTTCGGACTGCCCTTGATGCCCTCAAAAATCCAGACTTCTTCCTGCTTGTTTAACACGCTGTCCAGCAGACGTTTTACCTGTTCTTCTTTGACCTTCAGCTGTTCTTCATAGGGCAGAGACAGATAGGTACATCCACCGCACAACCCAAAAAGGGAACACGTCCGGCCGGTTTCTAAAGGTGACTTCTCTGTCACCTCTAAAAGCCTTCCTTCCGCCTTCCCTTTGCGTACCTTATTCACTGAGAACTTGACTTTCTGTCCGGGCAGGCTGTTCTTGACTACAGCAGTCTCTTCTCCCACACAGACGATCCCTTTGTTGGGAAAATCGACCCTTACAACAGATCCTTCATATACCTGTCCTTTTTTCATGGGTTAGTTCTCTCCTTCATCCTCGAAGAAGTCGTCGTCATCCTCTTCCACGTCATCTGCTTCGTCCTCGAAATCATCCTCGAAGTCTTCCAGATAATCCTGTGCAAAGAAGAAATGATATACGGCATAAGCTACAGCTGCAACAGCTGCTACGGCTCCGATGATCGCCAGTACCCATACCAGAACATTGCGCTCCTTCTTCTCTTCCACTTCCTTACCCAGAAGCTTATTAAGCTTCTTCAGTTCGCTGACTTTCAGTTCGTTTAATTTGTCAAGGTCTACCAGATTTTCAATTCTGTTCATATTATTTACCTGCCTTTCCGGCATCCGGACTTTTCTGCGGATGCAAAGCAATTGTTTTCATTCCTTTATATGATACCATATTTTCGTAAAAAATACTATACCCGTTTTAACTTGGCAAAAGATGCATACATGATCTTCTGCCCCGCCTGGTCGAATTCCACCGTGACCTTATAATCCCTGGGTTCTCTCGCGATATTCAATACCGTGCCCTCACCGTATTTGATATGACGTACTCTGTCACCTACCGTATAGTCCAGTGCATCCGGTGCCTTGAATTCCGTTCCTTTCTGAAGTCCCGCCAGCTGGTTGAGTCCATTGATCCCCTTGGAAATATAAGGTTTGTCTGCTTTTGCCGTAACTCGGGGTTTCAAGGTTGCCTTGGGTCTTGGATCAAATCCCGTATTGCCAAAGCCTCCGAAGCCGCTGCCCGAACCGTTTCCGGACCGCGGGGTTGCAATTGCTTCCAGTCCCATGGCACGAAGGGCTGCCTCATTGGCTCTTCTCGCCTGAAAATCCTCCAGGTCATCGTCCCGGTATCTTCTGTTTTGCGGCAGGGTATTATCCATAAGTTCCTTCGGGATCTCCCGCACAAAACGGCTCACGGGATTGTACTGTGTCTCACCGCGGAGCATTCTGCTTCTGGCACAGGTCAGCGTCAGATCCTCCTTGGCTCTGGTGATTCCCACATAAGCCAGTCGTCTCTCTTCCTCGATCTCCAACGGGTCATCGGACGCGATCGTCATAAAGCCGGGAAATAGTCCATCCTCCATGCCGGCGAGATAGACCACCGGGAATTCCAGACCTTTGGCACTGTGCAGAGTCATCAAAAGCACTCTGTTATCGCCATCCTCCACATTGTCAATATCCGCTACCAGCATGATCTCTTCCAAAAATTCCGACAGAGAAGGCTCATCGTGGGTCTCCTCGTAGACTGCTGCCTTGGTGATCAATTCATCTACGTTCCCGAGACGGTCCTCTGCGGATTCTTCATCCTGATCCCGCAGATATTCCGCATAATCGATCCGTTCTAATAAGGACTTGATCAGATCCGGCAGTGTATAGGAGGACAATCCGCTGCGAAGCACTTCGATCAGATTGACGAACCCACGAATCTTTGCTTCCGCTCTTCCCAGTCCCCTGATCTGGTCTGCCTCGCACAATGCATCAAATAACGTGATATCCTTCATCTGTGCATAATCCGCCACTTTTTCCAGCGATGCCGTACCGATGCTTCGTTTCGGCACATTGATGATTCTGCGCAGAGCCACTTCATCCCTGCCGTTATCAATAGTCTTTAAATACGCCAGGATGTCCCGGATCTCTTGTCTGGCATAGAAGTTCACACCGCCTACCACATGATAGGGAATTCCTTCCACCACCATACATTCTTCTAAAAGTCTGGACTGGGCATTGGTACGGTACAGTACTGCACAATCCGCATAGGCAACGCCATTTTTGTTCACTTTATCAGAAATATCGTCTGCGATATATTCCGCCTCTTCATAAGCATTGTCAAATTGTCTGAAATGTATTCGGCTGCCTGCTCCTTTTTCCGTCCACAGTGCCTTCTCTTTACGGCCTCTGTTGTTACGGATCACCGCGTTTGCCGCATCCAGAATATTCTGTGTGGAACGGTAATTCTGCTCCAGCTTGATCACTTTTGCATCCGGATATACCTTCTCGTAATCTAAAATATTGCGGATATTGGCACCACGGAACTTGTAGATAGACTGGTCATCATCACCCACGACACACAGATTGCGGTAGCCGTCCGCCAGCAGCCGGATCAGTTCAAACTGCGCTGTATTCGTATCCTGGTACTCATCCACCATAATGTATCGGAAGCGCTCCTGATAGTTATAGAGTACCTCCGGACAGCTTTTGAACAGCTCCACCGTTTTCACAATGATATCATCAAAATCCAGTGCATTACTCTTCTTCAGGGTGTCCTGATATTCTCTGTAAACCTTTGCCGTCACACTTTTGCGATAATCGCCTACGGACTTGACCTCGAATTCCCGCACATCCACCAGTTCGTCCTTGGCAGAAGATATTTCAGACAGCAGCGTCCGCTCCTTATACATCTTTGTGTCGATGTTCAGACGTTTGCAGACCTGTTTGATCACGGTCTTCTGATCGTCTGTATCATAGATAGTAAAATTCGTATCATATCCCAGTCTGTCAATATGTCTTCTGAGGATTCTCATGCAAGTGGCATGGAAAGTAGCTACCCATACCTGATCCGCGCCGAAACCGGCGATCTGGTCCACACGTTCCCGCATCTCCTGTGCCGCCTTATTGGTAAAGGTAATGGCAAGAATGTTCCATGGATTCACTCCCAACTCATCGATCAGATATGCCACTCTGTGAGTCAGGACACGGGTCTTGCCGCTTCCGGCACCCGCTAACAGAAGGAGCGGTCCTTCCGTATGAAGCACCGCTTCTTTTTGTTCTTTATTCAAAGTATCATAAATGCTCATGTATGACTAATTATCCCTTTCATTGAATTCCTGTAAAAAAGTTCTGAATTCCCCGATCGGCATTGGTTTTGCATAAAAATATCCCTGCACGATATCGCAATCCGCCAGCCGGAGCATCTCCAGCTGTTCACTGGTCTCCACACCCTCTGCCAGTACTTTAAAGCCGAGATGTCTTAACATTTTAGTCAGATATTTTATAATTGTCAATGCGGTTTCTTCCCGTTCGCTGTTCATGGTATCATCCAGGAACTGCTTGTCCAGTTTTACCGTATCCACAGCCACCTTGGATAACAGATTCAGCGAAGAATATCCACTTCCGAAATCATCGACAGAGATCTCCACTCCTCTGTCCCTGAGGGTTTCCAGATTATTGGTCAGCTTATTCAGATCCGACATAAATACTGACTCCGTCACTTCCACCTCCAGCAGATCGCTGGGTACCTTATAGTCTTTCAGGCGCTTTAAGATATTCGGCACAAAATCCGCATATTCATTATGACGTCTGGAGAAGTTAACAGAGATCGGCACCACTTCTTCTCCCTGTGCCAGGGCATCACGCAAATATTCCATGACCTGATCCAGAATGGCGAAATCAACCTTGGTAATAAACCCATTTCTCTCAAAAATATCTATAAACTTTCCGGGCATTACCATAGTTCCATCCGCTTTTATCCAGCGCACCAGTGCTTCCGCTCCCACTACTTTTCCGGTATGAAGAGATACCTTAGGTTGGAGATATGCATGGAATTCTTTATTATTATAGGCACTTACCATTCCGGATACAATTGTTCTGGTATTCTCCAAATCTCTGCGGATCTTGTCCGTGTAAATTTCTACGGCACTGTCTACCTTCTGCGTCTTGCATTGTTTTCTGGCCTCATTGGCATTGTCCATCATGGAAGATACCGACCAGTCATTCTCCGTGATCTCATACAAACCGGTGGCAATGACCAGATTACACTGATCATACCGGCTGTTGATCCTCTTCACAAAAGAATTCGTAAACGTCAGGTACGCCTGTCTGGCATCCTCCACGGAATCTTCCTTCAGCACACCGACAAAGTGATCGGAGGTTACACGGCAGAACAATACGCCTTCCTGACATTTTTCCTGTAATGCCACGGCAAAATCATGCAGGATACGGTCGCCTACCTCGTAGCCATACATTTCATTCACATACTGGAAATTAGAAAAGTCAGAGGATACAAAATATAATCCGGTCTTTCCATTCGCTGCCATATAGGCTTCTAATTTGTCTACGAACTTATTGTACACCGGCAGTCCGGTCAGCGCATCATAATTCAGTTTCCGGTTCAGTTCCCTTTGATCTTTTTCTGCATTTTTCAGCATGCGAAGCCTGTTGAATATCTGATGGGATATTCTGCACAGGGCATTTTTCTCCTCTTCCCAGGTTCTGTCTGTATGGCGGTCTGAGAAGATAACACTGGCCTTTAATCCCTTCGAAGCGGTAGACATTACGATCATCACAGACTCCGCTTCTTCTTTGTAGATATTCGGAGTCTCCGACTGTCTGTAAATTGCGGCACCGGATTCGTCTGCGCGTTTCCGGATCCTGTCCCATTCAAATACTCCCGGGTGCAGTATTCTTTTGACAAAATTTTTCTTTTCTTCCCGGTTCCATTGATAACGGATCGACGGTCCTGCCTCATTTACTTCCACACATATCATATCATCAATATTGAAAAAACTGCAGGTACGTTCACTGATCACCTTCAGGGCACTGGTCAGATTCGGTACATTTTCCAACAGGTCCATGCAGAACAGAACCAGATCTTCCGCGCTCTCGAACTGTGCCTCCTTGTGAACGATCTCGTCCTCTTTGTTCTCCTCACTGTCCAGGTAGCTTTGACCGGGCAATGCCACACCCTCCTTGACTTCCAGAAGATCATAAGCGCCCTTTTCCCGACTCTTCACCTGATACAAGGCTGCATCTGCCCACCGGAACAGCAGATTATAGTCTGTCACTGTTCCATCCGTAACCGCAGCTCCCAGACTGCAGGAGATATGCATTCCCGTTTTATCATCATCATAACGGTCAGACATACAGTGATTCAGCTGTCCAAGCTTCTCTTCCAGTTCCTCTCTTGGCATATCCTCTACATAGCATACGAACTCGTCTCCACCAATCCTGCCTTTCAGCGCCTCGGGAAACAATTTATTCATTTCATCCGCAAAAGAACACAATACCGCATCTCCAAACAGATGTCCGTTTGTATCGTTGATCTTTTTAAAACTATCCACATCCAGAACAATAAGGTATCCCACCTGTCCCCGTTTCATTTTCTGCAGTCTGTGTGTGATCTGCTGCTTGATGGTGGAATGATTCAAAAGTCCAGTCAGGGAATCCCTTTGTGATTTTTCCTGTAGTTCCCTTTCCTTTTTCTTCTGTGCATCAATATCACAGACCTTGCCCAGGACACGTTCCGGTTCTTTTTTTTCATTATAAAAAGTCTGCCCGATGACCTTCATCCAGTGAGGATTACCTTCCTCGTCCGTCTTGCAGAGCTCAATACAAATATCCGGTTTGCCGCTGTGCAACGCTTCTGCAAGCTGCTGTTCCACTGCATCCGTGCGGTTGTCCACTTCCCTGAGGAGCTGCTCAGTGTACCCTTCCGTGATCTGTCCGCAATACAGACTGCCTTCTTCCGGACCTGCATAGTGCATTTGATCCTTTGCGATATCATATTCAAAGATCAGATCGCCGGACATCCGGATCACAGCCATCAGTTTTTCCCGTTCCCGCTGCAGTTCCTTCGTTGTTTCCTCCAGCCGTCTGTCTATATCTTTGTTTTTATCTAACCCTATTATTTTTTCGTCCATACAGCCCTCTCAGCCTTCTCTATGCTTCTTCCACTCTGCTGAAATTCCAGATCCGCAGATTATATTCCACAATAGGTGTATCACAATAAATGCACTTTTTTGCCCCAAGTCCGGGAAGCGGTGCACCACAATTGGGACAATTCAGGGCCAGACCTGCATCCTCCTGGTTCTCGACCATATCCTGATCCTGGATATAGACCAGTTCCACATTGTATTTTGCCTGTTCTTTCCGTTCTTCACTGCCCCCGATAAGCTTACCGTTTTCTTTCAACGCATGGATATATTCTACGGCTGACTGCAGGACAATACTCTGTCTTCCCTTCTGCTTCCGGTACTGATGTATCTCTGTTCTGTGAATATGTATATTCTCAAAGCTCTCCCTCTGTGACTGGTTCTGCAGCATCTCCAGCCGCAGTCTGAGCTGTTCTTTCAATTCTTTCGTTCCCTCCGACAAAAGTGCCGGATTCTGTCTGGTAATACTTTGTAAATAAGAGGTCAGCACGTTCTCCGCTCTGCTCTTCATCTCATCATAATGGAACTCGGGAAAATCTCTCATAATAGAAGGCATATACAGATTTGTCGCGGAAGATACGGACTTCGGTGTCATCTCCACTTCCGCTTCTCTCTGCTTCATGCCCTCGATCATGGAATCTGTACCGAATAACATTCTGGATGTATCCCGTAATTTTTCACGGATCCTGCAATAAGCATAATAAATGATCCCTACCAGTACCAGACACAATACCAGTATAACAATAATAGCGATCAGACTTCCGTTCATTTACATTTCTCTTTCTTTTTCATTCATAACAGTTCAGTACAGCAGATATCATAAAGGTATCTGCTGTACTGTTTCCGGTAAATATATTCTGACGAGTATGTATTATACTCTGTCGTTGTCATCAAAAGGATCGCCGCACTCCGGGCAGAACTTAGGAGGATGTGCAGGATCTTCCGGCTCCCAGCCGCATTTATCACATTTATAGATCGGTGCTCCTTCCGGCTTCTTTGCTCCGCATTCGGAACAGAACTTGCCCTGATTTACTGCACCACAGCTGCAGGTCCAGCCTGCGTCCGAAGGCTTCGGTGCTCCACACTCAGAGCAGAACTTACCACGGTTATCCGTAGCGCCGCAGCTACAGGTCCAGCCAAGTACCGGTGCCTGCATCTTAGGAGCCTGCCCCTGCGCGGGTGCTGCCTGTGCCTGCTGCATACCACTGTTCTGCTGGGCATCCATCTGATACAGCTGTCCGGCATTGATACCGCCTACCATGTTCGCCATGTTCATGCCTGCAAATGCCATCATGGGACCGGTAGAGGTGTTGGATGCTGCCATCTTCATAGCCTCTGCCTGTGCAGCGGTCATGGTAGCTGCTGCCATTCCGGTATTGCGCAGTACAGCGGTTCTCTGCAGATCTGCGATGGTCTTTGCATCCTCATCAGGGATTTTCGCAGAATTGATATTAATGGTAACGATCTCGATACCGCGAAGCTTGGTCCACAGATCGGAAAGCTCTTCCTTCAATGCTTCTGTCAGATCTTCTGTGTGAGCAGGGATCTCACTGGGACGTACGCCCTGTGCAGAAACCTTAGCCAGTGCAGGCTGCAGAGCGGTCAACAATTCTGCCTTCATCTTCGCTACCAGTTCGCTTCTGGTATATCCACAATGTGGTCCATGAGCATCAGGGAGCCCATGGTGTTGATGGCGGAGCCGCACAGCACGGGGAACAGGGACAGCTCCCGCACGCCCTGGCGCAGGCCCTGGATCATCTCCACATAGGTGAAGTCCTCGCCGGAGAAGAACTTGTCCATGAACTCCTCGCTAGCATCTCTACTAAAATCGCTACTTTTGTGTTTGTACTTAATTCTTCGCTGTAAGCATCTAATGCTTCCTCAATAAGATTTCTTACAATCGTTCCATCATTTTCTGTCGCCCGTTCATAACGCCGAGTTACCACTTCACCTTTGCTATTTTTGAAAGTAATTTCTCCCATTGCTTCCGTTATAGAATCATCTTGAGTTTCTTCTATTTCCAGCTTTGTTTCTTTTAAATACCGAAAATACATCTCGCTGGTATTATCAGACCAATTTTCGACATATATACCCATTATAACTCTAATAAGTCGTCTTACAATCTCTCTGTCATCATATACATTCAAATTTTTAATAAAACTCATTAACCCAGTAACTTTATTGCTAGAAACTCTTAGTTTAGAAATTTCACTTTGTTCTTCATACCATTGTTTTAATATATGGTGCAAATCTTCATCCGTTTTCTTTTCAGAAAACACCATTCTCGTTTTCCGTGCTAACTCATCCAACCATAATTCCAGATAATCCTCCATCAAATGCTTCACCTGTCTAAGCTTTTCAATAGTCTTTAGATAATTATCCTCTACATTTAAAGCCATAGGCAATTCATTAAAAATCACTTCATAAGGATTGGCTTCCACCTTCTGCAGCACGGTTCTGACTGCTATACTTATTTTAAATAACTCTTCATCTTCAATAAAATCTGGCTTAATTTTAACATTTCGTGTACATAAAGGTAACGCTCTATACCAACGCTGCATACTTGTAAGAAGATTATTAAGTCTAGATCCATGTAAATCAATATTTCCATCTATTGCAAACAAAGAATTGAGCTCTGTTATATAACTTTCTTTATCCGCATTTTCAGTAGAAATAAATAAATAGTAATCATTTTTAGATTCGCACATATTTAAAATAATATCTGCTGTAACATCAAATTCCTTATTTCCTAAATAGGCAACTACATCTCCTCTCTGCATAAAGATACCATATGCAAGATAACACGGAATAACTCCATCTCTTATACCTAATGGATGGCTTTTAAGTTGATCTATTAAATCTTTTACTCTTCCTCTCTGCTGCGTGCACAAATTTAAAAACTGATAAATAGTGGCTAACATATTTTCCATTCTTTTATCACATTTATTATCCAACACTCCTGGATATATAAACAATGATCTAAAAATTGTAGCCTCTGGATTGGAGCCACTGTAGAACATCTCATCTTTTATACCTCCAAGAATAAATGAAATTATATTTTTTCTGGCCTTTTTAATTGGGGTAGTTAAATTTTGCTTATTAACTAGCTCATTATTTATTACCGGAGTCTGAGAATAATAACTTTCACAAATCCCACTTACTAATTGATCCAAGTCATAGTTTACTTCTGTATCCACCTGTTTAGATATAGCATTATAGTATATAGCCGCACAACCAGAATCTGTACCATAACTATCCTGTAAAAACTTATTTAATTCTAGATTTAAGTCTTCTTCAAAAACATCCAATTCTGTTTGGAGTACAGCATTTTCTTTTAAAAATTCTTGATCTTGCTTTAATGCTTGAATCACTTCAAATTCTTGTATTTGAGCAATCATATAAAATGGCACTTGAGGAACCAAAACAACTAGTTGTTGCAATGAAAAATCCTGCACTTTACCCACTATTTCTTTTAAATGATTATTACCATCTTGATTAATAATAGCTATAACTTTACCATCACAAAATTCATTATCATCAAACAGGCTTTCTCCAAACATAAGTGAGAAAAAACTTTCATAGGTCATAAATTCATACCTAAAGTATCGCGTTATGGCAAAATCTTGATTGTACTTTTTAGGAATAATAAAATCAAAATTTGATACTTTAGCCAGAACTTTACTTATATTGGCATGATCACCCAAATATTTTCTTCTGTTTTGTATAATCCTACCTAAATCTGCACCTATACTTGTTTTAAAAGCAACTCTACCTACTGATGTTTTAAAATATATTATGTCTTCTTTTTCTAACATCTCATTTAACACATCGTCAAATGCAGAAACTTTCACCGCATTTCGTAAGACCTTTCTATCTGCCGGCAACTCCTCTGGTCTGTTAATTATGTTAATAACAGCTAATGCTTTAACAATTTTTATTTGTTCAGGGGTTGTACACTGAGATATGGCATAATCAGCCTTTAGCCATTCGTCATGTATATATTTATTGGATATTTCTTTCTTAAATATTCCTTTAAAGTAATCATATACTAAATCCGCACCAACAGTCCACGCTATATCCTCTGTATGTTTTTCAATAAAGCGAGCCATACTATTGGGCTCACTTTTAGAGATGAAAGTAAATAACGTTCTCTCATTTTGGGCGACTTTTTCACTAATATTTAATAGCATGTAAGCGCTAACTGGATTCATTGGGTAGCAGCCCCGCACCACTACATTAAAAAAATCATTAAACTCAAAATCCGAATGAAAAAACGGGATATCTGCATGAATTTTTTTAGCCCTACTCATATTTACAAAATGAGAAATTTGAGGCACATCCTCTTCATTCTTATAATTTTTTATTATAGCGTTTTGTATCAGCTCATAATTATTTTTCGATGAAGTTACAAAAAATTTCTCTGTAATTCTACCTTCAATTCCTGTGCTGTATGTAATGCGGTTTGTATTCGATTTCAGGAA
>OKRT01001008.1_pt1 | contig 13208 bp, 9 predicted proteins | sample 1601111 | NCBI WGS metagenome assembly OKRT01 (sample SAMEA3541572, study PRJEB24748) | human gut metagenome | biome: human gut; feature: human-associated habitat; material: faeces | place: China | collected 2012 | reverse complement strand
GGCCAGGGCCGTCTCGCCCCGCTCGGTGGCGTAGACATACAGGGCCACGGAAATTTTATACTTTCAATGTAAAGGTGAATGATAAGTGGTTAGGCGATACCCCCGGAATTAATGCTAAAGCGGTAGGGGTGAATGGAAAGCGTGCCGCCATCATCGACATGAAATCCACGGACCCCGAAGGATGGGCAGATGATAAACGTCCGGCATTGGCCTCTCCTGCCGATGTGATTCTTTATGAAATGCACCATCGTGATATGTCCATCGACCCGTCGTCGGGTATTGAGCATAAAGGAAAGTTCCTGGCATTGACAGAACAAGGAACGGTAAGTCCCGACAAGCTGGCAACCGGCATTGACCATCTGAAAGAATTGGGAGTGACACATGTACATCTCCTTCCGTCTTATGACTATGCCTCCGTTGATGAGACAAGGCTGGACGAGAACAAGTATAATTGGGGATATGATCCGCAGAACTACAATGTGCCTGACGGCTCTTATTCTACCGACCCCTACAAACCGGATGTTCGTATCCGGGAATTCAAGCAGATGGTGCAGGCTCTGCACAAAGCAGGTATCCGTGTTGTTCTGGATGTGGTGTATAACCATACTTTCAATACATCCGACAGTAATTTTGAACGTACAGTGCCGGGATACTTTTACCGTCAGCGACCGGACGGAACGTATGCAGACGGTTCGGCTTGTGGCAATGAAACTGCCAGCAACCGTCCGATGATGCGTAAATACATGATAGAGTCTGTATTACATTGGATTAATGAATATCACATTGACGGATTCCGTTTTGACTTGATGGGTATCCATGACATCGAGACAATGAACGAAATCCGTAAGGCGGCAACGTCTGTAGATCCGACTATATTTATATATGGTGAAGGATGGGCGGCATCGGCTCCACAGATGGCGGAAGATTCTCTGGCAATGAAAGCCAATACTTATAAGATGCCGGGTGTTGCTGCTTTCTCTGACGAAATGCGTGATGCTTTGCGCGGTCCGTTCAATGACAATCATCAAGGTGCTTTCCTTGCCGGATTGCCGGGAGGAGAGGAGAGCATAAAGTTTGGTATTGTAGGAGCCATCAGGCATCCGCAAGTAAATAATGACTCTGTGAATTATAGTAAGGCTCCGTGGGCGGAACAACCTACACAGATGATCAGCTATGTTTCCTGCCATGATGATATGTGCTTGGTGGATAGGCTGAAAGCAAGTATCCCGGGTATTACTCCCGTAGAATTGGCAAAGCTTGACAAACTGGCGCAAACAGCCGTATTCACTTCCCAAGGTGTACCGTTTATTTATGCCGGTGAGGAAGTGATGCGTGACAAGAAGGGAGTACACAATAGTTTTGAGAGTCCCGATTCCATCAATGCGATTGATTGGAGACGAAAGGCGGAGCATGCAGATGTATTTGCTTATTATAAAGGTTTGATACAGCTTCGTAAGAAGCATCCGGCTTTCCGTATGGGTGATGCGGATTTGGTGCGTAAGCATTTGGAATTTCTACCGGTTGACGGCAGCAATGTGGTGGTTTACCGTCTGAAAGAAAATGCCAACGGTGATGCATGGGGAGATATTATAGTAGTCTTGAATGCCCGTAAGGAGCCTGCCAAACTTACCGTACCCGAAGGTAAATATACAGTGGTCTGCAAGGATGGCTTTATCAATGAACAAGGTTTGGGCACACTGTACGGCCCCGAAGTTGTTGTTCCGGCCCAATCGGCACTGATTATGTATAAATGATGATTGGATGATGCAGCAACATACAATACACATAGCGGGGGGCGTAGTACGCAACCCGCTTGTTCGTTTGACAGAGCCTGTCACTCTTGATTTCCTGGCAGGAGAACACATTGCCATTGTAGGACCGAACGGAGCCGGAAAGAGCCTCCTGGTGGATATGCTGACGGGAAAGTATCCTTTGCGTGATGGTGAGCTTACCTATGATTTCTCTCCCTCCCTCACGAAAACTGCCTATGACAATATCAAATACATTGCCTTCCGTGATACTTACGGTTCTGCCGATGCCAATTATTACTATCAACAGCGTTGGAATGCCCACGACCAAGAGGATGCTCCGCTAGTACGCGAAGTGCTGGGAGAGGTAAAAGACGATGCCTTGAGACGGCAGCTATTTGAACTTTTCAGCATAGAGCCGATGCTTGACAAGAAAATCATTCTTCTCAGCAGTGGGGAGCTGCGCAAGTTTCAGTTGACTAAAGCTTTACTGACTGTTCCCCGAATTCTTATCATGGACAATCCTTTCATAGGGCTGGATGCGCCTACCCGTGAACTGCTTTTTAATTTGCTGGATCGGCTTACCCGGCTGGGCGAGTTGCAGATTGTCCTTGTGCTTTCCATGTTGGATGACATACCTTCATTTGTTACACACGTTGTGCCGGTAGAGGAGATGAAGGTGGGCGAAAAGATGGAACGTGAGGAGTATGTGCAGGCATTCTGTGCGGGCAATCAGATGCGTATTCAGGAAGAGGCCGGAGCGTTGGAGGAATTGCAGCGGCGTATTCTCGATTTGCCCTACGAACATGCGAATTTCACTTCGGACGAAGTGGTGAAATTGAACGGGGTTAGCATCCGTTACGATGACCGTACCATTCTGAAGGAGCTGGATTGGACAGTGATGCGTGGTGAGAAGTGGGCGCTGAGTGGCGAGAACGGTGCTGGCAAGTCTACCTTGCTTAGTTTGGTTTGTGCGGATAATCCGCAGTCATACGCCTGCGATATCAGTCTTTTCGGACGGAAGCGCGGAACGGGGGAGAGTATTTGGGAAATCAAGAAACACATCGGTTATGTCAGTCCGGAAATGCATCGTGCTTATCTGAAGAATCTGCCTGCCATAGAGATTGTCGCTTCCGGTCTGCACGACAGCATCGGATTGTATAAACGTCCTCATGCCGAACAGATGTCGGTATGCGAGTGGTGGATGGATATTTTCGGTATTGCAGCCTTGAAAGACAAGCCTTTTCTGCAACTCTCCAGTGGAGAACAGCGTCTGGCATTATTGGCTCGTGCTTTTGTCAAGGACCCGGAACTGCTGATATTGGATGAACCGCTTCATGGACTCGATACATACAACCGCCGTCGGGTCAAGAAGATAATAGAGGCATTCTGCCATCGTCGGGATAAAACGATGATTATGGTAACCCACTATGAGAATGAATTGCCGCAAACAATTACTAACCGTTTATTCTTGAAGCGAAACCGCTGACCGAATAATATTGCGTCAGGGAAAGATAATAAAGGACTAGCGGGAACCATTTATGATGTAAATCGTTATATTTGTAATATCAACCATCTAAACATTTATATCATGAAGTTTTTTATTGATACGGCAAATTTGGAACAGATTCGGGAGGCCTATGACTTGGGCGTACTCGACGGAGTTACCACTAATCCTTCGCTTATGGCAAAAGAAGGTATCAAAGGAGTGGAGAACCAGCGTAAGCACTATGTGGACATCTGTAATATTGTGCAAGGCGATGTAAGTGCCGAGGTGATAGCCACCGACTATGAAGGCATGATTAAAGAGGGTGAAGAATTGGCAGCCTTGAATCCGCATATCGTAGTGAAGGTGCCTTGCATTGCAGAAGGTATCAAGGCCGTTAAATACTTCTCGGGCAAAGGTATCCGTACAAATTGTACTCTGGTATTTTCTGTCGGTCAGGCATTGCTTGCAGCCAAGGCAGGTGCAACGTATGTTTCTCCGTTTGTGGGGCGTCTCGATGATATCTGTGAGGATGGCATTGCATTGGTTGCGAAGATTGTAGAGATGTACCGTTATTATGGATATACCACCCAGGTACTTGCCGCCTCTATCCGTCATACGGCACATATCATGCAGTGTATAGAGGTGGGTGCTGATGTGGCTACTTGTCCGCTTTCGGCCATTAAGGGTTTACTTAATCATCCGCTGACCGATTCCGGTCTGAGGAAGTTCCTTGAAGATTACAAACGCGTGAACGGATAAACTTAAAATATCCTATAAGCCTATCTTTCAATGTAATTATTGACTAATATTGGTGAGAAATAGAATAAAAAGATTTATTTTTGCGCCTTATATTTAGATATACAATAAGGCACCGATGAAAGATAGGCTCATAGGATTTATTAAGACATACTGCTTGTTTGTCTGCATTTTTGTGTTGCAAAAACCACTGTTTATGCTGTTTTACAAATCGCTGTACCCGGATGCCTCGTGTGCGGACTGGTTCAGTGTCATTTGGCATGGGTTACCTTTAGACCTATCTCTGGCTGGTTATCTGACAGCTATTCCCGGTTTTCTTTTCATAACCTCTGTATGGACACTTTCTAAATCCCTTTATCGCATCTGGTGCGGCTATTTCCTCTTCATTTCAGTACTTATCTCCATAATTTTTACTGTCGATTTAGGATTATACGAGTATTGGGGGTTCCGTTTGGATGCTACTCCGTTATTCTATTTCTTTTCCTCCCCTAAAGACGCAGTGGCCAGTGTCAGCATTTGGATGGTGCTGGGGGGAATTGTGGCAATGGCTGTTTATGCTGTCGTGCTGTATGCTGTTTTCTACGGCATCTTGCTGCAGAAGAACCTGTTGCTGCGGATGAAACTGCCTTATCGTCGCCTGAAGGTGTCAGGTATATTGTTGCTGATGACGGGGCTGCTGTTTATTCCTATCCGTGGAGGCTTTACAGTATCTACCATGAATGTGGGGAAAGTCTATTTCAGTGCCGAGCAGCGTCTGAACCATGCAGCTATCAACCCTGCATTCAGTCTGATGGAATCTCTTGCCAAGCAGAAGGACTTTAGCAAGCAATACCGTTTTATGGAAGCTGCGGAGGCCGACCGGCTTTTTAAAGACATGCTTGAACCCGCAGTTGCCGGTGGTCAAACGGAAGAGACGGATTCTGTGCGGCAATCTGCCGATTCGCTGCATACTTTATTCAATACTCAGCGTCCCGATGTACTCTTTGTGATTCTTGAGAGTTTTTCCTCTAGGTTGATGACAGCTTTGGGAGGTGAGCCGAATATTGCCATCCATCTGGATAGCTTGAGTAAGGAAGGGGTGCTCTTTACGAACTTCTACGCCAACAGTTTTCGTACGGACCGTGGACTGGTGGCTATCTTGAGTGGCTATCCTGCCCAGCCCACTACGAGTATTATGAAGTATCCCCGTAAAACGCAGTCCATTCCTGCCATTGCAGGCAGCTTGCGGAAGGCGGGTTATGGTACCAAGTATTATTATGGCGGTGATGCCGACTTTACCAATATGCGTTCCTACCTGATGTCATCGGGCTTTGAAGATATTGTTTCCGACCAGGACTTTCCCGTAACGGAACGTTTAAGTAAGTGGGGGGCGCACGACCATCTCGTATTCAACCGTCTGTTGGAAGACTTGAAAACCGAAGCTGCCGAAGGAACTGCAGAAGAGAAAACTCCTTATTTCCGTGTCTTGCAGACCTCCAGCAGCCACGAGCCTTTTGAAGTACCTTTCCGTCGTCTGGAGAATGACCGGCTGAACGCCTTTGCCTATACGGATAGTTGTGCAGGTGATTTTGTAAGACAGTTCCGTGAGCTCCCCCAGTGGAAGAATACGGTGATTGTGTTTGTTCCAGACCACTTGGGAGCTTATCCCGAACATATCGACAATTTGTCGGTAGAACGCTACCGGATACCTCTGTTGATGGTGGGCGGTGCCATCCGAGAGCCGAGGCGCATTGACGTCTATGGCTCGCAACATGACATTGCAGCCACGTTGCTGGCCCAATTGGCGCTGCCCCATGAAGAGTTTGTTTTCAGTAAAGATATGCTTAATCCCGCTTCCCCTCATTTCGCGTTCTTTACCGTACCCGATGCTTTCGGTATGGTGACAGCGGACAACCAGGTGATATTCAATTGCCAGGCAGGTGCTGTGGTAGTGGATGAGGGCACGGCAAAGGGAAAGAACTTGCCGTTGGGCAAAGCCTATCTGCAGAAATTGTATGACGATATAGCAAAAAGATAAAGGAAGATAATTAAAGTATAAGAGTATAAAGTATAAGAGTATAAAGTATGACAGCACTTATGGATGCCTTGCAAGGGGCGATAGATATAGACACAAACATATTCCTCTTCATCAATGGGATGCACAACACCTTTTTCGATTACTTTATGAGTGCCTACAGCGGTAAGTGGGTCTGGGTGCCGATGTATGCTGCCATTTGGTATGTGATGCTGCGCAACTTCCATTGGAAAGTGACTTTGTGCTGCATGGTCGGTCTGGCACTCGTAATTACCATTGCCGACCAGACGGGGGCAACATTGATACGCCCGTATGTGGAACGCCTTCGTCCCGCCAATCTGGAAAATCCCATATCCGACATGGTGCATATCGTAAACGGACATCGAGGAGGGCGTTATGGATTCCCCTCCTGTCATGCTGCCAATACTTTTGGCCTGGCATTCTTTGTCTGGTTTCTTTTCCGTAAACGATGGCTCACTGTGTTTATGATGGGATGGGCGTTGCTGACCTGCTATTCACGTATCTACTTGGGAGTGCATTATCCGGGCGATCTCATCGCGGGAACATTGGTTGGATTGATTGCCGCATACATTGTATATCGCCTTTTCCTGAAAGTCAGCGGGTATAAGACCATGAAGAAAGTCCCCCATATTTATGCTCCCATATTGGTGGGCGGATTGACGATAGTTGGGATATTGATATATTCCACGGTGATGATATTGCAGGCTCAGAACTGATGATTTATCGTCACCATTGCTTCCCTCGGACGTATATTTAGTCGTGAAGTGTAGCTTTGCGTGGTGGAATACGTTGTGTAAGTATACTCTTTTTTGTTGAACAGGTTGTTGAGGCTTGCTTCCAATCTCCATTTTTTTCTTTTATAGATAAGGGATGCATCTGCGAACACGGTGTTGAGATGTGCGTCCCCTCCTAAGTCATTCCGGTAATGCTCGCCGGATAGCCGTAGGTCTACCTGCCCGATACTGAATGTGAGATGTAGCCGTTGTACGAAGTCCAGTAACGGGGTGAGACGGGTATCACTTCCTATCTTACTGCCGCCATAGCCTAATGTGGCATGATATTCCGCTTCAAAAACATCTGCGGGCGACCAGATTATTTTAGGCTCTGCTTTCAGATAATCATAACGATAGGTCTGCAGAAGACTTTGCCGGTTACCCTCGCTTGTCGCCAGGCGGGTAAGCTGTTCGCCATTGCTGCGACTGAGTAGTAGGATGAGTGAGGTTTTCAAATGCCAGTCGTATATACCTTTGGACAAAGTACTGCTGAGATTCCAGCTATCGTTATGGTTCGGTAGTTCACGACGAGTGTAGACAATGGCATTTTCGGAAACACTCTGTTCGAAAAGAGTATTCCGGTTGCTGCGGCTGTAGGTTAGTGCGGTAGTGATGAAAAATTCCTGTACAGTGTTTTTGTACTCTCCGTAGAGATTGTAGGTTTGCGTGAGGCTGGTAGGGAAAAGTCCGTTGCCGTCTCGCCAGGTGCGGTAATCAGTTTGGTAGAGTCCCGGATACAAGTCGGAGAAGTCTCCTGCCGAGCGTTTCAGACTGCCATAAAGGGAGAACGTCCAATGATAATCCAGTTTATAGCGCAAATACATGGACGGATTGAAGAACAGGAACGAACGCTGTTGTGAGAAATACCGATCTGCTTTCAGAGGAAGCGAAAGTGTAGCCAGCCATTTTCCACGTTCCAGCTGGAAGTAGGGGGTAATATACAATGACAGATGCGAAGCATTGAAATCATTGGGCTGTCTTGTCGGAGTATATTTCAGGGTAGCCCGTTCTCCTTGTATTCCTGCCTTATATTGTTGGGTAAATCCATCATACTTTCGTAGATATGCGGCACTGTTATCTGTGTAGAAGTTGTGCTGGTTGAATTTACTTTTTCCTTCTTCGAGTAGTAAGGATGCAGGCTGGTAAGCATACTGTGTCGTCGAACGAAATTCCCAGGTTCCGCTTTCCCGGTTTCGGATAAGATTGAAGTAGTTTCCGGCACTTAGCTGTGACGTTTGCAGAGTTTGTCCCAGTTCCTCCGAACGTCCGCGATTTATTTCTCCGTCTACGGTGAAGCGGTTGGATATATAATTCCGGCTGCTGTTATCTTCATAACGTAGTTCCAGATTAGCGATGTCACTTCTCAGACGATAATGGTAGGTTTCGTCTATTTGTATGGTATCTGTCGGTTGATAATAGATTTGGGTATTTCCCCGTTGCTGTCGGATTAGCTCATGAGTATATCCGGCTTGCAGGCGTAAGCTGCGGTCATCATTCCATTTGTACATACGGTTGCCGTTCAGGGTGTGGGTTTCATTGAATAATAAGCGATTCTTGTCTAATGGTGCGCTGATGCCCGGCTGGGAGAGAAAACCGGAAAGCGGAACTTGTTGCTGGCCATTTCCGGTCAGTTTGGTTTGCTCGTTGCTGAGGTCCTTGCCATTGTTATTCGTCTTGTAATTATAGACACTCTGTTTTCCTTTACCCAGTTGAAGGGCATTCAGTCTGCCTTCCCACAGGATTTTGTTGTTCTCACTCCATCCGGTTCCCAGAGTACCGTTTGCTATCCATTGATCGCGTGCTTTCGGGTCGAGTTTCAGGTTCAATGCCACCTCATCGGAATTGATTTTTCCTTTCAAGGCCTTTACTGACTGATAGTTCTCCATGATTTCCGCACTCTTTACGGCTTTGGCGCTCAGATTGTTGTTGATTTGGTTATAACGTCCGCCTGTCACGTCCATTCCTTCCACAAAGTAGTGGTCGATGGCTTTCCCTTTATACTTAACCTGTCCGTTTTCATCTACATCCACGCCCGGAAGTTTCTTCAATACATCCTTTATGTGCACATCTTTAGATGAAGCAAACTGTGCCAAGTCATATCTCACCGTATCTTTTCGGGTATTGATACGTCCGGGACGTATTTGTACTTCTTTTAATACGATGGCTTCCGGTTGTAGGCTGAGATTCAGGATTCCTGCCGCATTGATATTCCGCATTTCTCTCTTATAGCCTAACAAAGAAATATTGAGTTGCAGCATTCCGCTATGCTTCCACGGCAAAGAAAATTGTCCTTTGGCATCGGTCAATGCATAGTCTATCGTTGTGTGTCCGCGTAATACACTAATCATTACAGCTTCCAGCGGTTGATTGGTTTCTGCATCTGTTATCTTGCCGCTCAACGTCTGGGCGTAGGTAGGTGACAAGAAACTAAAGAGAAACAGGAAAAATAGAATGATAGTTTTTTTATTCATACACTGCAATAATTGATTGTTTGGCAATTGAAGTTTGTTGAAATTTTTATACGATTGTGGTGATTTCGTAATTTGTTGATTATCAATGCGTAAAAAGAGGATGTTTAAGTATACGACTGAATGGCATTCACTATACGACTGAATAGGGTTCAGTATACGACTGAAATGCATTCAGTATGCGATAGATTTCACGAATGCTTACGGGTGTGGAGAAATATTATCGTTCCAGTGGATTATAAGGAATGTTTTTCGGGTTCTTGGTTGCATTGCCGTGTTCATCACTAACCTTAACGGTGACGTTCGGCATGCTTCCGGTGATAAATCCTACCGGATCGGCATAATAACGTTCGTGCACTTTGTTGTATGCTTTGCGGTTCATCGGTTCGTGCTTCTTTCCGTCGAAAAGTATCGGCCGATATGTGTGGCATTGCTCTACACCTGTGGCAGTGAATGAATAATGCCCTTCACTGTCTTCAGCTTTCAGTATCAGTCCGGGCAGTCCGCAAAGCTTCCATGGACCTTCGCTTATGGGTATTTCTGCAGTAAACCATGCCGTCCATGTACGGCCTTTTAATTGACATTCGGCTTTGCTGCAAAGGTAGGAGAGGACACTATCGTTTTCTGCCAGTATCTTCCACTGCGGACGTTCATCCGTTTCTTCGCAACGCAGGCGCGTCATGCCTGCCACTTCATCGAGGGTCGTTACTTTTCCGGCAGGATAACCTCTGAAGGTTCGTTCGCTCAGTTTGCTTGTTCCGTATTGTTTCAGATGTTCATTAATCGTTTCCTGCGAGGCTTTATTGGCGAAGTCTACTGCCAGTACAGAGTCGCAAACATACTTGGTGTAACTGTAGAACTTAGAGAGATTTTTACCGACTTCCAGCATCATGGTTTCTTCCGTAACATTTTCCGGCTTTTCCGTATTACTGATACAGCGCGTTTCATATTGCACAAGGATTTGTGCTTCACCGATGGTATCATTCTGTATTTTCGTTCCATCAGAAACGATGATTTGTGCCTTCGCTTGTGATGCGAACAATATAGCGAGACACAGATTGAGGAAAATAATTCTTGCACTCATAGTTTTTACATTTTTAGAGGTTTTACATATTGCTTCCAGCGATTATTGTACTGCAAAACTATGCGGATTTTGCTTCAGAAGAGGCTGAAAGTTATTACTGAAATATTACTCAATGCATAATATCTGCCTCGCACGTACCTATATTTGCAAGCTAACTTCTACCTTTGTCGGTACTAAATGAAAGTCTTTCTAAGTGAGACTAAAAAAGAACAATTATGGAACAACGGATTAAGATCGTTTGGATATTCTCCATCGCATCGATACTGCTTATTACCTGCGGACAGGTCTACTGGTTGCGTAATCAGTATCAGTATATGAATGATGAACAAATCAATGGTATTTATGATTGCATCTTGCAGACCACCCAACAGTATGACTCTATCCGTACTCCCCAACCCAAAAAGGTGCTTAGCAATACCAATATGTTCTTCTATCACTTGAGCAAATCCATTGATTTGGAAAAGCGGACCACTATCGACGAATTAATTTTGGGTGTTCTGAAAGGGCGGGACTTGGAGAGCTTGGGCCAAAAGAATATAGAAACTCTCAAAATAGAGCAGCAGGACTCTGCCAGTACAGATGATAAAGAGAGAGAGGCAAAGCGTAGGAAATGGGCATTGGCGTTAGACACCCTTTTGCCGGAAGAGCGGCTCATTGCGAAGGATTCATTCAAAATCAATATGTCCGATAAAGATGCTCCTAATTTGAACTCTATTATTAATCTTTATCGTTTGGAGTTGGATGTGCCTTTTGCGTTGCAGCAATTTGATTCCTTGCTTGCCATACGTTTGGACGAACAAACGTTTACTACGCATCTGGTGGTTTCCGAAGATTCCATTTACCAGTGGAATGCGGAACTGAAACGGCAAGGTACATTGTTCAATCCATATATAGAAGTAATGTATCCTTATAATCCCCTGAAACGCCAGTTTGTGCTTGTTTCCGTGAAAGTTTCACCTCATGTGGTACTTGTGCGTATGGGTTGGCAGTTAGTGGGCAGTACATGTCTGATATTTCTGCTGGGGCTTTGTCTGCTGTTTCAGATAAAAACCATCTTGAAGCAACGGCGGATAGACGAACTGCGAAAAAGCTTTGTAAACACTATGATACATGAACTGAAACGTCCCGTCCAGGCTCTGAAAATGTGTATAGCCTTTCTCAATGACAAGTCTATGCGAACAGATGAGAAAGCGATGGATGAAGTGATTCACGATTCCATGTCCGAGCTGGATAACTTGTCGGCCTATCTTTCAAAACTACGTGATATGACGCGTGCCGATGATGAACACACGCAGCTTTCCGTCCGTACATTTGATATAAAGACGAGTTTGGAAAAGCTTGTCCGGCTTTACCATGTTCCTGAGGATAAGGATGTTGCTATTGAAACCCATTTCAGTTCGGAGACTCTGGTAACGGCAGACCCGGTGCATGTTTCTAATATTATCAGTAATTTGATAGAGAACGCCGTAAAGTATTCGGGCAAGTCTGTGCATATTGTTGTAGATTGCCTTTTGCAGGATCACCAATTGACGATACGGGTGTCTGATGATGGCATCGGCATTCCGGTTTCCGAACAGAACCGTGTATTCGATAAGTTCTATCGGGGCAGTAATCTTCCCGACCGTTCGTTGCCCGGCATTGGTCTGGGGTTGAGCTATGTAAAGTTGCTGGTAGAGGCGCATCATGGAAGCATTTCTTTAAATAGTCAGGCAGGCAAGGGAACAATGATTGAAATTAATATTCCCCAATAAGTCCGTGCTAACCCGCATAATCCCTACTCTAAAATAACCAATGATATGAAAGCCTTGAAAATACTTTTTGCCGATGATGATTTGAAATATTCAATGCTGCTGAAGCGCTTTCTTGAGAAGGAAGGCTATGAAGTGACTTATGCCGGAAACGGGAAAATTGCTCTGGAACAATTTCCGCTCATAAAGCCTGATTTGGTATTGCTCGATATCAATATGCCCGGTTACAATGGCTTTGAAGTGGCTGAACGCATCCGCGAGATGGATAAACACGTCCTGATCTTTTTCCTTTCCGACCGTAGCGATAAGGCCGACCGCCTGCAAGGATTCCAACTGAAGGCGAACGATTATCTTGCCAAACCTTTCTATCCGGAAGAGCTGACAGCGCGTATCCGCGAGCGTTTCACTTCGCAGTTGTCCGGCGTGGCGGAGGATGAGATGTATGCTTTCGGCCATTCCGTATTCAATTACAGTACGAACGAGATTCGTACGGGAAATAGTAAGGTGCTGATTACTTCCCGTCAAGCCGATATCCTTCGCTTGCTTGCGCTGAATGTGAATAAGACTGTCAGTCGCGATACGTTACTGGATGCTGTGTGGGGCACTGCCTCGTATGCCAACTCCCTTGCCTTGAATGTACAGATGTCCTATCTGCGGCTGAGGTATTCCAATCCCACATTGCGCAGAAATTCCAGACGGGAGCGGATCTCCTTGATGACCTGATGGTCAATCTGCTCCTCCTTCTCGGTCAGCTGGAGGTTGTCAAAAAATTCCACTTCGTTGAGGTGGTCCTGAACATAAAGATATTTGGCGCGCTGGTCCTCCACGCCGCCCAGCACAAAGCAGTGGTTGAGCAGATAATTTGCGCACTCTTCCAGCATTTTATTCGTTTCGGTCATCTTCGGCGTCCTCCTTGCGGGGTGTCAGAGTAAATTCTTCAAACCGGAAGCCGCCCCGCGTGGCCCACTCGCCGGTGAGCTGGATGTCATAACAGCGGCGCGGCGACTGGGAGTAGGTGTGCAGTCCGATGATGCGTGCGAAGTCGTTCGGGTATTCGTCGGCGAGGGCCGGGCTTTCATCAAGTCCGTTGGCATACCGGTAAAGCTC
>OKRT01001003.1_pt1 | contig 13267 bp, 9 predicted proteins | sample 1601111 | NCBI WGS metagenome assembly OKRT01 (sample SAMEA3541572, study PRJEB24748) | human gut metagenome | biome: human gut; feature: human-associated habitat; material: faeces | place: China | collected 2012 | reverse complement strand
GCGATCTGTGTGAAAGTACCGTCTGCTGCCATCTCATCGAGGGTCTTCTGCACGGTATTTCTTAACTCATCGTTACCCTTTAAGAAACCAACGGCGTACTGCTCTACTGCCAGCTTGTTGTCCTCACCCTGCAGCATAACGAACTTCCCTGCTTCTCTCTGGGCAATCTGGTACTGTGCCACACCGATATCGATAGCTACGGCATCTACCGCACCCTGCTCCAGATCCATGAATGCAGTGTTATAATCCGCATACTCGATCAGCTGTGCAAAGGAATCACGAAGTGCAATGTTATCGGTGTTCTCTTCATCATTCAGTGCAGCCAGTGCGGAAGAATCCTTCTGTACCGCTACAACCTTGCCTGCCAGCTCTTCCTTATTCTGTACACCGGAAGCTGCTGCTACGACGAACACCTGGCTGTTATCCACATAGGGCTCGGTCCAGGTGTAGGCATCCTCTCTGCCGTTCATGGTGAACCCGTTCCAGATACAGTCAATAGCTCCGGAAGAAAGCTCCATATCCTTTGCATCCCAATCAATGGGCTGCTTTACCAGTTCCCAGCCCTGTCTCTTGCATACTTCCGCTGCCAGATCCAGGTCAAAGCCTACATATTCTCCATTGTCATCACGATATCCGTAAGGGGGAAATTCCGCATCAAAACCTACGGTAAATGTCTTATCAGATCCTTTAGAACCACAGCCGGTAAGAACACCTGCTGCCATGCTGATCGCCAATAATGCCACTAATACTCTTTTCATAATACATCCTCCCGTTCTGCCACTCACTGTTGGCCGCATTGTATACTTTAGCATGGTAAATTGCTAACACGGTGTCATAGTAACATAACGGGAGGGTCTTGTCAATTCTTTATCGGTCGTAACGCTCCACCATCGAGAGAATTTCCTTTGCATATCTGGGGTATGCTGCTGCTACATCCTTCACTTCGTTCCTGGCGGTCTCCGCCACCTCCTGGTTGTAATCCATCTGTTTGCGGAGCGCCTGTCTTCTCTGAATGAGTTCATGTCGGATTTCCACCATTTCGCGTTTATCCAAAAGAGCTGCCGTCTGACCGATCCAGCGTTCCGGCATCTGTACCCGATAGTTAGACAGCTGTTCCACCAGTTGCTTCTGGTAATATTCGATCTTGGCTTCCGCCTCCGCGAACTGTTTCCGTTCTTCCTTTTCATCCTGGTACATTTTCCACAGCTTTTCCAGTCTGGCTGCACTGTCCGTATTATATTTCAGATACAGATATTCCATCAGCTGACAGTTGTTCACATACCTGATCTTTACTTTGTTCTGCAACTGGATCAGTTTATTGATGGTCTTCTCCACACGCTGCAATTCCCTGTCACTGTCCATGTATTTGATACACACATAGGAGATTGCCACTGCGCCGGCGCCTACCGCCAGGAAATATCCCACGTAAGTATCCATTTCAAATGCAAACTGCAGAACAGCCAGCATGATCACGCACACGATCAATGCCGTCAGGAAGATCACCGCCATTCCCCTCTGATTGTTCATCAGATTCTCCAGTTCATTTCTGCGATATTCATAGGCATGCCGTTCTCCATCCAGTCGATGCAGATCCTGTCGTACCAGATTGCCGTATTTTTCGCCTTCCCGGATCTTCTGAATCCCTTCTTCGATCTCATCTTCTCTTTTACGGATGGCATAATAATCCGCATCTTTCATCCGGTTTTTCTTCTCACGATATTTACTGCGTTCCTGTTCCAGCGCAGATATTTTACCTGCGGTACGGTTGATCTCCCCTCTCTGCTGTGCAGGTAACGCCTCAATCTCTTCCATATCCGTCAGGTACGATGTTACCAGTGTATATTCCCCGGTGAGCAGATCGATCTCCCTGGAAGCTTCCGCTATCTGCTCCAGGCAGTTCACAATGTAACGTTTCCGCTGATCTTCCTCTTCAAAATTTACACCGTTACGTGTATAGACCAACTGTTCCCAGTCATCCTCTTCCACCGGTTCTGTTTTTTTCTTAAAAAAGCGTTTCCACCACGCCATAGTTTTCTCCTGTCCGTTCCAGTCCTGTTATATGCTGACACTCGTCCGATAACTGTTTTTCAATGCTGTGATGAGTCTCTCATTTTCCGCATCATATTTCTGTCTGTCATTTGCGCGCCATTCTCTTCGCAGTTTCAACTGCCGGAATTCCGGCTGCTGTTCCCATTCTCTCCCGAATTGTTCCATACTTTTCTCCAGTTCCAGAGATTCTGTATAGAATTCCGGGTTCCGGGCCGCAAATGCCACATAAGCATCTTCCGAAAGCTCCATGCGTTTTGCCGCAAGATAAGCATCCAGATGGCTTCTGTCCGGATCCGCCTGCCATGCCTCACGAAAATACTCTGCCGCCTTATCATAAAGCATCAGTCCGGTAAGGGCCACGCCTTTATTATGCAGGATCGCCGCCCTGACTTTTCCGGCCGGAAGCTCTCTTCCTTCTCTCTCCAGATCACTCCAGGTTTCCAATAGCATATCATATCCGCGAATGGCCGCGGCATATTTTCTTTTTTCCACCATATAGTCGATCTGGCTCTTACGTTTCTCCAGGTTGCTGAGTCCGGATCCCTGCTTCAGCACCTGTGCGACTGCCTGCAGCTCTTCTTCCCCATAGATTCCCACATACTGCAGAATCGTCAGCACGAAAACACTCAGTGACCCCTGTTTATGTACCATGGGGTACAATTGCTTTGCCAGTTCTCTGACCCTGCATTCCTCTCCGATCCAGTCCACCAGTTTATCATTCATGATAGACATATCCAGAAGAAACGCATTTTCCTTCAGGCAATAACACAGTTCCTCCATGCAATAGACCCGGATCTCCAGTTCTTCTATATTATAGGCTGTTTCACAATATTCACCTACACACAGACTTGCCTTCATTTCCATTCTCATCTCCGTCCATCTTCATCTCCGGTCAGAGTTCGATCTCTTCCTTCCAGATGTGATGTGTTGCAGCACGAAATGTGCCAAATCCCAAATCCTCCAGTTCTACCTTGAGGTGTGTGTCATCCCGCATTTCCACGCTGATCCGCAGGCGGATGATTCCCTCCTGTAATTCTTCCGGTACGATTCTGGCGATCCGGTTCCCCTTGCCGGTCAGAGAAGTGATCAGGATCTCCACAGCTCGTCCCTCCAGCAGATAGAATTCCATGGTATTTTTGGCTTCATACCAGTTGATTCCGGCATCCAGCAATGCCTGGTAGGATTCCTCTCCCTGCCTGAGAACCTTCATTCCGATATTGGATTTGAGTTTATCTTTTCCCAGAAACACATGATTTTTACCGGTTTCCCCGGGAGTCAGTCTCTCCATCATGCCATAACAGGCACCCTTGCTGAACAGATTATTGCCCTGGAAAACTCTCCTCCCCTTACACAGATAGCGCAGGGATTCCTTCATCCAGTCCCGGGAAAAAGCTTCACCGATCAGATATACCGAAGATATCATCTGATTTTCACACAGTTTTTTCGCGATCTCCTGCATTTTCTCATCGGATTCCGGTACCGGGAAAGGAAATTCCCTCTCCTCCATATATGCCACTACAGGTGTGGTATGCCGGTTGCACTCCATGCAGTAGGTACGTATGGAAGCATCTCCATATTCGCATAATATCGTCTTATGCCGCCACAGTTCCTCCGGCTGGTACAGATTATAGTAATAAAAGCTCTCCACATGACTTTGGAAGCAGATCTGATCCGTCTTCAGATGAAGTCCCTCTGTGGCTGCTGTGAGCACTTCCAACATCCGATGATCCAATTCTTCGCAGGTGATCATCAGGGCACCGATACGTTCCGTATTTGTCACCTGAGATAAAAGACCCAGACTTCGTTTCAGGAAAAGCGTCAGCAACGCAACCGGATCAATCGGTGCGCCGTCGATCTGCACCGGTTCTCCGTCCCTGGCCAGCTTCAAAAGGTTCTCCACCAGAATTCCTTCTTCCTCCCCGGCATATCGTATTGCTTCACTTCCGTAAAACCACTGGTTGACTCCCTGTCTCTTACTGAGCGCCAGCGGAATGGTATAGACCGAAGATCCCGCTACGGAAGACAATGTTCTGATCTCTTCCTCACTACCCGTAACATAGCAGCTGATCTGCGCATATTTGTTGCCAAGATCATATCCGACGATTACTTTTTCGCTTCCCGGCAGTCGCATCTTCCTTCCGCCTCCTCTCTGTGGTCTGTCTGATCTTACTGCAGAGTGAACAGTCTGTGATCCAGATATTCTCTGCGGTAATATTCCTCCAGAAGATGATCCAGTGTATCATCATCCTGCAGCGTCATACTGATCATCATATCATTGACAATCTCGTATTTACTGTCTGGATTATCATTCATGATATCACTCTTCTGTAAGCTTCCGCTCTCCGTCAGTTGTTCTCCGTTTGCGGATTCTTCCATAATATAATACTGAATATTCTCACCAAAAAAGAGCACAAACTCTTTGAAAAATACTCCACTGTATACTTCCTGCATGTATTCCGACAGATAATCCTCCGCCTGTCCGTTCTCATGCAGCATCACATAATGAATTCTTGCCCGGACACCGCCTCTGGTATGATACTCCACAATGGTCTTGTCCTTTAATTCCTGCAGCTCGGGAAGGCAGTCCTTATATTCCCGGAAAAAGTTCAGATGAATATGCTCTTTCATCATTTCCTGCAGGAAGTCCCGGATCAGCAGCTCATCTTCTCTCTCCAGCCTGTCTCTGTTCTCCGCATAGAATTTCAGATATGCCAGTTTACAGATTCTCTGTGTCTCTTCCCCCCGCAGATAGCAACTACGGATTTCATGAAAAATGTATTCCTCCGTCAGTTTTTCTCTGCAGAAGTAATCATAAGAGCTCTGGATCAGAACCGCCTCTTCGATCTCCTGTCCGGCTCCCTGGGATACGTAATAGCGGAAAATATCCAGCCGTTCTCCCACAAATGCACCGGAAAACAACATCTGTACCAGAATTTTCTCACTGAGTTCATAGCAGTCTACTTCAAAAGATCTGGCTGCTTTCCAGATATCACGCAGCTCTTTCGTCGTTCCCTGTACATAATGAGACAGATACTCCAAAACATTTCCGTTGTATTTTCCTCTGCGAAAAACAGACAATGCCGCCGCATATAAGGCAGGTTCTCCGTCATGTACGGACTGTGAGATCAACGCATCCGTCAGGCGCAGCAATATTTTGGCTTCCGCAAAATACGGTGTATACCGTTCGATCCACTGATATGCCTTCTCATAATTCCCCCGCAGTATCAGGAAACGCAGTACGGTCTCTCTCTGTTCCACCGTCAGCTGTTCTCCATCAAACTCCTGCAGATATTCGTCCAATGCCTGCACATCATCAGCATCAAAATAAGCCTGCGCCAGCTCTACCGCTATTTTATGCCGCAGCTTCGGCTCCACGGCATCGGATGCCGCAAGTCTTGCCATACGCATTAACTTTGCGGAAGACATAGCTTCTTCTCCTCTGTCATTTTGTGCAAAATACAGATCCAGTTCCACAGTATCCGGCACATAATGTTCCAACAGCCGCAGATATTTTCCGGGCACCAAAAGCTTTTCCAGCGTGTATTCCACATTTTTCAGGAATCTGTTCCCATAGGCATCCTCAAATGCAATGGTATAATCATTTCCGTAGATTGCTACCCATGTGATACCGTTCTGCAGTAAAGTCTCCGTCATTTTCAGATTGCCCGGCTGACCGACGATCACCTTGCGTATTCTGTTATCTTCCACCCGTACCAGATGTGCAAACAGAAGACGGGAAAGCGGCTTTGCCATTGTCTCCGTCACAATCGCGGGTGTCAGGAATCCCTGATACAGCACCGCCAGATGTCTGTTAATGTGCTGTTTCTGAATCTGATCGATGACAAACCGTTCGATACGCGGTTCGTAATGTTCATACAATTCTTCGTATTCCGCCCTGTGTTTCCACAGATACGCATATAAAAAGGCACTGTGTTCGTAATCCAGATTGTTCTGGAACGAGAAATACATCAATATTACCTTCGGCAGTTCCGTTACGGAATCCATATCTGTCGAGGCCATATAATATTCATACAGATTGGTGATCCGCAGATGGCTTTCCACACCCTTCTCATACCAGCCAAAAGCATCCGTACCGGTCTTGCCTCCTTTGATCAACAGACTGCAGATTTCCTGCAGGATACGTACATCTTCTTTTTTCCCATATACTTTTTTCAGAATTCTGCACAAAAGCGGCGAATATTCCCGCACTCTGCCTGACAGATACAGAAGCTGTTCTAACAGGCTGTCACTGATTGCCTCCTGTCTGGCGCCAAAATGCAGCACCTGCAGTTCAAATCCGTTCAGTTTCCGCAACAATGCAGGATTGCTGTTCAGAAGTGCCAGTGCCTCCAGATAGATGACCGGACTGGTACATCCATACTGATATTGCTTCTCCAGGAACAGCCATTTTCCGGAAGCAGACCGGTTATACTCTTCCGACAGATACAAAAGCAGCCACGCCACCCGCCATCTGGTCCTGTCATAGCGATAGATCTGCTCCACCTGTTCCGCCATCTGCCTGGTATACTGGGGATCTCTGTGGATCAGTGTCGTCAGATACAGATAATATGCCCACAGATCCCCGCCGGCAGCTTTCTGTTCCTCCAGCATATCCGCTTGCCTATCCAGGATCCAGCCGGCTTCATTGTATCTCTCTTCGGTGATCAGAAGTTGTGCCTGAAACAGTCTGGCCGATGCATCCCGTTCATCCATAGTCACCATACGTTCCACCAATTTGCCGGTCTCTGCCAGCCAGGTACCTGTTCCGATCTTACGTAATCTGAAATCCTCATAATATTTCATGATCTGTGCTCTGCACTGCATATGACTGTGGTCCGCATGCCGCACCGCCGTCATATCCCCCAGCTGTACCGTCACCGGGATCTCCAGCGACGTATAAGCATTGTATATATAGATCCTGCCGAAATTTTTACCGGGCCTGCATATACTGCTGTCGATATAGACCGGGAGTCTGCACCGGTTTCCCAGAAAATCGTCATCACTTAATGTTTCTTTTTCTGTGAAGACAAACTCTCCCTCACATTCGATCTGTAAATCGGTATATCCCCAGCCGTTTCTGACAATATTCAGGCTGTTCTCCGTCACCCCGTAATTACCTTCCGCTCTGGAAAGCTTTTTCACCAGTTCCTTTTCCTCTATCAGAAACTCTATCTGCTGCTTTTTATTGATACAGATCAGAAATTCCTCCACGTTCTGCTCATTGCCCTCATAGGCGGACAGCATACGATAGCAGCCATAAAAATGTTCATCATTCCCCTGGAACAGACGCCGGAAATCTGGATCATAGAATAACCGTACCGCTTCCGCCCAGTTACTTTTCGCCAGATTAGCAAAATGAAACAGATTCCTTATGGTACCGATGGAAGAATTCAATACGCCATGCTCCACGTTCACCACGAAAGGCAGATTGTATTCTCCCCTGTTGCTGACTACAGAAAAAGAGCCCTTCACCACATCACCTTCCTCCAGATTCTCTCCATGGAAGCAATAAAAAATTTCTGCATCGGAGCCGGTAAACTGGTCTGTTATGCATTCCATCAGCAGATGGTCCGATATTACAGATCCTTTTACATAGCCTTCCGATGCAGAAAGGATGTGAAAAGAGCCTTCGTACGCTGTTCCCTGAGACAGGGAAATCTCTATTTTAGAGCAGGAGAATTCCAAAGAACCATTCTCATAATCGAAGTTTCCTCCTAAAATTCTATCAAGTATCTCCTGCATGTACCTTCACCCGTTCCCCTGTTGTCAATTTGGATTTATTATACCAAATTTCGTACGTAAGGGCAAGGTGCCATACCTGTTAGTCCAGGTTTAATTTTTTATTCATAATGTAATAAGATACTCCGTACATGATCGCTGCCAGGAGCAGGCTGGTGATCACATTAATATCATAGACCGAATTGGCACTCACCGAGATTCCACTCTGACTGCTCATGACATTTGTACCAAACATGAAAGCACTCTGTACCGTGCTGCCGATGATGGAAGACAGGATCGTCACTCCCGCATAGGCCAGGATTCCCATGAACCCTTTATGTTTAGAAGACAGCTGACCGATCGTCAGGGCTCCGAACAGAGTGACCATAGTAATGAAAGGTCCTACTACATAGGTTAAGAGCAGCGTGATCCCATAATGCAGCAGATTGATTCCCATCTCGTCTTCATATGCTCTGCCAATCTCATAAAAAGCATCCAAGATGCTCCGGCGTTGGAAAGTAGTGAGATAGCCCGTCAGGAATTCCCAGATATTCCCATTATATTGTGTCATTACACTACTCAGTTCACCAACATTTAAAAGTCCTGTCATCAAAGACACGACCAGTGCCATCACTGAGATACCAATGCCTATCGTAAGGAACAGATACCAGGCACCGGAGACCAGTACCTTGCTTAAGAACAGTTGGTTTGCCGTCACCGGCAGAGTATGGGACAGATAGCCTTCATCCGTATACATGCTGCGGTAAAAACGGATTCCCAGGAAGATCAGCATGCCCCAGGTGGACGCCAACAGCATGATCACATACAGGATCAGGGTTGCCACAAAGGAAGAGACTACAAACCAGCTCTGTGCCGCATTGATATCATTGCCGTCCGCAATCTCCGCTACCAGCCCTCCCGGCATGCGTAATACCACGCAGCCGATCACGGTGACTACAAACATTCCCAGAAGCATCAGTGTACCTGCTCTCCAGATATTTTTCCATTCATATTTCATCAACTTTCCTAACATGCGAATACCTCCCTGAAGTAAGCATCTACAGACTTACCCTTCTCTTCTCTGATATTGTCAACGGATGTATATAACACCAATTGACCGTAGCGCATGAAGATCACTTCATCCAGCACCTGCTCCACATCCTCGATCAGATGGGTGGAGATCAGTACCGTAGCTTCGGGATTGTAGTTGTTGATGATGGTGCGCAGAATATAATCTCTCGCTGCAGGATCCACACCGGCAATCGGCTCATCGAGAATATACAGGCTGGCATTCCGGCTCATCACCAGAATCAGCTGTACCTTTTCTTTTGTACCTTTGGATAAGGTCCGCATCTTCACCGTGGGGTCGATTCCAAGGCTTTTTAACATTTCTTCTGCACGTTCCCTGGAAAAGTCCGCATAAAAGTCCTGAAAATAATCCAGGATCTCCCTGATCGTCTGATTCATAGTCAGGTATGTGCGGTCCGGAAGATAGGCCACCTTACTCTTAGTCGCCGGTCCCACGTTATTGCCATCGATCAGAATGGTTCCTTCCGTCGGTGTCAGCAGACCGTTCAGTATTTTGATCAGGGTCGTCTTACCACTTCCGTTGGGTCCCAGCAGACCAATGATCTTCCCTTTGGGAAGACTTACGGTCAGATGATTCACGGCCACATTGGTGCCGTATTTCTTGGTTAAGTTCACGATTTCCACCAAATTATTCATTTATTTTCCGCCTCTCTTGATTATTTACCGGAATCCCCGGTCTCTCAGGACTGTATTTTAGCCAAGAGTTCTCTGATCTCCCCGGTGTCATACCCCAGCTCCTGCATATTGTCTATAAAGATCCTCATATGACCGGCTGCCAGCTTCTCCCTCGTATTGGAGATCAGTTCCGTATCCTCCGTAACCGTTCTGCCACTGGTCCTCTGCGTCATGATCAGACCACTCCGCTCCAGTTCCGCAAATGCCTTCTGCATCGTGTTCGGATTCACCGCTGCCACCGCCGCCAGATCACGGACGCTGGGGAGCTTCTCTCCCGGCTGATATTTTCCGGATACGATTTCCCGCTGGATCCGTTCTACCAGTTGCGCATAGATTGGTCTGTCAGCATCTAATTCCCACGCCATTCCTATCATCCTTTCTTAATAATTTTCATTTCGTTTTTACTTTTTCATATCTATTGTTTCGTTGTATTATTTGTATAATACAATAGTACGACATTCTTTGCATCCTGTCAAGAGGATTTTCTTTTATAACAGTTTGGGAAAATTGCTTTCAAAAAACAGGAACTCCCGGTCGGAAGCAGTATCTGCCTCCAGCCGGGAGTTCTTGAATTTACCGATATTGAAACAATGAACAGATCATTTCCAGATTGCTGTCAGGACATGTTCTCCTGTCATTTGGACAACGGTATCTGCGGTGATCGTCTGTCCGCTGTATTCCCAGCCGGCAAAGATGCTTCCTTCTTTGACCGGTTCCGGAAGTGTGCCATAGGTCTCACCGAAAGTCACCTGCTTGGATTCCGTGACCGCACCGTCTGCATCCGTGCCACCGTCATAGTCAAATTTCACTGTGAACTGTGCCGGTATCCAATGCGCGGTCAATGTCATATCGCCCGTAACTTTTTCCGACTGGAAATACCATAACACCGTCTCGCCTTCCTTTTCCGTATACCATCCGTCAAAGGTGTATCCGGGCTTGTAAGGTGTCTCCGGCTCCGTAATGAACTCACCGTAGCGGATCTTCTGTGCAGGCACTTCGCTTCCGCCGTCCGTATCGTACACAATGTTGAATCCACCGCGTACCGCGAAGAAAATGATCATTCCCACGATCACCACGATCAAAACACCGATCAGGCCGTCCAAAATGCGGATGGGGACATCCTTGCTTCCGTAGATACCGCGGCCGAACCATTTTCCCTTCGGGCGGACCACCTCCTGCGTCTGTCCCGCCATTTCTGACGATGCGGTGACCTCTGCTGCCTTTTCTTCTGTATTCTCTGCTGTCACTTGTTCCTGATTCATAATCTTTCCTTTTCCTAATCTGACATAAGCAATTTCTATGTGCTGCGCACTCTCGAAATTGCAACCAATATTCGTATTCCGGACTGTCGTCCTTCATACTCATATTGTTTTACTCCCCACATAGAAAACATCCTTTGCCTGCAAGCAGTCACGGATGTTTTCTATGGGTGAGTCTTATGTCATTACTTTCTTACCAGATACTTTCTCATATCGATCGCACAGGCAACCAGAATGATAAGTCCCTTGATCACATACTGCATGTTCATGTTGATGGACAGGAAGTTCAGTGCTACGAAGATGATTCTTAAGAGGAATACACCCAGTACAACACCGCTGATCTTACCGGTACCACCTACAAAGGATACACCGCCGATAACGCAGGCTGCAATAGCATCACACTCATAGTTCAGACCGGTGTTGGCAGTATTGGAACCGATACGGGAGGACTCGATGAAACCGGTCAGACCGTACATAGCACCTGCCAGAGTATGCACCAGAATGGTAGTACGCATTACGTTAACACCGGATACCTTCGCTGCTTCCGGATTGGAACCGACTGCGAACATATTCTTACCGAAGGTTGTCTTGTTCCAGATGAACCACATAATGATAACAATGACAGCTGCCAGCCATACATAGTTGGGAATGGCAATTCTTGCTCCGCCGGCATTAAAGGATACTACGCTTCCTTTTACCACATCATTGAAATGCTGATCCAGACCGGACAGAGGCTGGCCGTTATTGCCGTTGATCATGATATACATTAACAGTAAACCATATACGATCAGCTGGGTAGCCAGAGTTACGATGAAGGGATGTAACTGGAACTTCGCCACGAAGAATCCATTGACCCATCCTACGATACCACCGACCAACAGTACGATCAGGATCACCAGCGGGATCGGAAGTACCGGAAGGTTCGGGAACATCTTGGTCGCATAGGTTACGGACTGCATCAGGGATGCGGTAATACATGCGGTAAGTCCTACCACACGTCCTGCAGACAGGTCAGTACCGGTCAATACGATACATCCCGCAATACCACAGGCAATGGGAAGGTTCGCTGCGGACAGGCTGATAATGTTGACAATGGAAGCCGCCGACAGGAAATTGGAGTTTTGGATGTAAGTGTAAATAATTGCTACGATCAGCAGGATGTACAACGCATTGTTCAGTAAAAACTCTTTCCAATAAGTTTTCTTGTCCTTGCTGTCCAGCTTCTTGTAATCTGCAAAATTTTGCTTTACGCCGTTAATTTTATTTTGAATTGCTTTGCCGGGATTCATACGCATATCCTCCTATACATATTTTGCAGCAAGAGACATGATCTCTTCCTGTGTCGTATTTTTGGCATCTACTTCTCCTGCCAGTCTGCCGCCGCTCATGACAAGTATTCTGTCACATACCCCCAGCAGCTCCGGCATCTCCGAAGATACCATCAGGACAACTTTGCCCTTGTTCGCCAGATCGATGATCAGCTGGTAGATCTCATATTTTGCACCTACATCGATACCTCTGGTAGGTTCATCCAGCATCAGCACCTCAGGCTCTGTGAGAAGCCATCTGCCGAGGATAACCTTCTGCTGGTTACCACCGGACAATGACCGGATCTTCGTCTTCTGGGAAGGCGTCTTGATGTGCATGGCATCAATAGCCCATGCGGTGTCCTTCTCCATGGATTTATCACTCAGATAAAATCCTGCTCTTTTATGCTTCTTCAGACTGGAGATCACCGTATTCTCCCGGATATTCAGGATACCGAAAATACCGGTAGCACGACGTTCCTCTGTCAGAAGTGCAAAGCCGTTTTTAATGGATTCTCTGGCATTGCGGTTCTTCACTTCTTTGCCGTCTAATTTGATCAGGCCATCTTTTCTGGTAGCAACGCCGAAGATATTCTCCAGTGTCTCCGTTCTGCCGCTTCCATCCAGTCCGGCCAGGCCCACGATCTCACCCTTTCTGGCCTTAAAGGATACATCCTGCAACAGGGAATACCTTGCAGTCAGATGCTCCACTTCCAATGCCACTTCTCCGGGTTTGTTCGTCTTGGGAGGGAACTGATTGGTCAGCTCACGTCCTACCATGAGTCTGATGATCTTATCTGTGGTCAATTCTTCAGCAGGCTCCGTTGCGATCCAGGTACCGTCACGCATGACGGTTACTTCATCTGCGATCCTAAGGATCTCTGCCATTTTGTGGGAGATATAAATAATACCGCATCCTCTGTCACGAAGCATGTTGATGATCTTAAACAGATGCTCCACTTCTTCTTCCGTCAGGGATGAAGTAGGTTCGTCGAATACAATGATCTTACTGTTATAGGATACCGCCTTGGCGATCTCAACCATCTGCCTTTGTGATACCGGCATCGTACTCATAATTCTCTTGGGGTCTACTGCGATCCCCAGTTCTTCAAAAATCTTATTGGTGTTTTCCAGCATTTTATGCTCGTTGACCATAATACCTGCTGTCAT
>OKRT01000984.1_pt1 | contig 13405 bp, 19 predicted proteins | sample 1601111 | NCBI WGS metagenome assembly OKRT01 (sample SAMEA3541572, study PRJEB24748) | human gut metagenome | biome: human gut; feature: human-associated habitat; material: faeces | place: China | collected 2012 | reverse complement strand
ATTGATGGCTTTAGGGTTGGCTATTCAATACGTAACAAATCTTATAGGAAGGCTGAAGGAATACGACAAAACAATATCAGACATTGGCAACAGGAAATACGAGGCAAGGCTTAAAATAGCCGAATTTGATAATGAAGCAAAGACGGATGCAAGAAAAGCATTAAGCGCTCTTGTAAATGAGATGAACAATGTCGGATTCAGCATCAAGATCAAAACAAATCTATCGGAAGAAGAAGCCAGAGAACAATTCGAATCCTACAAAAAGCAATACGAAGATTTCATAAAAGACATCGCAGACCTGGAAGCGAAATACGCAGCCATGAAAAAAGGCGAAGGCGGAAGGGAACTGATCGGGGGTAATATTGACGAATCGCTGGGAAACTATAGGGATAAATTTGGAGAACTACTGATCGTCGGTGACCAGGCAAGAAAAGAATTGCTCCGTATTTCTACAGAATCTAAAAAACTATCCGAACAACAAAAGAAGGAACTGGAAGAACTGGCAGTAAATATAGAAGATTCAGTAGAAGGGTATACAGAAATGGCAAACAAGATCAGAGAAATAAAAAAAGTTGATATTAGCCCTTCTTTTTCTTCTTTTGGTGTGGTAATGTCTAACGACATGACATCTTTTGGAGGTCTTGAATCAAAAATACTAGAGGGATTATTAAATACATCTAAAGGGTTCGATGTAGCAGCAGAAGATGCAAAGAATAGTATAATAAAATTGTTTGGAGAAGTAAACGAAGACATAAGCAGTGATGATAAAACCAAACTGAAGCTCAATATAGACACTCTTTTCCTTCGCCAAGAGATAGATGACGTAACAAAGGATTATGCATATAAGATATATGATATTCCTAAAGTTAGCAGTATCGAAGAAAAAAACGAAAATCATGAAACAAACGAAAATCCAAAATTAGAGCGTGACATATTAGCTGAACGTATTTCACTTATCAAAGAACTTAACAAGGAATATGAGAAGCTGAACAAGGTAATGGGTAGCGATAAGGCAGCTAAGACTGTCATGGAACGTTATGCATCCCAGTTGAAAGATGTGAAGATGCCAAAGAATATCATAGGGGATGCATTTTTGCCGAATAAAGAGAATACAGCAAAGGCTTTGCAGGAATTTTCAAAGACAATATCCGATTTCAGAAAGAGAATCGGAGCACAGAAAGATGCTAATGTTCTTTTTGACGAAAAGGATGCAGAGGATTTAAAAAAGCAACTTGACAAGACAAAGAAAAACATCGAAGACATGTTCAACGGCCTGGACTTGCACCAGAAGCTGAAAGATGCAGGTCTTTCGGAAGCGGAGGTGCAGCAGTTGTTCCCCGGACTTGCAAAGACATTGGAGGATGTCCAGAAAGGAATGGAGGAATCGTATAAGAAGAACTTCCCCAAAGGCGAATATCTCACTCCCGGCACAGATGCAAACAAGCAATACCAAGCCGACCAAGACAAGTTGAACCAGCAACGCATAAAGGAGCAACAAGACCTTGTTGTAGAATTGACTAAAGCTTATAAAACACAGCTTTCAGATCAGCTACAGCTTGATAGGTGGTATTATGAGGAAAGGGCTAAGATAGCAAAAGCGAACCTTACAGAGGAACAGAAGGCGCAATATGAAGCAAACCTTCAAAAACAATATGGAAAGAAGTCTGACGAAAACACTTGGAAGCAATTTCAAAACTCGGATATGTACATTTCCATGTTCGAAAACATGGAAAGTTCATCTACACGTATGCTTGAAGCAATGCGTAATAAACTCGCAAGTTTACGTGAGAATCTGAAGGATCTTCCGGCTGACCAACTGAAAGCAATAATCAATCAGCAGGAGAAGATTGACGAAATGATTGCGCAAAAAAATCCGTTCAGCGGTCTTACTTCGGGACTGAAAGAATATATTCAGTTCCTGAAACAAAGAAAGGAACTCGAAGAAGAAAATATAAGGTCAGGAAAGGCGGTAGAATATTACACTGAGCAAAAGAACGCACAGTCACAAGTCGTAGAACAAAAACGGCAGGAATATGATGCGGCGGTAAAAACATACGGTATCACTTCGGCACAAGCCATAGAACTACACAATCAGTTAACAGTTGAGAAAACAAAACTAAATGTCATACTTTCTCAACTTGTAGCAGAAGAAAAGATTACCGAAGCAACCGCTGAGCAGATTAAAAACGGTCAGAAAATTGCAAAAACACTATCAGGGAAATTTAGCGAAGCAGGTAGTATTTTCTCTGAGTTTTCTTCTGAAATCACGAACGTTGTAACCGACTTGGAGAATGTATTTGGTACAATGTCTGCCGGCACCAAAGATACGATTGACAGCATATCTGAAATAGCAGGAGGATTAGGTCAGACGGCAAGTGGAGTTGCACGTGCTATTGCAAATCCTGCGGATATAGGCGGTTATTTCCAAGCTATCGGAGGATTGGCTAAAACAATCGGTTCTTTATTTAATATAAAGGACAAGAAGAAAGAGCGTGAAATCCAACGGCAAATAGAGAACGTAGAAAAGTTACAAAAAGCGTATGAAGTGCTAAAGGAGAAAATGGATGAAGCATGGAGCTCCGTAACACTGCATGACACGACTAGACAGACCGTTGCGAACATAAATCAGCAAATTGAATCCTACGAACGGATGATTAAAGCCGAGGAGGACAAGAAAAAGACTGATAAAGACCGCATCGAAGAATGGAATGAAGCTATCCAAGAACTTGAAAAGACCAAGCAGGAAATCCTCAACCAAGAGAAGATGGAAATGGGAGGTATTGGCGGTGAAAATGAATATAAATCTGCTGCGCAATCCTTCGTTCAAGCATGGATGGACGCTTTCAATGAAACTGGAAACGGTTTAAAAGGATTAGAAGAAAACTTTGATGATTTAATACAAAATCTTGTTGCAAGACAAGCTACGATGAGATTTGCCGAGAAATTCTTGGAACCTCTTTTTAAACAAATTGACAAAAGCGTTGAAAGTGCTCAATTATTTAAAAAGAAGATAAATGAACATAGATATGGAGTAGATAATACAATAAATTTAACAAAAGAAGAACTTGAAAAAATAAATTCAGTAGCAAAAGATTCTTTGGAGGGACTTGATGCAGCATTAAGTGCATTTATGAACTCTATGGGGATTAAACCAAGTGGAACAGCTGAATTGTCGGCACTAACCCAAAGCATTCAAGGTATAACCGAACGTGAAGCCGAAGCTCTTGAGAGCCTACTAAATTCCATCAGGTTCTTCGTTTCCCAGCAGACAACCGACATTTCCGCAATTAGAGCATTGTTGGATGCCCGGTATTCGCTTGAATCTGAATATTCAGATGCGAATCCGATGCTTATTGAGCTAAGGATGCAGACGGGATATTTAGAGCGACTTACAGATTATATAAGTAGGGTATTTGCGCCAAGTCCAAACTCTAAGGGTCCGGCTTTACGTGTAGTTATGCAGTAACTTTCAGAAAAAACAGTTAGCGGTAATTCTTTCGGTTACCGCTATTTTTTTTGCTTGTTTATTTGTATAAATGAAACTAATTAGTTACATTCGCATATAAATTTTTAAATGATGTTATGCCTGAAATTTGCAGATTCTTTGGTATTATAATAAGTTTTTATTGGAGAGACCATAATCCGCCACATATTCATTTTTCTTATGGTGATTATGAGTGTTCTATAAGTGTGTTGGACAGAATAGTAGATGGTCAGGCTCCCGCTAAGGTGATTGTCAAAGTGAATGAATGGATTGACTTGCATGAAGCTGAAATTCTTACTTTATGGGAAAAAGCCCAAAAGGGTGAGAAGATAAATAAAATTGAACCATTAAAATAAATGCTTATGCTACGGGTAGTTGATGTTGATTATATCAAGGATTATGAACTTTTGGTGACTTTCAGTGACGGGAGTAAAAAAAAGGTTGATTTGAAGCCCTATTTGACAGGTGAGGTTTTTGGCGAGTTATTAGATAAAGATAAGTTTATTCAGTATGGACTGACTCGTGTTACTATTGAGTGGGTAAACGGAGCCGATTTAGCTCCTGAGTTTCTTTATGAAATTGGAACTGCTGCATAATGAAAGAAGGTACATTGTCTGAATTTGCAGAGATTATCCGCAGTCGTCGTAAGGCGTTGAATCTTACTCAGAAAGAATTGGCAGAGAAAGTCGGAAAGAAACGCACCTATATTGCCCGTATAGAAAAGGGAGAGACAGATATGCAACTTTCCAGCTTCATTAGTATTTCTCAGGCACTGGGCATTAAATTGAAAACGGAGTATTAATAACTATCTATTCAATTAAAGTTTCTATCGTAAACTCTATGCGAGGACTTTCTTTGTCTATGAGTTTCCTTGCGCATATCTCAGCACACAGCCTGTCGTTACGAATAGCAGATACGGCTTGCAAACAGTCCAAAACGCATTTTAGTGCATTATCCAGATCGGGACGGTCGCTGGAGAAATATACATCAACTGTAAGCTTAAACCTCTTATTTATGTCAGTATTACGGATTGAACACTGCATAAAGAAACTTTCCTCATACTTTTTTGTCTCTTTCGTCTTTGCGAGCGTACCGTGACCGCCCAGAGTAACAATCTTGTATGAATTGGATTTACTTGGGATAGATCCGTAAATTATCTGTTTGTCGTATATCATGACTATTCTTCCGTTTTCAGATAAATATTCTTCAATTCATCCTTCTTTAGCGTACCATACTTTATCCCTCTTTCAATACGCTTCCTTGCATTGCCATCTTTAGCCTTATCGGTGTTCTTTGAGTTGTCCTTAGACACTATCAGCTTCACCAGTTCATTCAACGGTATAGGGTCTGTCGTCCTTCTGTCCCAAATGGAACTGAAAAACTCTTTAGCAGGCTTTCCCATCAGCAGCTTCTTTTCCGTCTCTTCGCCCACCTTCTCAAAATGCAAATAAGGATCTGCTACAATATTGAAATAGGGCAGCAAAGATTTTTCGTCCGGCTCGCTCACCATCCGTGTTTTCAGAAGTTTCAGGTATCTTCCGCCTGTCTTTGTACGTCCTATGGCAAACACCCCGTCCGCAAAATTGGAAAGGATCTTACTCCCCGCCATGTTAGTCTTCGACAAGGGCTTCCATTCCTCTATCTTAGGCGTATGCGCTATCACCATAATACTGATATTCATTTCTCTCTTCAACCGTGTCAGCCCGTCCATAATAGCACCCGCATACTCCGCTTCCGCTGTCTGTGTGGAAAGATAGGAAAGGTTATCGAGAATCATGACCTTTGCTCCGGTATCAAGCAATTTATCCTTGATACCCTCAATCACATTCATATTAAACTCATCACTATCCACGTCCTCAGATATAGTACACCTTATAAGTGACTTCGGGAAATCCGCATTTTGGTACCGTCTTGCAAGTTGCCTGTCCGAAAGCTCAAAGTCAAAGTAAAGGACGGTCTGCGGATTCATTTCTACCTCCGCGCATTCGCTCTCCCCTTTGGCTATCTCGTAAGCTATCTGCGTAGCTAAAATTGACTTTCCTATACCGCTATCCGCAAATAGGAATACAAGCTCGTTCTCCCACCAAAAATCTCCCCACAGCCTATGGATAGTCGGCTTCTTCTTCCCGTCCTCAATGACCGACTGCATGTCCGATGAACAGAACAACGGTATCTGCTCAACCTCGTCCCCCTCATCAGGAATGCATTCGGCTATTTTATCGAGCCGCTCCATGTCTGCCTCCATCAATTCCTCTTCTGTCATAATCATTCACTTCTTTTTTGAAACATACTACAAGCTGTATGATTATTCATAACAACTTTATCAGATTCTCCGTCAAGTGATCTTCTTATCTTGCATCTTCTAAATCCCCATTCTGCCTCACCAAACAATCCATAGCAATGTTGGCAATGAATACAATATACTTTTGTAAGAGCATAATATCGTTCTAACGCTTCACTATTTGTAAATAGTTTAGGCACTCTTTCTCCAATCGCTCCTTCGCTCCAATACACAGACTTCCATTTATTCCACAAATGTTTCTTACTCTCGATGGCATAGGTAGGAGAATCCTTATCATCAATATTAGAAGGGAATATGTTGTATTTCTGTATTCTGTAATTCATAGGTCATAGCTTATAAAATTTATCCTGTTGTATGCTTCAATGAATTTCTTCTTTGTTTTGTAGACAACGCCTTTGTACATATAATGGGTGTAAGTCCTTCCGAACCCAAATTCTCCATTCTTTTTAGTATGATTACATATACTGATACCATACTCATCATTTACGTATGTAGCACAATGCTCGTGTTCCATTGCAAGGTGCGAAACCATCCTGAACGGTATCTTTGAAAGTTCTTCTTCTGTCATATATCAATTCTTGAATTTTCCCGTCTTTACCTGCCAAATACAATCAGCAACCCAGCCAATCATATAAGAAAGCGGCTCTTGGTTTTCTGCGTCCAACTTGTAGCCCATTTCAGGTAGAATATCCATTGCAACATGGGATGCTTCATGTGCAACCTCGCTAACCGTCACACAGTTTGCAATCCAAACAAGACTACCCAAACAACCGTTATCTTTAGATTCGACTTGTAATACCATACCGTCAAATCCGTCTCCTATTTCTTTCGGTATAACAAGCTCTGACTTGTCGGTATCGGAGAAATGTCTCTTTATCAACTCACTGTTTCCGCCTTTCAGTACCCATAGTTTACGTGGGTAAATGACTGGATTAAATTGATGTATCTTGTTACTCATATCTTGCTATTTAACCCATTCGGATTTAGTTATACAATTCATAGACTTAAACCTACCAGTCACCTCATTATGACCGTAGGAGTACACATAGCAGATACCTTCACCAGTAATATTCACAGTAGATTCTGCACCCACATATAGTTTGCATACATTTCCTTTCGGCACATGGAAATCAATCTTTGAAGCAAGCACGGCAGTAATCGTGCAATCCTGCTCTATTTGTCCGTTAAAGTCCACATACAGGCAAGAAGTATATCCGTCCTTACTCCGCTTCCATCTCCCGTTTATATAGTCAGAAAACGTCCGTTTCATATACTGAATATCCATGCCGAACCCAAAGCTATGAGCATCTGCCAACAGCTCCACACCGTTTGAATCCAGTGCCATATCCATCAGCTTCTCCTTGCTTGTGGCCGCATCCCATTTGTCTTTGTATGCGCTACACAATCCAAGCATCATGGCATTACGTTTAAAAGAAAGTAAATCATTCATACAATAGGGAATTTCTTAAGCTCAACCTCAATCAACTCATTTATCTTACGCACAATATTATCAGATTCGGGTGTGTTCTTGTATTTACGGGCCGCATTCATTATATTCCTTGCTGAAATGCCTGCATGTTTTTCAATAACACTATACGGAACTCCAAACCTGTCATGCGCCACAATGAAAACCACAGCCCTGGCTAATCGTTTTGTAAGAAATATATTAGTAACACCATTATAAAGTGTAGAAACGGATACAGGATCGTATTTGTCCATTGCGAGAGCTGTGAATGCTTCATTCACGCAATGGCACACAATGTATTCAACCTTTCTTAAAACGTCTGATTTTAAAAAACTTTCTTTTACCATACTCCGCTATGATTTTCTTCTGGTCTTCATTGATGATTTCTCCGCATATATACATATTGCCTATAATAGCTTTCCCGAACTCTTTAATCTTGTGTCCTCTCATTCCCAAGCCGCAGTCTACTCCTCTGGAAACGGCAGGAATAAGGACATGCGTATTGACAAACCCCTGCACGGGAATGGCATTGATTTCAAACTTGACCTGCCCGCGCCTGATCCGTATCCCTCCGGTCTCAACATCCGGGATGAATATTCCTTTACTGACCTCACCCGTATTCTTATCCTTGAAAGACACCCATTTCGCCCCCGGATGATTGCCGATATTGATGTAAATCCTGTATACATTATCTGGATTATACCTGTCCTTCCTCGGCTTCAGTACTTCCATCGAATACCTCCTTCGCTTCCTCTACCATTATCGCTTTCTGTTCAAATTCAGCATTCGCCTTCAAATCTTCTTCAGGCGGCGTAGTGTTCATTGCCTTATTCAAATCATTCATTTGCTGTTCTATCCACTTCATGTAGTTCTCAGCTTCCTTCTGTGCTTCATTAACATCCGTGAATACAGCCATTGGCTTGATAAGGTTTGCTTCGGTAAGTACCTTCATACCGTCCAAGAACTCCTTGTTGGTTGAAGTCGTATCACCGAACAGCTCATTCTCCTTACCTTTAATAGACTTCTTGAAGTCCACCATATATTTCAACCAAGCATAGAGGGATGTTTCGTGAGCCACACCGTCCACCCCTACTGCGTATGGGGTAGTGAACACCCGGAATCCTGTATAGTTCTTAAACATTATCCCGGTTCGGCACACTACAATCTCGAACGAACCGAAATTCTCCCTCTCCAACACATCCTTTTCTTCGATGATGAACTCAAATCCTTGTTGTTTCTTTGCCATAGTAAATTCAGTTTTATTCTTTATCGTAATCCATTACGTTATCCGCATCAATACCATGAGTATAAGAATACTTGACACTATCCTCCCCAAATGCGATAGTGGTATCATATATTTCATCGCTTTGGTCAAAGTCAACATATATAGAAGCATCGTACTTTCTCAACAATGCTTGCATTTCAAAAAGAAAAGCATCTTTATTGTTTATCGGATCTACTTCTTCAATTGGGCACGATTCTGCGGTCATAATAGGCGTATCAACTGCAACCCACCCATCTTTGACTATGATAACTTTTGAAATCGCATCTCTGTTTTTATAACGCACAAAGTCGCCTACTTTGAACTTTTTTCCATTATCACTCATACCTATTCCTCCCGATTCTTGCCTTTTCGACCTCTCTTCGGCTTGAACGCTTCCTTAGCATCCTCAACCTCGATAATACACTCTCCCTCATCCTCAACGGTGGCGATGGTCTCATTCTCTTTCAGTTCTTCCTCTTGGGCAGGATTAGCCGCTTCCTCCGCTTCCTCCACAACAGACTTCCCGAATCTCGGCTTCTCCTGGTTCATGTTCAGCTTCTGCATATCCATCGCGTACTGCAACTGGTACACCTTGAACTTCTCATCGTCCGAATCAATGATTTCAGCTGTATAATCAGGATAGTGCATTGCGATAGTCCTTCTGTTAGCCTTCATAGCCATTCCCAACGCTTCCTCATCCACGTACATATACGGGTGGATAGAAATAAGTCCGTCAATAGGAGAAAGCCTACCGAACGTCTTTTTATACTGGATAAGCCCATCAGCCCTCTGTTCAACAATGGCGTAGGCGTTCATGAGGTTCTTTTTCTTGATAAGGGCTATAGCCAGTATCCAGGTAAGTCCCAAATCGGGATTGAACTTCTTAGGCAATTCCCTAACTCTCGCAAAGGTTAACGCTTCTGATAAGGTTTCTTCTTCTAAAAACATAGTGATATAACTTAATTATTATTCAGCAGGAAAATTATCATCATATCCGAAAGAATGTCCGTATACATTCTTAAACGTAAACGTCACCTCCTTGTATTTCTGCCCGTAAAGGGTATCGCTTTTAGGCTCCGTGGCTCCTGAAAGGTACATCAAAACCTTCCTCCTTCTTGCAGTATCCCGGTACGCTATCTTGCAGCCAGACACAAACTCCAAAAAGTCATGATAAGACGAATCGTCCTTCCCGTCATCTCCGTCACCCTCCAGGAACACTAATGTCAACTTTATGGTAGTCTGCTTGTAAGCCGGAGTACCGACTACGTACACATCCGCCTTGCTTGTCTCTGCGAAGTCCTCTGAATACACGTTCTTAGGCTCCCCGTAAGAATTAAGACCCGTGCATTCCTTGTATCTCAATCCGGGGAATTCCATTTCCAGGTCCTTCCAAAGGGCCCCTTCTTCCCCGAAACGCTGCATTTCAAATTTTATATTTGCCATGTGACGAATATTAGCTACAGCAAATATAGAAAATTAAAAAGTTTTATTAAAGCATTTGTTTAGTAAATTGCATTTAAATCACATATTTACAATGATGTTTGTATTTTTAAAATATATACAGATCAAAAGAGCATTTGATGCTTCACAGATGGTCGTCGTAGCGCTGGCTTTCGTGTCAGATTTCTTGATTCCCTATGTCTGAATTTAGGTGGTGACTTGCTGATGCTCGATTTTATTTAGCATAAAAACAAAAATGCACCTACTACGAGCTGTCAAAACATCCATAGGATTATTTTGGGGACGTTTTCGTTACTCACTCGGTTGGTGCAATATCTTATTTATGATACTGCTTAATATGTCTTGACCAAAAAATAACTCTATATGGATAAAGCCATAAAAATTTGCCACTCCTATAGACTTGTTCGCATTTTGAAATTATGATTAGATATACACACAGACTGTCATTGTTGATAATTGTTTTCACATTATCAATCTTTACGGATTCTGGATTCTTTGCCATTCAAGCATGGTTCTCTTTATCTGTTTCTTAGCCGTACTTTCAAGACCATCACTGCACGACACAAAGGACATAGCCAAAATCGTTAATAATAAAACTTTCTTCATACTATATGTTTTCAAATTATTAATCTGCTTTATTATCTTCCATAGCTATTATTACAGATAGTCTATCTCTCCACTCTTCCGCGTTTTTCATACAATTCTGGAATGTCGGACAAGATTCATCAAGACCCATGTCGCTATTCAAGAAATTTATGACTACATAAGGATTTTCTAGATCTCGTACCACTACCTTCAAATCAATCCTCTTTATTTCCTTCTTTTCTTTGGAATTACCAGACAAACCTCCAACCACAGCTCCAACCCCTCCTGCTAGAACACCTCCGATTAAAGCACCGCCAATTGACCTTGTCGTTGATTTTTTGTATATAGTCGTTCCGTCCATCATCAGTTCACAAGATATAATATCTTTAAAATCTATACTTTTACTTGATATGTTTTTTGTATTAGACATATCTATTAATATAAGTTTTTCCCGATTCTTATCAATTCCTGTAATCTTGTTTTTTGTTTCATATTTAATATCTATATTCACACCATTATTTTTAGCATTTTGGAAATAGGAAAGTATATCGTTTTCTCTATCTGCTAATCTTTTTCTCTCAGCTTTTCGATAATCATTATACATATATCCAAGTACCAACAAAATCAATGATAAAAACAATAAAATAATAGTAGTGTCATTCATGATTGTATGTTTTAAGTTATTAATAATCCATTAAAAGTTATCATATATTGGATTTGCACATTTAAGCAATCTATCCTTTATTTTAAAATATGATTTTGAAATATACATAGACAAGCTAGAATTGCTAACGTCTATATCTTTATATTTATTGCCTACAGAAATACGGATTTTTGTTATCTTATTTTCAGATAGCTTTTTTATTTGTTCTTCTGAAATAAAGTATGAAAGAGTTATTAATTGCCCATATCCTCTTGTTTCAGATTTCTTTCACGCATATTATCATCCGACAAATACTTATAATGAAAAACCTCTATCTCTTTTTTATGTATTCTGCTTTTCCACCATCCATTCATATATCCTAATACTAAGCACAATACAGGTACGAATGACAATATAATAACAATATCAATATAATCTTCTATCAGATATACCACAATGAAACTATAAATCCATACAGATACCAATATGAATAGCTTCTTAACAACGCCCATTCTCTTTATTTTGGTGTATTCATCACCAACAACAATAGAGAATACCGAAAACAACACTATAAACACTATATTCCCGATAAAAGGTATTTTTATAGACAAAAATGCTATCGGGAGAAATAGCATTACAGACAAAGCATAATGCCAAAAACCAATTTTTACAGGTGCTTCACTTCCTGTATTTATCGTTACATTATCTTCCACCGCATCTTTAATCCCTTTCGCAGCACACGCACCAAGTCCAAGTAGTCCGAATATGCTCTTTGACAATATTCCCCATCCTTGCTTATACTGCCTCCTTGAAAACGGATAGCCTTTTCTTGTTCCCATAGCAACATTACATTTTAGTTAAACGGAAGCGCATATACTTGTTGGCTTCAAGTAAGGTATAAATACCCATCACTCCATGTCATAACCCCAGCATGGCGGCAGGCTGTATGCCCAACACGCGGCAAAGCAGGCGGGCTATCTTCAATGTAGGCTCGGAACGTCCGGAAACATAATCGTTCACACGCAAAGGGCTGACCCCTATCTCCGTCGCAAGCTGCTTCTGCGTCATACCCTTTTCTTCGAGGGACAGCTCTATCAACTCCGCCACGGTAGGCTTTTCTATCAGGTAATGCTCCTTTTCGTATGCAATGACTATATCCGACATCATGGCAAGCTCCACCGCGCTTTTATCGTTCGCAGGAGTGCCGTCGTCAACCAAAGGAAGAAGTTCTTCTATCCTTGACAGCGCGAACTCATACTGTTCTTTGCTTATCTTACTCATATCGTTTATTCTTTATATGGTTGAACAATCCAATTTATCATATTCCTTGTGGGTACACACCTTACGGATAAATATATACCCTATTGTGAACTTCACTACAACGACAAGCCGGTAATTATTCCCACGGATATTGAATACATAGTACTGGTTGCCTACGTAATCTGTCGCAGGGAAATCCACCTTGATGTCCGAAAGGTTCTTCCATAAGGCTTTCTCGGCTATGTCATACCAACGTTCAAGGGCCGCCTTGGAATCCTCATACCCTTTGGTCTCATAGAACTCTTTCAGCTTCTTATGCGATACTATCCTCATTATATCCTCTTTTTACGTTACAAACATAGGAAAATTCGGTAATATAGAATAATTCCTGCGAATAAAATTTATATTTCAGAATTTCACCGCACAAATTGCTACTTTGCATTACATAGTACTACATCACCACACATTAGACACACCCTATATAAATAAAGGAAAAATGTCTAATCCAAAATCAACAAAAGAAAGTAACATAAAGAAAAGTGAGCGATAGCGAACTCCGCTCTCCCTTTTATTATAGAATATAATGAAAGGGGCTTTACAATTCCCAAACAATACAAGTTTTTTTAACATTTTATTTCAAGCAAACGTAATGAATAGCTAGAAAACGAATAAAGCAGAAAATCATAATAAAGCCATTTTAAGAACTATAATATCGTAAAATGATACAAATACCATCGAACAAATAAAACTCCGCCAGAAAGCAAAAATAGGTAATAAACGATATTATGAGATTGAAAAGATAATATGAGGAGATGAACTATTCTTTTCAAAAAAAATTCAAAAAAAAATCGGAGGAGATTGGACGTCCGGATATCCACCCGCTTAGCCTCGGGGCGCAGCTCCATGTCGGCCCTGACCTCGTCGATCAGGTCGTTCAGCAC
>OKRT01000974.1_pt1 | contig 13492 bp, 20 predicted proteins | sample 1601111 | NCBI WGS metagenome assembly OKRT01 (sample SAMEA3541572, study PRJEB24748) | human gut metagenome | biome: human gut; feature: human-associated habitat; material: faeces | place: China | collected 2012 | reverse complement strand
TCGTGCGTTCTGGCCCAGGAGAAGCAGGACATGCCGTTGTTACCAAAATGATAAATACTTTCACGCTCAATTCTTTGATACCTCTAAACAAGGGCTTATTAAGACTGCTGCCACAGTCTGTTATCTTTTGTTTCTTAAGGCTGCTATTTCTGCCTTAATGTCTTTCCCGGTATAATCAGCTAATAGCTTTTCGCTTATCTGATACGCCCAGGACGAAGAACCCGGAAGCTGTATAGCGATTCCTATATTTAGCTTCCCCTGCTGCATAGCCACCCGGACAAACTGCGGCGATACTCCTAATATGTCCGCCGCTTCCGCTGGCTTTATGTTGTTATCCCTCAATTTATCCCGCCTTTCCCGCTACTCCGCACATTCGCAAGGTGTGTTGTCTTCTTCACTCTCTTTTATCTTTTTTCTTACCATAGCCCAAAAAGTTTGACTTTTCATTTTGTCCCCCGGTACTATGCCTAACTTCCTCATAGTGCGATATTGTGGTATTAAATCTTCAAGCCACACGCCTTTTATAATGCTGTGTCCTATCTCTTTTTCAGCTTCTACCGCTTCCTTGAAAATCTTAGGATATAAACAGTACACAACATACCAATGTTGCCGCCCAGCTTTTAAGCACCCTATGCAATTTGCATGTTTGAATGTTTTGTATGTTACAGGTCTTTTAATGCCTATTTCTTCTATGTCCTGTATTGTTCTGTTCCAAAAAGCTAGGGGGTAGTCTGTCCTATATCCCATAACCGCCATTATCCCGCTGCGCCGCTGTATTCTGTGCGGCTCTGTCGCGTCAAAACCATAAAGTACTACTATGTCTTCGTTTGGCTTTTCTGCTGTACCTGGGTAGTTCTCGTTTAACCACTTTTGAAAAGGAAGAGTTTTCAAATTATAGGTACAAGGAACTTTGCTTAGTTCAACCTTAAAAGCCTGTTTCCGCTTACATATTCTTAGTGGTGTTTCTGTTTCCCACCCTGGCATATTCGCGTATGTAATTTCTATTCCCAAGTAATCCGCAACTTCTTGTTTAAAACGCTTTATGTCTTCGTGTTCTACTTCCGGGCTTATATCGTGATTCAGTAAAATCACATTTTCTTTACCCGCTTTTCTTACCGCTTCTACTGCTACCAGTGCCGAACTATGACCGCCACTATAGCAAACAACATATTTTTTCACTACTTTTTTTCTAGGCTGCCCTTTTCCTTTCTTTGTTATATTCCGCGCGCCCTCTGCATTTATCCAGGCTGGGGACTGGCTACCTTAGTAGGCTACATTACGCTTTTCTGTTTTTCTTCTTCGTGTTATAATTATCAAAACGATAAAGGGGGTTTACCATGAAACATATTTCATATTCTTTTAGCGATTCTGATATAGACGCTATCACTTTTGCCCTTACTGTTTTTCCGTCTCTCGAACTGGAAGAAACAGAAGCCCAGGCAGCTATTAACTATCAGTGCTGTTGTTCTGCTGGCGAAAAGCTTCTTAAGCACGATACCAACATAACGCCTAATGAATTTCGCGTTATCCTGGCTTCCCTTCAAGCCGTCCAGCTTATCAACCAGGGCGAACTTGAAGTAGACCAGGAAACAAAGCAGAAATGCAGCAGCTATTTATTTACTGTCAATAAGCTTGTGTCTGTCTTTGATAAGCAAATGTCATAGTTTACGCTTACTGCAATTTCATTTTCAAAATTACTATTTACAAGCTGCCGAAGTCTTTCGGCGGCTTCTTTTCTGTCTGGCGGCATTTCCCCACGCTCCTTCCCGGCTTGTTTTACCGTGTAGGCGCTTTTTCTCATTAAAAAAGCTGCTTAAAAACCTGTTAACCTTCCATACACTCTATAGCTGGTGTAACCGCTGCTATTTTTCCACAGTATGCAGTATCAGCTATTAGCTTGCTTCCTCTGCTGCAAGGTAGCCACCCTTGCCACTAATGCGCCGTGTGGGATTTGAACCCACGACTTACCGCTTATGAGACGGTCGCTCTAACCACTGAACTAACGGCACTTGCCGGGCAGCTGCTGCCGCCCTGGTATTATTACGCTTTTTTATTTTCTAAATGTTTGTTTAAGAAACAATCGTCTAAAGCTTCTTCGCTTATGTGTGATATTTCTGCTATCCTTTCTAGGTAATCTACATACTCTCTATGAAGCTTCTTAAATTCTTCTGTTTCATTGTTAAGAAATGCTTTTTCATATTTACCGATTTTCTCCGCGCCTTTCTCAACTACTTTTTCCCATATTCCAACTTCTTCCTTGCTCATTTTCTTTTCTTCCTTTCGTCGTTGGTGTTATAATGCTATTAAGCAATTTTTAGTTGCTAATCCTTCCAGTGAAAGGGGGTGTATTGTATGAGCGACACCAGCCCAATCACTAAAGAAGAATTGCTTATAGCTATTACTTCTGCGTTGGAAAATGTTAGCCCCGAATTTGACGACCCAACTTATAAAGCCGTTGTTGAATTTGCTAAAGAACTCCATGCACAAATAGAAAAGCTATAAAGCACAGTTACTAAAGATAGCCTGGAAAGTCGTCGTATTAAGGGTACGGCGGCTTTTCTCTTTCTTGACTATGTGATTATATTACCCCACATAGTCCACATTGTCAATAGTGTTTTTCATGTTTTTATTGACTATGTGGGATTTTAGTGTTATTGTTAGCTTACATCATAAAAGGAAAGGAGTTATACACTTTGAAAGACAGGATAAAAGCTATACGGAAGCACCCTAGCATTAACCTTAATCAAGAAGAATTTGGAAAGCGCGTAGGCGTAAAAGGAAACACAATAGGCAATTATGAACTAGGTTTACGCAATCCTTCCGAAGCTGTTATATTTTCGATTTGTCGGGAATTTAATGTTAATGAAGACTGGCTTAGAACTGGTAACGGCGATATGTTTAACCCTATGTCCGAAGACGAAGAATTAGATATGTACATAGGTCGCATATCCGGCGGCGAAGATACGTTTAAGAAGAATCTACTTAAGACTCTTTGCAAGCTTACGGACGAAGAATGGAACGTACTTAAGAAAATCATTGCAGAAATGAAAGAAGGGTAGACGCTATTTACGTCCACCCTTCAACCCCAGGATATAAAAGTATATCTTCCTTAACAATCTTTCTTCCTGGATAGTATCTATAAGGTTGTGCAGCTTCTCACGCATTATAGTTAAGCCCCCTTCCTTAGTGCTACCCATTATAAAAGATTTTACCCGGCTTGTCTTATATTCTAAAAACATTTCCAGAATCTTGGAAATATTTCTAGTGCCAGGGTTTCAAAGGTTTTACTATGGTATACTACTTATATTCTGATTCGTACAGGTCGCTAATGCGGCAGCCTAACCCTTTGGCTATCTTTTCCAGGTTAGCCAGTGTAGGCGAAGTCTTCCCGTTTTCAATATTGTTAAGCGTGGATTTACTTACACCTGTTGCAGCTGCTACAGCTTCCAGCTTTAAGCCTTTAGCTGTGCGGATTTCCCATAACTTAATAATTACCATAATCTACCAGCCTTTCCGCGTGATAGATTCATGGTACTAAAGTCAAAGAAAGGCACATTGTGGATACAAAAGAAGAATATTATAACCAGACTTTCCGCCTTGCTGGTGTCACATTTGATAACCCAGACGGAACTAACAGGCAAGAACTATTAGAAAATATAAAACTCGGTCGTGGTTCTAACGGCATAGATTATAAAAAAGGGGTTTTATCCGTAAATCTTGTAAAATACAAGTTTGAAGCAGAAGACGCTATACGGGTAGAAGCTGGAATATTCAAAGATATACTAGGTAATATTTCAAGAAAAGACCTACCTTTTTTACTCGATAACTATGATTATATACATGAAATACCCTATTTAGATGTTTATTACGGCAATCCTTACGGCTGTTCAATTACGGTTACTTTTAAGAACCCTAATTATATCCCGCCCCAGCCTGTAGTAAACAGTACAGAAAACAGTAAGCCTTCTAAAAAATCCGGTTTACTGTCAAAATTATTTAAGAAAAGATAAATAAAAAGCCGTCCCAGGCTGCCACCCGGAACGGCTCACGCGATACCTATAAACAAGGGCTTATAGATAATCTCAACGCACATAAGATTATACCATAAGCCTAGCATTTTAGAAAGGGGCTTATTTTTTATACCCTTTTTTAAGAAAGGCTGTGATTCTATGAAATTACCTAACGGCTTCGGGACTGTGTATAAGCAGCCAGGTAACCGCCGTAACCCGTATGTAGCCAAGAAAACAAAAGGCTGGGAAATTAACCCAGAAACAGGAAAAGCGAAGCAACTTTTTACTATCGTCGGTTATTATCCTACCAGAAAAGAAGCGTTAACCGCACTTGCTGAATTTAACGCCAACCCCTACGACGTGAACGCGGCGAAGGTTACTTTTGAAGATGTATACGACCGTTGGAGTAGTGAACACTTCCCAACCGTCAGCGATTCCAACGTAAAGGGCTATAAAGCTTCCTGGAAACTCTGTGATAAAATCGCTTCTATGCGCTTTGTTGATGTTAAATTAGACCACCTTCAAATGGTTGTTGATGAATCCAGGAAGAATACCCCGACGCTTAGAAAGTTAAAAGTTATGTTAGGGCTTATGTATAAATACGCCGTAATACATGAAATAATACCCAAGGAAAGAAATATGGTTGAATATCTCAATATCAAAAATGCTGGAAATCCAAACGCGCTAAACCGCGAACCATTCAGTAAGGCGGAAGTTAACCGTATCTGGAAAGTTAAGGACACAAATATATACTATACTATTATTCTTATGCTGATATATTCCGGCTGTAGAATAAGCGAACTGCTGGACTTAAAGAAAGAGGACATAGACTTAGAAGCAAAGTGTTTTAAAATCATTGAAGCTAAGACTGCTGCCGGAATCCGTACCGTACCGATAGCCGAAAAAGTATACCCTTTCTTTGAATACTGGTACAATCTTAACGACTGTGAATACCTCTTAAGTACACCGGAAGGCGAACACTTCAAGTACAGAAATTATTATGACAGTTATTGGTCGCCGCTTATGGAAACTTTAGGAATGTCGCACCGCCCGCACGACACCCGGCATACTTGCATAAGCATGTTAACGGTTGCTGGCGTATCTGATAAAGTTATAAAAAAGATTGTGGGACACAAGGGACAGGGCGTAACTGAAATTGTATATACTCACTTTGAAATAGAAGAACTGATAGACGCAATCAATAAAATATAGGCTTTTCCGTGTAAGTTACGTGTAAGTTATGTGTAAGTTACCGTCAATTTTTTACCCTTTTTTGTGGTGTTCTTAAAAATCTCGAACATAAAGAAAACCCAGGAAATATAAGCATTTCCTGGGTTTGTGTCTTTTCTGTATTCTCGTTTGAATTATCTCTTGGAAAACTGTGGAGCGCGACGAGCTGCTTTGAGACCGTACTTCTTACGTTCCTTAGCACGCGGATCACGGGTTACGTATCCAGCTGCCTTCAGCGCAGGACGATAGTCAGCGCTTGCGGCCATCAGTGCACGAGTGATGCCATGACGCATCGCGCCGGCCTGGCCAGTGTATCCTCCGCCCTTGACATTGATCTTGATATCGAACTGATTCAGGGTCTCTGTCAGTTCCAGCGGGGAACGTACGACCATGCGCAGCGTTTCCAGCGGCAGGTAGTCTTCCAGCGTCTTTCCGTTTACTGTGATGTTTCCTGTTCCCGGAGTCATGAAGACACGTGCAACAGAAGTCTTACGGCGACCTGTACCATTGTAAGTTACTGTATTTTTCTTAGTTGCCATCTCTTATTCCTCCTATCCTTTGATTACGAGCTCAACAGGCTTCTGAGCTGCATGCGGGTGTTCTGCATCCTTGTAAACAAACAGGTGCTTGCGCTGTACATCACCTAACTTCGTGTGCGGAAGCATACCTTTGATGGCGCGCTCTACCCATTCAACCGTATATTTTTCCTTCATGACACGAGCGCTGCGCACACGCAGGCCGCCTGCATAACCGGAATGGTTGTAGTATTTTTCGGTATCGAGCTTGTTTCCTGTCATCACGATCTGATCTGCATTGACCACGATCACGTAGTCACCGCAGTCAACGTTCGGTGTAAACGTAGGTTTGTGTTTTCCTCTTAACACAGTCGCTACCTCAGTAGCAAGACGTCCTAAAGTCTTTCCTGCACCGTCTACCACATACCATGTACGAGTCACTTCAGCAGGTTTTGTCATTGTAGTCTGACGCATTGTTCATTTCCTCCTTGTGTTTGAGATTGTACCGGGTCTCAATAAAAGAGAGTTATGCCGTTTACGGCAAATATTATTTTATCTTTCAACGTGTCAAAAGTCAAGAATTTATCGACATATCCGCAATTTTTACGTCCCTTCCTGGACGCTTTTTTTCTCCTGATCCTCTGGGCATTGCCGATCGCTCTTGTGCATCAGATCCGCGATCGTGATTCCGTCCAGATATGCGTTGATCAGATGCGAAAGCTCATTCCACATCGCGATCGTCCTGCATTCGCCGCGCCGCTCGCACGGCGTCGCATCACAGCTCAAGCAGTGCACCGGCGCCATGCTTCCCCTTTCGGTCAGCCGCAGGATCTCCCCCACTTTATACTCCTGCGGACTGCGGCAAAGCCGATAGCCTCCGCCCCTGCCTTGTACGCCTTCCACGATGCCATGCTTCTTCAGGACCGGAATGATCCGCTCCAGATATTTCAGCGATATGCCCTGCCGCTGAGCCTGTTTTCGTTTCTCATTTATTTTTATGCAACTGCCGTCATATATATTAATTGGTGATTAATATGTTCCGGAGTAAAAGTGCCGTAAAGGCGGTGAATATTTTTAAAGCAATCGGAATTTTTCTTTTATGCATTACAGCTCTTTTGTTTTCAAAAGAATGTTCAAAGGGTGCTGAAAACGGCATAGGTTTGTGCCTTTCAACGCTTGTACCGTCACTTTTCCCTTTCATGGTGCTTGCCTCATATATTACAGAAAGCGGTCTTGCAGAAAAAATCGGCAGACATCTTTCATGGCTGACAAAACCGCTTTTCGGACTTGACGGTTGCTTTGCATCGGCAATAATTCTCTCGCTTGTCGGAGGTTATCCCGTTGGTGCAAAGACGGTAAATTCGCTTTATAAAAAAGGTGCGGCAAGTGAAAGTGAGTGTAAACGGGCAGGTCTGTTTTTGGTGTGTTCGGGACCGGGATTTCTTGTGAATTTTATCGGTGTACAGCTTTATTCAAGCATTGAAGTCGGGTTTATTATATTTGCCGCCCAATGCATCTCGGTTTTTATACTTGGATTTGCTTTAAAATTCGTTTGCAGAAACAAACTTGATGATAATTCCAATTCAGAAACATTAATAAGCACTCCGCAAAAAGGCGACGCACTTGTAAAGTCTGTTCTTGACGGGGCAAGGGGAATGTTTGCAATCTGCGCATTTGTGGTGCTGTTTTCGGCATTTACTGAGATTTTCTGCTCACACATTACGGATGAAAATATTCAAAAACCGTTTTTGATACTCACGGAAGTTTGCAATGCGGTTACTGCGGTATCGAAAGATTTGCCGATTGAGGTTGTTGCATTTTCGGCAGGATTCGGCGGACTTTGCGTACATTTTCAGATTTTCTCGGCACTTGGAGATATTAAGGTGAATAAACTGTTATTTTTCTTTTGCAGAATTTTGCAAGGATTTATCACCGCATCGCTTACGCATTTAGGAATAAAACTTTTCTCCGTCACAACCGATGTTTTTTCAACATCAACGGTTGAAAATTTCAGTTTTTTCGGAGGAACTGTCCTTTCGGGAGCGGCTTTGCTTTTTACCGCTTTATGCTTTTTATATTCACTCAAAAATTACAAACAAAATTGACGGAGGTTACTTTATGTGCGGAATAGCAGGATGGATTGACCACTCACAGGATATGAGCGAAAGAATTGATTTGCTCAACAGAATGTCTGAAACGCTTAACAGGAGAGGCCCTGACGAAAATGGTTTGTACATTAACCAAGGGGCGGCACTTATGCACAGGCGGCTTGTTGTAATTGACCGTGAAAACGGCAAACAACCGATGTCGGTTCGTCACAAGGACACAACTTATGTAATTGTCTATAACGGCGAACTCTATAACACAGCCGAGCTTCGTGAAGAGCTGAAAGCATCGGGTTTTCATTTCAGAGGTCACAGCGACACGGAGGTTGTGCTGAAATCGTACATTAAATACGGTACGGACTGCTGCAAAAAGCTGAACGGAATTTTTGCCTTTGCAATCTACAACACAAGCGACAAATCTCTGTTTTTGTGCAGGGACAGAATCGGCGTTAAGCCACTGTTTTACTACGAATACAACGGTGGCTTGCTGTTTGCGTCAGAAATAAAAGCGTTGCTTGCAAGCAAGGTTGTGAAGCCTCAAATTGACGAACAGGGACTCAATGAAATTTTCTTTTTAGGACCTGCAAGAACGCCTTCGTTCGGAGTTTTCAAGGGAGTATTTGAGCTTAACCCGGGCGAATGTGCAATGTATAGGCACTCAAAGCTTCGCCGAAAAAAATACTACACCGTTGAGGCAAAAGAGCATACAGACAATGAAGTAACTACCATTGAAAAGACGAGATATCTGCTGACTGATGCAATTCAGCGACAGCTTGTGAGTGATGTTCCGCTGTGCTTTTTCCTTTCGGGAGGGCTTGACAGCAGTATAATTGTCAAGACCGCATCAATGTACAATAAGGAGCATAAACTCGGCAAAATCAACACCTACTCGGTTGAATACCGTGACAACGAAAAATATTTTCAAAAGAGCAATTTTCAACCTACTCCCGACTACGAATTTATTTCGATGATGTCAAAAAATGCCGACACAAAACACAGGGAAATTGTCCTTGACAACACGCTTGTGTGCGACGCACTTTATGAAAGTGTTCAGGCAAGGGATTTGCCGGGGTATGTTGATGTTGACTCGTCACTTTTGCTCTTCTGTAAAGAAATTAAGCAAAACTACACCGTTGCACTTTCGGGAGAATGTGCAGATGAACTTTTCGGCGGATATCCGTGGTATCACAACCATGAAATACTTTTTGAGGATTGTTTTCCGTGGTCAAAAAGCCAGGATATTCGCAGGAGCATTCTCAAGGACGGTGTGCTGAAAAACGGCGAAGAGTATGTCAGACAAAGGTATCTTGACACAATAAGCCTTGCCCCAAAGCTTAAAAGCGACACCGACCTTGACAGGCGAATGCGAGAGATGTTCTACCTGAATTTTTACTGGTTTATGCAATGTCTGCTTGAGCGAAAAGACAGATGCTCAATGTTCAGCGGACTTGAGGTAAGAGTGCCGTTCTGCGATTACAGACTTGTTGAATATGCATACAATATGCCGTGGGAATTAAAGGCATGGGGCAACCGTGAAAAGGGAATTGTGCGAAAGGCTTTTGAGGATATTCTGCCCGAAGAAATTTGCTGGCGAAAGAAAAGCCCGTACCCGAAAACGCACAATCCGATTTACTTCAACGAATGTGTAAAAAGGGTTAGAAAAATTCTTAAAAAGCGTTCAATTCTAAACGAACTGCTTGACCGAAAAGGGATTGAAGATATCATTGAAAATCCCGATAAAATCACAAATCCGTGGTACGGTCAGCTGATGAAAGCACCACAGATTCTTGCGTATATAATCGAACTTGACTACTGGTTTGATAAATATAATGTTGAAATAGTGTAACGGTTATGTTAAAATCTGAGTGTAAAAAGCATTGGGAGATGTAGAAAATTAACCGTGAACAATATATTAAGCTGACCGATTTCTTCAAGAATAACAAAACCGCAAAAAATGTGTTGAAATTCGTATATAAAATTTTTCCGCTGATAGTATTTGCAAGCTATCCGATTTTGCTTGTATATACATTTTTGTGGCAAAAAGATTTGTTTTTAAAGTCGCTGACTGTGCCTGCGGGGGTGTTTTTGGGAATAACACTTCTGCGAATTATCATAAAAGAAGAACGCCCGTATGTGCGGTACGGAGTTGCGCCTGTTTTTGCAAAGGACAGCAAGCCCGACAGTATGCCGAGCCGCCACACCGCAAGCGCATTCATCATTGCAATGGCAATTTTGCGGTTCAATGTGTGGGCAGGGATTGTATACCTCTTCATTGCGGTTATGATTTCCGTGTCAAGAGTGTGTGCAGGAGTGCACTATGTGCGTGATGTCATAGTCGGCGCATTAATAGCAATCCTCTGCGGAATTGTATTTTTGTTTTTGGTATTTTAATATAAAATTGTGCAGACGGTATCAATGTTACATTCAATCATAATTTTTAATTTAAAAAGCCACAGTAGATTTTAACTTTCTACTGTGGCTTTTTTGTTGGTTGTTAAGTTGTGTAATATCTGTTTATGTAACAGCGATATTATTTTTTGTCGTCTGTTTTTTCTGTAAGGTCGATGATATCGCCTGTGCAATGGGGACATTTTGTGGCTTTGATATCAATATCACTGAAACAGAACGGACACTTTTTTGTTGTGGGAGCTTCTTCGGGTTCAGTTTTTTTGCCGAGTGACATAACCTTGTTGACAAGCTTTACGATAAGGAAGATTACGAAAGCCATAATCAGGAAGTTGATTACCGCTGTGATAAACTTACCGTACATAATTGTTGCGCCGTTGATTGTAACCTGAAACTGGTCAAAGTTGACACCGCCGAAGATACCGAGAATCGGCGAAATGATGTCGCTTGTGAGAGAAGTTACGATTGCCTGAAAAGCCGCACCGATGATAACGCCGACTGCGAGATCAAGCACATTTCCACGCATTATGAATTCCTTAAACTCCGAAAAAAACCTTTTCATTTTGCCCTGATCCCCTCTATTTAATTTTCAAAATCAGCCAAGAATCGCCTTATGGTAAACCTTTTTACCCTTTTTGATTACAACATAGCCTTTTTCAAAATCAGACTTTGCAACCTTTGCGTAAACATCTGTTACCTTTTCATCGTCAACAGAAACACCGCCCTGCTGAATAAGTCTTCTGCCCTCACCGTTTGAAGGAATGAGTCCGCACTTCTTCATGAGGTCAAGAATTCCGATTTCGCCGTCTGCAAAATCAGCCTCTGTAAGAGTTGTTGAAGGCATATTGTCAGTATTTGTCTTGTTGCTGAAGATTGCCCTTGCGGCCTCCTGAGCCTTGTCAGCCTCCTCTTTGCCGTGAACAAGCTCTGTAAGCTCATGAGCAAGAATTTCTTTTGCTTTGTTGATTTCACTGCCCTCAAGCTTTGCAAGCTCATCAATTTCTTCAAGCGGAAGGAATGTGAGCATTTTAAGGCACTTGATTACATCGCCGTCATCAACATTTCTCCAATACTGGTAGAAATCGTAGGGGCTTGTCTTTTCGGCTGAAAGCCATACTGCACCCGACTGGGTTTTACCCATTTTCTTACCCTCTGAGTTGAGGAGAAGGTTGATTGTCATTGCGTATGCGTTTTTGCCGAGCTTTCTTCTGATAAGCTCTGTACCGCCGAGCATATTGCTCCACTGGTCATCGCCGCCGAACTGCATATTACAGCCGTACTTCTGATAGAGAGCATAGAAGTCGTATGACTGCATAATCATATAGTTAAATTCAAGGAAGCTGAGTCCCTTTTCCATTCTCTGCTTGTAGCACTCTGCACGAAGCATATTATTAACGCTGAAACAAGCGCCTACATCACGGAGAAGTTCAACATAGTTAAGGTCAAGAAGCCAGTCTGCGTTGTTTACAAGAAGAGCCTTGCCCTCTGAAAAGTCGATAAAACGGCTCATCTGCTTTTTGAAGCAATCAACATTGTGCTGAATTGTTTCCTTTGTCATCATCTGACGCATATCTGTTCTGCCTGACGGATCACCGATCATACCTGTGCCGCCGCCTACGAGTGCAATTGGCTTGTTGCCTGCCATCTGAAGTCTTTTCATAAGGCAAAGAGCCATAAAATGACCTACATGAAGGCTGTCGGCTGTCGGGTCAAAGCCGATATAGAATGTGGCTTTACCGCTGTTTACAAGCTCTCTGATTTCTTCTTCGTCCGTAACCTGAGCGATAAGTCCTCTGGCTACGAGTTCTTCATATACTCCCATATTTAAAAATTCCTTTCGATTTTTGTCAGTTAAACAATAATATTATAACATTATTTAATTTATAGTCAACCTTTCAGGCATGAGTTTTGGTGCAAATCTCGCCGTTTTCGACTGTTATCATAACGGTTTTATCGCTGTCTGTCCGATAAACATTTTTGCACACGCTGTTAAGCAAGGCTGTTATATAGTAATCGGGAAGTGCCGTATCGTCAGCCGAAACGCTTATAACGGCGGTTTCGGGGCTTGCCTTTGCAAGAAAATCTTCACTTGAAGAATACTTACTGCCGTGGTGTGCAACCTTGAAAACATCGCATTTTAATTCTTTGTTGGAATTAACCATTGATTCTTCCCTTTTTGACGAGATGTCGCCTGTAAAAAGGAATCGCTTTTCGTCATATTCAAGCATTGTTACAAGCGAATTATCGTTTGTGTTGCCGAAGTCCTTTTCGGGTTGATAAAATTTAAAGGTCATATTTCCGATTTCAACGGGTTTGTCTGAAACGGGAATTACGGTTTTTATATTATTTTCTTTTATAGAATTAACAAACTTTTCGTATTCGGGGGTTTTGTGGTTGTCGGAATATTTTCCGAAATAAACAACATACGTACCGAATTCATCTATGATACCGGGCAACGAACCGATGTGGTCGCTGTCGGGGTGTGACACGATTACGGCATCAAGATGAGTTACCGAACTGCGTTTGAGATAGGCAGTAATTTTATCGGTCACAAGATTTGTTCCTCCGTCAATCAGCACGCTTTTATCTCCGCATTTAATCAGCGTACAATCAGCCGAACCGACATTGATAAACGAAACAGAAAAATCGGACTCCATATCTGCTGAAATCCCAAAAAATGTATAGACATCGTTCCAATCGGGAATTCCGAGAGGTTTTCCGAATGAAACAAGCAGTACACAGGCAATGAAAAGTACGCATACCGATGTTTTCAGTATAAAAAAGATTTTATTTCTTTTTGTTTTTTCGTCTGTACTTTGCGAATTTGTCTTTGCCGTTTTTGCCTCTTCCCTTCTGATTCTGCGAATTGCGGTTGTTGCTCTGTTTTGAGTAACCGCCCTGTGTTTGTCCTGCCATCGGAGTTACAAGACATTTTTTATCGTTACCGATTAAATCCCGTCTGCCGGCTTTGATGAGTGCTTTGATTACAAGCGGTTTGTTTTCGGGAATGAAATACTGCAGCAACGCCCTTTGCATTGCCTTTTCATTTTCAGACTTGGGAACATAAACCTCTTTGAGAGTGTACGGATCAAGCTCCGTATAGAACATACTCGTTGAAATTGTACCCGGCTAGATTTTTAATTTATACAGGATAATGAAGCAACCGGCAGCTCCTTTTGTTTCAGAACACTGTATGTCTTTGACAGCCTTTATCAGTGATGAGCAT
>OKRT01000970.1_pt1 | contig 13521 bp, 16 predicted proteins | sample 1601111 | NCBI WGS metagenome assembly OKRT01 (sample SAMEA3541572, study PRJEB24748) | human gut metagenome | biome: human gut; feature: human-associated habitat; material: faeces | place: China | collected 2012 | reverse complement strand
TATATGGAAAAGCAAGTGAAAAAAATATTCAAGTTACGTTTTTAAATCAAGGAAGTAGTTCATGCTATTTTGATTGGAATTGGACTTATGAAGCTATCTATAATATCTTGGATAATGCCATCAAATATTCTCCTTCCAATACTAATCTTATTGTAAAAATTATATCTTATGAAATGTATCTAGGTGTAGAAATATGGGATGAGGCTCAAATTATACAAGAAAGGGAATATCCCAATATTTTTAAACGTTTTTATCGTGGAAATAATGCTAAGAAAACAGAAGGTGTTGGTTTAGGTATGTTTTTAACAAAGAAAATTTTAGAAACAGAAAATGGTTATGTTCAAATTAAAAAGCATCCTAAGGGTAACAAATTTATAGCATATTTAAAGAAATGATTTTTGTTGACAAGGAAACAAAAATATAATATTGTATCCTTAGAAACAAAAAGGAGGAATAAAAATGTTTTATGATATAACATTAAAAATAACCCCTCAACTTATAAAAGATGCTCAAGGGAATGAAAAAAAGTCCTTAGTTGGACATTTAGGAACACATTTTGATGTTATGAATCAAGAATTCCCTTTAGAGTATCTTCATCTCCCCGCTGTTTTCTTTTGTGTCAAAGGAAATAAAAACATTCAAGTTTGTGATATTGATATAAGCCAAATAAAAAAAGGAATGTTTGTGGGATTCTATACTGGCTTTATAGAAGATGTTGGTTATGGGAATGCTGTGTATTTTAAAGAACATCCCGAATTATCAAAGGAATTAATTGATATCTTGATTGAAAAAGAAGTTGCAATTATAGGGATAGATTGTGCGGGGATTCGTCGAGGGAAAGAACATACACTGACTGACCAAAGGTGTGCAGACCATGATGTTTTTGTGGTAGAAAATTTATGTCATCTTTCACAAATTGTAAAAAATCAATCATATCAACACTGTTATGTGAATACTTATCCAGTCAACTATGAACAAATAACAGGGCTTCCATGTCGTGTTGTAGCGGAGTTATAAAATGTATCAGGAACTCCTAGAACTTTTCTCAGAACACTTAGAGAAACAAGATCAACTCTCAAAACTGACTGAAAGTCAATTTTTGCATCAACATGGGTATTCAGATGTTCATAGCATTGATTTTATTGGTCGAAATAAAGATGCTAATGTGACAAAATTAGCTACTTATCTAAAAATGACAAGAGGGGCAGCTAGTAAGATTGTGAAAAGGTTACAAGCACAAGGCTTAATAGATGTTTATATGAAGGAAGATAATAAAAAAGAAAAATATTATAGACTGACAAAAGTTGGCAAGCGTATATTTAAGGAACATGATAAACGTCATCAATTATGGATTAAACGTGATTCACAATTTATAAAGCAATATTCAGCTATTGAAATTCAATATATTAAAGAATTTATGAAAGATTATAATCAGTATTTAGAAGAACAAATACAAATTATAACAAAAAAGGATTAACACTATTTTCATAGTTTTTAATCCTTTTTTTAGATTTATTTTTTCGTATATGCAATGAGTCTAGCACCTGGACCAGCATGAGTTCCAATAACAGGACCAACACAACCATGTAAAACATCCTCAAAACCAAATTCATCACGTAATGTTTGTTCAAATTTATCTAAACCATCATCATTACCAGTAAATCCAACACAGATAGGTTCATCAAAATCAATGTCTCCATCTTCATGAATCAAGTCAATAATTTTAGCAGTTGCTTTTTGTGTTCCTCTTGCCTTAGCAAACATTTCTAATTTTCCATCCTTTAATCCAATAATTGGCTTAAATTTAAGCAATGTTCCTGCAGTAGCGGCTGTCTTAGATAAACGTCCACCTTTATATAAATATTCTAAAGTATCAACAAAAGCATAAATACGAATACGATGTTTATATTCTTCTAAAGTTTTGACAATATCCTTAACATCCATATTTTGATCACGTAAAGCAACAGCTTTTAAAACAAGTAATCTTAACATTTGAGTTGTTGCTAAACTATCAATAACATAAATATCATCATATTCTGCAATCCCAGCCGCAATATTGGCACTTTGATAAGTTCCACTAATAACACTTGATAGCGTCATTACAATAACACTATCCCCATGTTTTTTGGCTTCCTCATAATGAGTTAAGAAATCTTGTGGGGATGGTTGAGATGTGGTTGGTAAAGTCGTACTTGTTGTTAAAAGATGATAAAATTCATCGGGTTGTAAATCAATACGGTCTTTATATTCTTGACCATTAATAATAACTTTCAATGGAATAATGTCTATTCCTAATTCTTTAGCTTGGTTTAAATCAATATCAGATGTAGAATCTGTTAAAATCTTAATCATTTTTTTCTCCTTGTGTCATTTCCACTTTAATTGTTTGTAACATTTTTTCTAGTAATTTTACTTCATCAGACGTAAAAATATTTTCAATATCACCAAGGACTTTTTTTATAAAACGATCATTATCACGATAAAAAGCTAAAAACTTCTTTGTGACTTGTAAACGATAAGATCTTTTATCTTCCTTACTTACTTCTTTAATCAAATATCCTTTTTCAATCAATTGATTGATTTTATATGTTGCATTGGGTTGAGAAATCCCCATATATTTCGCATATTCTAATATTGTAGGATGACCTAACATATAAATGATATCCAAACTAAATGCTTCCTGCATAGTTAATTCTTTTGAATTAGCACACATTGAAGCATAGAAGTTCATCTTAAAGATGTTGTAGACAGATTGGAATTCTTTACTTAACATATTGCACCTCCTTTGATGATACTTAAAATATTTTAAGTACAGTATAATATAAAAATAAACTTTGTCAATCAAATAATTAAAAAATTTGAATTAAATAATGAAAAAAACAATCGCAATGACAATTCCTGCCAAAACATCACTTATAAAATGAACTCCAGCAAGAATACGACATCCACTTAATATCATTGCCACAATCAAAGCAAATATGCCAACATATATATTGGCATAAAAACAAATCAAAGCAATAATAAAAGCACTTAAGGTATGACGACTTGGAAAAGATTCACCATGTTTGTGACCAACCAATGGTTCAATATTCATGCAGTCATAAGGACGTGGACGATTTATGAGCTTTCTAAAAATGGTCACAAAAAGAAAAGCCCCTAATGGTTTATAGATTGCAGCGCTCAAATAAGGACTCTTGTTTAAATAGAGATAAACAAGGACACAAGGATAAAGACAAAAAGTGATATATGGGAAATATTGGGTCATAAAGATGACTGATTTTTTTAATTGAGGATGTTTTCTGATATAATCCAATGTTGTTTGATAAAATTGTTCCATATTATCACCCTTTCGCTTCTATTATAACCAAAACAATCCTTTAAGACAAATAGAAATAACTTGTATTTTAGCATGTTTTTAGATAAAATGTATAGGAAGTTAAGGAGTGATAATTTATGGCATTAACAGCCGGTATCGTAGGACTACCAAATGTTGGGAAGTCTACATTATTTAATGCAATTACAAATGCGCAAGTGGAAGCAGCAAACTATCCATTTGCAACTATTGATCCAAACGTCGGAGTGGTGGAAGTTCCTGATCATCGTTTAGATGAATTAACAAGAATTTTTAATCCTAAAAAAACAATTCCTACAACATTTGAATTTACTGATATTGCTGGTTTAGTTAAAGGAGCTTCACGTGGTGAAGGTTTAGGAAATAAATTCTTAGCAAATATTCGTGAAACTGATGCAATATGTGAAGTTGTTCGTTGTTTTAGAGACAAAGACATTACACATGTTGATGGAGATGTTGATCCAATTAGAGATGTGGAAACAATTAATTTAGAATTAATTTTTGCCGATCTTGAAACAGTTGAAAAGAGAATTGCAAAGATTGAAAAGAAAGCTAAATCTGGTGATAAAGAAGCTAAAGCTGAAATGGCGGTTTTAGAACCTTTAAAAGAAATCTTAGATGCAGGGAAACCAGCTAGAACAATGAATTTTTCTAAAGAAGATATTGATATTGTTAAACAATATACTTTATTAACAATGAAACCACTTATCTATGTAGCAAATTTAGGTGAAGAAGATTTAGAAAATCCTGATAGCAATCCTTATTATGTGCAGTTAAAAGATTATGCGACAAAAGAAGGATGCGATGTTGTTCCTATCTGTGCTAAGATTGAAAGTGAATTAGTTGGATTAGATAAAGAAGAAAAAGCTATGTTTATGCAAGATTTAGGTATTGATGAAAGTGGTTTGGATAAATTAATCAAAGAAGCTTATGCTTTACTTGGACTTAATACTTTCTTTACTGTTGGAGCGGATGAAGTTCGTGCTTGGACTTTTAAAAAAGGTATGTTAGCTCCAGAAATGGCAGGAATTATTCATACTGATTTCCAAAAAGGATTTATTAAGGCTGAAACATATAGCTATGATGATTTAATGGAATTTAAGAGTGAACATGCTTTAAGAGATGCAGGTAAGATTCGTCAAGAAGGGAAACAATATGTAGGGCAAGATGGAGACATCATGTTCTTCAAATTTAATGTTTAATGAAAGATAAAATAAGAAAAGTTATTCTTGTTATTTGTGTCTGTGTTTTTGCTTATTCGGCTTTTCAATTAGGAAAGATTTTCTATGAATATTATTCTATTGAAAAAGAATCTGAAAATTTGATTGATGAATATGTTGTAGAAAAGGAAGAAAATCCAATTCAAAGAGCGGTTAATTTTAAAGCATTACAAGCAACAAATCCAGATGTTATTGGTTGGTTATATATACCAGATACAAAAATTGATGAACCCATCCTTAAAGGAAAAACAAATGATACATATCTTTATACAGATATATATAAGAAAAAAAATAAAGCTGGTTCAGTCTTTATAGATGAAATAAATAAGAAAGATTTTAGTGATGATAATACTATTATTTATGGTCATAATATGAAAAACGGGTCTCGTTTTCATGACTTAAGATATTTTGTCAAAGAAGATTATTATAAAAAGCATTCAACTATATATATTTATTTACCTGATGGTAGTGTGAATGTTTATGATGCCGTGGCATCAGCTGTTATTAAATCAACAAGTTCAATGTATCAAAAAGGCATTGATTATCCTAAATATGTAAAAGAGATTCAAAAGATTGCCTCTGTTCAATCTCCAATAAGTGAAAAACAAAAACCATTTATTATGTTAAGTACTTGTTATAATGGAACAGATAATCGTTATATTGTCTATGGACAATTTAAAGAAAATATTAAGCAATAAAAAAATCACCGAGTTATTGGTGATTTTTCTTTTCAGAAAGGAGTCTCAAATTCTTTTAACATATTTAATTGGGAAATTGGAAAGCTCGCGCTATTTAATGTTAAAAGAACAAAAAACTAATATTTTATTGAACTGCTAAAATATATCTTCCTGACATATATATTATGACATATTTTTTATAAAAGTGGGGAAAAAATTAACAAAAAAATAAAAAAATATATTTGATTTATTTTTTTATCTTGGGTTCTTGAATAATTTGATTAAATAGATGGAAATGGTTAATAATTTCAAATAGAGTTCATATGATAGAAAGGAAAAGAGGTGTAGTATGCTCACACAATTTCATGAAAAAGCACAGAAAGCAATTGTGATTGCTGAAAGTATTGCTTTTGATTTAGGACATAGTAGTGTTGGAAGTGAACATCTTCTTTTGTCTCTTTTGAAAATGAAAGATTGCCCGTTTTCAAAGATATTGAAAGTCTATCAAGTTACTGATGAAATGATCTATGATGATATTGTTAGGTTGTTTGGTGAAAAAGATATACAACCTTTTTATATGGAGTATAGTGAAGTCGTCAAAAAGATTTTAGAAGATGCGATGAGTATGAGTACAGTGAAAAAAGAAAGTAAAGTTTCTTTAAATACATTATGTATTGCTATGCTGATGCAAAAAGAAAGTGTTGCCGTTGAATTACTTAATAAATATCATGTTCCTTTTGATGAAGTCAAAAAGGAATTAAGTGAAGAAAAATCCCTTTTACATGAATTAGATTTAATTCATGAATTAACAAATTTTAATCAATTAGTTAAAAAACAAGAAAGACAAATGATAGGTAGAGACAAGGAGTTAGAACAACTCTTTTTAACTCTTTGTAAAAAAGAGAAAAACAATGCTTTATTAATTGGTAAAGCAGGAGTAGGAAAGACCGCTTTAGTTGAGAAATTAGCTATTAAGATTAATAATCATGAAGTTCCAGATGCTTTGAAAAATAAAGTAATTTATGAATTAAGTCTTTCTAGTATTGTAGCTGGGACAAAGTATCGTGGTGAATTTGAAGAAAAGTTTAAGAAGATTATTGATAAGGTTATTTTAGCTAAGGATGCAATATTATTTATTGATGAAATTCATAATTTAATAGGGGCTGGTGGAGCAGAGGGAGCTATTGATGCTTCTAATATTTTAAAACCTTATCTAGCAAGACGGGATTTAACCATTATTGGTGCCACAACAATAGAAGAATATTATAAGTATTTTGAAAAAGATCAAGCCATGAATCGTCGTTTTGCAGTCATTAAATTAAATGAGAATACTAAAGAAGAAACGAGAGCTATCTTACAGGGATTAAAACAACAGTATGTTGATTATCATCATATTCAGATTTCTCAACAATGCATCGATGATGTCATTGACTTATGTGATGACTATCTGATTTCTCGTGTTTTCCCTGATAAGGCTATTGATGTCTTAGATCTAGCTTGTGTTAAAGCCGTGTTTTTAAAACAAAATGAGTTACAAAGAGAACATATTGAATGTGTTATTGAAGAAATAACAGGAATGACACTAACTAAATTATCTTATCAACACTTGCAAGCACAATTACAAAATGTGATTAAAGGACAAGATCAAGCAATTGAAACACTTGTTGAATCTTTAGAATCACTTGCCAAATATCCACATCCAACCAAGCCTAAAGGCATTTACTTATTAGTAGGAAGTAGTGGAATAGGGAAAACCCAAACAGCTAGAGAATTAGCTCGTTTACTTCATCGTCATTTTGTAAAGTTAGATATGTCGGAATATAGTGAACCAGCCAGTGTTTCTAAAATTATTGGATCTCCACCTGGCTATATTGGTTATGATGATCAATCTTCATTGCTTCATGATCTTATCCTATATCCTAATAGTATTCTTTTATTAGATGAAATAGAAAAGGCGCATCCCCAAGTCATGCATCTTTTCCTACAAGTTTTTGATGAAGGCTTATTAAAAGATAATCATCATCATAAAATATCTTTTAAAGATACAATCATTATTATGACATCAAATGTAATGTCCAATAGTCAATCCATAGTTGGTTTTAAAAAAGCAATGATGTCTAAAAATACATTAAAAGAATCATTTTCTCAAGAATTTTTAAATCGGATTGATGAAGTCATTCATTATCAACCTTTAAAGAAAAAAGACTTAAAAGATATTTTAATTCAAAATTCACCTATTGAATTATCCCAAAAGATGATTAATGATATTTTAGAAGATTATGATTCTTCCATTGGAGCAAGAGCCTTATTAGCAAAAATGAAGAAATATATTGTTTCTAAAAATAGATAAATAAAAGAACGAAGGAAATTACTCTTTCGTTCTTTTATAACTTGTGATAGAGTTATAATTAGGTGAATAAAATGAGTGAATATATATTACAAGCAAAGAATTTAACAAAGATTTATGGATTACATAGTGAAAATGAATTTGAAGCATTGCATGGGATTGATTTTACTGTTACAAGTGGTGAGTTTATTTGTATCATGGGACCAAGTGGAAGTGGGAAGTCTACATTTATCAATAATATTTCAACTATTGATATGCCAACTTCTGGTTGGGTAAGGATTCATGATATTGATATGAGAACAATGTCCTCACATGAAATAGGTAAATTTCGTTATCAAAACTTAGGGTTTGTTTTTCAGGACTTTAATCTATTAGATACTCATACACTCTTTGAAAATATAGCGATGCCACTATCCTTGGCACATATCGATAGAACACAAATAATCCAAAGAGTCCAAGCGATGGCTAAACAATTAAATATTGAACAGCTTTTAAACAAATACCCTTACCAATGTTCAGGGGGACAAAGACAACGTGCTGCGATTGCTAGAGCGTTAATTAATCAGCCGCAAATTATTATTGCTGATGAACCAACTGGTAATTTGGATAGTGAAAACTCTCATGAATTATTGATGTTGTTGAAGAAGCTCAATGAGGATTATCAAACAACAATTATTATGGTCTCTCATGATCCTTTTATTGCTTCTTATTCTTCGAGATTAGTCTATATTAAAGATGGTTATATTGAACAGATGATTAAACGTGAAAGTCTTACACAAGATGAATATTTTCAAAAGATTGTTGAATTAAATTCTGCTGAATCAAGGAGACATTTTCAATAATGATTCAAAATGCTTTCCAATCTATTAAAGATGATTTTCAACGTTCATTATTTTATTGGTTAACCTTTGTTTTAACAACAATTTTTATGTTTGTCTTTTTTCAAATAGCCTGTTCTCCTTCAATTGGAATGACTTTTATTGATAGTCATAATAGTATTGTAACAACTTTAAGTGTTTTTGTTATTTTTATTTGTTTACTAAGTGTTTTCTTTGCTAATGATTTTTATGTTAAGAAAAAATCTAAGGAGCTTGCAATTCAACTAGTATGTGGGGCAACTTTTCGACAATTAACAGTCTTTCTATTATCTCAGACAGTTATTTTATTTTGTCTTGCTATTCCGATTGCTTTTTTGCTTTCTTATCTTTTATTATCGCTATTACCTTTAACTATAACCTTTTCTCAAGAAGGAATGAATGTAACTTTATCTATGATGGCTTTTGAAGTCTTTTGGTGTACAATATTAAATCTTGGTTATGCTTATAGAAGCTCAATTGTTATGCTTATTCAAGGTGATAGAGCTTCTTTAAAGCAACCACTTTCTTTACCTTTTCATTTTAGTAAACAGATGAAAAAAGGTCTTATTTTAGTGATGTTTGTAGGACCTATTGTTTTATTATATATTTATGGGAAAGAAACATCTTCAACGATTTTATTTTCAATGATTGGGATGATTGGGTTATATCAATTCTTAGGTCAAATAATCATTCCTGATATGGATCAATGGATTCAACAAAAATTAGATTCTTATCTTTCTTTAGTTTATTTAGGTTTTTTAAGACGAGATATTATTTTTATGAAAAATCATATTGTTTTCCAAATAGCAAGTGATGTTTTAATGATTGGGTTATTTGTTATGGGGATTGATAATGCATTGTATATGATTTTGATATATGTTTCTTTTTTAGCAACACATTGTCTTTTGTCATTAACGATACTTTTTCGTTTTTCAACAGAAATGATAGAAAGAGAAAAGCTTGTTGTGACTTTAAAAAGAATTGGTTATGAAAATGATGCTTTAAAGAAGATTTTAAGAAAAGAAATTATTTTGTTGTATGGAATGATTTTATTGTTAGGATTATTTTATCTTTTTAATATTTTATTATCTTTATATCTTCATGGGTTAATGGATTTTATGATTTTGGTTGTTATGATTTTGACATTTATGATTCCTTTAATGCTTTGTGCTATCATTAATCATTATCAATATCAAAAACAAATGAATATCGATTGATAGACTTCGACAAACGAAGTCTTTCTTGTTATAATGGAAAAGAAGGTGATGAATGATGTATAGTGTGATTATTTTGTGTGCAGGTAAAGGAACAAGAACTGGTTTGGATTATAATAAGATGTTATTTTCTTTTGGGAATCAAACGGTTTATGAAATGACTTTACAACGTTTTACAAGTGATAAAAAATGTGGTCAGATTATTGTCGTGACACAGTCATTTGAAAGAAAAGATTTTATGAAGTTATCTAATGATGCACGTATTGAATTTGTTAATGGAGGAAAAGAACGACAAGATAGTGTATTTGAAGGTTTACAAAAGGTGAAATATGATCAAGTATTGATTCATGATGGAGCAAGACCTTATGTAAAACAAGAATATATTGATTCATTGTTAGAATGTTTAAAATATCATAAAGCTTGTTTGTTGATGGTTCCTTGTAAAGATACAATAAAAAAAGTGGTTAATGGAAAAGTTGTAGAAACATTACAAAGATCACAATTAATGCAAGCACAAACACCACAAGCATTTGATACAAAAGTTATTTTAGATGCTTATACAAAGGCAATGCTTGAAGGATATCAGGCAACTGATGATGCCCAAATGGTTGAGCATTTTAGTGATGAGAGTGTTTATGTTATTGTAGGAGATTATGAAAATAAGAAAATAACAACCCCAGAGGACTTATTGGATATTTCTTGAATATGATGAAAGGGGTGGTGTTGTGAAAAAGAACAAACATAGTTTATTAGTTATAGGTGTACTTGTTTGTGTATGTCTCATTGTTTATGTATTCTTTCCAAAGCCAGCATGTTCCTTATCTTCTTTTGATAAACGAGCAATCTGGTTTTCTTATTCAGACTTAGCAAAGTTTTCTTATGAATCTCAAAAAGCTTTTACTAAAGATTTTCAGACGGCTATTGATCGAGTTGAAAAATATAAAATAAATACTGTTATTGTACAAGTACGTCCTTTTAGTGATGCTCTTTATCAATCAAAATTATTTCCTATATCTCAAGTTATCTGTCAAAAAACATCTTTATCTTTTGATCCTTTAAAAGAAATGACAAAGATTGCCCATCAAAAAGGATTAATGATTGAAGCGTGGGTTAATCCTTATCGTATTTCTTTAAATCAAACAACATATCAACAGTTTATGAGTCAATCACCAAAAAGTGCATGGTTAAAAGATACAAAGTTAACTATTGGTTATGAACCTTTTAAATATATTTTAAATCCAGCTAGTCAAGAGGTTAGAGATTATATTGTTGCAGGAGTCAAGGAAATTGTTGAAAATTATGCGATAGATGGAATTCATTTTGATGATTATTTTTATATTGAGGGAACCCATGGGAAAACAACTAAGAATCAACGGTTGGATAATGTTAATACATTGATAAGTGATGTTTATCAATGTATTAAAGCAATAAATAAAGATGTAACGTTTGGGATTAGTCCTCAAGGTAATTATGAAAATTGTATAAATGAAGGGGCAGATGTTGATACTTGGCTTAAGGAAGAAGGTTATGTTGACTATGTTATGCCACAAATTTATTGGAGTGATCAATATGGTGAGTCACAAACAAAAATGTTTAGTCAACGTGCTAAGCAATTTGCAGGATTAAAACGTTGTCAGGATGTTGCTCTTTATGCAGGACTTGCACTTTATCGGGCTGGTGATGAATATGATGTTGATCAAGGTTGGAAGCTAGCTGATGATAATATTTCTCAACAGGTTCAGATTCTTTCTTTAAATGGATATAAAGGATTTGGTTTGTTTAATTATTCATCTTTGTCTAAAAAAGCAGCAATAAAAGAAATGGATGAACTTTTAAGAGTCCATCCCTATAATTCGTAGTTGACATTTATTTTATTTCTGTTATGATGTCATGGAGCCGACATAAAACCTATTTCGCCCAAGTTGGGTGTCGAGAAATAGGTGGATGTAGAAAATGAGATGAATTCGTTCATCTCATTTTAATTATCTAGAGAATTTAAAAATTTTTTCCAAGCATCAGGATGATCAACAAAATATTTAGGACAGATTTTTCCTGTAACATCATAATGTCTAATCACATCATCTTTATCTAAATGATAGGTTTGTATTAAAGCTTTGACTAATTTTTGTAAAGATTGATAAGTCGCTTGATTAAATTTTCCACTTTCATCTTTATGGCAACATTCAATAGAAATTGTATCTCGATTACGATTGTTAGAGGCATAAGAAACTTCGTTAAGTGGAATACATTGAATAATTTCTCCTTTTAGTCCAATAATAAAATGACTAGAGACAGAAGCTGTTTTTTTAGTTTTAAGACTTTCAAAGTAATCATGATTATTTTGTGCTGTGGAGTTAGGATTAGCAGTATAATGAATGACAATTCCATTAACTTTATGTAGGGATTTACCACTTCTTGAATAAGGATTGATAGTTAAAAATTGATGCTGAATTGATAATCCTTCAACATTATATTCTTCTATATCATTATGGGTTTGAACAATAAAATAACATCCTACCATACCACACAACAATAAAAGACCTAAAAAAACAATAACTCCTTTTTTTAATTTCTTTTTCTTACGTTTCATAGTTTCACCTCATTGATATCCATTATAACAGAAAAAGATGAATGATTAATTAATATTTTATTAAGATGAATAAATAATAAGGGAAGGATGATGATTATGAAATATAAAATAGGAATTATATCTGATACCCATAATGTCTTAAGAGCGGAAGTTGTTGATGATTTAAAAACTTGTGATTATATTTTACATGCTGGGGATATCATGAAAGTAGAAGTATTAGAGGCTTTACAACAAATTGCACCGGTTATAGCTGTTAAAGGGAATAATGATCAACTTGAGCTTGGTGTGGAGAAGTATTTTGAAATTGGTAGTTATCATTTTTATATGGTGCATCAATTGGGTAAAAAGCAAGATGTTGATTTTTATATTTTTGATAGTCATAAAATGAAATTAAAAAGTATAAAGGCTATATTGAAGCAAACAACACATCAATTGGCTAAGCATTATTTTTACAAAGATATTGATAATGTGAAAATAATCATTGAAAAAAAGGTGGGTGGTATTGGTTTTGGACCAATGAATTATTACAATGATGATTTATCAGTTTAATATGTTGGATGGTCAACATTTTACAGTTAATAGTTCACTTTATGAAAAGGATGATCAAGACAGAAAATCGGTATATGAAATCTTAGAATATCATCATGTTCATATTATTGATGATAGAAATTTTAAAGCAGTACTTATACAAAAAGAATTATCACTTTATGAATATTTAGAAAAGAATATGTAGAAGGATTAGTCAATAATGGCTAATTCTTTTTCATTTGTGATAAATATGTTAGAATAAAAATAGAAAAGATTTGATTTATATAATATGAATTAAAAGAGTTTTATATGTGTTTTTTAAAAAATAAAAGTAATGCATAGTTATGTTTAACTACTAAAAATGATTTAAAAAATATGATAGACATAATGCAAACATGTTTATCATTGTGAATCAGAAGATTTATTGAATGATATTATATAATGGATATTTATAAAAATAATTAAAAAATGAATATATAAGGTTTTTATCTATTTTATTTATCTTGATTGCAACTAAGAAAAGATAGTAGATATGAATTATAGTAAAGTTATCTTTTCAAAAATTAAAGTTTGAATCGGTAACATAATCCATATTTTGGCTATTTTAATATTGTTTTTCACTTTGAATATGATAAATATGATTTAATATTAATGGGAGGTGGTTTGATGGGAATAGGAATCCTTCCGGCGGCGGAGGTATTGCCCGGCTGGGAGGAGCATACGGCGGAGGACGCCG
>OKRT01000967.1_pt1 | contig 13542 bp, 9 predicted proteins | sample 1601111 | NCBI WGS metagenome assembly OKRT01 (sample SAMEA3541572, study PRJEB24748) | human gut metagenome | biome: human gut; feature: human-associated habitat; material: faeces | place: China | collected 2012 | reverse complement strand
CCGCAGCCGCCGGAGCGGTGCTTAAGCCGTCAGGCGGGAATTGTGCGGTGTTGCCCTATATTTCCCGCCCGCAGCCTATGCCCCGCCTCAAATTCCTAACTCCTAATTCCTAACTTCTAACTACAAAAGTTGCCCCCGCCTGATTGCGGCTTCAGGCGGGGGCGATGGGGTATCGTTTTGGTGTGAGGAGGAATCATGTTCCACGGCAACGGTTGCGGCTCCGTTCCGTGTGATTATAGGATACCCAATACTTGAGAAAAATATATTATAACGGTGTGAACTTTCTGTTAATTTCCCCCACGCCGGGGACACGCCGTTAAAAAGTGCGAAATATAGTAAAAATTATAAGGGCAATACCGCATAATTCTAAGTGCCGATACGGCGAGCGAGGTGCGGCAGCTGCCGGAGCGGTGCTTAAGCCGCAAGGCGGGAATTGTGCGGTGTTGCCTAAGATTATAGCTCACACTGCACCGTAAATGCCGTGCACGCTCACTTCGCCGGTAAACACATGGGTGCTGCCCTCAGCCCCCTGCACCACCAAGCGGCCCTCTTCGTCCACATCCAAGGCGGTGCCTTCGCCGCCGTCAAAGGTCACATGCCTCCCCAGGTTTACACAGCGTGCCTTATACGCATCCCGGATAGCGGAAAAGCCCTCCCGCTCAAAGCCGTACAGCGCGCGGTCAAAACCAAAGTTCGTCATGCTCTCCGCCAGGGCGGCGGCGTCCGCCGCCGGGTCCACGGCAATGCCCTGCAAGGCCAGGCTGGTTCCATGGGGCAGCGCCATTGCGTCAAAATAGCTCTGCGGCTGGGCCAGATTGATGCCAATGCCACACACAATGGCATGGTGGTCCGGCATCCCCTCGCACAGAATACCTACGATCTTTTTACCGTTCAGCAACAGGTCGTTGGGCCATTTGATCTGGCACTGGATGCCGTACCGCTGTTCCAGCGCATCCGCCACGGCCATGCTGGCAAACAGCGGCAGGCTTTCGGGCTGAGCCAGCTCAGTTTTCAGCACTACCGTGTAATACAGCGCCTGCCCGGACGCATTGATCCAGGTGTGCCCGCGCCGCCCGCGGCCCGCCGTCTGGCTGGTGGTATACACTGCCCCCACCGGGCCGAATTTATCCAGGTTTGCCTTTGCCCAGGTGTTGGTGCTGTCCACCTCTTTCAGATAATACAGCTCGTTCACGCTGTTGTGGGATACTACTGCATCGTTTACCATTGTTCCGGCACCTGCTTCCATTCAAAACTGCACTGTCCATCCGTGATGGTGATCACGCCATAGCTGTGGGTATCCCGCAGGCTGCCGGGGTTGAACAGTGCCGGGGAAAACGGCGTACCATGGCGCAGCGTTTTGTAGTGGGTGTGGCCAAACAGCACCACATCCGCCCCGCGGTCCGCTGCGTATTCGGCGATCCGCTCGTACCCGGATTTTACCCCGAACAGATGCCCGTGGGTATAAAAGAACAGCACGCCGCCAAAGGGTGCCAGCCCCTCTGCCGGGTCATCGGAACCAATATCGCAGTTGCCGCGCACCCGGTAGATGGGGTAATCCGGCGCAGCGCCGTTTGCGGCAATGGCCTGGTCCAGGTCATACAGGCCGTCCCCCAAAAAGAACAGGGCATCGGCAGTTTCGTTTTTCAGCAGCCAGCGCAGCGGGGTCACACGTCCGTGTACATCGCTGACAACCAGCACTTTCATGGGTTGCTCGGCCATATCATTCGCTCTCTTCTTCACGGTTGTCCTCATCTTTGGCCGCGATCAGTTCTTTGTAAATATCGCCCTTGCTGAACGGCGTTCCCTTGGCAGCCTGTTTTGCGGCTGCGGCGGGTGGGGTGCCCTGCGCCATCAGCAGGCGGGCAGTGGCAACGGCGTCCGGCAGGGTCACTTCCTCCGCCGCAGCCTGCGCCGCCGGGGCACCGGCCATAACCAGCACATACTCCCCGCGGGGATCGTTCTGCTCATAGTAGCGCACAGCTTCACCGATGGTCGTCTTGGTGATTTCCTCGTGCAGCTTGGTCAGCTCCCGGCACAAGGTAATGGAGCGCTCCGCGCCAAAGGCGGCGCACAGGTCATCCAGTGTTCCGCGCAGCTTGTGGGGGGCCTCATAAAAAATCACGGTGCGGGTCTCCCCCTGCAAAAATTCCAGCCGCTCGCGGCGCTCCTTTTTGGGCACCGGCAAAAAGCCCTCAAACACAAACCGGGCGGTATCCTGCCCCGAAACCGCCAGCGCCGTCACGCAGGCACTGGCACCCGGCACCGGCGTTACCGTAATGCCGCGGGCAATGGCGTCTTTCACGATCTGCTCACCGGGGTCGCTGATGCAGGGCATACCGGCGTCAGAGCAGAGCGCGCAACTCTCCCCCGCTTCAATGCGGTCCAAAATTGCCGCGCCATGGTACAGCGCATGCTCATAATAGCTCATCATCGGCTTTTTTAAGCCAAGATGGTTCAGCAGCTTCAGGGTCACGCGGGTATCCTCGGCGGCAACAAAATCCGCCGCGCCAAATGTAGCCGCCACCCGCGGCGGCATATCGTCCAGGTTGCCAATGGGCGTGGCAACAATATACAAAATTCCGGGCATGGGGTTCTCCTTTTATCTTTTACCGCGCCAAACGTATCAAACGCGCCGCGTGGTTTTGCTTCTGTGTTCATTATAGGCATTTTTGCCCCTGGGTGCAAGACGGCAGAAAAATTCAAATTTTTTCTTCAACCCATTGGCTTTCCCGATTTAATGCGTTAAAGTCAGCGATGGTGCCATCGTCGGCAGCGCCATCATCAAGCCCTTTGCCCAATACGGCCCCGCCGCCGTGCCCCACATCGAAGCCTTTGTGCGCGATATGGCACAAGCGGTACATAATGCGTAGTTAGGAGTTAGGAAGTAGGCGTTAGGAGTTTTGGGGCTGCCGGTTATTAAAACTCCTACGTAACTTTCCATTATAATCTGTAGGGAACGGTCTTGACCGTTCCCTACAATGCTTTTATTCGGTTCACGGCAGCCTTTATCCCGCCGCCCAACTCCTAACTCCTAACTCCTCCCTCCTAACTTCTATACAACTTGGCGACAACTCTGTGCTATACTTAAGATAAATAACGATTGGGGGCATTGGATGAACCGCATTTTGATTGTGGAGGACGAAATTACCATTTCCCGGCTGATTGCGGTCAGCCTGCGCCGCGCGGGGTATGACTGCACGGTTGCCAACGATGGCAGCACCGCGGCGGACCTGATTGCCGAGCACGACTTTGACCTGGCCCTGCTGGATATTATGCTGCCCGGCCTGGATGGGTACGAGCTGCTGGGCTACCTGCGCCCGCTGGGGGTGCCGGTCATCTTTATCACGGCCAAGGGCGCCACTAAGGACCGGGTCAGAGGCCTGCAGCTCGGCGCCGATGATTATATCGTAAAGCCGTTTGAAATCGAAGAACTTCTAGCCCGTGTGGAAGCCGTACTGCGCCGCACCGGCCGCGGCGGCCAGACCCTGACCGCCTTTGATGTAACGATGGATATTGTGGCCCGCACCGTGACCCGGCAGGGCAAGGCGGTGGAGCTGACCCCGCGGGAGTTCGACCTGCTGGAGCAGCTCATGCGCAACCGCGGGGCGGCGCTGTACCGCGATGTATTGTACGGGCGGGTGTGGGGCGGTGATCTGCTGGACAGCCGCACCCTGGACCTGCACATCCAGCGCCTGCGCAAAAAACTTGGCTGGGCGGATAAGATCGAAACCGTCTACCGTGTCGGTTACCGCCTTAAATCCGACCAGAAATAACCTCAAATTGCTGATTTCTCATTTCCAATTCCTAAAATTCCTAATTTCAAACTTACTTACGGGTTTTTCTATGAAATTTTCTCAAAAACTTGTCTGCATCATGCTGCTGGTCATCGCCGCGTTTTTTGCCGTGGGCGGTGCGGTGCTGGTCAACGGCAGCTTTATGGACCGCCTGAGCGCAGCCGCCGAGCAGGAACAAAGCATGCACGCCATGCTGTGCGGCGTGGTAGAGGATTACTACCTGGACCAGACCGGCCGCGGCGAAGATACCTGCGGGGATGATTTTATCACCGCCGCCACCTGGCGCGCAGGGGATCTGGCCCGTGGGGTTTATTCCCAGGGGCTGTTCCGCGCATCCGCTGACCCCGCCCAGGACGAAGCCTATGCCATATACGGCCTGCAGGACGGCCAAAGCATTTTGCAGTACGGCCCCAATGTGACCCGCACCTACCGCAGCGATCTGCTGGGCGGCCTTGTGATGGTAACCACCTTTGATGTAACGGAGATTTTTGCCGCGCGCAACCGCAGCCTGCAGCGCTTTTTCCTGCTGGAAGCTGCCGTGGTGGCCGGGGCTGCCGTGGTGGTCTGGCTTGTCAGCCGCCGCCTGACCCACCCACTGACCGTGCTGACCGCCGCCAGCGCCCGCATTGCCGCGGGTGATTATGCCTTGCGCACCAGGATGCACACCGGGGATGAGCTTGAAATCCTGAGCCAGGGCTTTGACCAGATGGCCGGTGCCGTGCAGGACAAAGTGGAAGCTCTGGAGCTTTCGGTCCAGCAGCGGGATGATTTTGTGGGTGCGTTTACCCATGAGCTCAAAACCCCCATGACCGGCATCATCGGCTATGCCGACCTTTTGCGCAGCATGCAGCCAGACCCCGAAGAACAGCGTGAAGCCGCCGGGGCCATCTTCCATGAAGCCCAGCGGCTGGAAGCCTTAAGCGGAAAGCTGCTGCAGCTGATGGGCCTGGGTGAGCACGCCCCCCAACTGGTACCCGTGCAGCTGGATTCTGTTTTTGCCGAAGCGCGCCGCGCCGTTGACCCCGCTCTGAACGGCTGCATTCTGACCATGCAGTCCAACGGCCTGACCGTGCAGGGAGATGCCGACCTGCTGTGTGATCTCGTCATCAACCTTGTCACCAACGCCGCCAAGGCCAGCACCCCCGGCAGCGCCATTGCGGTCTGCGCCGAACAGGCAGATGGTTCCATCCGGCTGACGGTTCAGGACCACGGCCAGGGCATCCCGGCGGACAAGCTGGCCCGCGTGGTGGAGCCGTTTTATATGGTGGATAAATCCCGTTCCCGCCGCCAGGGCGGCAGCGGCCTGGGCCTGGCCCTGTGCAGCCGCATTGCCCAGGCCCACGGCGGAACGCTTGCCATGGAAAGCGAGCTTGGCAAAGGCACCACCGTAACCGTCACCCTGCCCGCACCGAACCAAACCGCCGCCGAACTCGCACAGGAGGAACCCGTATGAAAACCACAAAACGCGGCAAGCTGCTGATGCTGGCCTGCGCCGCCCTGGTGGCTGTGCTGGCCTGCCTGCCGCTGCTCTGGTTCCGCGCACAGGATGCCCGTATGTTCGGCACCGTCAATCAAAGCTCTGGCCTGTATGAATCCCGCGAGGTCAGCGGGGATGATTTTTATCTATTACAGCAGGTCAAAAACCGCACCCAGATGAACCGCACGGACTGGATGGTTTCCGCCGGGCTGGACGGCACAGCAGCCCTGTATACCCCCGCCGGGAACAGCCGCTACAACATGACCTCCAGCGATACCGCCGCTGATTTTGCCGCCAGCCTGCTGACCCAGCTCCATGATGCCGAGGTATTGCCGGACACCTGGTACCATGTGGCAGCCGATAACCTGAGCAGCTACAGCAGCGGCGAGCTGTATACTTCCAGTGATTCCCTTGGCATTACGCGGCTGCTGCGCTACCCCCATGCCGCCTATGATGAAAGCGACCCCGAATACAACGAATCCCCCACATTCGCCCTGGATTATGATAATAAAACCGGCCGCCTGCTGAACCTGTGGGTTCAGGCCCCGCTGGACGATCCCACCCTGCTGTCCGGCAGCCCGGTATCGCTGAATATCTCCGACCTGCTGAACGCCTGGGTGCAGTGGGAGGGCCTTACCGACCTGGGCGACTGGACCGTGCCTTACGGCAGCGATTACGCCGAAACCGGCCTGTACAGCGCCAGAGGCAACGCCCTGCTGACCTGTGTGTACGGCTCCTTTACCCTTGACGATGTTCCCCGCGCCTATTACAGCATGCAGCTGACCTGGCAGCCCTATGCCCCCACCCCGCAGCCGGGCAGCACCGATCTGCTACCCGCCGAGCCGCTGCCAGAAACCAGCGATTATTATTACACTGACGTCATCGCTTACCAATGGGACGATGACCGCGCTGCCGCTGTGTTTGATTATGATGCCAACCTGATCCTTCGCACTAACCTGAGCACCGGCGTGCAGACCGTGTTCTGTGATGTGCCCGGCTGCACCCATACCACCAGCAGCTGCCCTGCCCGCATCACGGACCAGATGTATTCTCTGGTTCCCGCCGGGGATTGCGTTTACCTTGTTTACGGCACCTATTCGCCCACAACGGCAAAGGGCGCTTCCGGCGCGGATATCAACGCCATGTCGGACGATGAGATCATGCGCTGGGCGCGCGCGGCAGATGCCGGGGTTCCGCTGGCCCTTTATACCCAGGAGCTGGAGCCTTACACCCAGGAGGATGTTACCGCCGCCCGCCGCCGGATGCAGAACGCCTTTGGCCAGGGCCGCATTGAAATGCTGGACGGCACCACCCGCACCGAGCTTGTCCGGCTGGATCATGACGCCGTATATATCGGCGGCTGCGATTCCACCTATTTATACGGCATCATGCGGAGCCAGCAGGGCGAAGAGCCCACCCGCTGGTTCCGCATGGAGCGCACCACCGGCCAGTACGAAACCATGCCCATCCCGGATACCGACCACCTCTGCGGTGTCTGGAACAACCAGCTTGTGCTGTTCCGGGAGCGCTGCGCCGAACCGTTCGCTTCCGATAAAATGTCCGATTACAGCCTGGCCGGCAGTTATTTTTCCCGGTTCCAGAACACCAGTTATGACGTTGTGCTGTACGACCCCGTCACCGCCCAAAGCCGGCGGTTATACAGCCTGAACGAAAATTCCGGTTCTTTCACCCATGCCGCGCTGTATGGGGATTCTCTCTATCTGAATACCAGCATTTGGGAGAATCCGGATGATACCCCGTTCAACGCCATCCGGCTCAACCTGCGCAACGGGGAGCAGACCGCGCTGGAATCCCTTTTGGGGATCGACCGTTCCGATTATCCTTACGGTTATCTGTTGGGTTCTTCCACGGTTGCCAACCTCTACTCCCAAAAATGGGGCACCATGATGCTGTTTCGTTCCAACAGCGGTCAGGGCGGCGAAAGCCTGCTGCTGAACTTTGCCGCCGGCAGCGTGTTCCACACCAGCTGGCAGGCAGGTGAAAGCACCTATATTGCCGCCGAATCCCCTATGGGCCAGTTGTTGCTGCTTTCCTGGGTGTATGATGATCTTTCGGACAACTGGTTCCAGACCTACCAGCAGTACCTTGCCCCCGCCAGTGATCCCACCATCATGACCCCCGTTGCCATGTGGGAACCGGGGCAGTAAACCTCCGCCCCGTAGGCGGTCGTAACCAATTTTTTACCAGTGTAAATTGATGGTTTGTTCACGGTTTGTTTACGTCGCGGTGGTTGTTATTGCCGGGGCAGTGTGGTATACTCACCCCCAAGATGTATCTGAAAGCAAAGAAGCCGACGAATTTTTCGCCTTTTCAGCTACACCCTAAGAAAGGGGGAATCTGCATGAAACATCTGCGTTCCTTTTTTGCGGTGCTACTGGCCGCAGCCGTCTGCGCGGCGGTGGTGCTGTTTTCCGGCTGTGGGGCATCCGTTCAGGTGCAGCAGCTTACCATCCCCGGCGAGCGCGGCAGCATCCATGCCACGCTGACCACCCCTGCCAATGCCGAAAACATGCCTGCCGTGGTGATCTGCCACGGCTTTACCGGCAGCCGCCAGCTGGACGGCCACGCCAAGCCGCTGGCCAAAACGCTGGCCCAGCACGGCATTGCTAGCATCGCCATTGACTTTGCGGGCAGCGGCGAAAGCGAGGAGCCGTTCACCGCTTACACCCCCGCCAACATGCGGGATGATATCACTTCTGCCATCACCTACCTGACCGACACTGTGGGTGCCGACCCGGAGCGCATCGGCCTACTGGGCCACAGCATGGGCGGCCGCGCCGTCAGCGTCTACCTGAAAGATTCCATCAAAGCCGCCGCCCTGTGGGCACCGGCGGATAACACAGGGCTGGACGGGTTGGAATTTCTGGACCACAGCGCCGAGGGCCGCCAGGCTATTTATGACGGTGCCATACAGAACGGCGTGCTGGACCTGCCCAAGTGGGGCGTAACGATCAGCGCCGATTTTGTGCAGCAGGTTGCCGACCAGGACCCCACCGCCAGCCTGCGCACCTACAACGGCCCTCTGCTGCTGGCTTATACCGCCGGGGATGCCGAATTGCTGAGCCAGACCACCATTGACCTGACCCGCCAGGCTGCCGCCGAACACAGCGGCCCTCTGGTGGACCTGACCGGCCAGTATGAGGATGCCACTCACAATTTCACCGCCGCATCCGGCAAAAAAATCGACGATTTCTCCGTCCGCCGCCGCATCGAATCCGCCACCGCAGAATTTTTTGAAGAATATCTATAACCCATCCCTATTTGCCGCCGCCCCACCGGGCCGCGGCATTTTTTATGATAATTTTAAGGTTCATGGCGCAGAGAAACCTTGCCATATATCCCTTAACAAAATTTCATTCCTAGGCCCCTCCGGGACGTCGAGGACGCCGTCCCCTACATATAGTTTCATGATTCATCACAAATTTATTTTGCTCCATTCCCCACGCACCGGCGGGGTCAGGTGACCCCGCCCTACCGAACCTTTGCAGCCCCCCTTTTCCGGCGGCCAGAGGGCTGGCCGCCCTACCCACCACCTTTCCCCGCCCCAATTCCTAATTTCTAATTCCTAATTAACTCCTCCCTCCTCCCTCCTAACTCCTAACTACTTCCTTCGCCCTACCGCAATTTTACAACTCCGCCCCCTTTCCGCCGGGGGTAAAATGTGATATAGTATAGAGGTATAGGATTTTGTCAAAAAGGGAGGGCTGAAATGGCACCCATTATCCATACCGTCAACCTGCGCAAGGTGTATGCCGTAGGCAAAGAACGGGTCGTTGCCCTGAACGATGTTTCTATCTCCATTGAAAAAGGGGAATTCTGCTGCATCGTGGGCCAGTCCGGCAGTGGCAAAAGCACCCTGCTGAATCAGCTGGCCGGGCTGGAAAAACCGACCCGCGGCAAGGTATTCATCGGTTCGCACGAGATCAGCGCTATGACCGAAGATGAGCTGGCCAAGTTCCGCCAGGCACACCTGGGCTTTATTTTTCAGAGCTACAACCTGCTGCCCACCATGACGGCGGCCGAAAACGTTGCTCTGCCGCTGATGTTCAAGGGCATTTCCCGCTCCCAGCGCCTTGCCATGGCCCGCAAAGAGTTAAAAAACATGGGCCTTGGCGGCCGTGCCGAACACATGCCCACCGAGATGAGCGGCGGCCAGCAGCAGCGCGTGGGCATCGCCCGCGCCTTTGTCAGCAAGCCGCGCGTGATCTTTGCGGACGAACCCACCGGCAACCTGGACTCTATCACATCCAAACAGGTGCTCTACCGCATGCTGCAAATATCCAAGCAGATGGGCACCACCTTTGTCATGGTCACCCATGAACCGGAGCTGGCCTCCTGTGCAGACCGCATTATTACCATTCTGGACGGCAAGGTGCAGTCCGATGTGGTGCAGGATCCCGCCACAAGGGAGCGCAACCGCGAAGCCCTGTTCGCCAGCCTGGAGGGCAACATGCGGATCGGCGGCGACTCTGCCAGCGGCGAAGTTCACCAGAAAACCGCAGCCGAGCTTGCCTCTTACGCAGCCCCTGCTGCCGCAGCCCAGCAGCCCGAACAACCCAAACCGTAAATTTTGCCCACTCATTCAGGAATATCAAAGCCATAGGCAATACCGCATAATTCTAAGTGCCGATACGGCGAGCGAGGTGCGGCAGCTGCTAGGCCAAAAGCGCAGATAATACTGGATGTCTTATCGAGCATTTTGGCAACGCAGATGCCGTACCGCAGCCGTCGGAGCGGTGCTTAAGCCGTTAGGCGGGAATTGTGCGGTGTTGCCCATAGAAAAAGATGGAATCAATTTAAGGAGGACCCCGGAGTGAAAAAAGCTTCCCGTTTTGCCGCCCTGCTGGCGGCCGTAATGCTCTTCGGCAGCGTGGCTGCCATGCCCGCCCTGGCCGAAGACGTAACCTCTACCCCTGTACCGACAGCAACCGCCGAGCCTACCGTGACCCCCGCCCCGACGGACAACGGCCAGAGTGCCCCCAACAACAGCGGCTCGGCCTATATCATTGCTCAGACCGTGACCGATGCCGCAGGCGGCGAGATCACCACCATTGACCGGGACAGCCGGTTTAACCTGATTCTGCGCGTGGCGGATTACGGTGCTTACAACAACTTCATTCCCGCGGACCAGATCTCTGCCCGCATCAACTCCTCCGCGTTCACCTTTACCGGCAACGCCGAAGTTGGCCAGCTGTACGAGGAAACCGACGCCAACGGTGCCGGTTACTACAGCTATGTACTGCTGTTCCGCGATGTGATCTACAACGGCGGCGGCAACAGCGTGCCCATCAACCTGAGCTACCTGAATTCCACCATGGCGATGCAGCAGCTCAGCGTTACCCTGGGCCAGTGCGTGGACGAAGACCCCGATACCCCCAACCTGATGATCCGCGCTTCCAGCTACGGCAATGAAGCGGTTGTGGCCGGGACGCCCTTTACCCTGACCCTGACCCTGTACGCCACCGGCGGCCAGGAGAACCTGAACGATGTGGTCATCTCGCTGACCCTGCCGGACGGCATCACCATGACCAGCGGCAGCCTGAGCAGCTATCTGGGCACCATGGCCCCCAAGTCCACCCGTGATGTCAGCTTCAGCCTGACCCCCAGCGCCGGCTTTACCGGCGGCGTGGCCAACATTACCGTGAACAGTGTGGGTACCGGTGCCGACACCAACAAGGCCGTTACCGGTATGTCCACCACCATCTCGGTTCCGGTATCTCAGCCGGACCGCTTTGAGCTGGGCCAGCTTGAACTCAGCGACAGCATTACGCTGGGCGATTCCGCTTCCGTCACCCTGAACTTTGTCAACAAGGGCCGCGACGCCCTTTCCAACCTGGAAGCCACCCTTTCCGGCGATAACCTGGGCGCCGACACCACTGTGCAGTACATTGGCAACCTGAACGCCGGTTCCTCCAACAGCGTGGATTTTGACATGACCCCCACCCAGGAAGGCACCTGCAACGGTACCATCACCCTGACCTATGAGGACACCAACGGCATCCTGAAAACCGTCAGCAAAGATTTTTCCTTCTCTGTTCAGCCGGCCATGGACTACGGCAATTCTGGCGATATGGACTCTAACATGGATGACATGCAGCCCCAGCAGACCGGCCTGCCCCTGTGGGCCTATCTGGCAATCGGCGCTGCTGTGATCGTGGTGGTAGTTGTGATCGTTGTGGTGGTACGCAAAAAGAAGAAGGCCGCCGCACTTGCCAAGCTGGAGGAAGGCAACGATGAAGATATCTGACCAGATCGGGCTGGCTGTCACCAACCTGTCCCGCCGCAAGGGCCGCACGGCACTGACCGTTGTGGGCGTCGTTGTGGGCATCTGTGCGGTTATCGTTATGATCTCCATGGGCATTGCGGAAAGCCATAACAACGACGAAATGCTCAAAAATATGGGCGGCCTGACCAAGATTGAGGTATACAACTACGGCAGCCAGAACATCAATGGGCAGGAGGTCAAGCTGGATAACGAAGCCGTCCAGCGGTTCCGCAAGATCGACCACGTTACGGCTGTCACCCCCTATTACCAGCCGGACCTGAACTTGTATGTAGAAGCAGGCAAAAACAACCGCTACCGCGCCAGTTATGTATGGAGCGTTCTCGGCCTGGACCCGGACACCATGCCCCTGCTGGACAACAAGCTGGAAAGCGGCGACTGGCCCAAAAGCGGCGTGAATTACGGCAAGGATGTGATCCCCGTTGTGGTGGGCAAGGAGTTTTTGTATCAGTTTGAGGATACCCGCCGCAGCCAAAACAGCTCCAAACGCCAGCGCTGGAGCGGCGAAACCGATGCCAACGGCAACCAGCTGCCGCCCTTTGTGGATGCTACCAAGGATACCTTTACCCTGACCCTGACCAATGGTGACACCGAGAGCCCCAAGACCCAGAGCTACAAGCTCAAAATCGTTGGCGTTGTCTCGGAAGAATCCGAGGATTACATGCTGCAATACGGCATTACTTTCCGCCTGAACGACCTTCTGATGCTGAGCGAAGCCTACAGCAAGCTGGCCAAAACGGATTTTAACCCCAAAAAAGTGACCTATAACGAAGTGTACATTAAGGTCGATGACATCAAGAATGTGGATAAGATCTGCGATACCTTAAAAGAGGAAGGCTACCAGATCAGCTCCATGGTGGATTACCGCAAGCAGATGCAGCAGCAGACCGCACAGCGCCAGCTGCGCCTGGCGGGTCTGGCGGCCATCAGCCTGTTTGTTGCCGCGCTGAACATCGCCAACACCATGACGATGGCCATTTACGAGCGCACCCGTGAGATCGGCGTGATGAAAGTTCTGGGCTGCGAGATTGGCAACATCCGGCGGATGTTCCTGATTGAAAGCGGTATGATCGGCTTTATCGGCGGCGTAGCCGGTACGATTTTAAGCTACATCATCAGCTTTGGCATGAACAACATGACGATGATCGTATACGGCCTGAACACCCTGCTGATGAAGCTGGGCATCAACGCCACCATCGACCTCAGCTCCCTGATGGGCAGCAGCGATTCGATGTATTACGGCGGTGGAATGTACATGTCTGATTCCGGCAGCGGAACCGTCATGTCCATCATTCCTATCTGGCTGGTGCTGGCTGCCATCGGCTTTGCCGTGGTGGTGGGCCTGCTTTCCGGCATCGTTCCCGCCAGCCGCGCCGTTCGCATCAGCGCCCTGGAGGCCATCCGGCACGATTAAATCAAATGCGCCTTCCCGCAAGGGAGGGCGCGTTTTTGTTTGAATGAAAAAAGAATAAATAATAATAAATAATAATAAAGAATAATTTCGGTGGACCGCAGAGTTCTGCATTCTATGTATTACCTTTTGGTTTATAGAAACCATAGGGCCAGGTGTTCATGGGGGGCGAGCCGATGAACTTCGCCACAAAGAGGTTGGCCGGCTTCTCGTAGACCGTCCGGGGGGGAACCGCTCCATATCAGCCCGCCTCGGTATTTTCCCGGTTACATAACCGTAATTAGAAAAAGTTTCCCGTGTGTTGTCCCAAAGTATCAGTTCTGAGCGCTTTCCTACGCGGTTGTCATTGAGGTTGGGAATGATGAAGAGCTGTGCATTCATACGGTCTCCAACTACCTGACGAAGTCTGTCAAGAAAAAGCAGAAAACTGGCTGTGGAAGGAACGGTCACCAGATCATAGTGGAAAGGAACAACGATAATATCTGAATTGACAAACATGGGGACCAGACCTTCCGCTTTCAAGCTTCCCGGTGAATCCATAAGCACCACATCAATC
>OKRT01000963.1_pt1 | contig 13568 bp, 13 predicted proteins | sample 1601111 | NCBI WGS metagenome assembly OKRT01 (sample SAMEA3541572, study PRJEB24748) | human gut metagenome | biome: human gut; feature: human-associated habitat; material: faeces | place: China | collected 2012 | reverse complement strand
TTCGTGTCGGCATTGGCCACCGTGACCACGACCGGCACGTCGACGCTGTGTTGGCAATCAACGAAAGTACGGATAATCGAAGCTTTGGCTCTGCTTGCGCCGCGGTACAGTTTATGATACAATTCTTTCTGGTAATTCATTTTACAGCCCTGAGAGGTATTATGATGACTGACGTAATCTCTACAGCCGCTCCGGAGTTTATCGACTCACTGGCGTCGGCAGCAAAGGTTCCTATTACATGGCGTAAACTGCTGTACACGATTTTAATTATCATCGCCTGTGCGGTTGTGATTAAGATAATAATGTCCCTGGTGGAGCGGGCAATCAAACGGATTGGCGTAGAGCGGAGTCTGCACACCTTTATCAAGTCGGTTGCACGGATTTTGCTCTGGTTTATCGCTCTGTCCTAATACGAAGTGGATCTGTGAACCGGCAGCTCCCGGACGTCCCGGTACAGAGTCGAATCCATACCCCCAGTCGATACCTAACAACCCGAACATCGGCAGGAATACACGCAGACCGACACCGGCAGACCGATACAGGTTGAACGGTTCGAAATCTTTCAGTTCATACCATGAGTTACCGGCTTCCATAAACGCCAGCGCATAGATCGTCGCCGACTGTGCCAGCGAAATCGGATAACGCAACTCCATGGTCAGCTTGGAATACAAGCTGGCATCGGAAGCATTCGGAGCGATAAAGCTAGAGCCTGCATTTGTCAGAGAACCGTTTTCATATCCTCTCAAACCGATATATTCACGTCCGTAAAGGCTATATCCCGACATACCGTCACCCCCCATTTCGAATCCTTCGAACGGCGAACGCTTGTTTTTGTCGAAGTGACCGAGGTAACCGTACTGTAGTGCTGATGTCGATGATTCCCGAATCGTCGGAGAGAATGTTGCTTTGCGTGGATTCGGATTTCGATTTCCTGTTCAACGGAGCGACAGAGCAATCGCGCCTGATCCGCGACTCACGGTATATGTTCCATACTTACACCTATGCCACGGAGAATTACCTCTGCTATGCTCCCTCGCTGCACAACGTCTGCGTCAAGGCGACCAAGAACGATACCCGAATCTTCGATTTCGAACGCTTCATGGCCGACTATTCCCGCACGATTTACCGTCTTTTTCTCTGGTATGCCTATTCGGCGAAGCTGTCGGACGAGCATGTGTTCACTCTTGTCGATTTCAAGTCTTCGGTAAGGCTCAACTACCTCGATTTGGAGGATAACGGGGCCCGGACGATCGCCTGGTTACAGCGCAATGTCGCCCGCCGCGAGCAAACGCTCGCCAGCAAGCATCCCAAACAGGCGGCGGAGTTGGACGATTTCGCCGCACAACTCGGTCGGCTCGGGGTAACGCCCGAAACGACCTATCTCTATATGCACGGGCACACGTTGATGGACAACGTGGTGATGGTGCTACTGGAAACCGTATGCGAAAAACTGCGTCAGATGACTGCGGCGCGAATCACTGCCTCGAAAAAGGAGGGCGTGGCGCTGAAAAACGAAATGAGCAATTACACCAATACCCAGCGATCGATCCGGGACGTGCTGCTCGACAACGAGAATTATCAGGACTGCCCTCTTTTCAAACGGCTCTACCGGGACATCGAGCGGTATATGGTACGTACGATCTGGCGGATGAAACAGCAGGGCGAGGTTCCTGCCTCCGAAACGATTTTTTCGATCGTCCGCGGCTTTCGGCGACGGTAAACGTGCGTTCGGGCACTACCAAAATGCCAAAAATTAAAACGGGCTGCCTAACAAGTCCGATTCTAACATTTTCACCTCTGTCAGAATGCACTCTGACAGGGGTCAATTCCGCTTTGACTTCCTCCAAAAGCCATCCCTCCTCTCCAGGATGATTTCCGGCCCTATCTTAAGGGCGGCTGGCCGCGTTTGTATACCCTTATGAAAGTAAAAAAAACGGAAGGGTGGGAAAATTAACAAAATCCTTGCGCGTATTTGACAGTTTTATATCCTGTCTTTATAATATATTTCGTAGACGAGTACAGTGGGGAGGATTTCGTATCGGAGCAGCGGCGGCGCGCCGCCTGAGAAGGGGGATTTTTATGAAGAGGCCAGCAAAACGATCCATCAGCCAGCGGATTCGATCCCTCAGCCTGTTTCTGGTGCTGAGCACCGCCATGATGGGGATGACCACCACGCTTCTGTTCTCCCTGCGCATGGAGTATCAGTCCATGGACCGAAACCTGATGAACTCCGCCCAGGTGCTGGCCCAGTCCCCCCAGGTGGCGGAGGTGCTCTCCGGCCGCAGCGGCAACGAGACTCTGACGGCATATCTGGACAGCACCATCTCCCGGGTCAAGGACATCGACGCCATTGTGGTGGCCGACCGGGATGGGATCATCCGCTACAGCCCCGATCCCTCCTATGAAGGGACAGTGTACCCGGAGTATCAGTCTTTATCCGTTTTGAACGGGGAGAGCACCCAGGTGGATACCGGCGCCGGGGTCTCCGAACTGGAGCACCGGGCCCTGGCCTCGGTGACGGACGAGGAGGGGGAGCTGCTGGGCTTTGTCTCGGTGGGCATCGGGGTGCGCAGCGTCAACCGGACGGTGATCGATACCGTGGCCTGCTTTTTGATTCTCTCGTTTATCGCCGCCAGCGTGGGTCTGGTCCTCTCCCGCCACCTCTCCTACTCCATCAAGGAGTCGCTCATGGGCTATGAACCGGATACCTTCCTGCGGATGTTCCACCAGCGCGAGGGCGTTTTGGACGCCCTGGAAGAAGGCATTCTGGCCATTGATACCGACTCCCGCATCGTCTATATGAATCAGGCCGGTCTGCGCATGGTCAATGCCAAAAACCTGGACGATGTGTTAGGTAAACCTCTGCATGACATCTACCCCGACTCCCACCTCTCCCGGCTGCTCACCACCGGCAAGTCGGAGTACAACGTGCATCTCTCCCATATCCCCGGCCTGCGCTCGGCCATCTCTGACCGGATGCCCATTTGGGAAAACGGCAAGATCATGGGCGCGGTGGCCATCTTCCGGGACCGCAGCGAAGCTACCTCCCTAGCGGAGGAGCTCACCGGCGTGCGCCATCTGGTGGAGGCTATGCGGGCCTACACCCACGAGTTTGTCAACAAGCTGCATACCATCCTGGGCATGATCCAGCTGGGACAGACGGAAAAAGCAGAGCAGTACATCCTGGATATCTCACAGGTCCACCATCAGTCGGTGAGCCGGGTGATGAACCAGATCCAGGACACCGCCGTAGCCGCCCTTCTGGTGGGCAAAACCAGCCGAGCCTCCGAACTGGGCATTCATCTGAATCTGGATCCCAAGAGCTCGCTGTCCGGCGACGAGCGGTTCCTCCCCTCCGGCGTGCTGGTGACCATTCTGGGTAACCTCATCGAAAACGCCACCGAGTGTCTCAACCGCTCCTCCTGGAAGCTGCGGGAGATCAACGTCAGCATCCGGGAAAAGGAGGACCATCTGCTCCTGTGCGTGGAAGATACCGGTCCCGGCATCGTACCCGAGCTGCTGCCCTACATCTTTGAGCCCAATGTTTCCACCAAGGGGAACGGCCATGGCATCGGCCTGGCCAGGATCAAGGAACTGGTGAACCTGTACCAGGGCGAGATCCGGGTGGAGAGCGAGCCGAAATCCGGTACGTCTTTCTTCCTCACCTTTTTTACTCAAGGGAGACGGAACTAATTCCCTCTCAATTAACTGGAGGCCTCTATGTACCAAACTGTGATTGTGGAGGATGACCCCACGATTTCTTTGCTCCACCGGACCTTTCTGGCCCGGGACAACCGCTTTGCATTGGCCCGCGCCTTTTCCAACGGCCACGAGGCTCTGGAGTGGCTGCTCCACCATACGGCGGATCTGATCATTCTGGACGTCTATATGCCCCGCATGACCGGCCTGGAACTGCTGCGCACTCTCCGTATGGAGGGGATCGGCATCGATGTGATCATGGTCACCGCCGCCAACGACAGCAAGACAGTGGATGCTCTGCTGAAGCTGGGAGTCACCGACTATCTGGTCAAACCCTTTGCCGCCAGCCGCTTTCAGCAGGCCCTGGATACCTTCTGTCAGCACCGGGAAGCGGTCTCCCACGACAATGTGAGCCAGCAGGAGCTGGACGCTCTCTTCCCCTCCGCAGCCCCCGCCGCTTCCATCCCCAAGGGCCTGCAGACCCGCACCCTGGACCGCATCCGCGCCTGTCTGCGCCAGATTCCTCAAGCTGGCGCCACCTGCGAGACCATTGCCGACTGCTCCGGCTTTTCCACTGTCACAGTACGGCGCTACCTTACCTATTTAGTAAGCCAAGGGGAAGCAGTCACCCAGGTCAACTACGACACCGGCGGCCGTCCCTGCATGCTCTACCGCCTTCCTCTCCCCTGATTCCTCAGCCCCGCTTCGGCGGGGCTTTTTTATGCTTGTTTTCTGTCTGTTTCTTCGATATAATGGATAAAACCCGACGGTTTCTTCCATTTCTCGACAGGAGTTGCCTATGATGAAGCGAACGTTTCTTCCTTTCTGCGTCCTGCTGCTCACCCTTCTGTCCGCCTGCGCTCCATCCCCGGTTCAATCCTCATCGGATCCCCAGCAGCCCCCCGCAGGTACTTTCTCCAACACCCCCGACAGCTCCCTGAACTCATCGGAGACTCTCGCGCCTGCTCCCAGGCTGACCCAGGAAGATATGGACCAGGCCATCCAGCAGGTCATGGAAAACTACTCCGCCACCGCCCTCTCCGTGGCCGTGGTGGAGCGCGGCGAAGTGACACAGTGCGGCGCGTGGGGCTGGGCCGTGCAGGATCAGCGCCCTATGACCGCCGATACTGCGGTGCGCATCGCCTCCATCAGCAAAGTGGTTGAGGGAATGGCCGCTATGAAGCTCGCTCAGAACGGAATTCTGGATCTGGACGCCCCTCTCAGCAGCTACTGGGGAGAACGCGTCCAAAATCCCTATTCCCTCCGGCAGCCCTCTCCCCGCTCCCTCATGACCCACAGCTCCACCTTGAAAGACTTGGAGATGACCCGTGGGCTGGACAGGCTGACAAGCATTCTCAGCCGCACCTCTTCCTGGCGTGATCGTGAGCCGGACCGTGCCGACAGCTGGGCATACAGTAATTTCGGTATGTGCATCTTCGGCACTACCCTGGAGCTGGCCAGCGGACAACTGCTGGATGACTATCTCCAGGCCCAGTTTTTTGACTCCCTGGATATCCACGCCTCCTTCCATGCCGCCCGTTTAAGCCCGGAGCAGCTGGCCAATCTGTATGAGCCCAAAGGAGTGCTGTGCCGCAGCATCCAGACCCAAATCAGCCAGCCTGTTCCCACTGAGATCGGTATGGGCGCCACCTACTATGCCGGTGGTCTGACCATCAGCGCCCGGGATATGGCCAAGCTGCTGGCCGTGCTGTGCGGCGATGGAACCTATCAGGGGACCCAATATCTTCTCCCCCAGACGGTGACAGCCATGGAGACGCCCCAATTCACCGCATCCAACGGAGAATATACCCCCTTCCAGCAGTGCCTGGTGCTGCGCCGTCAGGACGGCCTGTGGGGCCAGTCCCAGCTGTGCTACCACACAGGCAGCGGGTATGGGGTCTACTCCCTCATGTCCTACAACCCGGAAACCGGAAACGGCGTGGTGGTCATCACCACCGGTGCCTACTGGAATGTCAATGAACATGGTCTGTACGCCCTGTGCTCTGACCTGAGTGAAGCCCTCTACCAAAGAATGGAGACCGCCCTATGAAACAACTGCTTGCTCTGCTTCTTGGCCTGACTTTGCTGTCCGGCTGTGCCCCCCAATCTCAGCCTGTGGACCACGACGCCTCTACCCAACCCCCTTCACAGTCTCAACCTGCCCCTGCCGCTCCGGAACCCACCGTAGCCCATCTGATGGTAGCAGGCGACATTATGAGCCACATGCCCATCACCAAGGACGCCTATGTGGCCCAGGAGGACCGCTACGATTATGGCCACATGCTCCAGTTCGCTGCCCGGCAGCTCTCTACCGCTGACTATGCGGTGGGCAATCTGGAAACCACCCTGGCCGGCGGCCCCAACTACTCGGGCTACCCTGCCTTTAACTCCCCCGATGCTCTGGCCTATGACGCCAAGGCCGCCGGATTCGATCTGTTGTCCACCGCCAACAACCACTGCCGGGACAAAGGGCTGGACGGACTGTACCGCACTCTGGACGTGCTGGACGAGGCCGGACTGGCCCATGTGGGCACCTACCGCTCCCAAGTGGAGCGGGATGAGAACAGCGGCATCTACGTAGCCGATGTGGGCGGTATTTCGGTGGCCTTCCTCTCCTATACCTATGGGCTCAACGGTTTCCAGCTCAGCTCAGATGTCATGTATGCCGCCAATCTGTTCAATCTGGACTACTATACCACACTCTCTCAGCCTAACAAGGCCCTGATGGAGGCCGACCTGGCCGCCGCCCGGGCGTTGGACACCGATTTGATTGCGGTGATGATCCACTGGGGCGTGGAATATCAGAACACGCAGAACAGCTACCAGGAGACTCTGGCGGAGTTTTTGGTGGAACAGGGCGCCGATCTGGTGCTGGGCGGGCATCCCCATGTGCTCCAGCCCTATGAGACGGTTACCGCCACCGGCTGGGATGGGACGGAGCGCCAGGGCTTTGTGTGCTATTCTCTGGGAAATTTTCTCTCCAACCAGCAGGAGCTGGAGACCAAGACCACAGCCATTCTGGACCTGGAGCTGACCAAAGATGCCCAGGGTGAGACCACCGTCACCGGGGTAAGCTACACTCCCTACTATATGATCCATCGGGACGGTGCTCCGGTGGGCCAGCGGCGCTACTTGGTCAACATCCACGAGGCCATGGCTGAATATGAGGCCGGCACCTCGTCCATCGTCAGCGCCTCCGCCTACCAGGAGCTGCAAGATGCTCTTGCCCACTGTCACCAGATTCTCGGCTCTGCGGACGATTCCCCGCTTTCTTGAAAGAAAGCTTGGCAAAGAACTTTCTGCGAAACTTCGTTTCGCCTCCACAAGGTTAAGGAGATGCCTCGTGGATCGGTTTTGCTCCGTTTATAAAAAGAAAAAACAGATCGCTCCCCGAAACGGGGAGCGATCTGTTTTTTTAAGGCTTTTTCCCTTTTCTTACAGAGCAGAGGGGATGTGGATGACGCCCATGGGGCATTCCTTGACGCACAGCTGGCAGCCCTTACACTTCTCCTGGTCGATGTAGGCCACATTGTTCTCCACCTTGATGGCGTCAAAATGACACACCTTGGTGCACTTCATGCAGCCAATACAACCAGCGGTACAGGCCTTGCGGGTCTGAGCGCCCTTATCCTTGTTCTGGCAGGCGACCACAGGCTTACGCTTGTGCTCGGGAATCACGCTGATCACGTGGTTGGGGCAGGCAGCCGCGCAGGCGCCGCAGCCGGTGCACTTCTCCCGGTCCACCTTGGCGATGCCGTCCACGATGTGGATGGCGTCGAAGGCACAGGCGCGGGTACAATCGCCGTAGCCCAGGCAGCCATACTGGCACATACCGTCGCCGCCGTACAGGCCCTTGACGGCCTGGCAGCTCTGGATGCCCTCAAACTCATACTTCTTGGAGGTCTTGTCGCAGGTGCCGGAGCAAGCCACGACCGCCTTCATGGGAACAGAGGCCTCAGCCTGCACACCCATGATCTCCGCGATAGCAGCCACAGACTTGGCGCCGCCGGGAGTACACTTGTTGATGGCATTGCCATTTTCCACGATGCTCTTGGCATAGTCGGCACAGCCGGCGCAGCCACAGGCGCCGCAGTTAGCGCCGGCCAGAACAGCGGTGATCTTCTCAACACGCTCGTCCACAGGAACATACATGAAAATGGAGGCAGCCACCAGAATAATCGCGCCGATCAGGCCAATGACCGTGACCAGGACGATTGCCATAAGAATCGGATTCATACTCTTCTCTCCCTCCTAATCAAGCACCGAAGATGGACTCGATGATACCGCCGAAGCCCATGAAGGACAGGGAGGTCACCGCGGCAGCCACCAGGGTGATGGGCAGACCCTCAAAGCACTTGGGGGTTACAGCCTCTTCCACCTTGCGGCGCACACCGGAGAACAGAACCATGGCCACCAGGAAGCCCAGGCCGGCGCCGGCAGCACACACGATGCTCTCCAGGAAGTTGTAACCGTTGTCGATGTTCAGCACGGTCACGCCCAGAATGGTGCAGTTGGTGGTGATCAGGGGCAGATACACGCCCAGGGCCTTGTACAGAGCGGGGATGAACTTCTTCAGGATGTTCTCCAGCAGCTGCACCAGGATGGCGATGATCAGAATAAAGACGATGGTCTGCAGGTAGCCCAGATCCCAGGCACCGCTCTCAGGAGTCAGCAGGAAGGTCTGGATGGGCCAGGTAGCGGCGGTAGCCAGCACCATGACGAAGGTAACGGCCAGGGACATACCCACGGCGCTGTCCAGCTTTTTGGACACGCCCAGGAAGGGGCAGATACCCAGGAACTTCACCAGAACGTAGTTATCCACCAAGATCATGGTGAAGAAGATGCTTGCAAGATGCATAGCGTTCATTACGCGTTCCCTCCTTCCGCAGTCTCAGCAGGAGCGGAGGACTTCTCCTTCTTGGGGCGGGTGGTCAGCCAGGTAGCAGCAGCCATCATCACACCGAAGACAAAGAAGCCGCCGGGAGCGCTGGTCATGATGGTGAAGGGATCGATGGATTCAGGCAGAACCTGAATGGCAAAGCCCTCGGGCAGGAAGGGGAACAGGCCGTCCAGGCCGGACATCCAGGTGCCGGAGCCCAGGATCTCACGGATGGTGCCCATGAGGGTCAGGGTGATGGTAAAGCCGATGCCCATGCCCAGGCCGTCCAGAGCGGAATCAAAGACGCCGTTCTTGGAGGCGAACATCTCAGCACGGCCCAGGATGATACAGTTAACTACGATCAAAGGCAGGTACACGCCCAGGGCAGAGTCCAGGGCGGGCACGAAGGCCTTGACCAGCATCTGAACCACCGACACGAAGCCGGCAATAACGGTGATGTAACAGGGAATACGAACCTGGTCGGGAATGACCTTCCGCAGGGCGGAAATAACGATGTTGGAACACACCAGCACGAAGGTGGCCGCCAGGCCCATACCAATGCCGTTGGAGGCCATAGTAGAGGTGGCCAGAGTGGGACAGGTGCCCAGGACAAGCCGCAGTACCGGGTTTTCATTTAAGATACCGTTGGTCAGTATCTTAAGTTTACTGGGATTCTTACTCATCTTATACACCTGCCTTTCAAGGAATCGCGTTGTAGGCTTCGATGGCGGAGTTCACCGCGTTGATCAAAGCCGTGCTGGAGATGGTGGCAGAAGTCACCGCGTCCACGTCCTCATTGAGAACCAGAGACTGAGAAGCGTCCAGGCCCTGGTAGTTCTCCCAGTAAGAGGGGGTGTCCACAACCTTGCTGCCGATACCCTTGGTCTCGGCCTGCTCGGTGACCTTAATCTGCTTGATGGTGCCGTCGGGGGTGATGGCAGTCATAACCACCACATCGCCGCCGTAGCCCTTGGCGGAGCTGGTGATAACCACGCCCACGTCGTTGGTGGACTTATAGATGGCAGAGACATTGGCCACCTCCACACCGGTGACAGGCTCAAAGTCCTCGGCCTCAGGCAGCAGCTCGGAGCGGGCCGCCCGCTCGGCCTCTTGGGTAGCCGCGGTGATGATGGGGGCAGTGACCCCGTTGGTGGCAGCCAGGGCGCCGGTCACAACGATGCAGATGATTACCAGCACCACAATGGGCTTAAAGATCTTGTTCCAGTTACTCATTTCGCGGCACCCTCCTTGCTCTTCTTCACCTTGGCGATGCCCAGACGATCCTGACGGGTCAGGACCTCAATGTAGGGAACCATCAGGTTCATCAGCAGGATAGCGAAGGAAACGCCCTCGTTCATCCGGCCCAGGAAACGGATGGCGCAGGTAATGATACCCAGACCGATACCAAAGACCAGCTTGCCCTTGGTGGTGGTGGGGGAGGTGACATAGTCGGTAGCCATGAAGAAGGCGCCCAGCAGCAGGCCGCCGGAGAGCAGCTGATAGATGGGATCCTTGCCGGCGATCAGGCTCAGCACAGCCACAGTGGCCAGGTAGGTCACAGGAATGGTGGGGCTGATGACCTTGGTGACGATGAGGTAGACACCACCGATGATCAGAGCGATGGCGCAGGTCTCACCCAGCACGCCGCCGTGAGTGCCCAGCAGCAAAGTGACATAGTCAATGCCTTCAGCCGCGGAGGACAGGGGGGTAGCAGCAGAGGTGGCGTCCACGCCCTGGGGGAAGCCGTAGGTGGACATGCGGCCGGCAAAGCCCATGGCCATGGCGATACGGCCCACGATGGCGGGGTTGGCAAAGTTGTAGCCCAGGCCGCCGAAGAGCTGCTTCACAACCACGATGGCGATGAAGGCGCCCACAATGGGCATCCACCAGGGCAGCGTGGAGGGCAGGTTGAAGGCCAGCAGCAGGCCGGTGACCACAGCGGAGAAGTCGCCGATGGATACCTCACGGCCCACCAGCTTGCAGTACAGGTATTCAAAAATCACACAGGCAGCCACCGTCACAACGGTGATGATCAGGGCGTTGATGCCGAAAATGATCACGGAGGCTACCAAAGCGGGCAGCAGGGCGATGCACACCCGCTGCATGATCTTCTGGGTGCTGTCCGCGCTGGTAATGTGGGGCGCGGCAGTCACGATCAGTTTGTTGCCCATTACTTCTTACCTCCATTCTTCATCATGATCTTCGCCAGGGCAATGGAGGGGGCCAGAGGCCGCTTGGCGGGGCAGACGAAGGAACAGGTGCCGCAGCTCATGCACAGATCGGCATTGAGCGCCTGAAGCTGCTCCACATCGCCCTTCTCATAGGCCTTGACGATGTCCTTGGCTGCCAGACCCAGGGGGCAGGCGTTGACGCACCGGCCGCAGTGGATACAGTTGGTGGCCTTAGGCATGTGGGCAAACTTCTTGGAGAAGGCCAGCACCGCGTTGTTGTTCTTCAGGATGGGCTGGTCCAGGCTGGCCACACAGGTACCCATCATGGGGCCGCCGTAGAGCACCTTGCCGGGCTCCTCGGTCAGGCCGCCGCAGAAGTCAAACAGCTCCTGGATGGGAGTGCCGATGATGACTTCCACATTCTTGGGCTCCTTGACGATGTCGCCGTCCACGGTGAGGCGCTTGGTGGTCAGAGGCATACCAGTCTCTAAGTACTTGCCCACGAAGGCGGTGGAGGTAACGTTCATCACGATCACGCCCACATCGGAGGGCAGGCCGGGGAAGGGAACCTCGCGGCCGGTGCAGTTCTCGATGAGCACCTTCTCAGCGCCCTGGGGGTAACGACAGGGCAGCTCCTTGACCTCAATGCCGGCCACGTCGATGGCGGCCTTCATCTTGGCAATGGCCTCAGGCTTGTTGGCCTCGATACCGATAATGCACTTGGGGATATTCAGGTACTTCATCACGGCCTTGATACCGCTGAGGATGAAGTGGGTGTCCTCGATGAAGCAGCGGTTATCCGAGGTGATATAGGGCTCACACTCAGCACCGTTGATCAGCAGGGTATCGATCTCGTCCAGATTCTTGGGTGCGAGCTTCACCGCGGTGGGGAAGCCGGCACCGCCCAGACCTACCAGACCGCTGGCACGAACGGCATCCTGGAAGGACTTCAGGTCAGTAACCTGAGGGGGGGCAATAGAGGGGTCCACCTTCTGCTCGCCGTCGGGCACGATGACCACGGCGGTCTGGATGGAACCGTTGGAGCCGGTGATGGTGGTGATCTCAGAGACCGTACCGGACACACCGGAGTGGATATCGGCGGAAACAAAGCCGCCGGCCTTACCCACGATGGTGCCTACGTACACCTGATCGCCCTTGGCCACCGCAGGCGCCGCGGGGGCGCCGATGTGCTGGTTCATGGACAGGACGATCTTTGACGGAAGCGGCATCGCTACCGTCTCAAGGTTGGAAGTTCTCTTGTCGTGGGGAACTCCCGCACCTTGCGCAGAGCGTTTGAGAAATTTACTCATTCGGATTTCAACCTCCCTATACTGCAGTTGCTGGGGATTATTCAACGATCTTCTCTGGTGCCGGCGCCCTGCGCCGACGTTATGCAGCCCTCCCTAAATCTCCTCACGATATTTTTGCGGCCCATAGTTTTGCATCACTTGACACGACAAAACCCGCCGGTCCCTTTTCTGTTTCAAAAAGAAACCGCCGGTCCTGTGTCAAAATCATCTGCAAACGCATCCGACGTCCCCTCCGGCCTGCAATGTCCTCCCCCGCCAGGGAGCAAACCGCTCCTCCGGGAAAAACTTCCCGTACTTTTCCGCGGGGATGGCAAATTGCCATTTCCGGGACGCGCGCCGTACCCAAAATATCCGCAAACTGCCCAAGAAAATCCAGGCAAAACGGCGGTACAGCAGCGGCCGCACATAAGCTGCGCCCTTGGTACGACATAAAATTCACACCAAAGCGGCTCACTTTACAGAGCATATCATACACCCTTTCCTGTAAAAATGCAACAATACTTTTCCTTTTTTGCACCATCCATCCCCAATCCCGGCCTTGCATTTTCGAAAAAGTTTTAGTAAAATGGGGAACCGGACTCTGTATAATTTGGAAGTGACTGTGTGTGAATCGTAACGCTCTTTCTGCCGCCTTTCCGGTGACTGTGCCTGTGCTGATGGGATACCTGGCCATCGGCATGGCCTTTGGTTTTATGCTCCAGGCCATCGGATATAACTACATCTGGGCCTTTTTCATGAGTTTGACTATTTATGCAGGCTCGGGCCAGTATCTTGGGGTGCAGCTGCTCAACACCCATGCCGCACTTGGTACCGTGGCCCTGATGACTCTGCTTATCAACTTCCGCCATCTGGTGTATGGATTGTCTATGCTGGAGAAATTCCGGGGCATGGGACTGCGAAAATTCTACATGATCTTCTCCCTGACCGATGAGACCTACGCCCTGCTCAGCTCGGTGCAGGTGCCTGCGGGTGTGGAGCCCCGCAGCTTCTACTTCTCCATCGCCCTGCTGGACCACTCCTACTGGATCCTGGGTTCTGTGATCGGTGCGGTGGCGGGAGCGCTGCTGCCCATCGACACCACCGGCATCGATTTTGCCATGACCGCCCTGTTTGTGGTCATCGCCGTAGACCAGTGGAAGGCTTATAAAAAACACCTGCCCGCTCTGCTGGGCGCCGCCGTCACCCTGGTGAGCCTCACTCTGGTAGGAGCGGACAACATGCTGCTGCCCGCCCTGGCTGTGATTGTAGGGGTTCTGCTTCTGCTGCGGGACCGTCTGGACGACACCCCGGAAGAGAAAAAACATGAGGAGGAGGAATCGGTATGCTGACTACTACCCAGGCCATCGCCGCCATCGCGGTCATGTCCATTGTCACCTTTTTGACCCGCGCTCTCCCCTTCCTTCTCTTTGACCATGGCGACCATCCCCCCAAGCTGGTGCTGTATCTGGGCCGGGTCGCCGATTTCGTCAAGACGAACTCGATAGACGAGGTCCTGTTCCTTAACTACAT
>OKRT01000962.1_pt1 | contig 13576 bp, 16 predicted proteins | sample 1601111 | NCBI WGS metagenome assembly OKRT01 (sample SAMEA3541572, study PRJEB24748) | human gut metagenome | biome: human gut; feature: human-associated habitat; material: faeces | place: China | collected 2012 | reverse complement strand
ACATTTGGGAAAACTTCAATATCATAGACATATACTGTTTTTCCTCTTATCTTCACCACCCCGCATTGACGCCGCCGCTGTACAAGCGGCTCTCAACACCGCTCTCCCGGACGGCCTCACTGTGATCGCCGTCCAGGACCACGAGAATAAATTTCGTATCACAATAAAGGAGCGATAAATTATGAAGTTGATATTTTTCCTTGTAGGCTTAACGAGTATAGCTTATTTTCTTGCTCTTTCAGCCGGGATTTTTGATGTACCTTTTACCGATGCCTGGAACACTAAGCGTAAAGCGGAAGCGCAGCAGGCATCTGTCCAGAGTTATGTCAAGCAGTGTGAAGTTTTCTACTTCATGTGTGAGGCAGATTACTATATTATTGCTAATGCACTGAAAGATGCAGTAAATGCTGTGTCTGGAAGTGATGGCATTTTAAGAGTTGAAAAAATAAGGTCCATTTTACCACCCAAATATATCCAAAGGGTCAATAAACGTGATGGAACCATATTTTTTTCCTTCCTACTTAATATCGCACATCCGGGAGGATCAATGATAAACGGAAAATTGGTAGCCAACAAAGTGGACTTTCAAAGGATTGCCAGTAAGATAAACGCACATCTGCTCACCTTTTTAGAAGGTACGGGTTACTCCTATCAAAACATAACTGTTTATATGGATGAGAAGGGCATTTATTATCTTAGATTAGAAGGTTTACGGTATGTAGTTCCTAATATGAATGGAGGAAAGCTTGTAATATGAGTGGAGCATTGGATCGAATTGCGTATAATGTTGCGGAGACCTGGCTTTTGCAGAGGGGATTCACCCCTTCTGCTGACTGGGACCCTGCTGACCCGCAGTGTATCCAGGACTATGGCCCCTACCGTATGTATACTATCCAAGCCGAGGTCCGCGCTGATTATGTTGGAACGATTGATAAGGCTAGTCTGATTGCCGATTTTGAGGACTACTTAGAGAAAGTCAATAAGGCCCTGAGGATGATTCAATTTCAGTTATACAATGTGGAAGTCTATTCTGGTCTATGTAACCGTGGTACATCTATATATGTGTCTCTGGTCCATACTGCATAAGGGCGGCACATCTATTCCCCATTGGTCCCATGATCGTGTTGGCCCCAAGCCAACACCAAGGGGGTGAGCGAGCGGCGCAGGCGTAAGCTGAAGCTGCCGCCCACCCCCTTGTTAGTTGTAAGGCCTTCGTCGTGTGCCGCCCAGAAAAGGAGGTGATTTGATATGCCATCGGAATAAGTAAGTCATGGTTTGCGGTTCTCAATAACCCTGCTGACCACGGCTATACAGGTACACCGCAAGAAGTTTGTGAAAAATTGCGCTCAGAATGGCTAAGCGTCAGCGATAGTCGTACTGGAGCCTGGGTTTACTGCGTAAGTGCAGACGGGCTTCATCATGTCCACATGGTTCTTGAAGATTCTGTTGCTATGCGATTTTCCAAAATCAAGAAAAGTTATGCTGTTGGAATGCATTTTGAAGCAACCAAGGGCAACAAAGACCAAGCGGAAGCTTATATCACGAAGCAGCCGCCCTTTGATGAAAAAGGCGAGCAAATTTTGTATACTTGCCGCCACGGCGAAATACAAGCTGTCCAAGGACGGCGAACCGATTTGGAGAAAATATCCGATATGTTAGAGGCGGGACTAACACCCAGGGAGATTATGGCACAGGATTTTTCGTACCGCCGATATGAGCGCATGATTAAGTCTGCGTATTTTGATAAGCGAAAACGAGAGACACCAGTTATTAGGGAAGTCAAGGTCCATTATTTAGTGGGCGAAAGCGGTTCTGGAAAATCGTACACCTATGTTTCGCTTTGTGAAGAATACGGTGAGGACCAAGTCTATTTTTTTAGTGACTATGAGGGAGGCGGCTGGGATGGATACCAGGGGGAACGCTTCCTCTTCCTTGACGAATTGAAGGGTCAATTTCCGTTCAGTCTGCTCTTGCAGATATTGGATAAGTTTAAGACCCAGCTTCACGCCCGATACAGCAATGTGGTCGCTCTCTGGAGCGAGGTCTATATTACATCAGTTTTTCCACCAGATGAACTGTATAAGAGGATGGTTGAAGAAACAGTGCGAGGCAGGGACAAGCAGCAGCAGCTTTTCCGCCGTATTACGGACATTACATATTGCTATATTGATGAAGCAGGAAACCACCAACGCTACACCATTCCCATGAGCCAATACAAGGACTACGAAACATTGAAGCAGGAGGCTACTACCCCTGATTGGGTCCGGGAAATCGAGAACGAGGAAACATCCCCGGAGCAATTCAGCTTACCGTTTTAAGTTGGGGGTTAGCATTGCCCCCCAACTTCGTTACAGGTTACATCCCGCACCCCTCAATAGATTCCGGGTATTACATCCTGTTACAAACCTGGTTACAAAATCCCGGTTGCGTATCTGGCAATAAACCTTGCCGTTTCCGGCATTACCAGCCCCCCGGACTTGTATTATACTAAAATCAGACCAAGCCCCCAAACACAAGGAGGAAAAAAACCATGAACGAGATTAAGGACAACACCGCTATCACCGGGGAGCCTGTCACCGAGCAGGCCCCCACCGTGGACACCCCCAGCACCCCTGGCACAAGCACTCCCGACATTGCCTCCATATTTGATGGCGGTGAGATTCAAGTCCAAGATGCCGATATGGCTGATTATGAGGAGCCTGTTATCTACCAAATATTGACCTCCGAAGGAGTATATACGTTTAGGGTCTTTATTGACCCTAAAGTATATCATTTTGACTGGAGATGGGCCGAGATTGAACGGATCGTCACAGGAACACATCATGTAAGTGTTTTCTCTTCAAGAGGGTGTGACGTTCTAATAGATGAGGATGTTTATGTAACTTGTGATGACGAGGGAGAGATTGTTCTTCATAATGAAAAACTCACATCAGATGAGGAGGATATAACAAATGGATAACATCAACACTACCGCTACTACCGGGGAGCCTATCACCGAGCAGGCCCCCGCCGTGGACACCACCAGCACCACGCCAGCTACCGGCCTTCCTGATGGGTACTTAGCTGACGGCTTTTTGGAGATGGCCTCCACAGGCAAGCCGTTTTTGAGGGCTGTCTATGTGGGGACATTTGCCCAAGAGGTAGCAAGCCTTCTCCAGTCCATGTCTCCAGCCGTGTTTTATTCGGGGTTCCTGAGAGACGCGAAAAAGCACTTACGTCGTGGGGTCCCCTACGAGGCTCAAGCAACTTGTGCTGCTGCCATGCTACCGCAGGCAATTAAATTAACCGCAAAGCGCAAGGCCCCACCTGTCTTAGTTGATATTATTACTGCCGCCGTCGGTGCTGTCCAAGATACAGCGACTTTTGAAGCCCTGTACAAGCACTTAGACGCAGCCTATGCCTTTATGCTCCAAGGGGGTGATACATAATGTCCCCCGATGACATAGGAGACATACAGGGTCGCACATATACCGCCCCGAACGGTCAGCAGTATTTTCAGATGGGAAAAAACCGTATCAAAATTACGGAGCATTTTCCATCTGCGGGGAAAACTTTCTCCGACTTTATAGAGGAAATGGCAATCCATAAAGAATCGGAAAAAGTTGATAAAACTGCATAATAATATTGAAATATCCCCATGTTTATGGTATAATACTTATGAAGTAAAACCATGAGCGTGGGGTTGTTTCTACACAAAGGAGGTTTATTTTTACTATGAAGCAACCCATACAAGCCGCCCTATATATGCGTCTGAGCAGGGACGATGAATACTACGGTGACAGCGTGAGCATTGAGACCCAGCGCACCATTATCAATCAGTTTGTGCAGGAGCAGGGTTTTCCCGTCTATGACGAGTATGTAGACGATGGCTGGAGCGGCACCAATTTTGACCGCCCCGATTTTAAGCGCATGATGGACGATGTAGACAGCGGCAAAGTAAATTGTATCATCACCAAGGACCTGTCCCGGTTTGGTCGTGAGCACATCCAGATGGATCACTATTTGGAGATTGACTTTCCCGCCCGTGGTATTCGCTATATCGCTATCACCGACAACGAGGACACCGAAAAGGGCCTGTCTGATTTCGTCCCGTTCAAAAACCTGTTCAATGAGTGGTTCGCCAAGGACACCAGCCGCAAAGTCAAAGCCGCCCTCAAAGCCAAGTTTGCCAAGGGCCAACGGATTTTTACCTATGCTCCCATCGGCTACCGCAAGGACCCGGACGATAAGTGCCACCTGCTGATTGACGAGGAAACCTGCTGGATCATTGAGAAAATTTTTGACATGGCCTATCACGGTGACGGCGCTGCCAGGATCACCAGACGATTGGTGAGCGAGCAGGTTCCCACCCCGGCGTGGCTCAACTTCCAGAGATACGGTACATTCGCCCATATCTTCAAGGACCAGCCAGAGAGCAAGCGGTACGCCTGGACTATCGCCCAGGTCAAGAGCATTCTGCACGACGAAACCTATATCGGCAACAGCGTACACAACAAGCAGAGCAATATTTCTTTCAAGTGCAAGAAAACCGTCCGCAAGCCGCCCAGCGAGTGGGTACGCATTGAGAACACCCATGACCCGCTTGTAAGTCGTGAGGTATTTGACCGGGTACAAGAACAGATCGCCACCCGCCGCCGCTCCATGAAGGACCAGACAACCCAGATTTTCGCCGGGCTTGTCAAGTGTGCCGATTGTGGTTGGTCCATGCGCTTCGCTACAAACAAAACCGTCAGCCGTCCCTTTAGTTACTTCACTTGCAGCCGGTACGGACAAGGGACCGGGAATTGCTCTAATCACTATATCCGCTATGATGTGCTGTATGCCTTTGTCCTCTCCCGTGTTCAATATTGGGCCAAGGAGGTACAGGACCATGAGGACACCGTACTGCAACGGCTGATAAAAACCGGGGACAAAAACAGGGACAGCGCAAACCGAAAAGCCGCCGCCGATTTGAAGAAAGCCGAAAAACGGCAACGGGATTTGGATACCCTGTTTACCAAGCTGTACGAGGACCGTGTAAGTGAGAAGATCACGGAACGCAATTTCTCCATGCTGTCCCAAAAGTACCAGCAGGAGCAAGAGGAATTGGAGGCCAAGGTCACCGCTTTGCAAAACCAGTTAAAGCAGAGTGAGGAGCAAATCACCGGAGTGGAACAGTGGGTTGAATTGGTCAAGCAATTCTCACGCCCCACAGAGTTAACCGCCCTTATGCTCAATACGCTGGTTGAAAAAATCCTAATCCACACAGCAACCAAAAACCCGGACGGCACCAGAGAACAGGAAATTGAGATTTTCTTCCGTTTTGTCGGCAAGATTGATTAAGTTTCTTTAAGTAAGGGAAACGGGCCAGAATAACCCCGACGTAGCCTATCTGGCAGAGATGTGCCGGCTGTTCGGCGTGTCCTCTGACTGGCTGCTGCTGGGCAAAGAGACGGAACAGGCCTCTGCTCCCGCCCGCTGTCCTGACTGTCAGGCTATTGTCACTGGACTGGACAACTTCTGCCCCAACTGCGGGTGTTCTCTCAGATCGCCTCCAAAGGAGCAGTATGCTCTGGTCTTGAGGTCTATTATTGCTGATCCTGTGGACAGCAATGTTCTCTATCGTATCTGTAAAGAGGGAACCTACTGTCCCACGTTTCCTCTTCCAGAAGACTTTTCCTCGGATGACGCCCACCGCATCCTAGGCAATGCACCCAGGGTACTGTTTCGCGGTCTGACTCTGGATCAGGCCCGAGCGATCGAAGGCCGCTTTTTCCATCCCAACGACTTGCTGATTTGCTTTGACCCCACCGGCGATGCCCCTATCCCCCGCCTGATGGACCAACCTTACAAGCCAAGTAACAAGCAGGGCATGTCCTTCGGCGCTACCGTGGGCGCGGTAATTCTGGGGGTTATTTGTGCGTTGCTCCTTCTCTCCATTTTATGAGACGCATCAATCTGACCCTGCTCCTGCTGGCGGGCGGCTTCTATCTGCTGAATCGCCTGGCGCTTCAAACAATCACCGGAGGGTGGCTCCATTGGTTTCTGGTGTGCTACGCCAACGATCTGTTTGCCGGACTGGCCATGGTGGCCTGGACTGATCTGCTGCTGGATTGGGGCCGCCTGCCCCCCATCCGCTCCTGGAAGCAGACAGTTCCTCTGCTGCTTGTCTGCGGTCTGGTGTGGGAGGTGCTAGCCCCCTTGTGGAAGGCTGGGGCGGTCTTTGATCCATGGGATTTTGTGGCTTATCAGGTGGGTGGGATCTTGTGGCTGCTTCTGGCTCGCCGTGTTTACAAAGATACATAAAATCACGCCCCTCGCTCCCAAACCAGGGAACGAGGGGCGTGTTGTTTGTTTTCAGGACATCATCAGCCCGGAGGCCAGGTCATGTCGCGGCCAGCCAATACATGGAAGTGCAGGTGGGGCACACTTTGACCAGCCTGCTCGCCGATGTTGGAGACCACCCGGTAGCTCTCCAGACCCAGCTCCTTGGTCACCTTGGAGATGACGGCAAAGATGTGGGCCACCACCGTGGCATTTTCGGGAGTGACCTCAGCCACGGAAGCGATGTGAGTCTTTGGAATCACCAGGAAATGGGTGGGCGCCTGGGGCTCGATGTCGTAAAAGGCATAGACCGTCTCGTCCTCATAGACCTTGTTGGACGGGATCTGGCCGTTTGCGATCTTACAAAACAGACAATCGGACATGGATAAACCTCCTTTGTTTGTCAAGTAAGACCATTGTACCCCAATTTGTCGGGATTGCAAGATTTTTTTACTCCGCCACAGGCTGGAGGTTGTCCAGGGAGAAAGTCTGGCCCAGGATGGTGACTGTACCGCCCTGGAATTGAGCAGGGTCATAAATCTCATCAAAATTTAACAGCATTTGCCCTGTATAGGGAGAATAGCCGCTATACGGTACGCTTCCCTCGATTGCCCGGCCATTTTGGTCCCGCAGAACCACGCTGTAACCCCAAGGGTCCCCGCCGTTCTCCTGCGCTTCCCAAGCTTTTACGAGAGTCATCAGATTCCCATTTTCATGGGTCAATCGGACTGAAAGGCCCACAGGAGAGAGATAGATTTCTTCTACCTGAACCGTCTCCCCCTCCAGTTCAATGGTCTGCTCCGGCTCAACGGTCCAACCGAATTCTTTTCCAGACAGCGGGATGTCAAATGTCCATTCTCCCGGTACCACTACAGGAGCCGTTGACCATTCACCGCCCTCGGTACATCCCTTCAAATTTCCCAAAGTCAGTTCAAAACATTCGATTTCCGTGGCCCAGGTCAGCTTGTTGGCTATATTTTGATCCCGATTTTCAACTTCGTAATGGTACTCCTGCAAGAAAGACATGGTGTTGTCCCCTGGGGCCTCATCGTTCCATATCACGCCTCCCCCATAGATTGTAGAGCTTCCATAGCCACCATCGGGCTCGCTTCCATCCGTTCCTCTTGGACGAAGATTCCAATCTTCAAATCTGTAATTATCCATATTCAACACCGTTCCATCGGGTACAGTTATCTCACCAACGACTACCACACTCCGACGGTCGGAATAGACCTGAGAAATATGAACCTTCGCCCCATTTTCCGCTGTGGAAGTCAAATCCACCGCCATAAACCCAGGGGCCAATAGTTGGGCATCCTCCTCGGTCCCGCCAAAATACTCTAAAATCCTCTGGTCCAATCCCGTCGCCACGGTAAACGCACAGGCCATCAGCATCAGCGCCGCAGCCACCAGTACTGCCACCGTCTTTTTCATCGGTTTCACGGTTTTTCTGCTCCTTTCCCCGCTCAGGAGGCGCTCCAGCATGGCCTCCTGCCGCTTCGGGGACAGCTTCACCTGGTCAAACACCCGCTTTAATTCACGGTTTTCCATACTCGTTCACCTCCAAGATGTCTTTCAGTTTCCACCTAGCCTGTACCAGCCATGTGCGGACGGTGGATGGGTTCTTCCCCAAAATCTCCGCCACCTCCAGCGTGGAATACCCCTGATAGTAGTAGAGATAGATAACCATCCGCTCCTTCTCGGGCAGAGATAGGATGTATTCCCACAGTTCCCCGTCCTTCGGCTGTTCCCAGGTCAGTGTTTGAAGTGCTTCCTCCCCCGCCCGCCGGGTACGCCACCAGTGCTTGAGCTGGTTTTTACAGTGATTGCGGGCGGTGACGATGAGCCACGCCTTCTCATGCTCCGGATCACGAAAAGGCTTGTCATACTCCATTGCCTTTTGAAAGACCGTCTGGGTGGCGTCCTCCGCGTCAGGCACATTTTTCAGCAGCATCAGGCAGATTTGATAGACCATGCCCACATGCCGCCGGTAGAGGGCGGCCACTTCCTCTCCGGTACGAATTGTTCCCATCCGCGACACCTCCTTTCCTGTCTCTCTGCTTATAACACAATGCAGCGGGGCAGAATGTTGAGACCCTAAAAAATATTTCAGGGACGGCCCGAAAGCCGTCCCTGTTTCATTGTATCACAAAGGATACTGTTTCACTTGGAGATATATTTTCCCTTTCATTAGGTCTGAGTATCCAGATGGATGGTCTGCCCCAGAAGCGTAACCGAGACCACATTCTCCGGCTTCACGATCTCCTCCGTCTGGAAGACACAGTATGCCGCTCCGGTGTTCTGGTCGTAGGTTTGGGACACCACGCGCCCCACGGCCACCGTTTCACCATCTGCCATGTGCAGGACCGCCCCTTCTTCCATCCAGCTCATCTCCGTCGGTCCCCACATCCGGGAATCGTTCCCCTCACCTTGCAGGGAGAAGGCCACGCTGATGGGAGAGAGGTAGAGCTCACCCAGGGTCATCTCTTCCCCGCTTACCTGGATGGGGGCGTTGACCTCATAAGTCATGCCGCTGTCCTCCTCAGGCAGCTGTACGGTGCAGTTCTGCTTCTCTTCGGAGAAATCCACACTCAGCTTTCTCCCCCCGCTCTCCTGCAGCCACATGGGAGTCAGCGTCAAACTCTGCCCATTCAGGCTCTGGCCTTCGGCCTGCTGGGACCCTCTGGTGCACAGGAAGGTGAGCCGATTGTCCTGTCCATCTCCCTGTTCCAGTATAACCGGGCCGTAGCCCCAGCTTGCCACTCCCTCCTGGCCCTGCGACTGGGAGGCCACCTCCATACTGAGTTCGAAGTAGTAATTCTCCCCGTCCAGCACGGTCCCCTCCGGGGCAACGACCTCAGCCAAAACCGCCAGGGAGTACCGGTCCGCCAGCACCTGCCGGATGTGGATCGCCCACCCATTTTCATAGTGAAAGCTTTTCTCCACCTCTACAACGCCGCCGGACACCAGCTGGGCCTGCTCCTCTCCGCCGCCAAAATACGACAAAATCCGCTGGTCCAATCCGGTCACCACGGTAAATGCGCAGGCCATCAGCATCAGCGCCGCGGCCACCAAAACAACCGTCATCTTTTTGATCCGATTCACAGGTCTGACCTCCTTCTGCTCGGTGAGGAGGCGGTCCAGCATGGCCTGTTCCTGCTCTGCCGTAGGGGCAAACGCCTCAAACGCCCGATTCAAATCATGGGATGTCATATCCTTCCGCCTCCATTCTTAATTTCAGCTTTTTCCGTGCCCGAACCAACCAGGTGCGAACCGTGGATGGATTCTTGCCCAACAGCTCTGCAATCTCCTGGGCGGTATAGCCCTGGTAATAGTAAAGATACAGCACCAGACGGTCATGCTCCGGCAGGCTCCAGATCAGCTCTTTCAGCCCAAGATCCTCCGGCTGCTCACAGGTCATGTTCCGCAGCGCGGCTTCACTCTCCCGGTTTCTGCGCCACCAGTGCTTCAGCTGGTCCCGGCACTCATTGCGGGCGGTGACGATAAACCACGCCTTTTCATGCTCCGGATCACGGAAAGGCTTGTCCTGTTCCATCACCTTGCGAAAGACGGTTTGGGTCGCATCCTCGGCGTCCGGCACGTTTTTCAGCAGCATCAGACAGATCTGATACACCATGGATCCATGGCGGCGATAGAGGTCGGCCACTTCCTCTTTGCTGCGTATACGGTTCATTCCGGACACCTCCTTTTGTCTTTCTATCTGATACACGATTGAGGGGAAAGAAATGTTGCAAAGAAGGAAAAGAAAAGGGACGGTCCGGGGACCGTCCCTTATTTTGATCGCTCAGTAAGCTCAGTTCAGCTTTCCGGCAACAAAGTCGTCGATGGAGGCCAGAGCATCGTCCAGCTTCAAAATGTCAGTTCCACCGCCCATGGCGCTGTCCGGCTTGCCGCCGCCCTTGCCGCCGCAGATGGCAGTGACGTTCTTGATGATCTCGCCGGCCTTGATGCCCTTGGCTACGGCTTCCTTGCCGCACACGGCCAGGAAGGTGATCTTCTCGCCGTTGACGGTGGCCAGCACCGCCACCACGTTGGGAGCCTTGTCCCGGAGCATATCGCCCATCTGGCGCAGTTTGTTGGCGTCCGCGTCGGCGATGGTGGCAGTCAGCACTTTCAGCTCGCCCACCTGGCGGGCACCGAACAGGAAGCGGTCGGCCTCGCCGGCAGACTCCTTGGCCTTGAACTTCTCCACCATCTGGTGCAGAGTCTTGACCTCCAGCATGGTCTGCTCCGCCTTCTCACGCAGCTCGCCGGGCTTGGCCTTCAGGGCAGCAGCAGCCTGGAAGAGCATTTCCTGGTTGCGGTTCATCACGTCCAGAGAGGCCTGGCCGGTGGTAGCCTCAATACGGCGCACGCCGCTGGCCACGGAGAACTCGCTGGAGATGTGGAACACGCCCACTTTAGCGGTGTTGTCCAGGTGAGTGCCGCCGCAGAACTCCACGGAGTAGCCCTCTCCCATGTCCACCACGCGGACGGTATCGCCGTACTTCTCGCCGAACAGGGCGATGGCGCCCTTCTTCTTAGCCTCTTCGATGGGCAGCACGTCAGTGTGGATGTCGTAGCCCTCCAGCACTGCCTCGTTGACCATGGCAGACACCTTGGCCAGCTCCTCAGCGGTCAGAGCGGAGAAGTGGGTGAAGTCGAAGCGCAGGCGGTCCTCCTCCACCAGAGAACCGGCCTGATGGACGTGGTCGCCCAGCACGGTGCGCAGAGCCTTGTCCAGCAGGTGGGTAGCGGAGTGGGCACGCATGACGGCCTTGCGGCGCTTGACATCAATGGAGGCGGAGACGGTGTCGCCCACCTTCAGCACGCCCTGGGTCAGCTTGCCGGTGTGCATATACTTGCCGCCCTTGTTCTTCTGCACGTCGGTGACCTGGAAGGTGACACCGTCGGCAGAGATGGTACCATGGTCGGCCACCTGGCCGCCCATCTCGGCATAGAAGGGGGTCTTGTCCAGCACCACGATGGCCTCGACGCCGGGCATGACTTCCTCAGCCTGCTCGTTCTCCACCACCAGAGCCACCACCTTGGCGTCATCAATGGCGGTGTGGTCATAGCCCACAAACTCGGTCTCGGGCACATCCTTGCCGAACTCCACACCGGCCCAGCCCAGGTCACCCAGAGCCTCACGGGCCTTGCGGGCACGCTGGCGCTGCTCGTCCATCTGCTTGTGGAACTCAGCCTCATCCAGCTTCATGCCCTGCTCCTCCACCATCTCCAGGGTCAGGTCGATGGGGAAGCCATAGGTATCATACAGCTTAAAGGCGTCGGCACCGGAGAAGGTGCTCTCCCCCTTGGCCTTGTGCTCAGAGAGCATATCATTGAAAATCTTCAGGCCGCCGTCGATGGTCTTGGCGAAGTTCTCCTCCTCCACCCGGATGACCTTGGTGATATAGTCCTGGCGCTCCCGCAGCTCGGGGTAGTGGCCCTCGTTCTCGTGGATGACGGTGTCACACACGGTGTACAGGAAGGGATCGTTCACACCCAGGAGTTTGCCGTGGCGGGCGGCCCGGCGCAGCAGACGGCGCAGCACATAGCCGCGGCCTTCGTTGGAGGGCAGCACGCCGTCGCAGATCATGAAGGTAGCGGAGCGGATGTGGTCGGTGATCACGCGCAGGGACACGTCGGTGGCGTGGCTCTGACCGTAGGAGGCACCGGTGATCTCGGTGACCTTGCGGGTGATATTCATGACGGTATCCACGTCAAACAGGGAGGGCACGCCCTGGCACACGCAGGCCAGACGCTCCAGGCCCATACCGGTATCAATGTTCTTCTGCTTAAGCTCGGTGTAGTGGTTCTCACCGTCGTTGTCGAACTGGGAGAACACCACGTTCCAGACCTCGATATAACGGTCGCAGTCGCATCCCACGGTGCAGCCGGGCTTGCCGCAGCCCCACTGCTCGCCGCGGTCGTAGTAGATTTCGGAGCAGGGACCGCAGGGGCCGGAGCCGTGCTCCCAGAAGTTGTCCTCCTTGCCGAACTTGAAGATGCGCTCGGCGGGGATGCCGATCTCCTCGTTCCAGATGCGGAAGGCCTCATCGTCGGCGGGAGTGGTCTCATTGCCGGCAAATACGGAAGGATAGAGGCGCTCGGGGTCCAAGCCCACCCACTCCTTGCTGGTCAAAAACTCCCAGGCCCAGTGGATGGCCTCCTTCTTGAAGTAGTCGCCGAAGGAGAAGTTGCCCAGCATCTCAAAGTAGGTGCCGTGACGGGCGGTCTTGCCGATGTTCTCAATATCACCGGTGCGGATGCACTTCTGGCAGGTGGTCACGCGGTGACGAGGGGGCTCCTGCTCTCCGGTGAAGAAGGGCTTCATGGGCGCCATGCCGGAGTTGATGAGCAGCAGGCTGGCGTCATTCTGGGGGATCAGGGAAAAGCTGGGCAGGCGCAGATGTCCCTTGGTCTCAAAGAAGGACAGGAACATTTCGCGCAGTTCATTTAAGCCAAAGGGCTTGGGATCGTACATGGGTATTACCTCCAATATTTCTCTTACTTTGTCTGGATTTCCAGGCCCATGAGCACCATATCGGTGTCAAAGGCGATGCGGTAGACGACGTCTTTCTCCGAATGTTTGCAGTAGAACACGGCGGTGGCATATTCTTCGCCGGAGTCCAGCTTTTGACCAGTGGCCATGCTGTCCTCCTCCTTTTCAAAGGTACCCGCCTTTTCCACGGCGGAGTTCATATAGCTCTCGATGTTTTCCGGGCTGGTGGTCTCTTTGGCGTCAGAGCGCAGCTGGTCATAGACCGCCTGCCAGTCGCCTTGGTTAAGCAGCTCCATTACGCTGCGGCCCTGCTGCAGCACCTTATCTTCCTCCATGCCCTGAGGCAGGGGGTTGCCCTTACAGGCACACAGCACCACCAGACAGGCCAGCAGGGCTGCCGCCAGCGCCCACAGCTTCTTTTTCATCCCTCTCCCTCCTTTTCTCCTCAGGCGGTACAAAAAACCGCCCCTGACCACAGTCAGGGGCGGAAAATTCCACGGTACCACCCTGATTATCCCAAAATGGGCATCTCAGCCATCCGCTTACGGGGATGAGCCGTCCCGCTCGTCACGGGCCGCTCCGGAGTGGCCTGCCTCGGCTGCCGGCCGGGGGCTTTCACCTGCTCCCCCTCGCTCTGGGCCATCGTCCGAAGCTTTGCTCCATCTTTGCGTGTAACAAGGGTATTGTATCACATTTTTTGCCCTTGTCAAGGCCGCGCTTCCCCGCCCGGCGGGAAAAAGTCTCCCACCTGCCGGGACAGGCGGCCCA
>OKRT01000954.1_pt1 | contig 13639 bp, 13 predicted proteins | sample 1601111 | NCBI WGS metagenome assembly OKRT01 (sample SAMEA3541572, study PRJEB24748) | human gut metagenome | biome: human gut; feature: human-associated habitat; material: faeces | place: China | collected 2012 | reverse complement strand
GAAGATCGCCCTGGGCCATCACTATGACGACGCGCTCCTGCGGGCCGCAGGGATGGGCCAGCGCATCGCGGTCGGCAGAAAGGAGCCAGCGCGCTTTGCCCTCCACAGATACCGGCTCCAGCTCCTGCGCCACGCTGTTCCAAAGCCGCCGCGCCTGTGCGGGCGAGCAGCCGAGCCACTCTGCCAGGAGGGCCGGCGTGGAGGGGCCGTGGCAGTGCAGGAATTTTCGTACCAACAGCCTGTCCGCGTCTGGCGGAGTTTCGGGCGCGCGGCCCAGCCAGCTTCGGAACGACGCAAAGGTCGGGCTGCCGCCCCGGCGGCAGCCAAATACCACAAGGCCGGAAAAGGAACAGGGCCGCAGCAGGAACGATACGGCCGCGCCGCCCACAGTCTGCCGGTCCGGCGCGCCGTACATAGAGGGTGCGTCCCACAGTGTCCGTTTTTCCGACGGCAGGTGTTCCCGTACGGCATCCGCCAGTACACGGTCCAGCGTTTCCTTGCCTTGAACGGTGTGGGCATCCAGATACCCCGCTGCCTGCTTCACAAGCGGCAGCAGGCTGTCAAAGCTCATTTGCAGGTGCTCCAGCGCCAGAGCGATGCCGCGGGTATAGATCCACGGCGCTTCCCCCTTAAGCGCGGCGAGCGGGGAGAGAAAAATTCCGCTTTCCGCAGTGGGAAACACAACGGGCACGCCCCGGTAGCTCCAGGCCTGCAGCAGGGTTTTCCGGCGGTACAGCGCGTCGTGCAGCTCCGGCAGAGTGCAGCCTTCCACGCGGTTGAACAGAGCTGTTTCCCACGCACCGGGCGGCGAGTTCTGTACTCCGCAGGCCCCGGCGGCGGTTTCAATTTGCCCGGATGGGAGCATTTTGTCCAGATGATGTGCCCGGAGCCGAAAGCTCCGCACAGCTTGCGCACGGATGTCCACAGAATACGCCCCGCTTTCCTTTTTTGAATCGTCTTGTCATCATTATACCATGACGCCGCGAAGCGGCCACAACAAAACCGCACGTGCTGCGGTTTTGGATGGTTCAATGTTCTCAAAGCCCTGTGCGCCGGCACAGGGGCGTGTGCCTTGCACACGCACAGCCGCGAAGCGGCAGCTTTGAGGTTATTATACCATGACGCCGCGAAGCGGCCTCAACAAAACCGCATTGAGCGCGGCGCTTTCGCCCAAAGGGCGAAATGCGACCGGATGGGAGCAAGCCGCCTCGCGCGAGGATGTGCCTTTGAGCGCGGCGCTTTCGCCCAAAGGGCGAAATGCGACCGGATGGGAGCAAGCCGCCCCGCGCGAGGATGTGCCTTTGAGCGCGGCGTTTTCGCTCAAAGGGCGAAGTGCGTGCGGGCTGCGGGCCTGGCCAGCCCGGTTGGCACAGCAAATGCCTGCCGGGGAAAAAATCCGGCCCGGTCTGTTTGAAAAGCGAAAGCCGCTTTTGCCGCAGACCGGGCGGGGAAAGACTGTGTCACGCCTGCCCGGGAGCAGGCAATTCCTCCGGCGGCACGCTGTGCACGACGGGGGAACAGACGCGGTGGATGAGATAATGCAGATAGTCGATATCCTTGAACAAATCCAGCCCCTGAGACTGGGATTTCATTGTGCCCTGCAGTGAGCGCATTGCTACAAGCAGGCCCGGCGCTTCGTCAAATTTCACCGTCAGCCCGCCGTCCGGCCGGAACACGAATTTCAGCAGACGGGAGCTGGAGCTTTCCAGAAAACAAAGCGTCACTTTCAAAACGGGTTCGTCGTCCTCGTTGGCGGTAAAGCGCCCCGTCACGCCCACGGCGAAGCGGTTGCCACCCAAGTCCAGCTCGTATTCCAGCGCGTTTTCAAAGCCCACGGGAATGCAGTACTCCACGCCGCCTTCGGTCCAGAGCAGCGAAAGCGTGTTGTCCCCCACACGGAAAGCTGCTTTTTCCGAGCCTTTGGTATACCAGTCCTCCATGCAGCCCAGAATGGCGGGCAGCAGGCCGGCCCGGTTTTCCTCCAGCCGGTATGTTTGGGCGAGAGCGGGGCGCACGCTGTCCGGGATAGGAGAGGGAGCAGACGGCGCGGCAGGGGGGAACAGTGCGTTACGGACACGCGCGTACCAGGGATGCCTGACGGGAACAGGCGGTTCCGGCACAGCCTCGCCGAAGCGCAGATGCGCCGCCGTAAAGGCAAGGCGCGCGTCTGCGGCGGGGTCGGCCGGCAGGGGCGCGGGAGCACGGGCCACGGCCTTCAGAAATTCTCTCACAGCGGTGTAGCTGCGGCTGCGGGTAAATAAATTGCCCGCGCCTGCGTTCACGGCCAGCACCAGGTCCAGGTCCGGCGCAACGACGACATACTGGCCGAACATGCCGTTGAACATATAAGTGTGGTCGGCGCTGTGCGGCCAGAGCTGATAGCCGTATTCTTCGCCGTTCTCATGCACGGTGTCGGGTTTGACGGCGGCTTCCACCCAAGCGGCGCTCAAAAGGCGCTGTTCCTTTCCGTCGGCACCCGTCCATTTGCCCTTTTGCAGATAGAGCTGGCCCAGCTTGGCGATGTCCTCCAGATAAACGTACATGCCCCAGCCGCCTTTTTCGATGCCCTGGGGGCAGGTCTCCCACGCTACATCGCCGAAGCCCAGCGGCTCGAACAGGCGCGGGCGCAGATAGGCCGAAAGACCCAGCCCTGTTTTGCGCTTGACGATGGCGGAAAGCATGTAGCTGTTCATGCTGTTGTAATCGAATGCGGAGCCGGGCTCGAACAGAACATCTGCGTCCAGAAAGCCTTTGACCCAGTCGCCTTCCAGAACCGCGCCGGCCTCCTTGAAAGCGACGCCGCTTGTCATGGTGACGAGGTGCCGCACTGTGACGGCGCGCATGCGGCGGCTGGTGAGCAGGCCGCACTTTTCAGGAAAGATCTCGCATACATGCTCATCCAGTGAAAGGCGGCCTTCATCTGCCAGCATGCCTATGGCGGTGCCCGTCACGCTTTTGCACATGCTGTGCGTCACATGCCAATACCGGCTTGAATAGGGCGCGTACCATCCCTCGCTCACCACACGGCCGTGGCGCAGTACGATGCAGGCATGGGTGCCGCACTCGGCGCCGGACAGGCTGCGGTACAGCGTATCCAGCGCGGCAGCAGGCACACCCTCGTCCCGCGGCGCACTGCGCGGCAGGAGTGTGGGCAGCCTGCCCGTGCGGGGCGGCTTTTGCGGCCGCACGGGGAACGGCAGGATGTTGTCCGTATCGTTCAGCAGATATTTGCGGGCGTAATTCAGCATTTTGATGTTGCTGCGCAGTTCCATGAATGGTTCTCCCTCAGCCCGGGCGCGCGCGGAGCGGCCTGCCGGGCGGTCTGTCTGTAAATACTTTCCGACAACTAAAGTATAGCATCTTTGCACAGTTTTTCTATAAACAGTTTGTAAAGAATGTCGTGAGCCTGTGTCTGCGCCCGCTTCCCGAACGGCGGGCGGAAGCGCGGCCGTGCGCGCGAACGGGGGATGCAGCATACCGGCCCTCCTCCGGGAGAGTTCTCCCGTTTCTTTTGAGGATGGGCGTGCAGGGCGCGGTGTAATCCGCCGTTCGGAGGAGGCGGCAAAAAAGCATGCGGCCAGGGGAAAAGCAAACGCCCGGAACCGCCGGAAAAGACGGTCCCGGGCGCGGAAGGGTCATTCCACCGTCACGCTCTTGGCCAGATTGCGGGGTTTATCCACGTCGCAGCCGCGCAGCACGCTCATGTAATAGGCAAACAGCTGCAGCGGTACGATCAGCAGCAGCGGCATGAACACGCCCTCAAATTCGGGCAGGCGCACCACATGATCCGCTGCGTCGGCAGGGACCTTTGCGTCCTGTTTGCAAAGCAGGATCACCCGGCCGCCGCGTGTCTTTACCTCCTTGACGTTGCTGATGGTTTTTTCATATACGCTGTCCTGTGTGGCAAGCGCCACTACGGGCGTGCCCTCCACGATCAGAGAGATGGTGCCGTGCTTCAGCTCGCCGGCCGCGTAGGCCTCGCTGTGCACATAGCTGATCTCCTTCAGCTTGAGGCTGCCCTCCAGCGAGAGCGCATAGTCGAACCCGCGTCCCATGAAGAACAGATGATCGCTGTTCATGAACTGGCTGGCGAGGTATTTGATGTTGTCACAGTCCTTCAGAATGGGGCGCAGCAGCTCCGGAACGCGCTGCAGCTCGACCGTCAGGTGGCGCACGATGCATTCGTCCTGTGCGCCGCGGACCAGCGCCAGACGCAGCGCGAACAGATACAGCACGGCCATCTGCACGCTGTACGCCTTGGTGCTGGCGACGGCGATCTCCGGCCCGGCGTAGGTGTACAGAACCCAGTCGGCCGCGCGGGCGATGGAAGAACCAACCACGTTCACCACAGCAAGCGTTTTTGCGCCGCGCTCCCTGGCAAGCTTCAGTGCGGCCAGCGTATCCAGAGTCTCGCCGCTCTGGCTGATGATGACCACCAGATCGTTTTTGCCAAGGACGGGGTCCCGGTAGCGGAATTCACTGGCGATGTCTACATAAACGGGCACGCGGGCGATGCGCTCAATGGCGGTCTTGCCGACCATGCCGGCGTGCATGGCTGTGCCGCAGGCAACGATGTGGATATTCTCCACTCCTGCAAGGTATTCGTCCGTCAGTCCGGGCACGCCCAGCGCGGGCAGGCCGTCCTGTACGCGCGGATTGACGGTGGCGCGCAGGGCCTCCGGCTGCTCGTGGATCTCCTTGAGCATAAAGTGAGGATAACCGCCTTTTTCGGCGGCGCCGATGTCCCAGTCGGCCGTGAGGTGCTGCTTTTGCACCGGATGGCCGAAAGCGTCGTATACGTCGATCTTATCCGCGCTCAGCACAGCGATCTCGCCCTCTTCCAGCACCGCATAATCGCGGGTATAGCGCAGCAGAGCGGGAATGTCGCTGGCGAGAAAGTTTTCTCCGGCGCCGTAACCGACGATCAGAGGGCTTTCCTTGCGCACGGAGAAGATCTGCCCGGGAAAATCTTTGAACAGGATGGCGAGCCCGTAGCTGCCGCGCACCTGCTCCAGCGTCCGCAGGATGGCGTCCAGCGGTTCGCCGTGATAGTTGTGGTCCAGCAGCTTTACCAGCACCTCGGTGTCTGTTTCGCTGCAGAATTCATAGCCTCGTTTCATAAGGTGCTCCTTGAGCTGGGCGTAGTTTTCAATGATGCCGTTGTGCACCAGGCTGACGCGCGCGGCGCAATGGGGATGGCTGTTTACGTCGCTGGGGGCGCCGTGCGTAGCCCAGCGTGTGTGCCCGATGCCGCAGTGCGAGGCCATGGGCGGCATGCCGTTCAGTTTTTCTGCCAGAACGGCCAGCCTGCCCTGTGCTTTGACGACCCGGATCTCATCGTTTACGCACAATGCGACTCCGGCTGAATCATAGCCCCGGTATTCCAGCTTGGAAAGTCCGTCCAGCAGTACGTCCGTGCTCTGGCGCGAGCCGATATATCCAACAATTCCACACATAAATTCTATCTCCCAACATTGTCATTTGAAAAATGGTACAATGCGAAAGACGCAAAAACACAAAACAATACCAAGGCCATGCCGCCGCGCAGAAAAGCGCCGCATGGCCTGCCGAAAGACACAACACGTCCGGGGCGTACCCCGCCGGCGCGCCCGCGTTTTTGCGTCTTTGCATTTATGTATTTTGTGCCGCGCCGCTTAAGCTGCGGCACAGCCGAAGAGACAGGCGTACCGCGGCGGCGCCCGGAGGCTGCCGCGGTCGGATAACGTCTGTCCGGGCGGCGTACTGCACCGCCCGCAAAAAAACGCCGCCCGCCGCGCGGGGACGCAAAATTTTATGTGTAAAATCCCGGTGTGCCATGCGTCTCTGTTTCGGCGTTGCCGCCGTGTTTTGCCCGCATGGTGTCGGCCGCCCGGAACCCCGGCCGTGGGAGCATCCGCCGAATCTTTCGATGCCGCCCGCTTCGGCACATTGCCGAAAACGGGTTATCTCCCATCCTCGTCACCCTTCGTGGCGGTGGGCAAGCCCATGGGGAAGCAGCGCTTCCCGCTCCGCTGTTGCAAAAGGGCCCGGCGCTTCATAGCTGCATGGAATATCAAACCTCCCGGTGTTGTAAAGCCGGCGCCCCGCGGCTCAGTGCATTTTCATCAGCCTTGCCCGAAAGCGGGCGCAGTACAGGCCGATGATGCGGGCCACGGCGACGTCGTATATCACAAAGGTGACGTTGCCCATCAAGAGCAGCAGCCCCGTGAACGGGATGCCCATGCTCTCGAATTCCTCGACAACGGCGCCGATGGGAAACAAAAATAAAATGATGCCGTACATGCCGACGATGCATGCGTTGAACACGGCCAGCTTGACGGCCCACTGGGCCGCACGGGAGCGCATGCGCTCGATGCTGGCCTTAAGCAGGGGATAAAAGCCAAGAAAAAAGACGAAGATCAGGCTCATTTCCTTGTCGGGAACGACAAAGAGCGAGAGCAGGCCGATGGCGGCGTACAGAACATAGCCTGTTTTTATGCCGAATTCAATGGCCACGGGCACGATGAGAATGCCCGCAAGCGCGGGCGCGACGTAGGTGGCCAGCGGCAGGATGCCGCCCATCAGCATCAGGACGGCGGCCAGCGAGCCGAACACGCCGGAAAGCGCGATCTTACGGCTTTCACTGCTGCGTTTCTGCATGGCGTCAGCAGCCTCCCCGGCCACAGCCGCAGCACATGTCCATGCACATCATGGCCGTGCACATGTCGCAGCAGGAGCAGCCCACGGCCTGAGCGCCCGCCATACCGTTGTTCCCATAAGGGTTGCCGGGCATCGCGCCGCCGGCGCTGTTCTGCAAATTGCGCAGCGCGGCCTCATATTCCCGGTTGCCCGGAGCAAGGCGGCACGCCGTCTGGAAATAGCGCAGCGCGTCGGCTACCCATCCCTTATAATAATATGCGCTGCCCACAAGGAAGTTCCATTCCGCGTCGTTGGCACCGCCCTGGATCGCGTTCAATTCCGCAAGGGCCTGCTCCACCGCGCCGCTGTTGATCATCTGGCGGATGGCTCGGTAGCGTCCGTTGGCCGCCGCGCCTGTGTCCGGCTCCGGCTCGCCTGCGTTTGCAGCGCGCCTGCTGTTTACGGGCGTGCCGGTGCGGATGGCGCCCATCAGCGCGTCGAAAGCCTCGTTCAGTTCGGTCATTTTGGCCTCGGCCTCCTCGCGCAGGGGGCCGGCCTCATAATTGTCCGGGTTGTACTTCTGCGCCAGAGCCCGGTATGCGGTTTTGATCTCTTCTTCTGTCGCGCCCTCGGTAAGGCCCAGAACTTTGTATGCGTCCATTTGAATTCCTTTCTGTTGTCGGATGTCAGGCTGTATGTTTCCGCCGCACGGAGCGGAGATGCATCACGTTCCGCGCACAGCTTTATGCGCCGTGCCTGGGCTGCGTGCGCTTTTGCCCGGCCAATGCGATGCTCTGCGGCAGGCCGAGAAAGACGATGTTGTCCAGGATCGCCTTGCAGGGCCCCGGCTCCAGCAGGTTGTAGGCCAGAGCCGCCTCGCCCGCGCACATGCGGCACAGGCGCTGTGCCTCGGCCACTGCCTCCGCCTTGGAAAGGCCCTGCAGCGCAAACACATTGTACGCGCCGTTCCGGGTGTCCTTTTCGTAATCCTCGGCCGCGTCCAGGTAATAGATGATCTTCCCCACAAACAGGCCCATGCGCTCCAGCGCACGGCTGCCCGGCGCGGCCAGGCGGAACAGCGCGGCCGTCATGCGGGCCGTGGGGTCCGCCGCTTCATCGGCGCTTTTGCTGGCGCGGCGCTCCAGTGCCTGCTGGGCGGCCGTCTGTTCGCGCAGCGTCTCGTCCAGCGCGGGCCTGCGGACCGCCGCCTTTTTGCGCATGCGGCTCAAAAAGGGCCACAGGACCAGAGCGGGCAGACGCTTGAAAAAACGTTCGTCCGCAAGGTCGTCCGCCAGCTTGTAATACACCGTCAGCACCAGCGCGTCCGCAGCCAGGGCAAGGCCTGCGGTGCTTTGGCACATCGGCCGTTTTTCCACCGGGTTGGCCATGCAGCGCTCCGGGCACATACGCGCCTGCGTGCCCGCCATACCGTCCGCCAGCAGAGCCGGCAGGACAAGGTCGTAATTCAGCAGAAAACGGGACAAAAAGCCATATTCACGCTTCAGCTCCTTGCACAGGCCGCAGTAATAGGCGCGGTAGGCGTGCCACTCGCGCACCTTCAGCTCTGCTGTCAGGGGCAAAACATAGCCGAACATGTGCGCACGCCCTTTCCGCTGCAAGATACGAAACACATTCAGTATACAATATCTTGTGCCTTTTTACAATTCTCACGACGGATTTTCAGGCTTTTTGCTGTTAAAATTTGCATTTTTTTCATATTCCGGCCGTATTTTGTCCACAGCAGGCGGGGCGACGGCGGCGGTTACGGCTTTTTTTCCAGATGGTCCACGGTATCGAATCGGTAGCCTGCATTTTTGAACCAGCGGATAACATCCGGCAGCGCGGCGGCCGTGTTCTTCGTGGCGTTGGTGTCACGCACATAGAAAGTACAACGGAAAATTATAAAAAAATCGGATCGCCTGATACAGCGCCGTTGTTCACGGGGATTTCCCGTATAATTGAGCGCCAGAACTCTTGACGCTCTCCGCGCGAAAGATCGTTGTAGATGGCACGCACGCCGCGTTCCAAAAGGCTTTTCAACTTTTCCATACTGCGCGGCGGTTGCTTTTCCGGCACTTGGATTTTCGCTTCCAGTTCGGCGGCTCTCCTTTTGTACTCCTGCAAGTCTATAAAGCCGTTGATGAACAGTTCTTTTACACGTTCCTGCCGTTCGCGGATCGCGGCTGTATTGTCAACCACAACGGGCTGTGCATCGGCCACACTTGCGGAAACGATGTAGTCGGACAATCCGTTTTCGAGATAATCCAGCAGCCAAGCCTCGACCTTTCTTTCGTCAACAAGATGGCGGTTGTCACAAACATGATCCCCGAAAGCGCGGTGGCATCGGTATGCTGTCCACGTGACGGACTTTTTGCGAACGGTATTGGCCGCCAGACGACGGCCGCAGCATGCACAAACAAGAAGCCCGGAAAAGATATGAATGCGTGCGTTATCGGCGCTGCGCACGCGCACGTTATGCTCAAGAGCCGCCATGATTTGCGCATGCTCGTCCTGCGATATATACGTGGGACAATAATTGTAGTTTTCGCGCCGCACGCCGCAATATGTAGTACTGCGGGCCATTCGGATTGCTTGCCCGTATTCAAAGTGCAGATTGTGGCGCTCGTTCATATCAAGCATAGCACGGCGAACACTTCCGCAGGACAGCAGGCGCTCAAAGAAATAGGAAACGGCAGGCTGCATGTCGGGATCAATTGACAGGCGCTTGTTTTCGATGCGGTAGCCGGGCGGCGCACAGCCTCCGATCCATATACCATTGGCGATCTGGTTGTCGTGGATATCACGGATGCGGTCGCCGTCCGTGTCGCACTCCTGCTCCGCAATTGCGAGACGCAGATTTATCATCAAGCGCCCGTTTGTTGTTTTGGTGTCGTAATCTTCCTTTACGGCGCTCCAGTTTACACCGTGGGGGATTAGATGCTCGTTCATCATTTTGTGATAGTCGTATATGTTGCGGAACCAGCGATCCAGCCGCATGACAATGATTTCATCAATCAGCCCGGCATCCACATCTTTCATCATCTGGCCGAATGCTTCGCGCCGATCCAGCCGCTTGCGCGCGGTGATTCCGGCATCCACATAAATGTTAAACAGTTCTATGCCGTGCGCTTTGGCATATGTGCGGATTTCGGCCTCCTGCGCATCGAGTGACAGCCCGCGCGTGGCCTGCTCGGCGGTAGAAACGCGGATATAGCCCACGCCGCGAATTACATTCATGCTGCGCGCCTCCTTCCGCATACCGCTGCCGCCGCCCGCGTATGAATGCAACAGAAAGGGGGCGCGGCAATGGATGCAGTAAAGATATATGCAGAACTGGCGCGTATCATTTCAGGGCGGGGAACGCCCGTAAAAATCACTGTGGAAAAGATGGAAAAAGACATAAAGAAAACACCTCGCTGTCCAAAATAGGTGCAAGAGACTATGCAGCGCGGCGTTTTCGTGGTACAATATCCTTGTGGGCGGTATTGTGCCACGGCTTTGCCGCGTTGCCTTTATTGCTTTGGCCGCGTTCCCTGCGCCAACAGGGGGCGCGGTTTTTGTTATTCGGTTAGTGTTTCAATGCAATCGGAAAATATTTTACCTGTTGCATAGCAATCGGAAAGTGAACGGTGTGCATCATCACGGTAGATGCCTACATGGTCGCACACATCTACCAATGAAAATGTCTCTAAACCATCTTTCCGATATACTTTACGTGCTATTTCCAACACATCAAATCTCTTGCGACGGTCGGAAACAAGATCAATCCCGCGACAGTATAAAAACTTTAAATCGAACGGAAGGTTATAGCCGACGAGGGGGAGACTGCCGACAAAAGACAAAAAACTGGTGGAAAGCTGCGCAAGCGTAGGCGCAGAAGAAACGTCGGCATCGGTGATTCCATGTATTCGTATAGCTTCGGTTGGGATTGGTTTTTGTGGATTCACAAGAGACGAGAAAGCGGCCACTGGGACGAAATCCTCATAACGAATTGCGGAAAGTTCGACGATTCGCCCTCCCTGAATTTTTAGCCCGGTTGTTTCCGTATCAATGACGACGAAAGCTGGTAGCTTATCTCGATTAAAAGCTTTCCCAACAGAAGAATAATGGATATCAGGCATTTCGGAAAGCGCCCCGCGTTTAAGCGTTGGGGTGTCAAAAGTTGAAATATTGACAAGCGGAACGGAGGCCAACTCGGCGGAAAATTCGGCAGATTTATGTGACAAAAAAGTAAGACGTTTAACATCGTGTGAAATTTTTTCGGAAAGCTCGGAAACTGGGGAGCGCGTAGAAAAAACTCCGAAAAAGGGATGATAGTAATACCCTTTTTCCTTTTTACTTTCAGAGACAATAATATGATTAAAACTGCGTACATCTGAAGAAGAAAGCAGCGAGAGAAAACTATTACATGCATCAACACGCTGCGCATATGTTTTAGATGAAGAAATTTGCTTGTATTCCTTTTTTAACTGCTCATAGCCAATAGAGGACACCTGTTGGTTTGGTTCACGGTCGAGGGGGGATGTAGAATGCTTTTTCTTAAAAAAAGAAAATAACCCCATGCAAGAACACACCTTTCTATGATATACAGTGTTGTGAAAGCAATATTGTGTGTGTGCAATCGTAATATGATATAATTCATAATTGTGGGAATTTCTTTGCAAGTATTCACATGGCAGGCCCGCAGGCGCGCGGGCCTCACACTGACAGAATTAGAAGCGCTTACCGGGATAGGGAAAACGACATTGAATAACATCGAGAACGGCACAGTGTCGCCTCGACTGGATCAGTTGGAGGCGATAGCCCGCGCAACGGGCACTAAAATAACAGATCTGTTTGACGCGCCGAACAAGTAATGCAACCAGAATTATAACACATAACAGTGCAGCGCGGTGGACATGCACAGTATATTTCCCGAAATCGGGAAATATGGCGCAAAACCACCAAAAAGCGGGAAATATCTGGTAAAATGCATTCAAGGAGGTGAGCGCCTTGGATGCGCAGTATTATCGTAAAGTGCTTAACGAGCTTTTGAAACTTGCAAACCTCGCACAGCTAAAACGAATATACAGGTATGCGCAAACAATAATTTTACATGGCTCCAGTTGAGCGAAAACGGCGGCTTGCCCCTTGGGGAGGCTGCCGTTTTATTTTTTATCGTTTCCCAGCAACGCGTTTACCTCGTCGGGGTTCATCCCGTCGAGGAATTTTTTTATCAGGCCGTGGAGCTGCTGCCAATCCTCGGCGCTGAATTGAGCGAACCCGCGAAAAATTGCCCGCGCAAATTCGTTTTCTCCGGCCAGCGCGGTGTCAATCAGCTTTGTAATCTGGTCGTCATTCTCGACAAACATTTCGCCTTGCCCGGTAGTAAGCCAACCGTAGTCGATATTAAATTCACGGCAAATCAACATAATAGTCTGTTCTGATGCAGAATTTTCGCCGCTTTCGATTCGACTGATAGCCGAGGTAGTAACACCGATTCTCCGACCGAATTCACTTTGCGATAGCCCGAGAGAGCGACGAGCGTCTTTTATGCGTGCATTCATATTTTCACTCCTTTCGTGCTTACCATATCACAAGGAATTGATTAAGTCAATATTTTTTTTGAAAAATCATTGACAAAATAGATTTAATCAAATACAATATAGACATAAGATTGATTAAATCAAAATAGGAGGTCGAAAGATGAACAAGCAGCAGAGAGACTACGAAAAAGCAAAACAGGCAAAGCGGCGCGTAGAAATGAAGATGGAGGCGCGGGAGAAATCCTTTTTAAAGGGCCGTGGGCTTATGGACAGCGAGGGAACCGAAGCCGACAGCCTTTATAAAATCGAAGATGAAGCCCTTTTTGATATGGCATGTAAGAATTTTGATGCATTGCCGGGCATTCCTGAACTGAATGAAGAATACGCCCGCGCGGGCGAAGCACTGCGCGCAGCGGAGGAGGCACTGGTGGAATACGCTTTATCAATTGCACCGCAAGCCACTGCACGCACTTTGCGGGAAAGCGTAAAAAACAATTATACGATCCGGCAGAAGATTATAACTCTCACAATGAAACTGGATACCACCACAGTGAAAACAAGAAAATAAAAATAAGGCTGTCCCATCGGCCACACGGGGAGAAGGAGAGAAACCATGAAAGTAAAACAGTTTTTAAATAAATTTTTGTATGCATCAAGCTCTATCAAATTTGTATATCTTGCCGATCAGGTGGGGCATGAGCTTCTTTTACAAACAAATATTTTGGCAGACCCAATGAACCAAGAATACAGTTACCGGGAAGAACTCAACAGCACCGTGAGATCTTTTCAAATCAATAACGATAGACTTGTGATTTATTGCAATTAAAACAACACGACCCGCTGGTACACGCGGGCAGAAAGGATTCGAGCAAATGGACAAATGGACGCATACGACACTCTTTGACAGACCGTACCCGCCAGAGAAGCGGGCGGAGGGACTGGCGATTTCAGAAGCCATTGTAGGAGGCCATTGTGACGAGTGCGTGTTCCTTGCGAATTGCATAACGCAAAGAACATTTAAGTTCCCAGCCACCGCATGGTGCATGAAGCGCAAGTCGAAAATACTTAAAAAGTGGCACGGGGAGGAAACACGATGAAAAAGCAGTTGCAAGAACCCGCCTCGTCGGTAGTTTCACGGCTAGAGCCAAGCGAAAAAGATGATTTAATCAGCAGAAAGGCACTCATGCAGCGGTTGCACGATGCCGGAGGCTGCGGAGCGCCACCCGAAAGCTGGGCCGATGGGTATGACAAGGCAATCGATCTGGCCTATGGGATGGCAGAGAACGCCCCCGCCATCGACCCGATGCACGCTGCAGGCGCGTGCTACTGCCGGGAGTGCCGAAACTATAACAAACCTCGATTAGGATGGTGTTCCCATCATATGGACAGAGAAAATCCAGACGATTTTTGCAGTTGGGGCAAGCGCCGGGAGGGTTCACAATGAAAATTTTAGTAGCCTGCGAAGAAAGCCAGGCAGTAACGATTGAACTGCGGAG
>OKRT01000952.1_pt1 | contig 13664 bp, 10 predicted proteins | sample 1601111 | NCBI WGS metagenome assembly OKRT01 (sample SAMEA3541572, study PRJEB24748) | human gut metagenome | biome: human gut; feature: human-associated habitat; material: faeces | place: China | collected 2012 | reverse complement strand
CGAAACGGAAAGCAAGGAGAAGTTCGATATCGTGCTGATCGGCAAAGCGCCCGCCCGGTATTTCCCGTCTCTATAATTCTTCATTTTCTCTTTGGTGAATTCTCCTTTCCGGTTTTCCCAGTACTTATCTCCCTCTTCCTTTATCATTTTCTCTCTGGGATTTAACACGTCATTGGTTACCGGGTTTCGGGTGGAGCCATAGGGGTTTATAACCCCTTTCATGTAAGGGCGATAGGTATGGAACAGCTTGTAGTCCAGATAGGGGAAGAGAAAGTTCGGGTAGAAGAAGGCTTGGCAGAATTCCTTCTGAAACTTGAAGCTGCTTATTCCCGATATGGCGGGCGGCAGAATGTTGGAATGTCCGGTGAGGCAACGGTCGTTGTGCAATGATTCCTTGTCGATAATCAGCAGCAGGTTCTTGATTGTTGCACCTGCCTTGTCCAGTGCCTTCAGCTTCAGGCAGACGGCGGCAAGGCTTTCGGCATTTCCGAATAACCGTACGGCTCTTCCACCGTGGAGGTATTTTTCCCATTCATGGCATTGATAAGCCATAGTGCAGGAGTTTCCCATGATATAGGAGTCGATGGGGATAGTATCCCGGTTGTTCAGATACATCTGCCACCCCACGTGCCCTTCGTTTAGTACAACCGGGGTTTGGTCGTATCGTTCATAGTTCTTCAGGACCATGAAAGGGTCGTCCAGGAAATAGACTGCCAGTAGGGCTATAAAAGGGATAAAAAGGATAAATAGCTTTTTCATGAAACGTATGGCTGCGTTCCGTTCGCTGTTTTTCTTCATCATGTGTCTTTATTGTCAAAATTGTAAATATATGAAGCTGTCCGAGTTGAACTGTCCCAGTGTGAAGAGTATTATGGCGAGCAGATAATAGATACTCCATCTTACGGCTGCCGGCTGTCGTCCGAAGGCTTCCAGCAAATCATGCTTGGACATGAAATATTCGTAAACCAATATCAGTACGAGTGCGCTTCCTGCCACAATGCTGTTGTGGTCCGGCATTCCGATGTTCATTTCCTTCCAACTGTAATGTACGCCGAAGGAGAGGTGGCTGATGTAGTGGAACGCTTCGGCCATAGAACTTGCCCGGAAGAATATCAGAGATACGGCAAAAAGCAGGTAGGTCCTTACGACGGATAGTGTGGCATATAAGCGGCTCCCCAATTGGGCTTTCAGTCTGCGGTGAAATGTCGTGGTCTTCATCTCGTAGAAGATGATGACACCTTGAATTAGTCCGTAGACAGCAAAGTTCCATCCGGCACCATGCCAGATACCCAGTCCCGTGAAAGTCAGCGCCAGACTTAGAAATACGCCCCATTGTCCCCATCCACGCAGGCTCGAGGACAACGGGAGGTACAGATAGTCGCGTACCCAGAATGAAAGCGACATGTGCCATCGGCGCCAGAAGTCGGCAGTGGTCTGCGCAATGAACGGCCGGTTGAAGTTTGGGCTGAGCTTGAATCCCAGCATGCGCGCTCCTCCCAATGCGATGTCGGTATATCCGGAGAAGTCGGCATACAGCTCTATCGGATATAGGAGGCATGCCATCAGCAATTGCACGCCTGAGGCTGTGTATACCGACCCGAAGACACCGTCTATGTATGGGGCGATGGAGTCGGCCAGTATCAGTTTCTTTATCAGTCCCACGACAATCAGTCTCATTCCGTAGACCATGGATGCATAGTCCGTGGCTTTGCAGGACTTCAGTTGGGGGAGCATGTCACCTGCCCTTTCTATGGGACCGGAAAGGAACTTCATGAAGAAGAGCATGTATATCATGAAGTCGGGCAGGCTCTTTTCCGGTTCTTCTTCTTGCCAATAGATTTCTGTCAGGTACGAAATGGCCTGGAAAGTATAGAAAGAGATTCCCAGCGGAAAAAGGATGTGGCAGTCTGTAAGCCGGTCGGCATACCGGAATGCCAACCAGCTCACGACCAGAAAACACACACCTGAAAAATAAATTCCCTTCATGCTGCTTTCCCGCTTGGTCTGTCCTATCCATTTGCCAAGGTAGAAGGTGGTAAGCGTGAGGATGAGGGCCGTTATCAGAAAAGTGAGGTGGTAGAAGCCTATGAAGAGGCAGCTGGCTGTCAGTAAGGTCGCTTTTCTGAATCGTGAAGGAAGCGTATGGTATAGAATGAAAGTACACGCAAACAGTACGACGAAGTTCAGGGATATGAATGACATTTCCTAGTTGGTTTTGGTTAAAATGGCATGGCAGATGTCTCCCACGTTTTTGAGTTTTACAATATCTCTGAAGGTGAAGCGTACATTGAATTTCTTCTCTATCTTGTTTATCAGTTGCATGTTGGTCAGTGAATCCCATCCTTCCACATCCTGGGCGGTGGTCTCATTGTCAAGTACAATGTTCTCTCTTTTCAGTACCTCCCGAAAGATGAGGCTCATTTCATTCAAAATAGTCTGTGTATCCATTGTCAAGTTTAAATTAGTTCTTGTATTTTCTTTCTGTCTGTTTTGCTACTGGTGTTCAGCGGAAACTGTTCCAGGCAATGCATATGCTTGGGAATCATGTAGTAGGGAAGCCTGCTATACAGATATTCCTCTATCTGCTGTTTGTCGAGCTGTTTCTTCTCTACGACGAGATGCAGTTCGCACTGGTTGTCGTTGTCGTATTTGGGAATGACGACTACACGGCATTCACCGTTGAAAAAGTTTTTTGCCACATGTTCAATCTCGCTCAGCTCAATGCGAAATCCTTGTATCTTTATCTGTGAGTCTTTTCGTCCGCAATAGATGATGTCACCGTCGGCATCCATCCGGCAGAGGTCTCCCGTCTTGTAGTATACTTTTCCATTGGCGGTCTCTACGAGGCATTCCCCGTTTTTTTCGGGAGCATTCCAGTATCCACCCATCACTTGATTGCCGCTAATCCATAGTTCGCCGGTTTCTCCGGTAGGCAGCGGGCGACCGTCGTTATCCATAATTAGGGCATCGATGCCTTCGAAAGGCCTTCCGATAGCGGTCATGCCGTTGTGATGCTTGCAGGAGGTGACGGGTATCCGGTAGGCAGTGCAGTAGATGGTTCCCTCTGTCGGTCCGTATAGGTTTATGAAAGAGGCATTGGGGACACATTTTCTGAAAGCATCCAACAGCTCCGCGTCAGAAGCCTCGGCAGTAACCACTAGATATCTAAGTGCGGGGAGGTGTATCTCCGGAAAATAGGGACGTAGCAGCTGGAGCAGTGAAGGGGCCACGGCAGCGAAGGTCAGGTCGTATTTTTCCAGAGTTTCAATTACGTTGATGTATTTCACGCCTTCCGGAGAAACGGTGTATATGCAAGCACCCAGCGTCAGCGGATATAGAAAGGATACGATGGAAACGTCAAAAGTGAGTTCGAACATCTGCAGCATCCGGTCGTTCTCGTCCAGTTGCCAGCCGAGGCGGTGGTAGGCGGTATAGAAAGCATTCAGGTTACGGCGGGAGATGGGTACTCCTTTGGGTTCGCCCGTGCTTCCGGAGGTAAAGATGATGTAGGCATTTTCCTCTTCTGCCGTATGGAGGATGTCTTCTGCGGCATGGAACGTGGCGGAGTTCTCTGCCTGCTCTATTTCGGAGGTACATATCAGTTCCAGATTCCGGGTGTCGAGGTTCAAGACATGGATATTCTCGGTATGCAGCACGAGGCGGATGCCTGCCGAGTCGGCAATTCTGTCGTTCCTATGTTTGGGGTAGGAAGGATGGAGGATGACGTATGTCTTTCCGCAAATCAGTGCAGATAGTATGGATGCGTATGTTTCCAGTCTGTTTTCTGCGACGATGCCGATAATTTTGTCTTCTCTGTCCTTGAATAGGGAGGATATTTTCTGTACGCAAGTTGCCAGCTCTCCATAAGTGCAGGCCGTGTCTTCGATGACGAATGCCGGTCGGTCGGCATATTTGCCGAAGGCTTTCATGATGTCGCCAATCAAGTCATTTGGATACTTTTTCATTTAGTCCGTTATGTTATAGTTCAGTTTTTGCGGAAGCGATGTTTGTCCGTCGTTCATTAAAGACAGTGGTTTCCCGCAATCTCCCTACCGGGAAATCCTTAAGATTTCTAAAAAAGGAGGGATACTGTTCGGAATAAAAGAAACAGAGGGGGCAAATACATACTCACCACAGGATAGCACGGATTAACACTGCTAAAAGCTCTTTATTATCAGAACTCCTAAGGCAATCTGTGTTAATCCGTGTTATTCTGTGGTGAGTATGATATACTCTTCGGGCAAAATGGGTTTGCGAACAAAGTCCTTATTTTGCCCAGAACAGTTTGTGGTAGTAAGTGTCTTCGGCTGACACCTCTTTATAGTAGGGATTGTAGTTGACTTCCGTATTCGGGTATCTCCAGCGGTTCGGCACATTTGTGATGGTACTGGCCACTTCGGGGAAGGCCAGGCCGGACGGATAGCCGGTACGTCGGATATCACTCCATGCCTCACGACTGGCTAGGAAACCGAAATGCAGCCACTTTTGGGTAATGATGGCATCCATCTTGTCTGTATATTTCGTGCTGTTCCATTTGGCAGCGGCGAAAGAGGCGGTTTCTTCGGCAGTGGGGGCATCATACCGGCGTGCGTTTTCACCCGTACTTACCGAATCGTAATAGTAGTAAAGCGTGATGGACTGGCTGACAGCCTTTTTGAACTCTTCTTCCGCTTTCGCTTCATTCTTTGCCACTCCATACCCCATTTCATAGGCTTCCGCTTTCAGGAAATGGATTTCGGGTGAGGCCATTATCAGCATGTCGAATTTGTCGTTTTCCCAAAAGAAACCTTTCTGCGTGATTTGTGAGAAACCGGTGTTGCTGGTATTGACCTCGTCTTGTGCCTGCGAGTTGTAATATTCCGTCAGCTCATCTGCCACGGTAAGGTCTGTGCCCAGATAACGGTGTTCGTCCAATTGACCGGTGTTCTGGTTGGTAATCTTCACGGGATTGAAGTTGAGTAGGATGCGCGGGTCGTCTTCTCCTTTCACATAAACGCCGCTCAGTGGGTCATTGCAGGTCATATCGTAGTTGCCATGGCCCAGCATGCGGTCGATGATGGCGCCCGAAGCGAGTCGGTTGGTTACCCAGTCACCCAGTCCGTGGCCTGCAGTGAAGTTCAGTTGCCCAGACTTCTGGTTGACAATGAGGATGTTGTTTTCTTGTTCCTCTATCAACGGATAGGCCGACGGATTTTCCAGGATTTCCTTGATGGCGGTACGGCCTTCTGCCTGCAAGTCTCCTTGCGCGGCTACGCGCATGGCAAGGCGCAGTCGCAAGGAGTTTGCATAGCGTTCCCATTTGTCCATGTCCCCGTTGTTGATAAAGTCTTGTGTATTGAAGTTCCTCGGTGTGGGGATGGAGCGGAACCGCGGAGCAATTTCTTTGAGCTCGTCAAGAATGGTTTTATATATATTCTCGGCCTTGTCATAGTGAGCATACGATTTACCTACATCGTTGGTAAGCGGTAGTGTGCAAGCTTCCGAAAAAGGCATATCCCCGAAAATGTCCACTGTGGCGGCGAAAAAATCGTACAGCTGTACTTTGGCGGCAAGATAGAATGCCTCATCCTGTGCTTGCTCTGCCGCGCTTTCTTCTTTGTAGAGAGATTCCAGCTTGCGGAACTGGGCCAGTGCCGAATACACATTGTCCCACTGTCCGTCAATGGCGGGTATATAGCCGGGGGGATACATATCTGTAGTGTTGGAGTAGCCGAAGGTTTGTGCATACTTGCCTGTAAACTGTGAATCGAATCCGAAGAACCGGTTGTATTCGTAAACATCATAGTCCTTTACTTTTTGGAAGACTCCTACCATCAGATTACTGATGGTGACTTGGGTTACTTTGGAGGGGTCTTCGTATTTGCTGTCGAAGTCATAATCCGTACAGCCTGATGTTGTCAGGAGGAATGCTCCCAATGAAACAAGAGATAATATCTTTGTCTTTTTCATACTCTTTTTTGTTTTTTGGATGGTTGTTTTGTCAGAAACTTGCACGAAGTGAAACACCGAAACTGCGGGTAGCTGTGGTAGAACTTCCCACGGTAGCCTGGTTGGCCCAGGATGTTCCGACGGACGACTCCGCATCGTAGTTTTTCAGTGCTTTGTAGAAATAGAAGAGGTTACGTCCGAAGACCGACACACTCAGCCGGCCCAGTCCCAGTTTGGAAATCATCTTTTCGGGAAATTGGTAGCCGATGGTCAATTCACGCAGTTTGACATAAGAATTGTCGAATACCGAATGGCGGTATGTCAGCTGTTCGGCCTCCGTTCCCCAATTATAGGTGGTGTTGTAGTAATAGCCTGCCGGAATGATACGTGTGTTTCTTTCGCCAGTGGAGGCCACTACACCCGGAAGAATGATGCCGTCGTGGTAGATTATCTCTCCGTTGGGGCCGGCACCCGTGGAAGGGTCTACTTGTACCGGAATTCCGCTGGAATTGTTGTCGCCCGGATAGTAATAGGATAGTCCGCCGTGTTCCGTATCACGGTACTTCAGGGATTCGGGTGTCAGACCCACTGCGGTGGCATATTGGTTCATTTCGTTGATGACATCTCCTCCGATGCGGAAGTCGATACTGAAATCGAGGAATACATTCTTGTAGGAGAAAGAGTTGAATAGACCTCCTACGCCTGCCGGATTGATGTTGCCGACTTTCTGCAATTCAGTTTGGTTGAGGTAAAGACCTTTATCGGAAACGAGGTACTCACCGTTTTCGTTCACCTGGGGAACCTGTGCATAGATGTCACCCATTGGCTGGCCTTCCACAGCTTGTATTTTTATTCCGCTGCCTCCGGAGTTGAGTATTTCCAGATAGGGCACTCCATCGGCCAGTTTCACCACTTTGTTCTTATATACACCATAGTTGGCTGTCAGGTCCCAGCGGAAATCTCTGGTCAGTATGGGAGTGGCACTGATTGATATATCCCAGCCGCGGTTGGCTACCTCACCCACATTCATCAACACATTCTTTACGCCTGATGTGGAAGGTTGCGGCGTGGAGAGTATCTGGTCCTTTACACGGTTGTTGTAGTAGGATATATCTATACCCAACCGGTTGTTTAAAAACTTGCTTTCCAGACCTATCTCGTATTCGTATTTCTTTTCCGGATGGATATCTGCATTCCCCCATGAAGAGGGAATGGTGTTCCAGGTGAATCCGTTGTCCGAACCTTGCTCGTAGACGATATTGGCGGTATAGGTTTCAGGAGCATTTCCTACGATACCGTATGAGAGGCGCAATTTTCCATAGTTCCACCATGACGGCATGTGGAAGGCTTGGGTGAAGAGGAAACTCAGATTGGCGGAAGGATAGAAAAAACTCTGGTCTTTTAGGGTAGACGAGCGTTCCTGGCGTCCGGTCAGTTCAAGGAATAGATAGTTGTCCCATCCCAGGCTCAGTGTACCCATATAGCCGGTTTTCAGTAGTTCCATACGTTGCAGGGTACTGCTTGGCGTGTAGCGGCTGGCATTGAGGTCGAACCAGTTTTCCGTGACAAGCCCGCCATTGGTGGAGACCCTCATATTGTTCATATTTTCGTAGCGTCCGGTCCAGCCTACGGTGGCGGCAATGTCGAAGCGGTTGATATTATAGTTGAAGTTCAACATAACATCTCCATAGACAATGTCGTAACGGCGGTTGATGGACTGGAAGCTACCGTTGGGGTCGTATAGGGAATTGGGTTGTTCGCTTTCATATTTCAGTGTTTGCTTCACATCTGTGATATCAGTTGAAACCTGGGCGCGCAGACTCAGCCAGTTGGTTATCTGCCAGGTGGGGCGAATCATACCGATGAGCCGGTTCTCTGTCTCGTCGCTATGGTGATGGTACATATTCCACAGCATGTTGTTCACTCCGGTGGCGTAACTGGGGTCGTAGGCCCATGATTCCTCAGGAGTCAGCGTGGCGTTTCCTCCGACAAAGGTATTACGGTATCCCAGACTGGTGACGTAACTTTGTTTCAGATAGGGAATGTCCAGGAAGGTGGAGAACATGTTGCCGAAACCGCTGTATAGGTTGAGCGAGGTTTGCGGGCGGTCTTCTACATTCTGTACGATGTAGTTAAGGGAGTATTCCAGTTTCAGCGGTTTCGCCAGTTGATACGAACCGGTCAGCTTGAAGTTGTGTTTGGTGAAGCTTCCGGTCAGGGCATTGGGAATCTCGTCCATGAATGTGTAGGAGAAGCGGTTGCTGGTGGTTTCCGTCCCTTGTGAGATGGCGAGATTGTAGGTCTGCACTTATGCAAAAATTATCACAACAAGGTTATTTATGTATTCTTGCAAAAATGCCTTTTCATTTTGCTGTATTAAAGATTGATGCAGCAGATTCTATGATTGCAAAATATAAAGACATCGAAGAATGGTATATGATGGGACATTCTTTAGGGGGAGCAATGGCAGCTCAATATACATCTTCGCATTTAAATGATATTCAAGGCTTAATTTTATTAGGAGCATATTCAACTGAAGATTTATCTTCATCATCTTTAAAAGTAGTAAGTATTTATGGAAGTGAAGATCATGTATTAAATCATGAAAAATATCAAAATAATTATTCTTTATTACCAAAGAGTACGAAGGAAATGATTATTATGGGAGGAAATCATGCACAGTTTGGTAACTATGGTTGTCAATCCGGTGATGGGCAAGCAACAATTTCTTCACAACAGCAACAAAATCAGACAGTTCAATTTATTCTACAATCTATACAAGATTAATCATAAAAATATTAAAAAAGACTGGATATTTGAGAATTCATATATTGATTTAGATATAAAGATGGGAAGGTTATGCTTATAATGAATAATAACAAGAATCTCGAAATAATTATTTATAAATTTCTTTGATAGGGATAGTAGATATTTTTATAAAGTTTTTATAGTCTTTACAAAGCTTAAATATTCTGTGCCTGTGTACAAAAAATAACATGATTTAATGTTTGTTTGCAACGTACTAGCCCCCAAAAAAAAGTTTGTTACTTTTTCTAGATTTCTATTAGTAAATATAATTATATTCTTTTTGGATTAAATGAATTGGTTGAAATCTTGTGATATAATAAATGATATAAAAAGTATGTTAAATAAGTGGAATTGTTATAACGAGTGATAGGAAACTAATTTTATCACATATAAAGCAAAAGATGGTAATATCAATGTTGATGTTGTATTAAAAAATAAAATGATTTAGATGATACAAAAAGGAATGTCAGTATTGTTTGAAGTTAATATTTGGTGATTTGTAAATATCTTAATAATATTTATGAAGATGAGGAATTGGTAAATGAAGCAACTACCAAGCATTTCTCGGTAGTTTAGAATGAAGGAAATAGACAAGTCAGAAGAACATTAGAATTTTATAGTTTAGATGCTATTATCATTGTGGGATATCGAGTGAATTTAAAAAAAGCAATGCAATTTAGAATATGGATAACAAATATTTTAAAAGAATATATGATAAATGTTTTTTCTCATTTATACTTCTCATGAAGGAACCACATCTTTTATAGGAGATGAATTAGTAAAAAGAATACTGAAAGATGAAATTCTTCGAACTATAATAAAAAAAGACAAAATTGTATTAGGGAGATGATTAAGATGTTTTGGCTTAAAAAAATATTAAGAAAACATGAAGATGAAAAGTTTCAAGAAAAATATCCTTTTTTGATTTTAGATCCTAGAGTACCAATGGAAGAAGAACTTGGTATTCAAAAAGAAGATGTGTTGCAAGTTTACAATAACTATGTGTTAGTTCATCTAAATGAAGAATTAAAGAAATTTGGATTTAAACAAAGAGGAAAAACTCAACAATACTATTTATGCTTAGATTATGGTATTGTTGCTTATATTGAAATACACCGAAGTATCAAAAGTTTTTCAATATTTGATGTGTATTGTGGTTTTACTTGTCTATCTGTAGAACTAGAAAGATGGAAATGCCAATATGGGAACCCACTTCTTCGCTATACGAAATTACCTCCATATTCTTTTGATACTAAAGATGAAGTAGTTGCTAAGCAAAGTTGTGAAATAATTTTACAGGTTATTCAAAATGAGGTATTACCATTAGCTGAAAGTTTAAAGAACTTTGAAAATGCAATTAAATTGTTTGAAAAAATCAAAAACTTTAGATATTGGGATACAGCACTATGTTTATGTTTGCGAGAAGGAAAAATGGAAGCTGCAAAAAAAGAACTAATCAACATTAAGAAGGATAATCATTTGAATAATCCATCTCTAGAAGATTCTTATAACGAATACGTTAAAGATAGATTGCAATATTATGAAACACTTATTGAAAAAGGCAAAGATGTTTGTATAAAAGAAATGTTAGATAGAGAAAAACAGAACAAGAAAAAATACAAAATTAAATAGATGGCTTAAAGTTTATTTAATAATTAAAATTGAATATTTATGATTCTAAAGGACTCAAGAAATTGAGTCTTTTTTGTATATAAAGGAAGATGAAAATAAAGTTGATATTATGTTTCAAGCAGCTCATTATCAGTTAGTTGCTAGTGCATTGACAGTTATTGAAGGGAAAAAGATCAATCCTGATTTTCAATTTGGAAATATGATTTTATATAATTGTTGTTATGCAATGAGTTGTCATCTAGAAGATCAAATCTTGGTTCATGATAAATTATTGCCTATCTATTATTTTTCTGATGTACAAGTAAGAGGACGTTATACCAATACATGTTTAGCTTATCAAAAGAAGATGAATGCTCATTTTGACAAAGAACCGGGTGATGAAGATATTTTAAAACAAGGAACTGTTGATTTTTATAGTTTTAGTTATTATGCTTCTTTAGTTGAAGGGATTGGTGTTGAACATTCAGCTAATGGAAATTTATTGGATGGTGGTAAAAATCCTTATTTAGAATCAACATCATGGGGTTGGCAAATTGATCCATTAGGTTTAAGAATATCTTTAAATTGTATTTATGATCGTTATCAAATCCCTTTATTCATTTCTGAAAATGGAATAGGTGCTATAGACCAACAAGAGACAGATGGATCTATTATTGATGATTATCGAATTGATTATTTAAAAAATCATATCAAAGCATTAAAAGATGCGATTGAGATCGATTATGTAGATTGCTTTGGTTATGCTATGTGGGGTCCTATTGATATGATAAGTGCAGGAACAGGAGAAATGAAAAAACGTTATGGTTTTGTCTATGTTGATTTAAATGATCAAGGAGAAGGAACTTTTCAAAGAAAGAAAAAGAAATCATTTTATTGGTATCAAAATCTTATCAAAACAAATGCAAATGAATTATAAAAAAGAAGGGAATGAATGAACATGTTACATTATTTACCAGGATGTGATGTTAAAAAGAATCATCCACAAGCACTATTAGCTATTGAAAAATATATGCAAGAAAAAGGAGCCATTATTGATCAATGTTGTCGTAACAAAGATAAATTTTTAGAAGATAATGATATTATTGTTCATAATTGTACTTTATGTCATCTTGTTTTAGAAGAAACATATCCTCATACACAAATCATGAGTTTATATGAATATATTTTAAAAGATGAACATTTTCCATGGGTTGACCATCATGGCGAATCCATAACAATCCAAGATTGTTGGCGAACAAGAAAAAACATTGCTTTACAAACGGCTATAAGACAATGTTTAAAGAAAATGAATTATACAATTGTTGAAATGGAAGAAAATTATGACAAGACAAAATATTGTGGTGTCTGGTTGAATAATCCACCAGCGAAAGATTGTATTGAAATTGCTCCAAAAACTTTTCATGATATTATTGAAAATCATCTTCATTTATTATCTCAAGATGAACAAGTTCAACAGATGCAGCAATGGTGTCAACACTATACAACACAACAGATTGCAGTTTATTGTAATGGTTGTGAAAAAGGTATAAAACTTGGAGGGAAACAACCTATTCATATGGTTGAACTTTTAGCTGAAGGTTTCATATAAAATATAAATGAGCAACGTATAGATGAATATACATTGCTCATTTGCTTTGTTATATCATATAGATAAATATTCAAGTAGAATGAAGTTTAGTATAGTGTTTCTTATTCTCTGGTTTTTCTACATAAGAGAGGTTTTTTATAAGATAAATGCTATAAAAATGTCCTCCCCTCCAATCATAAAAATCAATTGTTTTTACAATTTTATTATGAGTTGAGAGGCTTTATAAAATATGTATGACAAGGTAAACATGCTCTTATATTTGATGAAATGCCCATACATTTTAAAGATAACTATATTTGTATTCAAATGAATTTATATGCTATTAGAAACATTTATGAAAATTATGCACTTTGGTAGACTTTCTTGTGAATAAAGAGATAAACACATATAAGTGCTAATGCGGTGATAATCCAACTGATTGGGTAAATAATTAATAAATTGTTATAAGAAGCAATAGAAGGATAAATAGAATAAATATAAATAATTCTTGTTCCACAGATTCCCAAAACACAAATAAGTGCAGGAATACTTGAATAACCAATTCCTCTTAGGAACCCTGATAGAAGTTCAATAACCATATTGATAATTTGAAATGACAAAACAATATACATTCTTGTATAGGCAAGATTGGCAATTTGTAAGTCAGATGTAAAGAAGCTAATACAAAACTCATGAAAGAAAATAAAAGCAAAACTTACAAATAAAGTAGAAAGACTACTCAACAGTATTGTCCATTTGGTAATATCTTTACAACGCTGATATTTTTTTGCAGCATAATTTTGTCCAATAAAAGTAACTGCAGCTTGGCTAAAGGCACTAATTACAAAATAAGTAAAGTATTCATAATTAAGAGCAGCAGCACTAGCTGCAACAGCAGCTGATCCTAAAGCATTTAATGCTGTTTGAATAATAACATTTGAAATTGAAAAAACTGTTGATTGTAATCCGGCCGGAACACCAATTTTTGCAACTTTGAGTAAAATATCTTTATGAATACATAGTTTTTTGAGTTCAACTTTTAATGCATCTGTTTCGTGCATTAAAAAATAAATCAACATCAGTGAACTGATGATATTAGAAATCACAGTTGCTATAGCGACTCCTTCAACACTCATATGGCAGACAATCACAAAAAATAGATTTAATATAACATTGATAACACCTGAAACTAATAATGATAATAATGGTCTTTTGGTATCACCTTTGCTTCTTAAAATTGCAGAAGTAAAATTGTATAACATAATAAAAGGCATACCAGCAAAATAGATTTGTAAATAAAGTGTTGCTAAATCAATAATATCTTCAGGTGTAGACATCAATTCTAATATAGGTCTTGCAAATAATATCCCAACAACAAGTAAGACAAGGCCACTTATCATTGACAATAGAATAGATGTATGAACTGCTTGGTTTGTTCTTTTATCATCTTTTTGTCCTATAAAAGAAGCAACTACAACATTGGTTCCAATTGATAAACCCACAAATAAATTCACGAGTAAATTAATGACTGATCCGTTAGCTCCAACAGCAGCTAATGCTTCTCCACCAGCAAAATTTCCTACAACAGCCACATCAGCAGCATTAAATAATTGCTGTAAAATACTACTTGCGGCAAGTGGTAAGGCAAATAATAATAACTTATCCCAGATAGAACCCCAAAGTCCGTTATCGCGCCGCTTCTGCAAGAGTATGCGGCCCTCGGAATCGA
>OKRT01000944.1_pt1 | contig 13713 bp, 8 predicted proteins | sample 1601111 | NCBI WGS metagenome assembly OKRT01 (sample SAMEA3541572, study PRJEB24748) | human gut metagenome | biome: human gut; feature: human-associated habitat; material: faeces | place: China | collected 2012 | reverse complement strand
ATATTTGGCGCAGATTGACCGGGTGATTGCCGCCGGTCCGTACAAGGCGGACTGGGGCAGCCTGAGCCGTCACGCCACGCCCGGCTGGTATCAGGACGCCAAGCTGGGCATTTTTATTCACTGGGGGATTTACAGTGTGCCCGGCTACCACAATGAGTGGTATTCCAGAGAGATGTATGACCCAAAGACTCCCAGCTACCGCTACCATGTGGCTCATTACGGCAAGCCGGATCAATTCGGCTACAAGGATTTTATCCCCATGTTCAAGGGAGAGAAGTTTGACCCGGCAGCCTGGGCCAAGCTCTTTTGCGCGGCAGGGGCGCAATATGTGATGCCGGTAGCGGAGCACCACGATGGATTTGCTATGTATCAAACGGATTTTAACCGCTGGAACAGTGTGGAGATGGGGCCCCATCAAGATGTGCTGGGCCGGCTGAAAAGCGCCTGCCAAGGGGAGAAATTGGTGTTTTGTGCCTCCAACCACCGGGCGGAGCATTATTTCTTTATGAACAACGGGCGGCGGATCCCCAGCGATGTGAGCGACCCGGCCTATGGGGATTTTTACGGCCCGGCCAAGGACAGCGATGCCCTGCTCTCTTACAAAATGAGCGCCACGGCCAATGACTGCCGCACCGAGGGCCCCACAGAGGACTACCTGGAGGACTGGCTGGTGCGCTGTTGCGAGATGGTGGATCGCTACCGTCCCCAGGTGGTGTACTTTGACTGGTGGATCCACAATTTGGCGTTCAAGCCCTACTTAAAGCGCTTTGCCGCTTACTATTATAATCAGGCGGGGACCTGGGGCGTGCAGGTGGATATTAACTACAAATTGCAGGCCTTTGCCCCCGGCTGTGCCATGCCGGATGTGGAGCGAGGCACGCTGACGGAGATCTCGCCGGTGCCCTGGCAGACCTGTACCGCCATTGGCAAGCGCTCTTGGGGATATACAAAGGACAATCGATTCAAAAGCCCCTACCATGTGATCACGGATCTCATTGATATTGTCAGCAAAAACGGACGAATGCTGCTGAATGTGGGACCAAAGCCGGACGGTACCATTACGAAGGAGGAGACCCGGGTGCTTCAATCGTTGGGCGACTGGTTGGCGGTGAACGGCAAAGGCATTTACGGCACCATGCCTTGGCGCTGCTACGGCGAGGGCAAGGTGCGGGCCAAGGCGGGCTTCTTCCAGGATAACAAGGCCAAGAAGTACACGCCTCGGGACTTCCGCTTTACTTACAAGGACGGGCGGATCTACGCCTTTCAAATGCTGCCGGGCAAGAACAAAACGGTGCGGCTGCGCACCTTTTGCACCACGGCGCAGGATCTGGACATTCGCCGGGTAACCTGGTTGGGAGTGGGTGAGGTGCCCTTTACCCGCAGCGCTAAGTACCTGGAATTGCAGTTGCCAAAGACCCCGGACACCCTGCTGCCCCTGTGTTTTGAACTGGAGATCGGATAATGCGCGTGAAACGTGTAAAAGCGCGCGTTAAATTATAGAAAAATGAACAACAAGAGGAAAAAAGAATATGAGCAAAACAGCGAAGCTGGTGATTTCTACCGTAACAGCGGTAGCTGCGGCGTTGGGGGCAGCCTTAGGTATGCATTTTGGTTACAGTCGAAAGACGGCGCCGGGAAAGACCTACCGGATAAGAACAGAGAACGACGCCCTGCGGGTGGGAGTCATCAGCGACTTGCAGCTGCCGGACAATACGGACAAGACCACCCATCAGTACCAATCTTTTGAAAAGACCTTGACCATGCTGAAAGAGAAGGGCTTGGATGTGTTGGTGATCGGCGGCGATTTTACCGATGTGGGCACAAAAAAAGCTTGGACCGCATTTAAGGAGATTTACGACTGTGTGATGGGCGACGACAAGCAGCCTGTTAAAGTGTTTATCATGGGCAATCACGATTACTGGTTGCCTGCGTTTGCAGACTGCGGCGAAATTCCCACGCCTGCGAAGCAGCAGCGCCGCTTTACCAAGTACACCGGCGAGTTGCCTTACAGCCATAAGATTATTAACGGCTATCATTTTATCGGCTGGAGCTCCGCGGACGGCACCTACGACCAATCGTATCGGAACAAGACCCGGATCCGTGCGGAGCTGGATAAGGCGGTGCTGGATGATCCCACCAAGCCGATCTTTGTGATCACCCATCTGAACCCGATAGACACGGTGTACGGCTCGGACGCCTGGGGCAACGCGGATATTCACGATGTGCTGCAGGATTATCCCCAGGTGATCAGCCTGTCCGGTCACTCCCATTATACCATGGCGGACGAGCGCTCCGTTTGGCAGGGCAGCTACACGGCCATGAGCACGCAAAGTCTGGATTATATTGAGCTGGAGGCGGGTAAATTTAACGGTTCCGTCCCGGTTGACGCCTACGGCAACCGCATTGCGGAGAGCACCCCCGCCTGCCTGTATATGCTTGTATCTGCCGACCGGATAGAGGTGCAGCGGTTGGAGGCCAACACCGGCACGCCGTTGAAAGACCCTTGGGTGATCTCTGCCCCCTTTGGCAAGAACTTTACTTATACGGACGATCGCAAGGCGCAAAATGCAGCGCCCACTCTGCCTGGTGACTTGCACCTGACGGTACAGAACATCACCGATGTGAACGGTAAGGGGCAGAAGATGCTGTCCTTTGCAGCCGGGACGGACGATGATTTCGTCCATTCTTACACCTTGCAGTTTTTGGACGAGAACGAGCAGCCCATTGCCTTTGACGAATGTGCCTATGACGGTACGGTAAAGCGGTACGACAAGGACGGCACTGCCCTGTCTCCAGACAGTAAGGATTACAAAAACGGCAGCACTAAATCTATCGACACTGTCAGTTACTTTAGCGATTTTGTCCTTGGCTCGGCCCGTATGAGCAGCACCGTGGAGCTGCGTATGCCCGCCACTGTGCCGGACAGCGCCCGGTATGTGTCCATAAAAGCGATAGACTCCTGGAGCGCAGAGAGCGCGGCCGTAGTAGTGCCGCTGGAGGTGGTAAAATGAACGTAAAACGCATACTCTTCCTGGCCCTGGCCGGGAGCCTGCTCACCGGTACCGCCCCTGTTGGTCGCCGGGTGCAGCAAGGGAAAGCAGGATGAAAGCTGGAAAGAGAATACTGCCTATGATCTGTCCGTGCCCACTCTGGGGCAGGATGGCTGGTACTTGGTGTTCCAAGATGATTTTGAAGGCGACGGACTGAACCAAAACATTCAGTTTGGCGACAATTATACTGGCAGCAAGGAAATTTGGACCACCTCGCCTCACGCCGTTCGCTGGCAGAGCCAAGACAAAAAGCACCCGGACAAAGCCTGCTACTGGTGCCCCACTATGGTGGAGGTGAAGGACTCCAATTTGATTATCCATTCCCGCCACGAGACCAACCACTCCTGCGACGGGGACTGCCCGGCAGCCGGGCGGTTTACCGGCGGCATTGAGACTCGCCGCATCAACGGCGACAACAATAACAACAAGGGCACAGCGGACGAACTGCTCTTTTCCCAGGCGTTCGGCTACTTTGAGTGCCGGGTAAAACTCCCGGATTCCCCGGGGCTTTGGTCCGCCTTTTGGCTGCAGTCCTCCAATATGCGCCAGGTAGGCAATGCCGGCAAGGACGGCACGGAGATTGATGTGTACGAGAGCGCCTTCCGGGATAGCAAGACCTCCAAAATGGGCCACGCTCTGCTGTGGGACGGCTACGGCAAAAGTGCCAAGAGCTCGCCGTATGTGACCGATCTGGAGCAGAATTTGTATGACGGTTACCACACCTTTGCCCTCAAGTGGACGCCGGACTACTATGTGTTTTACATTGACGGCAAGGCCACTTGGGCCACCAAGGACGGCGATGTGTCCCGGGTCAAGGAATTTCTGCGCCTGACGGTGGAGATCGACGCCGGCGACGGCTGGGGACCCCACGGCCAAAAGATCGGCCAATTTGACGACAGCGCCGCGGCAGATGACTTTTGTGTAGATTATGTAAAGGTGTACCAAAACGAAAATTACCTGCCTGCCGTGCAGCCGGACAGCGCCTTTACCGGCAGCTTTGATTTAGATTAAATGGCGTAAAGAGCGGTATGCTGTGCCCAGTGTGCCGCTTTTTTGTTGCGCTTTTCTATGGGTTATGCTACAATACAATTGATTATGTCGGCCCAAAAGAAATAGGTTGACAAGTATGTGCCGATTGGCACAATCTGGAGGGAAAATAAGATGAAGCAATGTGTGTGGACGCGTTTGAAAAAGGGGCTGTGCCTGCTGCTGACGGCAGGGCTGCTGGCCTCGCTGGCTGCCTGCGCCGGGCAAACGGACACAGCGGTGGTAAAAGACCTGTTTAGCGACCTGCAAAAGGTCAGTTACAGCAGCACCTACACATCGCTGAAGGACAATAAGACCAACAAGACAAACAGCTGGCGGCAGGGTATGGTCTCCGGCAACGGACTGCAAGGGTTCGTCACCAGCGGCGACCCGTACAGCGATACTTTTATTTTCCAAAATATGCACTTCCTGCTGCCTAACAAAAATGCCCGCACCTGCCCGGACACGGCAAATGAGCTGGAGACGGTGCGCCAGCAGATCGTTAAAGGGCAGGATATTACAGACAACGCCAGTTATGACGATGTGTACCGGTATCACCCGGGCGGTCAATTACGGTTGGCGCAGACCAAGGCGCATGCCAAGGATTATGTGCGCTACACCGATTACGCCACCGGCCAAGTGGGCGTGCGCTATACGGACAAGAACGGCACTTGGCTGCGCCGCTCCATCACCTCCATGGCGGACGGCGTGGTGATCACCCGGCTGGACCCGTCCACGGCAGGTACGGCGCTGGATCTGACTCTCAGCTATGACGATCTGTCCACCCTGGCAAACTTTGGCAAAAGCGAAGAGGTGGACCTGCAATATAAAAAGGTCACAGCCCAGGACGGCAGCGCCCTGGGGCTGATCGCCCATTACCCGGATTATGAGAACAGCGAGCGCAAGGACGGCGGCTACGCCTCCTTGACCTATGTGCTGCCGGTGGGCGGCACCCGGGAGCGGGTGACGCTGGACAAGCGAACCAAAGAGAGTCAGTTCGTAGGTGACAATACCGGAGTGCGCATTACCGGCGCTACCGGACTGGTGCTGCTGACGGTCAGCGATTATACAACGCAAATGGGCAAGCTATCGGACTTTGCCGGGCAGACGGAGTATCCGCTGCTGGCAGATCTGCGCGCGCAGCTGGAGAAGGTGGCCGCCCGGTACAGCACCGACGGTGCCTTTGATTATGATGCCGCGCTGGCGGCGCATTTGAAGGTGTACCGGCCCCAATTTGACGCGGTGACTTTGACCCTGAGTGATGAGAATCTCCAGCCTAACGAGGCGCTGCTGAAAGCGCAAAAGGGCAAGAAAGAGATCAACGCGGCGCTGGCCCAGCGTACTTACTATGCCGGGCGGTACGCAGCCCTGTGCTGCGCCGGGTATTCTACCGGGCGGCTTTACGGTATGTGGACCGGGGAGTGGAACACCGGCTGGGGCAGCAAGTACACCATGGACGCCAATGTGAATCTGCAAACGGCGGCGCTGAATAGTTCCAATATGAGCCGCGGTCCCCAAGGTTATGTGTACTTCCTGCTGCGCCAAATGCCGGATTGGGAGGAAAATGCCCGGGCTACCCATGGCTTTACAGACGCCATTCAGGCACCGGTAAACACAGACGGCGACAAGGCGGTGCTGACGGAGACCTGCTATCCCTACCCCTTCCGGTACTGGAACGCCGGCGCCTCCTGGATGCTGCGCCCGTTGTACGAGACCCTGCAAAGCTATGGCAATATTCAAATTCCGCTGAGTGATGAATTTGACCTGCAGGCACTGCGCTCTGTGCTGTCCGTTACAGAAAAGGACTTGACCGACGCACAGGTGGCAGCCATAGAGAAGCGGGGCTATCTGCGGCTGGAGGAGGATATTCTCTACCCGCTGCTGACCAAGGCCGCCAACTACTGGGCGCAGCTGTTGACCCCGGAATATTACACTTCGGCGGACGGCTCCATTCATTATGAAAAAGGAAAGACGGCGCTGGGCGAGGGCGAAAGCTACTGCATTGTGCCCAGTTATTCGCCGGAAAATAACCCGGATAATTACGCCAGCCCGTCAGACGCCAACTGCGCCATTGATATTGCCGCCTGCCGCGACAATATGCAAATGCTTACTGCGGTGATGAACGATGTGGATCCCAAAGCGGATCAAAGCCGGTGGAAGCAGCTGGCCGCACAGCTGCCGCCGTATTTATACGATGACACAGGCGCACTGAAGGAGTGGGCAACCACGGCCTTTGAGGAGAACAACGAGCACCGGCATCTGAGCCATCTGTATTGCGCCTGGCCGTTGACGGAGACCCACGACAACAAGCAGCTGACCGCTGCCTGCAAGCAGGCGGTAGAGAACCGGAAAAGCGAGAATGAGGCATCCCACGCCCTGGTGCACCGCAGCCTGATTGCTGCCCGGCTGCAGGACCGCGCTGCCTTGACGGACGCACTGGTGAATTTGATGAACCATAAGATCCGGTACAACTCCCTGATGACCAACCATGACTATGACCGGGGCAGCTGCTACTGTACGGACTTTGCCATCGGCTATTTGGGCATTGTGCACGAGGCGCTGGTGTACTCCAATGACGATGAGATCGAACTGCTGCCGGCGCTGCCGGAGAGCGGATTTGACCGGGGCACCCTTACCGGACTAAAGACCCGCAACCGGGCCACCGTTACCCGGCTGCAATGGGATCTGGCGGCCGGTACGGTGCAGGCGGTGCTCACCGCCGATGTGGACCGCACGCTGACCGTGCGCTGCGGCCAAACGGTACGCACCCTGCACTGCAAGGCCGGTGAGCCGGTGGAGGTGCAGTTCACCCTGAGGGATTGACACCGGGCGGTTGTTACTGCCAACACGACTCTGAAATAGACAAAAACAAAAAGAGCACGCAGTGCGCACTGCGTGCTCTTTTTGTGTGTATCAAGTGTTTTGGCTGTCCGTCGCTGCCCGGCGGGCTTTCAGCTCCTGCTCCACCTGCGCCCGTTGGGCGGGAGTGTAGCGGATAAACAGCAGCGGAACAATATACAGAAGGCTGGCAATGGCCGGGGTCAGGATCACCAGCGGCCAGATCCAGCGGTCAAAGGCGGCACTTTGGGTGCCCAGGTAGGTGGACGCCCCCTCAATGGGCTTGTAGTGCAGCAGGTGCAGCGCCAGGGTCGCCAGGCCGGCGGTAATACCGCTGGAGATCTTCGTAAACGAGGTCTGCATGGAGAAGGTGATGCCCTCGGTGCGCTTGCCGGTCTTCCACTCCATATAGTCGATGCTGTCGCAGAAGATGGCGGTCTGGGCAATGGAGGAGGCACCCAGGGGAATACCGCCCAGGCCGATCACCGCCATGGCAAACCACAAATTCTTGCCCTCAAAGCCAATAAAGTACGCGGCAATGCGCGCTAAAATATTGCAGGCCTGCATCACGATCAGAGCATTCACATAGCCGTGGCACCATTTTTTGATCTTGTCTGCCACCAGCATACCTAAAAAGCCCGGCAGCCCGGTCAAAATGTAGTAGATGGTGGACAGCCCCAGCGCGCCGATCAGGCTGTTCTCGCCCAAAAAGTCCGCGGCAATCTCGTACTTGAAGAAGTAGGTCACCAAATTGACGCCAAAGCCCAGAGCGCCCAGTAGGTTGGCAAGGGTCACAAGCAGCAGCATTTTGTTCTTAAACAGCAAGGAAAAGCTCTCCCACAGGCTTTGCTGCTGTACCTCCTGCACCACATGGATCCGCTCCTGTGCCGCATAGCAGCGGTAGCTGAGCATGGAGCCGCCCAGCCCGAAAATCAGGGCAAACACCAGCGCCATCAGCGCCATACTTGCCCCGGTGGCGTTGGCTATCATCTCCAGCGCCATGGGAATGACGGTGCTGAATGCGCCATATACGCAGGTGCCGATGGTGCGCGCCCATTGGACGAACCGGTCCCGCTCATTGGAATTGGGCGATACGGCGGCGGTAATGCCCCAGATGGACACATCCTGCACCGTGTAGGCCAGATCCCAACAAATATACATAATCACAAAGTAGCTGACCCGCAGCCACAACAGCTCTTCTTTGGTAGAGAACACCACAAACAGCAGCACGGTAAAGATCCCTACCGGCAGCGGTGTGTAGCGCAAAAACGGCCGCAGCTTTTCGCCGTTTTTGAAGGTGTGTTTATCAATAAAGGAGCCGACAATGGGATCGTTGACCCCGTCCCACACTTTCATTACGATCAGCAGCACGCTGACCACCAGTGCCGGGAACAGGGCAATATCCGTCATAAAATAAGTAAAGAATGACGCTCCAATTAGGGAATAGACCATATTTTGGCCGCTGAGACCCACCAAAAAGCCGGCTTGTTCCCGGCGGCCGATATACTTCTTTTCTTCCATATTGCTTCCCCCTATATGTTCCGGTTGCGTTTTCGATTTTTGGCAACACGATCCTAAGATATAGAGTAGCCTATCCCGGGTAAAAAAGAAAGCCTTTTTTGCAACTTCCATTGCAGAAAAGGCTTTTTGTCTGTATTTATGCGACAATTTGGCGCGACTGCCGTTTAATCAGTGGCGGATCAGCCCCAGCACCAGGATTACGGCCACCAGTACCGGCAGCACATAGCACATATAGCCACGCATCCAGCGCTGCACTTTCAGTCCCTTGCCGGCGTTGGCCTCTTTGGTAAAGTTCTTCCAGCCCCAGCCGTAGCGGGAGGTGCAGAAGAAAATAAAGATGAGAGAGCCCAGCGGTAGCAGCAGATTGCTCACCACAAAGTCCTCCAGATCCAGCACGCCGGTGCCCGGCCCTAAAGGCTGGAACTTGGAGAGCACATTGAACCCTAATACGCAGGGCATACTCAGCAGGAGCATGAGAATGCCGTTGAACAGGCAGGCCTTTTTGCGGCTCCAGCCGGACAGATCCATGGTGCAGGACACAATGTTTTCAAACACGCCCAGCACGGTGGAAAAGGCGGCAAAGCTCATAAACACAAAGAACAGGCTGCCCCACACGCGCCCCAGGGGCATGTGGTTAAAGATATTAGGCAGGGTAATGAAGATCAGGCTGGGACCGCTGTCCGGTTGCACACCGTAGGCAAAGCAGGCGGGGAAAATGATCAGTCCGGAGCACAGAGCCACCAGCGTGTCCAGCGCCGCCACCCGGGCAGACTCGCCCATCAGTGCGCGCTCCTTGCCGATATAGCTGCCAAAGATGGCCATAGCGCCGATGCCCAAACTCAGGGTAAAGAACGCCTGGTTCATGGCCCCGGCCACCACATTGCCGATGCCCACTTTCTTCATCCGCGCCAAATCCGGCACCAGGTAAAAGCGCAGCCCCTGGCTGCCCCCGGCGGTGCACACACTGTTGATCGCCAGCACCACCATAATGACCAGCAGTGCCACCATCATCCACTTGGTAATGCGCTCCAGCCCCTTTTGCAGACTAAAGGAGCACACCAAGAAACCCAACACGACGATAATGCCCATAAACAGGGTCATGCGTAGCGGGTCGCCCAGCATTTGGTTGAATTGTGCCGCCACACCGTCGGTGTCGGCGCCTACGAACTGGCCGCCGGCGGTGCGGACAAAGTAGTCCAGCATCCACCCGGCCACGCTGGTGTAAAACATCATCAGAATATAGTTGCCGGCCATGGCAACATAGCCGTGCAGGTGCCACTTGCTGCCCTTCGGCTCCAACTGCTGGTACAGCCGGGCGGGGCTGCGCTGGCCGGCGCGACCCATGGCAAATTCCATGGTCATCACCGGTATGCCCAGGATCACTAAGAAAAACAGATAGATCAGTACAAAGGCACCGCCGCCGTATTGCCCCACCATGTATGGAAATTTCCACACATTGCCAATGCCAATGGCGCACCCGGCACTCAGCAGAATAAAGCCCAGGCGGCTGCCCAGTTGTTCGCGTTGTTCCATAATTTTCATTTTCGGCAGATGTCTGCCGCCCTCTCGTTGATTTGCCGTACCATTTTACACGATTATGCGTCCGTTTGCAAGAGGGTTTCTTCTACAGCCCGGCGCACGGTGCCCGGTAGGCGGGTGCGCTTTAGCGCCCGGCGCAGTTCCTCCTTGGTTTTGGCGATTTTGAACAAACGGTAGCACTCGGTTTTGTGCACATTGCTGCCCTGCCAGCGGCAAAAGATGTTCAGCACCCGCGCTTTGACCGGTACTGCCTTGCGGTAGGTAGCCCCTTGCAGGTGCAGTTGTGTCCCCACAGTAGGGTCATAGTCGGCAAGAATTACGGTAGCTTCGCCTGCGGCATTTTGGGTCACTTCCGCTTCTGCGCAGGTGAGGACGGACGGCTCCAGATCCTTGAATACCAAGGTTAGCTGTCGCTTTTTCGGCAGCACGGTGCAGTCGCCGGCGGTGGGTGCCACAGTCATCGTCAGTGTACTGCCTTGCAGCTGCTGGGTGATTTGGGTCTCGGCCTTGTGGGTGTCAAAATCCGTTTGGCCGTTGTCTTCATATAAGGTAAAGTCGCCGTCCCCGGCATAGAGCCACAGGGTCAGCGCCGTCGGGTTGACACAGGCGTTGCCCGGGTCGTCGCTTAGCGGTAGGATTGTTCCGGCCTTGGCCAGCACCGGCATTTCCGTCAATTCCCGGTGAAGGGTCAGGCGCAAGGGACCGGTGTAGACCGCCCCGGTGAACAGATCTGTCCACCGTCCCGGCGGGATCCAGGCGTCCACAGCGCCCATACCCAGCTGCTTTTTTTGCGGAGAGGTGATGGGGTACACCAACAGCTGGCTGCCAAACAGGTAGCCGTTGCAATAGGCTTTGTCGTAGGCTTCTTCCGCTTCCGGGTAGGCATAGTACAGCGGCTCGCATAGAGCCAATCCCTCCCGGTGGGTGCGAGCGTCCATTGTGTAGAGGTAGGGAATGAGCCGATGGCGCAGGCGCAGCCAGTCCTTGGCAGCGGCGCACACATCCGGCCGATAGCGCCAAGGCTCCTTGCCCATCAGGTCGTTAGAGGTGGAGTGCAGCCGCAGAATGGGGCTGAATACCCCCAGTTGCAGCCAGCGCAGGTACAGCTCTTCGTTGCGCTCGCCCAAGTGATGGCCGCCGATGTCGTGGCTCCACCAGGTGTAGCCCACATTGGCTGCCGTAGCTGTAAAGTAGGGCTGAAAGTGCAGCACCCGCCAGCTTTGGGCGGTGTCGCCGGAAAAGCCCAGGGGATAGCGGTGGGCGCCGGGGCCGCTGTATCGGGACAGGATCAGCGGCAGCCTGCCGTTCTCTGCGTTATCCAAATAATGGTAGTGGTTCAGTGCCACCAGCGGGTCCAGCCCGGGCACATCGCTTTTTTTGCCCTGTTGCCAGTCCAACCACCAAAAGTCCACGCCCTCTTTTTCATAGGGCTTGTGGAGCACATCAAAGTAGGCGTTCCAAAAGGTATCGTCGCCGCATCGGAACGGAATATCCTGCTTGGTTTTCGGGTCCAGCCCCATCGCCTTAGCCATGGCCGGGTACGGATCCTCAAAGGCGCGCACCCCGTCCGCCGGGTGCAGGTTGACGGTGGTGTGCAGCCCCATTTGGTGCAGATCCTGCAAAAAGGCCTTGTAGTCCGGGAACAGTTCCGTATTCCAGGAATAGCCTGTCCAGCCGTCTTTGCCCTTATAGTGGGTGCCAAAGCGTTTGTTGGGGTCCGTCCAGTGCCAGTCCATATCCACGGTGGCTACCGTCAGCGGCACATTTTCCGCTGCAAAGCGCTTGATCAGCCCTAAGTATTCCTCCTGGGTGTAGGCGTGGTAGCGGCTCCACCACACGCCCAGGGCAAATCGGGGGATCAGGGGCACCGATCCGCTGATTTTATAAAAATCCTGTATCGCCGCCCGGTAGTCGTGGCCGTAGGCAAACACATACACATCTTTGCCCTTTCTCTTGCGGGGGTAGAAACGGCCGTCCGCATCCAGCAAAAAGCTGCGGCTGTCGTCTAAGAGGCTTACCCCGTCCCGGGACACCAGGCCGTCCTGCAAAGGTACCGGCCCAAAGGTAGCGTCCAGGGTGCGGCAGGTGCCGTGCAGGTTGCCGAAGTTCAGGCAGTCCGCCGTTTTGCCGTTTGAAAAAGTTACCGTCTGCGGCGTGCCGGTGCGGGCGTGGACAGTGAGGGTGATCTCCGGTGTGGTTAGGGTGATCGTTCCCCGGTGCAGTGTCGCCTTGCACGGTGGCACATCAAAGGCTCGGAACCACACAGCAGTGCTGGCTCGGTCTTCAAATGCGCCGTCGGGGCAGTGCTCCACCCGGATCAGTCGCGGAGTCAGTACCGTCAGCCGGCAGTGACCGAAAATAAAAATCTGCTTCTCTTTGGCCGTACCCGCCGTGCGGGCACGCAGTGCTTCTTTTAACATAAAAAATCCCCCTGTCTTTTAAGCCTATTGTACCATATTCAGCGTCTAAAGCAATACCCGATTGTCCCGGTTGACTTGGCGGGGGAAAACAGGTACAATGAGAGGGAGAAAAAGCCAAAACCGTACAGGGGGGAACAGTATGGGATTTTTGGAAGATACGCTGGGGGACAGCCCCATTGTGGCAGCTGTAAAGGACGAGCCGGGGTTGGAGCGGTGTCTGAACAGTCCGTGCCGGGTGGTATTTGTGTTGTTTGGAGATTTGAATTCCGTGCCGCGGATTGTGGCCGAGCTGAAGACGGCGGGCAAAACGGTATTTGTGCACGCAGACCTGATCGAGGGTCTGTCTGCCCGGGAGGCGGCAGTGGATTATCTGATTCACGCAGCCCGGCCGGATGGGATTATTTCTACCCGGCTGCCGCTGTTGCGCTTTGCCAAGGCCAAGGGACTGCGCACCATTTTGCGCTTTTTTCTGATTGATTCCATTGCGATGGAAAATATAGCCAAAATGAAGAACGAGCGCTGTGTGGATTTGATCGAGGTGCTGCCCGGGCTCATGCCAAAGGTGATTCATCGGGTGGCAGCCACCTGTGGCAAGCCCATTATCGCCGGGGGATTGGTGACGGAAAAGGCCGATGTGGTCAACGCCCTGGAGGCGGGCGCACTGGCGGTGTCCTCCACCAATCCGGGGGTTTGGCAGATGTAAGATAATGCACGGATGTTCATTATCTTTTTTGCGTATTGCCAGCGGCAGTTCTTTGTGTTATACTAAAATTACTTCAAGTGCATAACAGCCGAGAGATTTGAGCAACGGTAAAAGCACGGAGCAGAGCGCTCCGTCTTTTTTCGTTGCTTTTTTTTGCCTGTTTTGCAAGAATAAGGGGGATATACAAATGTATGATGTAGCGATCATCGGCGGCGGTATTGCCGGGTGTGCCTGTGCTTATCGGCTGGCGCGCTGCCGGGTGCGGGTCATTCTGTTGGAGAAGGAGAACGACATCTGTATGGGTGCCACCCGCGCCAACAGCGCCATTATGCACGCCGGGTACGATCCGCACCCGGGCACGCTGATGGCCAAGCTGAATGTAAAAGGCAATGCCATGAGCCGGGAGATTTGCAAAAAGCTCCATGTGTCTTGGAAAGACACCGGCTCCCTGGTGGTGGCCTTGAACGATGAAGACATGGATACCTTGCAGGACCTGCTGGAGCGGGGGCGCGAGAACGGTGTGCCGGGGCTGGAGCTTTGGGACGCTGCGCAGGTGCGAGCCAAGGAGCCCAATGTAACGGAGACAGCCAAGGGTGCTTTGTGGGCGCCTACGGCA
>OKRT01000931.1_pt1 | contig 13805 bp, 8 predicted proteins | sample 1601111 | NCBI WGS metagenome assembly OKRT01 (sample SAMEA3541572, study PRJEB24748) | human gut metagenome | biome: human gut; feature: human-associated habitat; material: faeces | place: China | collected 2012 | reverse complement strand
CATGGAGCCTTCCGTAGTTTTATAGGAATCGGCATTGTACTCCATCGTATCGTTGCGTACGGTTACTTCCGGTGCTTTCCCGATCACGACAGCTTCGCCCAATTGAATTGCCCCGTCGGTAAGCGCGAGTTTGCCCAACTTGACCGGATTGGTTTTCCCCGTAACACGCAGGGGTTGATAGAGCGGATCGAACCCGACAAACGACACGTGCAGTAGATAACTGCCGTTCTTGATGTTCTTGAGCATGAAACTTCCGTTGCGCGATGTGGCGACACCTCCGATCATGGAGCTGTCTTTGACACTTAACAAACGAACTGTAGCCTGTTCGATCGGTTCATTGGTCCCTTCCTCAATCACCGTTCCGGTGATGTCTACACCTTTTTGCGCATATGCAGGCATAATCAATAGAATTAAAAACAGAATAAAAAAATACCTTCCCGATTTCATAACTTTTATTTTATCTTATCTGATATTAAGTACGAAAAGATAGACACGGAAGTTTTCCGTAAGTTTAATAAGCTTTGGTTTGATTTTGATTTATTAACGAATGCGTTGTGCCTTACAGATTAGTATTGTTTTCCTTCTCTTGTCATCCATATGAAGTGTTAAAAATATTATCCGCTATAGTATTTCTATTTACTTATGGTTATTAGTCGTAACTAATGTTATGATGGTAACATTTTGTCAATATGCTTTTAGCCTAAGATATTTATCAGAAGCGGAAGATAATCTTTCAATTTAAAACGAAGTATCTTAAGTGCCTGCGATATTCTGTATTCGACGGTTTTTACCGATATTCCGAGTTTCTCGGCAATCTGCACATTCGTCTTTTCCCCGAATCGGCTCATGGCAAATGTTTCCCGATAGGTTTCGGGTAGGTTCTCGATCGCTTTCTGTATGTTTTCTGTCAGTTCATTCACGAAATAGTAGTCCGGGTCTTCAAACTGGTCTTTTATTTTCTCATATATCTGGTTATGGATACGTTCGTGGTACTGGTTTTTCCTGATCGCATTGAGGCAACGATGCTTGGTGGAGATAAACAGATAGGATTTCAAAGACGTCTCAATTACAAGATTTTCCCGTGTCTCCCAAAGAAAAAGCATTAACTCCTGCACTAGCTCTTCTGAATCATCATCAGAAATATATTGTGACGCATATTCGCAAAGGGGGGAGTAATACTTGATAAACAGCTGCTTGTAAGCACTCCGGTCTCCTTGTTGTAGTAAGGTTATTAAGTTATTATCGTCCATGCCCTTTACATTTAGATTTTTTATCTCTTTGCGCAAAGGTAAAAAATAATAAAACTATTTTGAATTTGTGAGTAGATTCTTTCCTGGAAACTTTAGTAAAAGTATCATTGAAATCAATTTTCTATATAAAAATGTATTTTTTGTTTAGGGTATAGTCTGTACGAGTTTGTCATATATAAAATGGGAATTGGAAAAGAACATATGGATGGAATAAGTCTTGATACTGCTTTGCTCTTCAAATACTTTAGAGGTTTGACGACTGGAGAGGAAAGAAAGCGTGTGGAGGATTGGATGCAGATTTCAGAAGAAAATGAGAAAACCGTATTACAGGCAGCCCGTATTTTTTATATTTCTCAAACAAGTGAACGGATTCTTTCCCGAAATTCTATTGAGGCTTACAAGAAGGTCCAAAAGCGTATAGATAAACGTAAGAAAAAGATAAGGTTGTACGAGATTTCTATTGTTGCAGCGTGTTTTGTTGGGCTATTGGTAATATCGACAGCTATTTCATTTTTGTTGCGGAAGTCTTCTGTATTGGCTCCGCAGCAAATAACGGTCTGTGCGAATAGAGGTGTGAGGACAAGTCTTGATTTGCCGGATGGTTCGATTGCCTATTTGAATTCGGGTAGTACGCTTTCTTATCCTTCTTCATATGATGCAGAGGAAAGGAGGGTGACACTTGTCGGTGAGGCTTATTTTTCAGTAAAACATGATCCGGCGCATCCGTTTATTGTGAGTGTATCTCATGATCGTTTGAGGGTGAAGGTGCTCGGAACAGAATTTAATATTCGGGCTTATGAGAAAGAGAATGTTGTACAAACGACCTTGGTCTCCGGATCTGTAAATATAGTAGTGAAAGAAGATAAGGGTAAAACAAATGAAAGAAATTTGTATCCGTCGGAAAAAGCTGTTTATGATTTAACCGATAAGACCTTGGAAGTTATAAATGTTGATGTTGAAAGTGAGATTGCTTGGAAGGAGGGACGTTTGGTATTTAAAGAAACACCTTTACCTGAAGTCTTGAGATGTTTGGCTAATTTTTATAATGTCGATTTTAATGTGATGGATCCGGTTCTTGACTCGTACCGCTTTACTGGTACTTTTAATAATCGGCAATTATCGCAGATTTTAGATTATCTTAGGATTTCTTCTCGGATTGATTATTCGATAAAACGGATGGAAATGGATGACAGTCTGTCCGCACAGCGTGAACAGATTGTGCTTCGCAGGATAAAATAAGAATATGATGTTTAACTTAAATTTAATGCTTATGGAATAAATGAACTAATAATGAATGAGAAAACGGCAGAAAAATAAATATGGATTTTTCTCGTCAAATTAATTAATAATCTGGTTGTCCAGATTTAATTTAATCTTAAATCAATAATTACAAGTATGACTAAAAATAATGATGGTCGATTGGATCACTGTGATCCAATACCAGATTTTATAAAATCTGGTATATATCGAGTATTTAATTTTATTTTTTTATTTCTGTTCTTCTGCACAGGAGCAGTATTTGCGTCAGGCTCTTATGCCTCAAATACGATACTGTCTATTAATGCAGAGAAGAAGAGTATAGCAGAGGTGTTAAACGTTATAGAAAATAAATCAGAGTATCATTTTTTCTATAATAGCAAGTTGGTTAATGTCGATCGTAAAGTAACGCTTGCCGTAGATAACAAGGATATCTTTACAGTATTAGATATCTTGTTTAAAAATAGTAATATCGCTTATAAGGTCGTAGATAAAGACATTATCCTGACTGAATCAGCTATCCCTTCAAAAAATGAAAAATACCAGGCGAATAAACGAATTACTGGTATTATAAAGGATCAAACAGGTGAACCTGTCATAGGAGCTAATGTCGTACTTAAGGGAGATAATGGGACGGGTACGATCACTGACATAAATGGGCGGTACAGCTTGGATGTTCCTGAAAATGCGGTTTTGATTATTTCTTATATTGGATATACTTCCATTGAGATTCCGGTCAAGGGACAATCAGAAATTGATGTGACATTGAAAGAAGATTCTCAGGCAATTGAAGAAGTTGTCGTTGTTGGTTATGGCACTCAAAAAAAGGTTAATTTGGTTGGAGCGGTAGCCGCAGTCAATATTGATGAAAAAATATCAAGCCGTTCAATATCCAATGTGTCTTCCGGACTTTCCGGTTTGGTACCTGGTTTACAGGTTTCCCAAACGACCAGTATGGCGGGTAATGATAATGCCTCTTTGATGATTCGTGGTATGGGTACGGTAAACAATACCAGTCCGTTAGTAGTTGTTGACGGTATGCCGGATGTCGATATCAATCGTATCAATATGGCTGATGTTGAGAGTATTTCCGTATTGAAAGATGCGGCATCTGCTTCTATTTATGGATCCCGTGCTGCCAATGGGGTTATTCTGATAACAACTCGTACTGGTAAAAAGGGAAAGACGAGTATCAATTTTACGGGCTCTTATGCGATAGAAAAACCATCACGTTCTTATGACTTTATGGATGATTACCCACGTGCATTGACATTGCAACAGTTTAGGGCAGCATCAGGTACAAAGCGGGAAAGCTATAATTTCAAAGATGGGACGATCGATCAATGGATGGCGTTAGGAATGATCGATCCGCTACGCTATCCGAATACTGATTGGTTTGATACCTTCATGCGTACCGGTACCCTTCAAAACTATACGCTTTCAGCAACCGGTGGAAACGACAAGTCTAATTTTTACATATCTATCGGTATGATGGATAAAGAGGGCATTCAGATGAAAAACGATTTTAAGCGTTATAATACTCGTTTCAATTATGACTATAATATGTTCAATAATGTGAAAGTGGGTGCTCGTTTTGATGGTAATTGGTCTGAATTTACTTATAGTGGTTATGCCGATGGTATTACAAACAACGATACCAGCGATTCCGGAGGTGGTGATATGCAATATGCGGTTGCGGGTGTAACTCCTTATGATCCCGTGACTGGTCGTTATGGAGGTGTTATGGCTTATGGCGAAGATATTCAGGCTTATAACCCGTATGCTTTTTTTGACAGTCGCAATCCGAAGCAGACTCGTCAGCAATTGAACGGAAGTATTTATTTGGACTGGAATGTCTTTAAAGGCTTTACTGCCCATGTCGATTATGCTCTGAGCTTTAGTAACTATTTTCAGAAAAGAGCTGATACTCCAACCGGAGCTGCTTATGATTTTCAGACGGGAAAGGATATTGGACGTTACTATGTTGCCGACAACGTGGGTGTCAGCGACAATAATACTACCAATTACAAAACTCAGTTGAACGGCCGTTTGCAATATGAGACGACTATTGCGCAAAATCATAATATTGGTGCAATGTTTGTTTATAGCGAAGAGTATTGGCATACTCGTTCGACAGGGGCTTCCCGTAACGATCGTATTCATCCGTCAACCAGTGAAATCAATTCTGCGCTGACAAATGTTCAAAGTAATTCAGGAAGTTCTGCTTCAGAAGGTTTGAGATCCTATATCGGTCGTATGAATTATAGTGCATATGATAAATATTTGTTAGAATTCAGCTTCCGTGTGGATGGTTCTTCAAAGTTTATTAAAGGGCACCAGTATGGTTTCTTCCCGACTGTTGCAGTCGGTTGGCGCTTCACTGAAGAAGAGTTCCTGAAAAAATATCTTTCCTCCTGGTTATCGAGTGGTAAACTTCGTGCTTCTTGGGGAAAATTGGGTGACAATTCAGGAGTAGGACGTTTCGAACAGTTGGAAACTCTGACAGCGATGAATTATATGTCGAGTGATGTTGTTAAAGGGTTTGTGAACAAGAAAATGATCAACAAAGATCTTTCTTGGGAAGTTTCTACTGATATTAATGTGGGCTTGGATTTAGGCTTCTTGAATAATCGTTTACGTACGGAAATTGATTTTTATAACCGTTTGCGTACAGGCATGAATCGTCCGTCTCAAATGTCAATCCATCTGACTGGGGCATATAGTGCTCCTCGTGCTAATATCGGTGATCTGCTGAATAGAGGTTTGGAATTGAACTTGACGTGGAAAGACAAAATTGGTAATGTGGAATATTCTGTCAACTTGAACGGGGCTTATAACCGTACAGTATTAAAAGAGTGGAATGAGTTCCTCAGTCGCGGTTGGGTCTATTTGGATATGCCTTACCACTTCTTATATGTTTATGAAAACAATGGTATAGCCCAAACATGGCAGGATATTTATAACAATACGCCTCAGGGATTATCTCCGGGCGATGTGATCCGTAAAGACTTGAACGGAGATGGTATAATTGATGGGAAGGATAAAAAAGCTTATCCGAATATCCAGCGGGATCGTCCGACAACCACTTACGGCATTACCCTGCAGGCTGCTTGGAAAGGATTTGATATATCCATGTTGTTTAATGGAGGTTTAGGGCGTAAGGATTTCTGGCTTACAGATTTCAATAATACGGCATTTGCCGACAGGCGGTATGCTTCCACTTGGGATCACTGGACCGAACCCTGGTCTTTGGAGAATAGAGGTGGGGAATGGCCAAGGTTAGGAACAAGCACGGACAGAAGCGATAATAGTTATTGGCTCTATAACATGAATTATCTTAGAATGAAAAATATCATGTTAGGATATAATTTGCCGAAAAAACTTTTGTCCAAAATCTCGATGACGAATTTGAGGATTTATGCTTCTGCCGAAAATTTGTTTACCGTGACGCAATATCCGGGGCTGGATCCTGAAAAGAAGAATAGTGCTCGTGACTTGTATCCGATCAATCGGTCTTTCTCAATCGGTCTTAATGTTAGTTTTTAAACAGGAATGGTATGAAAAAAAATAGATTTAAAATATTAACGGTCGCATGTGTTGTTGGAGCTAATCTGATGTTTTCTTCATGCGTTGATAATTTATTGAACCAGACTCCGGGGGGAGAACTGGCTTCTTCCTTGTATTGGAAAACTGAAAGCGATGCGGAATATGCTGTCAATGGTGTTTATAGCCAGGCACGAGCCATGTTCAATCGTGATTATGTATTCGATGGAAATACGGAATACCTGAGGTTCAGAGGGAATGTCGGGACTTCTCAGGCTACCGGAGACCGGAGCATCGCTTATCGTAACGGTTCTTATAACAATCCTTCTTCCACCTACGGAAGTAGTTTTGATAATTACTATCAATATGCTTATGCGACAGTCAATCGTGCCAACTATGCTATTCAGAATATAGAAAAAATGCTTCCCGATGCAAAGACGGAAGAATCCAAGGCAAAATTGGAGGCCTTTATTGGCGAAGCTAAAATGCTGAGAGGAATGGCCTATTTCCGTCTGATTTCTATGTGGGGAGATGTACCTTATTTCGATAAGATAATAGAGAGTAATGATGAGGTTGCTAATATTTCACGTACTTCTATTACAGAAATTAAACAGCACATTTATGATGACTTTACTTATGCTTGGGAAAAACTGCCGGCGAAACCAGTGGCATTAGGGCGTTTTACTAAATGGGGGGCTTTGGCATTCCGTGGTAAATTACAACTATTCTGGGCTTGCTGGAACCGTACCTCTTGGCCGTGGGATCCCCCCGTCTCTCCTAATGGAGGTTGGCCGGAACTGGACACATTTACGCCTAATGCGTCTGAATCGGTACAAGCTTATAAAGATGCCGCCGCCGATTTTAAGAAAGTGATCGAGGAATCGGGCATTAACTTGTTCCGTAGCGGTGAACCTGGTGACTGGGGAGAAATGGGAGGGTGTGAAGTCTTGCCTAATTATTTCTATCTCTTTTTGCCGACGGCAAATACAGATCCTGAACTGATGGTCGGTTTTACACATGGTGGAACCGGAACCGGACAGGGTGAAGAATTAATGAGAGATTTCGGTACACGTGCTACGGAAGGTAGCCAAGGCTGGGGACAACCACGTGCTGAATTGGCAAATCGTTATCAGTCTACAGTCACCGGTGATTTTTGCGAGAAACTGATCCCGAGGAATCCGGCAGATGCAGATGCCCGTACTGCTGTTAATTCTGCGTTAAATCCGGAATCTTATAAAGATCGTGATTATCGTATGAAATCGACGTTATTGTGGGATGGAGAAACGATGGTAACTATGTTAAATCTTTCTTTTGACCAAATCCGTAAATATCAATATAAGACATTAAAAGGTACAGTAGATGGGTATGGGGCTATCAATGCCGATGGAGATCAGACTGGTTACATTATGAGAAAGTTTGTCCGTAATTATGCGGGACAAGGTCGTTCGGATGGTGATTACCATATGCCGGTAATGCGTCTGGCCGATGTTTATTTGATGTATGCGGAGGCTGCAAATGAAGCTTATGGTCCTACAGGTGATGGGGGGCTGGCACTCGATGTGGTTAACCGGGTTCGGCATCGTGGTAATTTGCCGGCTTTAAAGCCTGAGAAATATGTTGATAAATTGACATTCTTTTATGCGATTGAGCAGGAGAGAATCGTAGAACTGTTTGCAGAAGGGCAACGGTTCTTTGACCTTCGTCGTTGGCGCTCCATTGAGCGAGTATTCTTATCTCCGCAGACGTCTCCGGGAGTCAGGATGTATGATACACACGGTGCTTTGAGGCAGACCGTCTTTAATAATACTTCCTTGTTGAATTATCAGCGAAACTATATTTTCCGGATTCCACCTTCTGAAAGAAATAAGAATCCGAATTTGACACAGAATACACCATGGTTGTAATTAAAAAATTGGATGATATGAAAAAGATGATTAGTAAAATTTGCTTGTTTTTGTTCATTGCCTTGATTGCTGTATCATGTGAAGATTTTCCGGTAGATGAAGACGGGTTGTTAATCACGACAAGAGCAGAATGTTATGTGAGTAATTTTGATTTGTATAATACGGATCATCAAACAATTAAGTTGGGTAATGCCTATGTTGATACAACAGCTCAAGTTGCTATCATGTATGTCAAATTTGGTACCCCGATTAATAATGTTTGGCCGCGTATATCTCTTTGTGAAGATGCAAAACTGGCTCCTAAAATTACGGGGTGGATGGATTTCTCCGGTTCCAAAATGAATATGGAATTCATCGAAGGTGATTGGAAGTCCGGGAATCCGTCGGATCAGTTGAGTGAGCGCATAGTGAATAATCCGTCGGCATTTCCTTCGACGGCTAAACGGTTCACTGTTATCGCTGGTAATCGTGAAATTAAAAAGGAATACATATTCCTTATAGTAGAAAGACCATTGCAATAATAAAAAATGAAAAGTATGAAACTGAAATATTATTATTTTGTATTGTTGTCATTTGCTTTAACTTTGGTTGCATGTGATGATGATCCTGTGTTATTGAAGGATCCGGTCTCTGCATTAAGCAATGATTGTATCAAACGCAGTCTGCCTGTTGCACCGAATATTGTAGGTAATGAAATAGAATTTGCCTATGCGATGGCTATTCCTAATGAACTTGGGAAACTGTCGTCCGCTCAGGTTGTGAGCAGCATTGCTGGTGCTACCGGTACTTACTTTGATCCAAATTCGTATTATACCAATTCGTCCGGTCAGGATATTCCGGTAAAAGTTTGTTCTGATTCACAGACGAACGGGACAACAACTGTTATAGACTTCACTGTTGATACCTGTGCGGCAACTCTTCGTTATTATTATATTATTCCGGAAGAAGCTCGTGGCAAAGATGTACAGTTTTCATTTTCGGTTAAAGCCAGTAACGGTCAAGTTGCGGAATACAAATTAGGTCCGTATAAGATTTCAAAAATGGATATGGCCAAAAATTTGTCAGTGACTAATGATAAATGTTATCTTTCATTCTTGAATGAGGGAGAGGCCGTGCATATTTATTCAAAAGCAGATTTGCAGGCTAACCCTTCGTTGGCTGCGAAAATTGATATCATGTATGCGTATAGTGAAAAATCGGATTTGTCACATGCCTTCTATACTTCTTCTTCTCCAAAAGAATATATGGGTGGAACAGAACTCCCTTCCGGTTTTGTCAATAATACCAAGATGATCAAAGTTTATGGCTTACAAGATCGACAACTGTCTGACTTGCAATACAGCAAATTTATTGATGATTTGGATTTTGAGACAATCGATATGTCTAAATGTACGAACTATATCTTGGGATTAAAAGAAGAGGCCGGTGCGTGGGTTGAGACGGCTGACGGTAAATATAGAGCATATGTTTATATTAACAAGGCTTCTGCGAGTGAGGTGACTGTTAGTGTCAAAAGGTATAAAATGTAAGTTCTATTGATGAATTGATAGGTTGGTAAGTTGCTGAATTCAGGTTCTTCGACTTACCAACTGATTACCCTTAATTTTGTTTTTTTAGTCTATTCTATTATATAAACCAATATATCATGAGACATAATATACGATTTTTATTGATAGTGACTATGCTTTTGCTGGTGACCGGTAGCGGAACTGCCCAAAAGTTTGTACATCCCGGAATAGATATGAATTCAGCAGACTTGGAGTATATGCGTAACCAAGTTTTGGCGGGAAAACAACCTTGGAAGGATGCTTATGATTTGTTGAAGGAAAAAACGCCATTGGATTTTCAAGTAAAACCATTTGCCCATGTGATCAGTGGACCCTATTCCCAACCTGATATAGGAGGAAAGGATTTGTCTCAGTCGGCACGTATGGCGTATAGCTGTGCCGTCTTATGGTATATTTCAAGAGAAGAGTGTTATGCTGAAATAGTGATAGATATTATTGAGAAGTGGGCCAATACTTTACGCAGTTTCGATGAGAATAACGCCAAATTGCTTGTGGCATTGACTGGTTATGAGTTTTGTAATGCTGCCGAGATTTTGCGCTATAATTATCCTGGGTGGAAAAAGATAGATACGGAAAATATGACACGATTGATGATGTCGGCTTTCTATCCAACTATTCGTTATTATTTTCCTGTTGCAAACGGTAATTGGGATGGAGCTATTATGCATACCTTGCTGGCCATTGCTGTTTTTACTGATAATAGGGAATTATTCGATAATGCAGTCTATCATTATCTGCATGCTAATGCGAATGGCAGTCTGATTAAGTATATTTATCCTACCGGCCAGTGCCAGGAGACCCGTCGGGATCAGGGACATGTCCAAATGGGACTTTATGAATTTTCAGGAGCGGCACGTATCGCTTATACACAGGGGGTGGATCTGTTCAGTGCTGCGGATAACAGGTTGGCTTTAGGTTTGGAGTATTCTGCACGTTTTATATGCGGTGATTCTGTTTATGCTTATGGCGTTCCTTCGCAACGGGAACGGTTTAAATATCGTGCAGGATTTGAACATTGCATCGATCATTTTACGGCAAAGGGAGTCAACATGCCTTACCTGAAAGAATTATGTAGTCGTACTAACATGAACAATCCGGCAAATGCCCTATGGAAACTGACTGCATTTCGTGAAGAGTTTCGGCAGAAACCTTATGAACTTATTGATATTCAGGAAAGTAAGATCGCTTATCATGCAGGTGCGACATTGGAACAGGCTCAGCCGGTGGGGCATTCTGTGATCGAAGTAAATAGCCGGGAAGATCTTCAAGCAGTATTGAATACGAATGCCGGTTCTGGCAAAACGCTTTTTTTACGTGCCGGTGAATATCGATTGAAACAATCCTTGACCATTCCTTCTGATATACATATCTGTGGAGAAGGGCGGAGCACAGTCTTGATTTGTGAACCGACGATCCGGACGGCAGCTATCTTATTGGGTGATTTGGATGCAAAAAATATTACGATAGAGAATCTTGTAGTGGATGGTTCCAAAGAACATCAGGAAGCTTATGATCCGAATTCCGGACGTTTCTACAGAACCGGGCGTTATAGTAATGCCTTGGCGGGAATTTCTATGAGAGGAGAAGCAGGACATGCTTTCAGCAATATTAAATTGAAAAATCTGACTGTGATCAACTTTTCCAGATCAGGAGTTTATATATCGGATGCGGAAGGAATCGAGATCGACCATTGCGATTTTACGGAAAATGGTGCACATGTCGTTCCCGGTCCAAGGCTACAACATAACCTGATGATCCAACACTCCTCCAATATTATGATAAAGGATTCACGATTCGATACTTCCATACGTGGTTGTGGATTGGTTCTTGATCATTGTAAGTCATTAAAGGTCGAAAATTGCGAAATTGCCAGAAATGGTTGGCATGGCCTGTTGATGGCCGAATGTCATAACGGCAAAATCGAAAATTGTCTGGTTGAAGGGAATGATGGATGTGGTTTTATGGGTGAATATCTGCATGATGGCTCTAACTTGATTCAAATTAGGCATAATAAGATTCAGTATAATAATGAGTATGGCATTCGGGCATTTGGCATGAAAGAAACAGATATAAAAGATAATCTTTATAGATGGAACGGTAAAGAAAAGCGGCAGGAATGGCTTTCTTCTGAGAAAAAACTGCAATTGGAACAATTATAATGGACAAATGATGAAAACGATATATAGTATAATTTTAGTCTTGTTTGCCAGCTTATCGGTTTGGGCAGAGAAATATCCGCATATTCTTGTCAAAGATGAGGATAAAGTGGCTGTGTTAGATAAAATAGAGAAACAGGCTTGGGCGAAACATATTTTCAATCAGACAAAGGAACGGTTGGCTGTCTATGTGGAAAGGCATCAGGCAGAACCGGATTGGATTTTGGACCGCTATTTGATGAACAGGATTCCCGGAAAACGTTATACCCGTTTTATATCAGATAAAGAAGGTACACAATTGATTGGTTACGAAGGTGACGCTCCGGTTCCGACTGTACGGGTATCACCACATAAACGTGCTCCGATCACACCGCAAGGCCGGGCTTATGTTGTTCCTGAAATGGAGGATATTGTCCCGAATGATACGTCTATGACAATGAATTTGCTGAATCCGGACACTCAGAAATATGAATGTGTGGACCCACAGGCATATGTGGGCACTATTAACGGAAGAATCAATGCATTGGCTTATGAGGCTTCTGTCATTTATTGGCTGACAGGAGAAGAAAAATATGCTAAGTTTGCTGCCGATATTTTGAACCAGTGGGTAAGCGGAGTTGTCTATCAGGAACCGATTGACGGCCCTGGACGTACCGGCTTTTTAGATATCCAGACGTTGGGAGATGAGAAAGAGAAGCCGTTGATTTTGGCTTATGATTTCTTGTATCCTTATCTGGTAAAATATAAGTATCCTTTGGAAAATTATGACAAAGCTTTTGAAAAGGTCGCTTGGGCGTTGTCGTTTAGGGGATATACAGGGAATAACTGGTTTGCCGCTGAAAGTTCGACTTTGGTCGCAGCAGCGTTATCATTAAAAGATGCACAGAAAAGGAATTTTTATTTGGATTTTTATTTGAACCGGGATACGGTTGTGGATGGTTGCGGACAACTAAGCCTACCTTCCGCATCCAAGTTGTGGTTTACACCGGATGGGCATTGGAAAGAACCAGGAGGTTATCATAATTATCCGGTATCGAAGTTAATAGAAGCTGCACTCATGCTTGAAAATAATGGCTATCAGATTTTTAATCAATATCCTATTTTGTTGAACGCTTCTTATGTTATGTTGAAATATTCGTTTCCCGACTTAACCGCTTCCGCTTTTGGCGATACGGGAAGACCGCGCCAAAGCATGGAGTGCTTGGAGAGTGCTATTCTGATGGCCGACAAATATCAGCTACCGATTCTTCCGGATTTGTTGAATGCTGCCATGATTTTGGAACAGGCAGGACAATATGACCGTTCAAAATCCGGATTGACTGGATTGTTATGTTATTTGCCTGAATTACCGAAGGCTAAGAGTGTTGATAATCATCTTTGGAACAGATCGGAGAAGTTGGATTTTGCATCTTGTTATCTTCAGCGAAATGGAATAGATCCGCAGAATGGGTTAATGTGTGTAGTGCAGGGAGCTACTTATAATCATAATCATTCCAATGGTATGAGCATGGAGTTATATGGAGCCGGGACTGTTCAAGGTATCGATCCGGGTAATGGACCTACCTATGAACATCCGATGCATGTTAATTATTATACACAATGGGCGGCTCATAACACGGTTGTAGCTGCAGGTGCCTCTACTTCGGTAACTCCGTTTAGAGGTGGAGGTGGAACGAAAAGGATAGGACAGGTTGAATTGGTATCGATGGAACCTTCAGTTGGTGAAAAGGCTATATCTGAGGAGTTTTCGTATACATTGACAAAATATTATGATGGTTCGACAAAAACGAATCAAGACCGTTTATTATCGATTCTTCGTATCGATGAGAAACATGGCTTTTATGTGGATTTTTATCGTTCCGATAATGCGATCAGTAATGATTATTTGTACCATAATATAGGTGATAGTGTGGCTCTTTATACACAAGACGGAAAAGTACTGAAACAAGATGAGGTTCTTTCTTATCCTTGTGTTGGGGAGGATCATCCGGGGTTACGGTATTTCCGTTCGGTACGGACAACCGGACGCAATGAAAGCACGGTTGTCGCTTTATTTTCTGCAAAACTATTAAACACAGGAACAAGCATGTAGATTTTACTATTCAGAATGGTTCATTTTGCGCTTTG
>OKRT01000926.1_pt1 | contig 13865 bp, 8 predicted proteins | sample 1601111 | NCBI WGS metagenome assembly OKRT01 (sample SAMEA3541572, study PRJEB24748) | human gut metagenome | biome: human gut; feature: human-associated habitat; material: faeces | place: China | collected 2012 | reverse complement strand
CTGCTTTCTCCCAGTCTGCCAAAGACGCAATCGAGGCTGCTGGAGGAAAGGCAGACGCTACTGATGCGAAGATCCGCAAGGCATTTGCCACGGAGATCCCCGGTACGACGAAGATCATCATCGCGCAGCGTATCTCCAGTATTCAGGATGCGGACCGCATCATCGTAATGGATAACGGCAGGATTGATGCATTCGCACCTCACGAAGAACTGCTTCGTACCAATAACATTTATAAAGAAGTATATGAAGCCCAGACCCAGACGGGTGGCGGCGATTTTGATGAGAATGGAGGTGAGTCATAATGCCAGGACCTATGGGCGGCGGAATGCGTGGACCCGGCAGAAGAATGCAGGGTGGTAAACGTATTGAGAATCCGGGAAAAGTATTTAAACGACTGATGGCATATATTTTCAAAAACTATGCCATTCACTTCATTTTTGTGTTGATCTGTATCGTACTGAGCGTTGTGGCAAGCATTCAGGGTACTCTGTTCATGCAGAGGCTGATCGATGACTACATCATGCCCATGATCGGACAGGAGACTCCGGACTTTGGCAATCTGTTCCGGGAAATTGTCCGTGTGGCAGGCTTTTACCTGGTGGGTGTAGCAGCTACGTATGCTTACAACCGTATCATGGTGACGATAACGCAGGGAACATTGAAGAGTCTCCGTGATGATCTGTTTGAACACATGGAGAAGCTGCCAATCAAGTATTTTGATACCCATTCCCACGGGGATATCATGTCCATCTACACGAATGATATTGATACTCTGCGTCAGATGATCAGCCAGAGTATACCGCAGGTATTTTCCAGTTTTATTACCGTAGTGGGTACGCTGGGAAGCATGCTGGTACTGAGTATCCCGCTGACAGCAGTCAGTCTGATCATGGTGGCACTGATGATGTTTGTCACCGGTAAAGTAGCGGGACTGAGCGGAAAATATTTCGTAAAGCAGCAGAAGAATATCGGTACCGTGAATGGCTATATCGAAGAAATGATGGAAGGTCAGAAGGTAGTCAAGGTATTTTGTCACGAAGACAAGAGCCTGGAAGAGTTCAAAAAGTTGAACGACGAGTTGTGCGAAAGTGCTTATAATGCGAATAAATTTGCTAACCTGATGGGTCCTATCAATGCACAGTTGGGTAACTTAAGCTACGTGGTATGTGCTATCGTCGGCGGTGCTATGGCACTGGGCGGTTTTGCAGGACTGACCTTAGGTAAGCTGGCCAGCTTCTTAACCTTTAACAAGAGCTTCAACATGCCCATCAGCCAGGTCAGCCAGCAGTTGAACAGTATCGTCATGGCACAGGCCGGCGCCAAGAGAGTTTTTGATTTGTTGGATGAAAAAGTAGAGACCGACGAAGGCTATGTAACTCTGGTACGTGCGAAAAAGGTAGACGGCAAGATCGTAGAGTGTCCCGAGAGAACCGGTATGTGGGCATGGAAGCATGTACATCAGGCGGATGGCTCTGTAGATTATATTGAATTACAGGGTGAAGTGGTATTCGACGATGTGGACTTCGGCTACAATGATGACAAGATCGTGCTGCATAACATCGAGATGTATGCAAAGCCCGGTCAGAAGATTGCATTCGTAGGCTCCACCGGCGCCGGTAAGACCACGATCACGAATCTGATCAACCGTTTCTATGATATTCAGGATGGTAAGATCCGTTACGACGGCATCAATATTAACAAGATCAAGAAAGCGGATCTGAGAAAATCCTTAGGTATCGTACTGCAGGATACCCATCTGTTCACCGCTACCGTTATGGAGAATATCCGTTTTGGTAAGCTGGATGCTACGGATGACGAAGTCATTGCCGCAGCGAAGTTAGCAAATGCGGATACTTTTATCCGTCAGCTTCCGGATGGTTATAATACAGTCCTCACCGGTGATGGTGCGAACTTAAGCCAGGGGCAGAGACAGCTTCTGTCCATCGCCAGAGCCGCAGTAGCGGATCCGCCGGTGCTGATTCTGGATGAGGCTACCAGCTCCATCGATACCCGTACTGAGAAGATTGTACAGGACGGCATGGATAAGCTGATGAAGGGCAGAACCACCTTTGTCATTGCCCACAGACTGTCCACTGTCAAAAACAGTGACTGCATCATGGTCCTGGAACAGGGACGCATCATCGAGCGCGGCAACCACGATGAACTCATCGCCCAGAAGGGCAGATATTACCAGTTGTACACCGGTAATGCCATCGCTGAAGGCTAAGAGAATTTATGATTTGATAGTGAACAGTGCCCGGATCAGGGAAGATATGATTCGGGCACTGTTTTTATGGATATGTGATGTTTGTGTCTGGCGGAGCCGGACGAGGGCACAGCCATCGCCGCAAGCACATACTGTGCCCATGAAAAAATAAAGGTTTACAACTAGATAGAAATATGATGTAATATTGTTACATTTCATCTGACCATGAAACTCTATTTACAACTCTTGTAAAAATCTAGCTGTTTTCAGCAGAATTTCAACAAAAAGTAACTGATCAAATCACAATAAAATAAGAGAAAGGCGAAGTCATGCTATATCACCAGATGCTAAGAGAAAAAGAAGTGCTGGGCCAACGGGAAAAAAACATTTTGGAACGACTGCAGACATATCCGGCAGGTAAACTGATCTATTCTCAAAACGGTAAGCATAAGAAATGGTACATATCTTGTGATGGACAGAAAATTTATATTCCTAGCAATGAAAAAAATACCGCTGTCTCTATGGCGGAAAAGAAATATTATGAAGTAATGCTTCAGGATATAGTGCAAGAAAAACGAGCAATACAAAGTTATTTGGACTTGTGTAACAAAGAGCAAACGGGAGAAGAACAGTTGCTTGAGACTGCTGTATATGCAGAACTGTTGAAAAAAGTATTTACTTCAGTAAATACAGAAATTGCTGAATGGGAAAAGCAGGATTATGAGAGATGCCCCAAATATCCGGAACAACTGATTCATCCTATTTTCAACGGACAGAAGGTGCGTTCCAAATCAGAGGCAATCATTGCGACGATGCTGCATGTGAACAGGATACCATTTCATTACGAGGAAGCATTACATTTGGGAAAAAGGGTGATTTATCCGGATTTTACCATAAGGCACCCGGTAACAGGCCAAACCTATTACTGGGAGCACTTTGGTATGATGGATAATGAAAATTATGCGCAGGCGGCTTTTCAGAAAATGCAGCTCTATAACATAAATGGAATTATGTTGTCGGATACACTCCTGGCTACTTACGAATCCGAAGAGGTTCCTCTAAAATCCAACATCGTAGAAAATATGATACAGCAATATTTTCTATGAACATTCTTACATGATCTGTTTCCAACTGAAATATCCCACAAAATACAGCATCATAAGCATGGATGAAAACAGTAATATGGGAAATTTACGGTTTTCATGACGTTGTAGCCAATCACCTTCAAGCTGAAACAGTGGCAGGGCAGACAGGGTATAGTGTCCGGCACTGATCAGCCAGATTGGGGAGTAGGTCAGCAGGAAAAAGGCAGAAGCAATCCTTTTACTATGATTTTTTAGGTAAAGAGTGAACGAGACAATATTTACCTATTACATAATAAAAATAAATCAGACAGCCAACAATACCGGCAGCTACCAGTCGAATCAGCGGTTTGTCATTGTGGTATACGAAGTCACCATAATTTCTCAGAACCCATCCGATATTGTAAAAGGTGAGGAAAGAAAATCCCCCATAACAGATCCAGATGGGGATTATCGGTTTGTAAATCAGCAAAAACACCAGTAAAACAATACCCGGGAAAATATATCGTTCATGCATCCGCACAGAGAATGTGAACATTGTAAGTATGATAAAAGCACTTAATAAATAGTATTTATAGGGTGCATCCTGACAATGCTTTGCAATAATAAAGGTAAAAAGAACAATCAGCAGGATGGCAATGCTTCCCCAGATCCTGGCGGGAAGGAACAGAAAATTACTGTCCTGTTCGACCCCGTTCATGCCTATAAGTGCCCAAAAATTGAAGCCATTGACGGTTGCAAAGGAATAGGAGCCAAGGGTAGAGGTGTATTGTGCAATTACCTTGGTCAGACCAAAGGGAATAGAAAACATCACCATTCCTGCAATCACACAGATTCCACTGCCGAGATGACAGAAAAATTTTTTCCATGAAAAGTCTTTTAGGAAAACATGATCCCAAATACCTACTAAAAGCACAGGGGTAAATACTAACATCTGCGGTTTGGATAAAACACCGATTCCATAAATAGCGTATGCAGGTACCAGCCAATGATTCTTTAGGCAGATGCAAAGAACAACGATAAAGAGTGCCAGAATGGAATCTACCTGTCCCCAGCAGGCGGAGTCCAGAATGACTACAGGATGGAACAAATAAACAGACATCATACAAATAGACTGAAGCTCTGATAATTTGGCAGCTTTGCGTGACTCCCAATAAATTAAAAAGCTGCATAGAATATCGCAACAAATAGCGGGAGATTTCAGCATCAACAGATCCATAGCTGAAAATTGCGCAATATGGAAGTGAGCTCTGATGCGTCCTATGACATACAGCACATACATATAGAGCGGTGGATAATCGGTTAACATATCTTCAGTATAGAAACCGGAAGGACCATATTGTATCATACGGGCAGACCAGTCGGAGAAGAAGATAATATCAAATCCGTAACCGAAGACCTTGATAGCCAGGATCATTCGAATCAAAAGTCCAAGACACAGAAGCGCACAAACGGGAATAAAGGGGTGGAGTATAGTCTTGGAATGCTGAAAAATAAAGTAGCAGGTGAAAACTAATAGTATACTCAACAGAGCAAAAACGTGTAGATACATAAAAACCTCCTAAAGTAAAATGTTTGTATTTATAAAAATTGATTAACCCGAGATCAATACCCAGGTCGGTCTCCAACGTAAGTATTTTATTACAAAATCCACATCCACCGGCTGTCCGGACAATACCGGATAGAACAGCAGGAACAGGGCCAATGCTACCGCGGCGTAAGCGCAGCAGACGATGGTGAAGGTACGGTCAGACATATGCTTCTTCAACTGCATCAGGCTGTACACGATCATCAGTACCACAAAAGGAACACTGGGGAAATAGTGGTAGATGAAAGTGATCCTGGTGACGAAGAACCAGGGCAGGTACTGTGCCAGGTAGCCGACTGCCAGAAAAGCAGCTGTTGCATATTCTCTGTGGGACAGGGTAATTGCAGTATCTGTGGAGCTCTCTGTTTTTGTGTGTCTTGTCAGAGAACAGAGAAACGCATTATTGCGAATTAACAGGTACAGGATGTAAATAAATGCCGGAATACCGATCCACCATACAACAGGATTGCCGAAAGCGCTGATCCCCTCTTTGATTGCATCGGTCACATATCCCGAATAATACCAGATCGGACGTACCATGGTCGGCCACTCATACCAGGAGGAAGAGTAGGGATGTGTCGCTTCCAGACCACTGTGGTAGTTGAACATGGAAGTCTGGTTCGCCAGCATACGGTCAAACAATCCCGGATGGGAATTGTCCACAAATGGCAGGTAGGACAGCAGATAGATCACTGCCGGAATCAATACGAAAAAGGTCAGACAGAAATCAATGGTCTTGATCGTATCGTTAGGGAAATTCTTCACTATGTATTTATGATCAATACCGTTTGTGCTTTTGCCGGGATGTGCTTTGGCATAAAGGTATTCCCGGTAGCGCCGCAGCAAGTGCGCGAAAAACAGCAGTGCCAGACCACATCCGGCATAGACACCGGTCCATTTGCTGGCAATGCCAAGCCCCATGCAGACACCACACAATCCTAATGGAATGAAGGTCTTATGTAGTGGCGTGTCATAGAAACTCATGCTGCAATAGCTATACATAAAATAATACATGGCAATCACGAAGAACGTAATATAGACATCAATCGTTGCAATTCTCGTCTGTGTAAAATGCATAAAATCAAAGGCAAACAGGAAGCAGGCGAGAGCCGCTGCGGGAGTATTACCGGTCATTTTCTTCCACAGCAGATAGAGGAAGGGCAGCATGGCGATGCCAAATAAAGTACCCATGATCCGCCAGCCGAAGGGATTCATCCCGAAAATAGCGATACCCACAGAAATCAGATTTTTGCCCAGAGGCGGATGCGTATTTTCATAAGTGGGCAGTCCGTGGAGGAATTCATAAGCCGTACGGGCATGATAGATCTCATCGAAATACATACTGTTACGGAAAGAATAGCGTTCCGGGTAGCAATCGCTCTCATCGAACAAAGTCTCATAAGCAGAGGCATTCACAGGGCGCAGGATTTCACCGTCCGCATCCGTGAAGACCAGCTCGATCAGAGACGCATCCGTATCGGTCAGTATGAGACGCAGGCAGCGGGCGTCTGTTACGCCTGCCTGCCGGGTCAGATCTTCCAAAGACACATCCTGCCAGGTGAAGACATTATTCAGAATGATCTCGCCCAGATACGTCCAGTCCTCGGCCTTTGAGCTACGGACTTCAGCCGTAAAATGCCGCTGATGCCAGGGCGCGATGTAACTTGCCAGGGTAACGGGAACTGTATTTTCCGGAAATTCCAGTTCAATAACCTGATTCTGTGTCATATCGTAGGTTGTCTCGGGAGCCTTGCGGTCGCCCAGGTCATAGAGTGCAAAAAAGCTGTAGAGAGCACAGATTGTCAGCAACAGACACAGGTCTGCTCTCGTGAAGCGCAGACGTTTTTCGGAAGGCGTGGGTTCTAAAGGAGACAGAAAATGTTCCCGGAACAGCTGCCATAGTCCGGCACCGGAGACTGTAGAAGAACTGCGGCTTGCTCCGGCATGCCTTTTTACGCCATTGACAATAGTCACCGCTTCCCCATGAATATAATATTTCCAGATGATTTTGTAGAAATCATACAGACAATATAACATGCCTGCAGATACCAGTAGAATTATGGGGGCCTTGCGGTCATAGTTCTGCGGATCGTAATGGTACAGCACGTTGGCAGTGTTGTAGAAATGTAGCGCGGCGAAACCGGCATAACATTTCCACAGGGAGCCGGCGGATTTATACAGACAGCAGAACAGCAGCAGTGCAAGTCCCGGATATAGATAGCGTTCGTGCATTCTGACAGAAAACAGGAACATAGTCAGAATGATAAAAGCACCGAGGCAAAAATAGCGTGAAGGTTCTTTTCGGCAACGCAAGGCAATCAGAAAAGTAAAAAGAACGATCAGCACAATGGCAATGGATCCCCAGGTTCGGCAGGGAAGGAACAGAAAGATCGTGTTCTGGTCCACCCAGTTCATGCCTAACAGCCCCCAGAAATTATAGGCATTAACCGCCGCATATTCATAGGAACCCAGCGTGGAAGTATACTGCGAGGTGGCGGCATCCAGACCGAAGGGAACGCACAACAGAAGCATGCCGCAGATCACAGCCAGACCGCCACACAGATTATAAGAAAATTTCCTCCAGGAAAAATCCTGCAAAAATACATGATCCAAAATGCCGACCAGAAGGACGGGAGTGAAGATCAGTGTCTGCGGCTTTAACAGAACTCCAATACCGTAGATCGCATAAGCCGGAAGCATTTTGCCGTCCATAAGAAACAGGCACATCAGGATCACCACCAGGGTGTGAACGGAATCCACCTGCCCCCAGCAGGAAGAATTCAGGATGATTGCCGGCTGGAATAGGTAAGCACAAGCTACACATACAGATTGTATTTCGGAAAAATGCAGTCTTTTTGTCGCCTCTTTGTAGAGCAGATAGCCGCAGGCCATGTCGCACAGAATAGCAGGCAGCTTTAACAGCATGATATGCAGGCTGGAATAATAAGGGATTCCAAGCAGGGAACGCAGCGCTCCGATGAGATACAGGACGTACATGAATCCGGGCGGATAATCGGTAAAAGTCTCCGCGGAATAGAATGCCCCGGGACCTACGGTGAAGATCCGGTCAGCCCACGCAGCAAAACAGGCAATATCATTGCCGAATCCGTGGGTGGTATAAGCAAGGATCAGACGAAGCAGCAGGGCAGCCCCGAAAATGATCCAGACGAACCGGGTAATGTTTTGGGAATTATGTTTGTCTTCCCCTTTTTGGAAACCGGTATAGCAGACACCGCACAGAAGCAGTGAAAGGATAGCAAAAAAATGTATCATAAGATATAATTCCCCCCAATAGTTTTATGATCACAACTTAAAAATATCAAAAAATGAGTCTTTCGTAAAGACGAATACTTGAAAATAAGTTATAATCATTAGTAAATTCAGACAGATGCAAAAAGGGGACAAACATGAAGAATAAGAAAGTGGAAAATATCATCACAGCAATACTGGCGGCAGCAGTTCTGATCACCGGTGGGATGAGTCTGTATTCCTATCTGTCGGAGCAAAAGGCGAAAAGCGAATATGATGCCATCAGGCAGGAGGTAGTGGTGGAAGAGCCTAAGGTGGAGGAGACAGAAGAAGTACAGGTGAAAAACTACCCCGATCTGCAGATTGATTTTGCAAATCTCAAGAAGACCAATCCGGATTTCAGAGGCTGGCTTTATTTTCCGGTGCTGGATATCAGCTATCCGGTGGTACAGGGAGAGGACAACAATTATTATCTGAAGCACTCTTTTGAGGGAGAAAGTGTAAATGCCGGATGCATTTTCATAGACTGTGAGGCTTCGGCGGACTGGTCGGACCGGAACACCTTCGTCTTCGGACATAATATGCGGGATGAGAGCATGTTCGGTAGTTTTAAAAATCTGTTAAAGGGGATCGTAAGCTGCGAGGAGAACCCGTATTTCTATATCTATACGGAAGATAAGGTTTATATTTATGCAATCTTTGCTTATTACGAGACCAGAAGCACCAGCGACCGCTTCGCAACCTTTACCTCGGATGCTTCCTATGACGATTACGTGCAGTGGGCGACGGAACATTCCCTGTATGCCTCGGATGTGGACTTAAGTGCCAGAGGGAACATTGTGTCGCTCTCCACGTGTTATGGTTCTGCCGGTACCAAGAAGCGCGCCCTGTTACATGGAGTATTAACGGAAACGGTCAATAATTAAGACTGTGTGCCCCTTGTGAGCCTTCAAAAAGACAACCAGAGAACAAAAATAAGCAATAAATCACAATTTTAGTAAAAAATCTGAACCCTTTTTATGAGATCCATAGTCTTAATAGATGTAAAGAGGAACGAAAACGTTTAAGTACGTTTTGGAACGAAGACATGGGATTTCATTGAGGGAGAAATCAGATGAGCAGACTTAGTAAGTATGTAAAAGAAAAAATCGTAAAGGTTCTGGTGGCAGCGCTGGTAGTGGGAACTGTCGCAGGGAACGGAACACTTACGGTACAGGCAGAGGAAGCGGCTACAGTAGTAGGGGAAGAGTCTGTATCCGGTGGTGACGCTGTTGTGAAAGAAAATGTAGTAGCTGATCCGGAGGTAACACCGGAAGCAAATGAGACAGTAAATGCGGTGACTGTGGATATTGCTGGAGTTTTAGGAGCTGCCAATGGCTATGGAATTTTTGTAGAGGGAATTACGGAGCAGAGCGGTGACAGTGAAGCTAATATCTGCACAGGCAGTTTGAAATATTATAATAACATTGGCTATACAGGAAAAGGTACTATTTATGTAGATGGTGAATATACAGGCTCAGGCTCCAATATTGGATGTTCTAATCTGATTCTAAAATCAGCTTCTTTTGAGCAAAGAGGTAATCAATGGTTTGTAAATGGAGTTTATGTAGGAACCACTGAGCAGATTGGAAAAATTGAAAGAGGTCAGTTCGATCTGGCAGGAGCATTTACAGCTATTCGTACAAATGCTGAAAACTTGCATGCAATGGGAACGGAATTGAGTTCTAATGAGATTTCCTTGAATGATGGACAGAATATTTTTCGCGTAAATGGAATTTCGGATTTTGAACCTAAAGTAGCTGTGGAAAACGGTAAAACGGTTGTATTTAATATAACACCTGATGGTAATAATTTTAAGTTGGTAGGACAGAGCACATCTGGCATTGATAATTACCCGGAAGCAGATAATGCAAATTTGTTAGTGTATAATTTTGGAACATATGATGGAACTATTACTTTATCTACTACAAGAGGAACGATTCTTGCACCATGTGCTAAGGTGATTCTCGAAGCAGGAAATAATTCAGGTAGAATTGTAGCTGCAAATTTGAAAACGCAAGCAGAGTGTCACTTTAGTGGAAATGAGTGGCATCCCAGTGAAGAGCCTACGCCGACCGTGACACCGACACCTACGCCGACCGTGACGCCTACGGCAACACCAACGGCAACGCCTACGGCAACACCGTCGACAACTCCTGACAACAACCCGACACCTACTCCGACTCCGGGCGCTCCGGATACGACGCCAACCCCGGATGATCCCGGTACCCCTGCGGATCCTGTAACACCCGAGGCACCGCAGGTACTTGGTGCGAGACGCCACAGAATGGTGACGATCGAGGATGATCCGACACCTTTGGCAGACAGAGCAGTCCTCGGAGCATCGAGACGGCCGCAGACCGGCGACGCTTCCGATGCATGGAATCTTGGTTTTGCCTTGTCCTTGACAGGCCTGGGAGCATGGCTTATCCTTAAGAAGAAGCAATAAGAACAGTAATGACATATATTTACCATAAAATTCATGAAAGAGGGTAAACAAATGAAAAAAAGATGGATGAGTCTGATTCTGACAGTAATCATGATGCTTAGCCTGGCAGGCTGCGGCAGGAATGCAGATCTGTCCTCTGTCAGTCGTGATCCGGCGGACAGTGACGGAACCGTATGGTTCGATGAAGAGGCGGTGGCACTGGCAGGATCTGTACAGAGAGCCGGCATGAGCGAAGCAGAGATTGCCCGGGCCAATGAACTTCGCACCATGGCAACCGATGCACTGGCACTGGTGAATGCGAAGAGAGCAGAGAATGGACTTGCGGAGCTTACCTGGAGCAACGGACTGGAGTCCTGCGCTATGGTAAGAGCACAGGAAGCTGCTTCCAAATTCTCTCATACCAGACCGAACGGCAGAGACTGGTATACCGTGAACAGTGAACTGATGTGGGGTGAGAACCTGGCGAAGGGATATGATTCCGCACAGAGCGTGGTAGATGCCTGGATGGCTTCTCCCACCCATGCAGCGAATATCCTGGCAGGCGATTTTACGACCTGCAGCATTGCTGTCTATGAGACAGGTGGAAAACTGTATTTTGCACAAGAATTTGGTTATTGATCCCAAAAAGTTTCTGCCTAATGGGACAGAAAAATATAAATAAACAGACAAAACAGGGAAAGAGTTGATATTTTTTGAAATATTAACTCTTTCTTTGCACTCATAAGGTAGCAAAAAGGTTCGGAAAATGTTATAATGGTGATACAGCAGTAGTGTTAGCAGCATTGCAGAAAAATGCCGGCTTGAGAAGGTGGAGAGACATCTCGCCGGAGAAAAGAGGTACATTATGAGTGCAAAAACTACACAGAAGGGACAAAAGCGTCAGACCAATGGTAAGACCACGATCCGCGAGCGGCTGCAGAAGGCAATCCGGCGGCTGGTATTGCTATCGATCGTATCATTGGTCATTGTGTCTATGATCATGAATCTGTCAGGTACCCTGAGCAGACTGAAGGCTGATATGCAGGAGATCGCAAAGCTGTCAGCGGATCGGATCCGTCAGGAATTAACGGTATCGGAGACGATCGTATCTGAGCTGGGATGCAGCTATCAGCTTTCCGCGGCTGTATTTACACCGGCACAGAAGCAGGAGTATATTAATCAGCGCGTGGAAGCTTATGGAATGGTCAGGGGGAAGCTGATCGGAAGTAATGGTATCTGTGCCGCTGACGGAACGGATTATAATGATCGTGAGTATTTTAAACGGTCCATGCAGGGAGAAGTGGTGGTATCGGATCCCGTAATTGCCAAGACAGACGGAAAACTCAGCGTGATCATATCTGCACCCGTCTATGAAGGCGGAGATAAAGACGGTGAGATCATCGGCGTGGTATTTGTAGTACCGGATCCGGAGTTCTTAAATGATATTTGCGCAGCCATTTCTATCAGTGAGCATTCCGGATGCTACCTGTTGGGGTCTACGGGTATTACGATCGCACATAGTGATTCCGCCATTGCCCAGGAGCAGAAAAATAATATTGAATTGTCACAGACAGACAGCTCACTGAAGGGAATTGCTAAAATAGAGCAGCAGATGCTTAAGGGTGAGACAGGATACGGAACCTATTTCAGAAAAGGTGCTTATACATTACAGGCGTATGCCCCGATTGATGGTACTAACGGCTGGATGGTGGCTGTAGATGCACCGGTTACGGATTTCCTGGGTTCCGTTGTAACAGGCATTATCATAGGTGCTGCGATCGGTGTGATCGCAGTGGCATACAGCATTTACAAGGCACAACAGATCGGACAGCGTATCGGGGAGCCGGTGGCACAGTGCACAGACAGAATACAGCTGTTAGCACAGGGTGATCTGCATACTCCGGCACCGAAGGTAGAGACCGGCGATGAGCTGCAGATACTTGCGGAGGCGACCGCCAGCCTTTCCGATAATTTGCAGCAGGTAATCGGTGATACGGACTATCTGTTGGGAGAAATGTCTGAGGGCAATTTTGCGATCGTAAGTAATTGCAGGGAAGCCTACATAGGAGATTTCAGCGGATTACTGGAGTCTATCCGCAAGCTGAATCATAAGCTCAGTGAGACACTGGGTGAGATCAAAAATGCGGTAAGCCAGGTGTCTGCCGGCGCGGGTCAGATGGCGGATGCCGCACAGGGACTGGCAGAGGGTGCTACAGACCAGGCCGGTTCTGTGGAGGAACTGCAGGCGACCATTACGAACGTCACTGAGATCGTGGAGAAAAATGCCAAGGCTCTCGGAGCATCTTATGAGAAGGCAATGGAATATCAGCAACAGGCCAGAACCAGTGGAGAAGAGATGAAGGGACTGACCGATGCCATGCAGCGGATCAATGAGACTTCCAAGCAGATCAGTGATATTATCGGTGAGATCGAGGATATCGCATCCCAGACGAACCTGTTGTCCCTGAATGCAGCAATTGAAGCTGCCAGAGCGGGGGAAGCCGGAAGAGGTTTCGCCGTGGTGGCTGAACAGATTCGGAAGCTTGCGGATGACAGTGCACAGTCCGCGGTACATACCAGGGAACTGATCGAAACCTCGCTGCAGGAGATCGAAAAAGGAAATCAGATCACGGATAAAACGGCGGAAGCTTTGCAGAAAGTGGTGGAAGGTATTGAGGATCTGGCGAACGAGTCCAAGAAAGCCATGGAAGAATCCAATGCACAGGCAGATGCCATGGCCCAGATCGAACAGGGCATCGAGCAGATATCTACGGTGGTACAGAACAACTCCGCTACCGCAGAGGAGACTTCCGCTACCAGTGAAGAACTGTCTGCTCAGGCGACCAACATGAACGAACTGACAGATGCTTTCCAGTTAAGAAACGAGAAATAATCGGTGACGGTTATCATCAAGCCGGACATTTCCGCATACAATGCATAGAAACAAGCATTGGAGAGCAGCCGTGTTCGAGAAGCAGAATATACAGGAAACCATAAGTAAACTAAATAGTGACACAGTGAAAGGTCTTACCGAAGGTGAGGCCTTTCGTCGTTTACGGCAAAATGGCAGGAACGAGATGAGAGCTGCGCGGAAAAAGACAAAGATACAGCTTTTTCTGGAGCAGTTGAAGGATCCGCTGATCTACATATTATTGATTGCAGCAGTGGTATCCATTCTCCTGGGAGAAGTCAGCGATGCCTTGATCATCGGTACGGTGGTCCGAACATCATACTGCGGCGCAGTCTGTCTTTTACATACATGTTACTTGACCT
>OKRT01000918.1_pt1 | contig 13934 bp, 17 predicted proteins | sample 1601111 | NCBI WGS metagenome assembly OKRT01 (sample SAMEA3541572, study PRJEB24748) | human gut metagenome | biome: human gut; feature: human-associated habitat; material: faeces | place: China | collected 2012 | reverse complement strand
CGCAGGTGCCGATAAACTCGGACAGCACGCCGTAAATATCCACCTCGCAGGACACTTATAGCTGTAAGCCTCGATAGCGGTTGAAACAGGCGAAAAGTTCCTGGGTCCGGGGCCTGGCCAGAAAGGGCACACCGGAGCGGCTCCCACACAGGGATTCCAGACCTTTTTCATCCAACATAGCCTCCAGCTCTGCCACGATCTGACTCAGAGTGTGTCTTCCGTCCATCGGGTGCTGCTGGGCGTACACCATGGCATAGCCCAGGGCGGCGGACTGCTCTCCGTCCTGCAGCTGCTCCACATGCCGCAGGTCGATGGTCTCCCGATTGATGGACACTCCATCCTGTCCCAGAGATTTTAGCTTGATCCGGTCGCCCCGAAATTCCGGAGATGGGGTGGGGCAACGCTTGAAGCTGGGCAGGGGGGCGGGCGGTAGAGAAGTGGCGCTGGCCGGGAACGCGGCGGCCTCCTGCTTGGCCAGCGCGGTGATGTCCTTGGGGACATAGCGGTCCATCTGAAGGATGGTGTCCGCCACATGGAAATAGGCTCCCGAGCTTCCGGCCACCAGAATGGTGGAAATGCCGTGCACCTCATAGAGTTCCCGCACCCGGTCAATGAAGGGGGTAATAGGCTCCATGTCACGGTGGATGACCCGCTGCATCAGCTCATCCCGGACCATGAAATTGGTGGCGCTGGTGTCCTCATCGATAAGCAGCAGGGAAGCCCCCGCCTCCATGGCCTCTACCACGTTGGCTGCCTGGGAAGTGCTGCCGCTGGCATCCTCCGTGGTGAAGGCGGTAGTGTTCTTGCCGTTGGGCAGGTCGTTGATGAACATGGAGATATCCGTGCGGTGGATGCTGCGGCCGTCCTCCGAGCGGATTTTCACCGCACTCTCATCGGTGATTACATATTCCCGGCCATCCCCGGCGATGTGGTTGTATACCCCCAGTTCCAGGGCTTTGAGAAGGGTGGACTTGCCGTGGTAGCCGCCGCCTACAATCAAGGTAACTCCCTGGCGGATTCCCATGCCGGTGAGTTTGCCCCGGTGGGGCAGGTCCAGGGTGACAGACAGCTCCTGGGGAGAACGGAAGGGGACAGCCTCTTTCATGGGCAGGGAGGAGACACCGGAGGCCCGGGGGAGGATGCTCCCGTTGGCCACAAAGGCGCACAGGCCCATCTGGGGCAGTACGTCGCGAATATACTGTTGGTCTTCCGCCAGATCGGCGATGGCCTGGAGATGTGCCGGATTCAAATTACGGTAAAACAGCGTGTTCTCCACGCACCGGGGGAGCAGATCAAAGAGAATCTTCTCCAACTCCCGGGCGTTGATGGTGCGGCCATTGGCGGGAAAACCCACCTCCAGGCGTAGAATCAGCCCGCCAGTGCTGGGATTTAGCCGGCAGGCGGTGCGCTCCAATACCTCCTGACCGCAGCGGCTGATGGAGATGAGTCCGCTGTGTCCCGAGCCCTTGGCCTGGAAGGAGGCCTGACTTGCCTGCTTCCCAAAGCGGCGGGTCAACTCGTTCTGGAGGGCGATACGTTGACAGGGCAGCCGGTAGAGCTCCTTGGGAAAGCCTGCCTGGCGGCCATCCACATGGATGCTCACCTTGGAGGGGGAGGCAAAGGGATCTCCCTGTACGTGGTCGATAGACAGTACATACCCGGGAAATTGATAGGTTCCCCGGGTGTCCTTGTAAGCGGGGTAGCTCCTGCGGTCAATGCGGGAGAGCAGAGTTTTCAGGTCATTGGATGTCTGCATGGAATGATTCCTCCTCTGAGGCACTGTTTTTTTTGTATTATAGCTTGAATTTTCCCGGTTTACAATCAAAATCAAGGGGAGGAGCAGCGGGAGAAAAGTTCATATTGAAACCGGCGTATTTTCCGGTATAATAAATCCAACCATTTTTGTGGGAGTGATTGCCGTGTCAAATACCACCAAGCAGGGCCTGGAAGCATCTTTAAAGCGGATGATGCTGAAGAAACCTCTGGACAAGATCACCATCCGGGACATTACCGAGGACTGCGGCGTGAGCCGCATGGCCTTTTATTACCACTTCAAAGATATCTATGACCTGGTGGAGTGGTCCTGTGTGGAAGATGCCTCCCGGGCGCTCCAGGGAAAGAAAACCTATGATACCTGGCATGAGGGGCTGCTGCAGATTTTTGAGGCGGTGCTGGAAAACAAGCCCTTTATTCTCAATGCCTACCGCTGTATCAGCCGGGACCAGATGGAGAACTTCCTGTTCAAGCTGACCTACGGTCTGATCCGAGGCGTGGTGGATGAGCAGAGCCAGGGCGTAGAGATTTCCGAGGAGGACAAGACCTTCATTGCGGAATTTTATAAATACAGCTTTGTGGGGATCCTGCTGGACTGGATCAAGCAGGGGATGAACGCAGACTATCGGATCATTGCGGAGAAAATTAGTACCACCATGCACGGGAACGTATCCAACTCCATTCAAAATTTTGCCCGTGGCGGCAGAGACTTTACAGATCAAGGCCGATGATAAGTTTTTTATCATCGGCCTTTGTTTGTAAATGGTAAACTGGGGGGAAACGGGGTAGGATAAGGCCACGATCAAGAGACAGCGCGGTAAAAGTAGCGCAAATTTGGAAAGGTGGCTATCTTATGGCAAAGAATCTTGGAAAGTGGACTGCCGCAGCCGCCGGCCTTGCCGGCGCGGGAGCGGCTGTGGTGCTGGCGAAAAAAGCGGCACAGAATAAGCAGGATGCCCAGGCGGAAAGTCAGACGCAGCACTGCAGCGACTACCGCAACACGGAGTTGGGCCGACACGAGAAAAACTCCAAGGGCATCTATTATACCAACGGCAACTACGAGGCCTTTGCCCGGCCGGAGAAGCCTGCGGGCGTGGAGGAGAAGAGTGCCTATATTGTGGGCAGCGGCCTGGCCGCTCTGGCGGCAGCCTGTTTTCTGGTGCGGGACGGACAGATGGATGGCTCCCGTATTCACATCCTGGAGGCCATGGATGTAGCCGGCGGCGCCTGCGACGGCATCTACGACCCTACCCGGGGATATGTCATGCGGGGCGGCCGGGAGATGGAGGACCACTTCGAGTGCCTGTGGGACCTGTTCCGCTCCATTCCCTCTTTGGAGAAACCCGGCGCTTCGGTGCTGGATGAGTTTTATTGGCTCAATAAGCACGATCCCAACTACTCCTTGTGCCGCGCTACCGTCAACCGGGGCCAGGATGCCCACACCGACGGAAAGTTTAACCTCAGTCAGAAGGGGTGCATGGAGATCGTCAAGCTCTTTATGACCCCGGATGAAGACCTGTACGACAAGACCATTGAGGACGTCTTTGACGATGAGGTATTTTCCTCCACCTTCTGGCTCTACTGGCGCACCATGTTCGCCTTTGAAAATTGGCACTCCGCTTTGGAGATGAAGCTCTACTTCCAGCGCTTTATCCACCACATTGCCGGCCTGCCTGATTTCAGCGCCTTGAAGTTTACCCGCTATAACCAGTATGAATCGCTGATCCTGCCCATGAAAAAATACCTGGAGGAGGCCGGGGTGGACTTCCAGTTTGGTGTGGAGGTGACCAACGTCCTCTTTGACATCAAGGGAGGCAGAAAGGTGGCCACCGCCATCGAATGCAAGGTCAAGGGCGTGGAGCAGGGAATCGTGCTTACGGAAAATGACCTGGTCTTTGTCACCAATGGCTCCTGTACCGAGGGGACCATCTACGGCGACCAGGATCATGCCCCCAACGGAGATGCCGAGGTGCGCACCAGCGGCTGCTGGAATCTGTGGAAGAACATTGCCAAGCAGGACCCGGCTTTTGGCCGTCCGGAGAAGTTCTGTTCCGATGTGGCCAAGACCAACTGGGAGTCGGCCACCATCACCACTCTGGATGACAAGATCCTGCCCTATATCAAAAACATCTGCCAGCGGGATCCCCGTACCGGCAAGGTGGTTACCGGCGGTATTGTCAGCTGTCAGGACTCCAAGTGGCTGCTGAGCTGGACCATCAACCGTCAGGGGCAGTTTAAGGAGCAGGAGCCGGAGAAGGTTTGCGTGTGGGTGTACGGTCTCTTTACCGATGTGCCCGGTGATTTTATCAAAAAGCCTATGAAGGACTGTACCGGCAAGGAGATTACCCAGGAATGGCTCTACCACATCGGCGTGCCGACGGAGCTGATTCCTCAGCTGGCCGAGGATAGCGCGGTGTGTGTGCCCACCATGATGCCCTATATCACCGCCTTCTTCATGCCCCGGACTGCGGGAGACCGGCCCGACGTAATCCCCGACGGCTGTGTCAACTTTGCCTTCCTGGGTCAGTTTGCCCAGACACCCCGGGATACCGTGTTTACCACCGAGTATTCGGTGCGTACTGCCATGGAGGCGGTCTACGGCCTGCTGGGTGTGGACCGTGGCGTGCCTGAGGTGTGGGGCAGCGTGTATGACATTCGCTGCTTGCTGGATAGCTCGGTTTGCCTGATGGACGGCAAGTCCCCCCTGGAGATGGAGTTGCCCGGTCCGCTGAATCTGCTGAAAAAACCGGCTCTTAAACTGATCCGGGGGACGGTGGTAGAAAAGGTACTGCGGGATCACAACATTCTCCGGGATGACATGATGTAACACTCAATCAAAATCAAATCGATCAGGGGCGGCGTTTGATTACGCCGCCCCTTGCATTTTTTTGAAGGATAAGTTAGAATAAAGACAAAATTAGAAAGATGACATTATTTTGGAGGTGTGGGAATGCCTAAGGTCGCTTATTCAGACGCAGATCGGGAGCGGGTCCGAGATGATCTGATTACAGTCGCGTTGGAGAAGATGGCGCGGCAGGGGATCCTCGGAGGGGGGCGCAGATGTACACCAATTTGGGGCCATGGTCTTTTGCCGGGACTTGAATGCGAAAAGTCTCCACATAGTCGCTGGCCATTCGCCGGAGCTGCCGGTAGTCCTCCTGGGAGGGATGGTAGGCATACCAATCGATCCGGTCACCATCTACCCAAATATGCGGATCAACGCCATCCCGCAGGTAGGGGTTGTTGGGGATCTTCTGTTTTCCCCATACATCCTTGAACCGAAGAGTCAGCTTGTCCACCACACCCTGATTGCTGTCCAGCAGCGTCAGACGAAGAGCTGCATAGTGATCCGCATGGCCCAGTGTAACAAATTCAGCCCTCACCTGACGGTTTCTGTCCAAGCCACCCAGGCAAGCACGGCCTACAAAGACCGGATCATGGATTACAGCCCCGTCCGCAAACAGTTTGCGGAGTTCCTGCTCAAAAAAGTTGCTCACTTAGTCACTCCTCTCGTGGTTTTGATGTGCAGAGACTTATCTGGAAATACTGTCCCGCTGTTTTCTCTTGGGCGACGATGGATGGATTTTGACCGGCTCCAGGAATGGCTCACGAAACATATTCAAGTATTGTGCCACGGTGCTTCGGATGGCGGCTCGGTCTGCAGCATTTGGTTTATACCCATACCACTCAACTGTTCCATTGTAGATCCAAATATGAGGAGCGACCCCATCCGGAAAATTAGGATTGTCAGGTATCATTTTGCGCCCAATGAGATCGACAATGGGAAGATCGATGTGGTCGACCAATCCGCTCAAACGGTTGATCACCTTCACAGAAAGCGAATCATAATTGCGCAGGACGGCGGGGTCATCGAATTCGATTCTTACTCGTAAATCTCCGCCCAGCGTGCCAAAGCAGGTACGCCCGATAAAAATAGGTTTATGGACGATTGTCCCATCTCCAAACAGATCCCGCAGTTCCTGTTCAAAAAGTGTTTTCATCGGCTCATTTCACGCCCTTTCTGTTTTGGGGGCGTGGGAGGGGGCGGTTGTTGAGGAGCCAGTTCGTCTCGGGACGAATCCCGGATCACAGAACGGTTTTTCCCGCTGATCACCAGGGTGTCCAGTGTATCGTTGCGGATCTCCTCACCGCTGATCACCAATGCGCTGCCTGTGAGACGCACATCCCCGGATATTTTGCCATAGACCGCACAGTGGCCGGACAGAATGGGAACGCCCATGGTATCCTTGTCATTGAGGATCATGGAAAACCCGGAGGCCCTGGCAGAGGCGCTGAGCACAGCACCGCGTATGTAGGCATTGTCCTCTGCCCGCGCATGGCCGGAAAGGACAGCGCCCATAGAGATATAAGCGTTGTCGCAGACGACCGCCTCTCCGCGCAGAACAGCCCCCTTGTCAACATAGGCGTCATTACAGGCAATGGCATCGTCAAAAATCCATGCGGTATCGTCCGGCTCAAAGGAAAGGTTGCTCTCGCTCTCCACAAAGCCACCTAAATCACCTGCTCTGACCTCCGCACTCACATCCCGGAGTGCCCGGATACGATGAAGAAAGGGATACTTTTCGTGCGAGATCTCCGTGATTTCATATTTCTGATTGCTCGTTGTTCTCATCTCCTTTTTTATGCAGCATTTTGGAACAGACTCTCCTGCGCATCTTCCAGACGGAACTCCGCGTCAATGTCGGAGAAGGTCTCGCTGCGATTGAATTTCTCGCTTACCTTGTTGGGCAAGGCCTGCAGCTCCAACATCCGTTCTCACAGGTTTGGGTGGTAGTCATAGAGATGGCGCAGTTCTTTTCTTTTGGCGTTAGGGCAGAACCAGCAGCCCCCGCGGGTTGTAAATGTGTAGACAGGCGAAAGCAGCCCTGCCCGCTGGCAGAGCTGCTTTGCATCTTCCTCTGTACAGTTGTACTTGTCCAGTAAGGAGACCCGGTTCCCGGCCAATCGAAGCAGCCGTTCCTGCTCGTCCTTGGCGATCCCAATATACTGAACTGTGCTGGGCGGCAACAATTTCTGGTATCGTAGGATCATGTGCTTGGCTTCGTTAGCAACGCTGTCGGATAGGCTTAGTGTGAGGACCATGCGTTCCTCCATCACCTCGTCAAAGTCCTTTGCATACGCAAGGGCGATCAGTCGCTTCTCTACTTGCTCGTGGGTTTTATCCACATCAATTTGCTGTTCTGGCTACCACCACTTCTCTTGCTCACGTCTATTTTTTACAAACAATTTTTTCTTCCAGAATTGCCACGCTCATTTAATGTATCACTCGATATTAGCGCATTCAAGGTGCCGGATTCTCATCTCTTCACCATCAATAATTTCTGCAGAAATATCAATCTGGTCCCATAGCGTTTCCCCATTAGGCCAAATTCCATAGGTACTATCACCAGAGGGGGGATAAACAATTACTTTTTCACTCCCAGTAAAAAGTATTTCGTAACTTTCGCTACTCCCTTCATTGTAATATAAGGCAATTATCATTGTCCATCCTCCTCCTAAATCATCAGGCGGAGAAGGGTGATTCACATATTGGATACTTAATAGTTCATCTACAATGATACCAATATTCGCTTGGCCTAGGACTTCTTTTTTTTGATACTCTCCGTCTGGAAAACTAACATTATGAGCATATAATGTAATTGTGCTGACATCTGCATGTAAAACAGGAGATGTGGTCTGAAATTGGAAAAAGGGAAAATACACACTAATGATGAGAAAGCCGGCAAGACATAAACCGAACAAACAAATGACAAACTTTTTTCGTGGCTTCATAGTCAAATCCTTAGTATTTATAGCCATAGTGTGTCAAAGTAAGGGTGGAACCCCCTGTGTAGCTGATAATAGAAAAATTTCGTGTATTTCCTGTTCCGGTGATGGTCCCACTCCGGTATGTTGCACCCGCTTCTAGAGGATCCATCACACTAAAGGTGCCATAATAATTCATACCTCGTATAACCATAAAATGTCCACCCCCAGTAGAGTACTCGAAACGCCCTATTACTGGACTATCTTTCGAGCTAAGGGAAGACCATATGTTTGGAAAATTGTTATTATTTCCGCCATTATTTGTGTATTGCATGTTGCTGAAAAGTGCGTTCATTGTGTTAATGACTTGCGCACAACCCAACGCCGTGTTATACCCATACATATCTGCAATATCTTGTGCAGTATATACTGCAGAGCCTGGCCCATAATATTTATAATTAACTGTACTTGCGACACAGGCTGCCCAGCAGATACTACTCCCTGTTGGTTGCAAAACCTTTGGAACGGCCAAATAGATACTATCATCATCTTCTCCAAGAGGTCGAATCTGCAAATCTGGAGTTAGTGGCTTCGTTCCCAAAAGCGATACTCCGTTTGCTTGTTGCAATTCAGAAGAATTTACTGCGGTTATATTGCTCCTTCCAAAATCCATGTTCATCGGATAATCTGCTAACTTTATCATTGTATGCTGGGTTAACAGATATGGTCCATCACTATCGTAAACAATAGATACCTTGCAATTCGGCATTATGGATTGAAGTTGCTCGACAAAAGCTGTTGAAATAGATACAATGGTATCCCCATTGACTGTAGTAATTGCCGCCATAGAGACAACCTTATTCTCTCCATCAAATATTGGATAAAAGTAAAGGTCCAATGGAACCAATTTATTATTGACGATTTCAAAAGAGGGAATGTATTGCCCCAAAGATAGCTCAGAAATGTTAAGATCGTTCAAGCCATAGTGTTCTTTTTCGGGGAGTATACTTAGTATTGCTGCTTCAATTTTATCATATATCGGTTGGTGTATTTGTATATTTGTTTCGTGGGGGGTTACGGCAAAAGCGTTTGGACTAATGGATAAAGCTATCACAATAGAAAAGATAATGGAAATGGTCCTTTTTGATTTTAGTGTTATTCTCATAATGCACCCCTTTCGTATACACAGAACCTATTTGTAGCCTATTGTTTGTTCCTTTGCTCGCATTTTCCTTTGTAGATCACACCAATTTTACCCCAACACCCGGAATAAAATATTTTTAAATGAAAAACTAACTCAAATGCGTTAATTATAAAGCCTAACTGTTCTAGTTTAGGGAGATCGATTCCCCAAGCTTAAAGAAAAAGAACTGTTCATATCATCTTTGTGTATTTGAATGGTAGCGCGTTGATTGATCGTTAATATTTAAAGAATATATTATCCAACAATACAGAGGTTATAGCGAATGATGGAGAAACAACGACGGAGATCACAATGAGTAGGAAACTTGTGCTATTATCCTATGCTACATAGCAACTATATTCAGCAAAATAGACAATAAAATTCTTTTTTTATATTATAAATATAGCATAATGCCAAATACATGTCAAGGTTGCGTTTCGTGATAGGTCGAACAAACTAACTCTTTTAACATCTCTGCCGGGAAACCGCATGATGCTTGATTGAGACTGCAAAAGAAAACAACTTGTCATCTTATCACTATACCGTCTCATCCAAAGGGCTCCCCATGTTCCAGAGCCAGTAATATGGTGGCAAGACTGTCCTTGCCGAAGGAACAGGAGGCAACATGTTTCAACGGTCCGACACACCTGCTTCCTTGATGCGACAGGCGTTGCACAGTACCTCCGCTTTGTCCGTCTGCTCCCAGGGAGCGTCCGGATGGGTAAAGTGGCCATAGTTGCAGAACTGAGCGAAGATGGGCTTGTCCAGTCCGAGGGCGTGACGCATCCCGGCGGGGGTCAGGTCAAAGACTGCCTGGACGGCCTGTTCCAGCACATCATCCCGGTATTCGCCGGTTCCTTCGGTATCCACGTTGACCGCCACGGGTTCAGCCTTGCCAATGGCATAGGCCAGAGTGACGGTACAGCGATCCGCCAGCCCGGCAGATACAATGTTTTTTGCAATATAGCGGGCCATGTAGGCTCCGCTGCGGTCCACCTTGGTGGCGTCTTTCCCGGACAGCGCGCCGCCGCCGTGAGGGGCCAGTCCGCCATAGGTATCCACCATCAGCTTGCGGCCCGTGAGGCCGGTATCCGCCTCAAATCCGCCATAGACAAACCGCCCCGATGGATTGATCAGGATCTCCGTTTCTCCATCGGGCGGCAGCTCCTGCAGTGCGGGCTGGATCACATGGTCCATGAGTTCCTCCCGCAGCTGGTCCAGGTCTTTCTCCGGGTCATGCTGGCAGGACAGAACCACCGATGCAAGACGCACAGGGATATCGAAGTTGTACTCCACAGACACCTGCGCCTTGCCGTCCGGACGCAGGCCCTGGATCATCCCGGTTTTTCTGGCGTTGGTCAGCAGCCGGGTGAGCCGGTGGGCCAGGATGACCGGCAGAGGAAGATAGGATTCTGTCTCATCACAGGCAAAGCCATACATGATCCCCTGGTCGCCAGCCCCGGTCTGGACTCCTTCCCGCACAGCGTAAGCAATATCGTCGCTCTGGTCGTGGGTGATGACCTCGATCTCATAGTCCAGCCCAGTGTACCCAGCTTCCCGGATGGTCCGGCAGACAATGGAGGGGATATCCGGCATGACCTTTGCCGAGATTTCTCCGGCCACCAGCACTTTGCCAGCTGTGGCCAGTACTTCGCAGGCCACATGGGCGGAGGAGTCACCCTTGAGACAGGCATCCAGAACAGAATCCGCGATGGTGTCACAGAGCTTGTCAGGGTGACCCTCGGTAACAGACTCCGCAGTCAAAATGTATTTATCTCTCATGGTCGATTTTCCCTTTCTTTTTTATGTGTTGGTCGCCTACGATCCGTCCCTGTTCTCCGGCTGCCGTTCGCACAGGAAGGATCTGCACGTTGTCGTACAGGGACTTGTATCGCTGAATCTGCTCATCCGTCAGGGAAATAAAGTCCTCCTGGCCAAGTCCAGCGATGAAGAAGGTGCCGCGGATGATGCCATAGGGCAGATAGTCCTTATCCAACAGCGGACGATTCATCGGCAGGCCAAGGAGCTTTCCGTCAGCATTGCACACCACGGCAACCGGCTCTTGGAACGGATACACAGCTTCAATATCTCCTCCTACGAGCTGCTGCATATCCGTGAGGCTGTCAATCTCCTGCACACGGCAGGGCTTTTGCGGTTCTACCACTAATACTTTCATGTGCGATCATTCCCCCGATTCCTTTTTTTCTTTTTGCTGCCATATAGCGCATTGAAATCTGGCCTGGGGCGGTCTGCCCGCATCCGGTCCGTTCGATAACAGAAGATGTAGAATTTCTGCACTTGCGGGAAAAGCCGAAGGTGGTATCGATATTGGCTGCTGTCCATGCGGAATGCGTAGAAGGTCTGTCGATCAGACATTCGTGCCTCTGGATGCGCTTTGCAATACGTTTCCATGGCGGGAAAACTGTTCAAAGTACCATTGTTTCGCAGTTCGTCCAGCAGTTCATTTAACTCTGCAAGAAAACCTGGAGACTCCAGATCACGATTTTGCCGCATCCAGGTCACCGTGACACCGTCACCAATCTCTCGCCCTGTGAACACGCCTCGCAGGCAGCCTACGCAGGCTGTCTCCTGCAATTTTGTTGTAAACAGTGGATTGAGGTCCCCGTTTGATGCATCATAGATAGAAAACTTTTTATCCGGCATCTTATCTCTCTTTTCCGTGCTGCTTTTTGGGGGATTTGGTCTGTTCTATATAGCCGCGATTGCGTTTGACTGTCTCCAGATCCAGTTCTTTGGCACAATGCTGCCACGCCTGTTTTAATTTGGACAGTGGCAGTCCGTTCTGCCGGTAGCCCTCCTGAATGCCCTGGTAATAATATTCCGAGGGCAGAGCAGGAGAGCGCCACCGATCCCCATCCGTCATCACGTAGGCCATGACAGTCAGCTGCCGCCCCGCATGATCCCGCACAGCAACAGACTCTTTTTCGTATAGGTGGGGATATCCCTCATAGAGATCGAGAGACCGCTCACAGCCTGGTGTGATCCGCCAAAGTAGGCCATGTACCTGCTGCCCTTCCTTGGGCTTGATGGTGGCAACGCCATTTCCGCTTGCGTTGCCGCGAAACAGCAGTTCATATCCCTCCAGCACGACAGGCCCCACCACCTGGGCCGCGGGACAGCGGTAGGCCATCTGATCCAGGTTGATGTTGCTGCCGTAGGCGAAATACAATTTATCTTCAGCTATGGTCCAACACCTCCAGTGCGCCGATCTTCGCCAGCGCCATGATCATGGTCTGCGCCTGCGCCTCTACGCCACGATCCGGCAGGGGACAGTCCTGATCTGTCATGCGGATGAAATTGCTGCGAAGCTGCCAGATATAGCTCTCTGTGTCCGGAAACTCCGTGGGGTCAAAGGCAGCTTTCCGAAGCTGGTCCATGATTTCTGTCCCGGTACCCTCGTACACGGTATCTTCAATGCGTATTTTCATCGTGCCACCTCACTGCTTCGGTTTTTCTTTTTCTTATTGACATCGTAACTGTCCTTGTCATAGCGCCATGCCCGATCCCCGTCCAAGTTGGCCAGAAGATGATCCCGCGTGTGCTTGAACTCGGGTCCATTCAACCCAAGGCGTACCAGCCATACCCGAAAGGTGAACAGCTCATTATCGCTTTGCGTCTTGCGCATGACGGTGCTGCGCTGGGCGATAGCCTGGGCCGACATGGCAAGGCACAAATTCACATAGGCAGCAGCGCGGCCTGCGTGGAGCGTGGAATTAAAACAGCGGAATTCGACGGTCCCCCGGAAAAACACGGAATGGAGATTGAGCGCATAGTACCGTGTCCAGTTGTAGTGCTCCGTGCTGCCGTTATCCCCCTCATACCAGATGGTTTCCAGCTGTGTCAGATTTTTGGTTTCTTCGGATGAAAGCTTGCGTGCCTTTTGCAGCATGGGTTCCCGTACTTTCTGGCAATAGTTCGCTATGCGATAGGAGTTAACCTGGAGTGCCTTGAACAGAATATCTTCTTTGGAATACATAATGCCCAGCAGGTTTTTCAGGCTCTGGCGATTATGGTTTGCGGCATCCACATGGACATGGATACCGCAGGAGGAATTGACTTTTCCCCCTGCAGTGCGGACGCGGCGGACGCATTCCTGAAATTTGGGCAATTCCGCATAGGTCAGTTTGGGCGTGACCATTTCCACACGATACCTCGGATCTGAGGTGGAGGTGTATCTGGCACCCACTTTCTGTTCACCACGGATGCTGCTGTCACTCATCAGCCGCCATTCTTTTCCCTCCCCATCCCGCACATACCAGCTGTCGTAGTAGTCATCCCCACGGCGAGGCTCCGTCCCAAAATAATCTGCCAAGGCTTGTGCCGCCTGTTCACGTGTAATTCCGGTCAGTTCCACTTCCACGCCGAAACACTGATCTTTTAGTCCTACTTCATTCATGTCACTGCTCCCTTCTAAAAGATGTTTCAAAACCTTGCAAACACTGTATCCGTTCGAAAACCGCTGATCCCGGCGAACATATCAAAATAGCGTATCAGGTGATCTCATCTTCTTCCTGCTGCAGGGCAAGAAGAAAGCCGAGGACATTCTCATCCATGTCCCCGGCCTGTGCCTGCTGGCTTTTTTCTGTTGTCAGATCCAAATTGCGCAACTCTTCCCGAATCAGCCCACGGATGGCAGACAGGAGGGCATCCTGTTCATGGGCTTTACACACCATCCGACACACAGCGTCTGTCCGCTGTCCGGCAGGGATGGAACTGAGAATGTGCCACGCCTCACGCTGTTGGGATGATGCCAGAGAAAAAGAAAGATTGAGCCGCCGCTTACCCGCCATGGCCCACACCCCGCGACATCTGCCCCACAAGGCGCTCATATCCTTTAGCGTTCAGGGATACGTCATCCAGGATAAGCGGGCGGCACAGGCCGTCTGTGGCCGAAAGGTGGCGTTTTAAGAGCGCCGCTCCGCCGCCCAGGAAAATGGCGGGCATGGCTCGGATGTCCAGGCCGCTCTCTGTGACTGCCGAGAGCAGGTTTCGGGCATACTTGCCTGCCTGGGCGTGGATAACCGCCCTGATTCGCTCATCCATCCCGCCGGAGCTACCCCGCAGGGCACTCTCGATCTGAGCGGTAGTCATGGACAGCCCAAACAACCGGCGCACCTGTTCGCTGATTTCATCGATACAGCGGATCATGCCCAGTTCCAGACTCCGGCAGGAGGCAGCGTTGGGGATGCGG
>OKRT01000904.1_pt1 | contig 14070 bp, 9 predicted proteins | sample 1601111 | NCBI WGS metagenome assembly OKRT01 (sample SAMEA3541572, study PRJEB24748) | human gut metagenome | biome: human gut; feature: human-associated habitat; material: faeces | place: China | collected 2012 | reverse complement strand
GGGGTCGGGGTCTTTTCCGCCGTCGGTAAGTCCCTCATATTTGACGGTTATATTATTGGCGGAGCAGTACGCGTCGGCGTCAGAACCTTTCGGGCAGGTCACGACAAGCGAGGACGGACAGCCGTCAAAGAGGTCAGAGCCGAACGTTTTGACCGCGGCGTGAAGACGCAGAGCCGTAAGAGACGAGCAGTTTGCAAAGGCGTAATCGCCGAGCGACACCGCATTGTCGGGAATAACAAGCGAGACAAGCGCGGTGCAGTCCTCAAAGGCGGACGCGCCGACAACTTTCAGTGTCAACGGAAGCGTTACGGACGTAAGAGACGAGCAGCCGTCAAACACGGACGGCGCGAGCGTTTTTACGCCCTCGGGAACAACGACGGAAGCAAGAGACGCGCAATTCAGGAATGCGTGGCTGCCGAGGTTTTTAAGGTTGTTCGGAAGCGTTACGGACGCAAGTTTTGCGTCGTTTGCGAACGCAAATCTGCCTATCGAAGTCACGGTTGAAGCAAGAGCGACTTCCGTCAGTTCGGAACAGTTCGAAAAGGCGTAGTAGCCGACGGATGTTATGCCGTCCGACACAACGACTTTCTTTATCTGAGAGCGGTAATCCGCCCACGGAACGGTTGCCGATGAATAACTGTTCATATCACCTGAGCCGCTGACGGTCAGCGTTCCCGACGTGAACGAATAGGTTGCGTTGTTGCCGCATGAACCGGAATAGTTTGCGGCTGAGGTCACGACAAGGCAGACGCAAACGGAGAGCATAATGCAGACCGCAAGCGCGGCGGCAAGCAGTATCTTTGCGCGTTTCTTCATATCCGAATCCTCACTTGATTTTGTTGTCGTTGATTATATTGGAAAGCACTTCGCGTGCAAATTTGTATTCTTCGCCTTTCGTTTTGCTTATGCTTATCAGGGATTTTTCGTTGAAGACACGGACACCCCAATACATCGGAGTTGTCCAATATTTCAGGCTTTCGCTGTTTTTGAATGCAGAACCCTCGGCATTCCAGACCGTGCCGTCATACAGCAGAGGTTCGTCCGTTAAGTCCGAAATATCGCCGAAATAGCCGACTTCCGTCATCTGCTTCAATCCCGCATCGTCCACCATTATCAGCATGACAGAGCCTGCGGTGTACATATTGGAGAAGTTTCTGAGGTTGTCCTTTACCATGTCGGCGTCATGATTTTCGCCGATAAAATAATTTTCTATCTCGATTCTGACCTGCCCGTCGCCGGTATAGTCACGGACATACGGTTCAAGAGCCTTTTTCAGGTTTGTTTTGTCCTCGGCGTACGATATCGGGTCGGCGGAAAGATAATATACAACAACGTCGATATCAACGCGGCCGATACATTGAGAAAGACCTACACCGACGGCAAGCAAAACGACGAGAGCCCCCAAAGTATGCCATTTGTAATAGTACCAAAAATTTTCGAGTTTGCTTTTGAAACTCTTCTTCTCTTTTTTTTCGGCGATGCTACCGTTTGTCATTTGCAAAGCCTTTCCGACGTAAAAAATACGCCTTATAAAGTGATTATATCATATACGGCAAAAAATTTCAACATTTTTTTGCAATCATGCAGATTTTTTGTAATTTTCACAAAGCGCGAACAATGAGATTGTAGAAAATGGACAAATCATAAATCAGGATTTAGCCGAAGATCGCGGAAATGACACCGAGATGTTCAAGCAGAATCTCGATGCCGATAAGACATAGGATTATGCCGCCCGCAAGTTCGGCTTTGTTTTTGAAGCGTGTGCCGAACAGGTTGCCGACTTTAAGTCCAAGCGCGGAAAGACCGAACGTTATCGCGCCTATGCAGGGTGCGGCGATGTAAACGGGAATGTTCGGGATAACCGTGACGAAAGAAATTCCGACGGCGAGCGCGTCAACGGAAGTGGCAAAAGCAAGCACAAGCATTGCCTTGAACGAAAACGACGCGTCTACGCTTTCCTCTTCTTTCGAAAAACTTTCGCGTATCATGTTCGCGCCTATAAGACAGAGCAGCGCAAACGCGACCCAATGGTCGTATTTCTGAATGTATTCTTCAAGTTTTTTGCCGAGGATGTAACCGACGGTGGGCATAAGCGCCTGAAAGCCGCCGAACCACGCGCCTATCAGAATATAGTGTTTGGGGCGCAGTTTCTGCACGGAAAGACCTTTACATATCGAAACGGCGAAAGCGTCCATCGATAGTCCGACGGCTATCATTACAAGATTGACAATATCCATAAAAATCTTCTTTCTCTTATATATGTAAAGAATACGCTTTTCCCCGTTGGGTTTGACGCAGATAAGAGTTTAATACGCTTCTGCCGTCATCGAATGCCGTAAGCAACGCAGCCGTCTTCGCGCATATCCACGGGCGAAGTCGAACGTTCCGCCCATATCTCGGAAAGATCGTAACTGCCGTTTCTTGCGGACGTCCACGGGTCGGCGACTTTAACATTGCCGCTTGCCGCATCGTAGCCGTAAAGGAAAACGCAATGCGTTCCCTTGTTGCAGAGCAGCCCCTTTCCGACCGCGATACATACGACGCCGTCGTTTTCAAGAGCGGAAAGCAAGTCCTCATATTCGAATATATTCAGCGTAGTCGCTCCGTAATGCTCGGCGGCAAGTCTAATCGCCGAACCGGAAGAACCGCTGAACGTTTTGCAGAACTCCTCGGTGTTGTCGTAAAGCCAAGTTGCGACCTCTATCGGGGTCACATTTATTCCGATGTAAGAAAGAGCCATCGCCACGGATGTGGGCGCGCAGCCGTTGCGTCCCATGGTATAGTTGCCGAAACGGGCGTTGCACCATCTGTCTTCCCATTGCGAATAATATTTGAAAATACCCGCTTTACCGCGAAGCCGCGGCACATCGTCGGTCTTTTTCTTTCCGCAGACGGAACAGGCAAATTCGGCGCGTCCCTCACCTTTTTCGGTCGGTTCGGAAATTATTTGTCCGCGCTCCCATTTATGATGCGCTTTCAGCGTTTTTCTCTTTTCAAAACCGCATTTTTCGCAGTATTCGCGGTTATACCCGTCCGCTTCGCAGGTCGGCGCCTTTTCCTCGGTTTTTATACTGTGTCCCGTTGCGGGCAGCACGGTTTCTTCGGTCTTTCCGCAGTTTTCGCATATCTTGCGAATATATCCGTCCGTCTCGCAGGTCGGTTCGAGTTTTTCCGTGCGGTATGAGTGCGGAATGACGGCAAGAACCCGAACGTGCGCTTTCTCGCACACAATGCATTTTCTTGTCAATGTTCCCGTTTCGGTGCAAGTGGCGGGAATGCGGGTATCTTCAAATATGTGGCAATGGTCGTCCTCTCCGCCGAACGCAACCGAATAGAACACGGTCATCGCATCCGCTATATCGACATCGCCGTTGCCGTCAATATCTGCGGCATCAAGCGCGGCTGCCGTCAGTCTTTCTTTTTGTGCGACGTGATAAAAAACAAGCATTGCGTCCGCTATATCGACCTTTCCGTCGCCGTTGACATCGCCTTTTGCAAGTTGCGGCAACGGCGGCTCGGGCTCGGTCGTCGGAGGTTCGGATTCCGTCGTAGTCGGGGTGAAAGGCTCCGTCGTTGTCGGATTCGACGGTGTTGTCGGCGGCTCGGGCTGCGTCGTCGTAAAAAACGGGTCGGGCGGCAATGTCGGGTCAACAAAAGAGCCTTTCAGAGCCGAACCGTCGGCATTTTCTCCCGCAAAAAGAACGAGCGAAAACGCAAACACGACCAAAAGCACCGTCGGCAATATGCAAAACAGACTTTTCATTCCTTTTTTCATTCGTTTTTTTCCTTTTTTCTTATGGTTTTTGCAGAATTTCCGCAACAGCGCGGGCAACTCTGCCCTTTTGAGCCAAAACGGTTCTTTGCGTTATGTCGGCTGATTATACAAACCTGACAAAACGCCTTTTATTTATTCTGCGCAAAACCCGCCGAGGCGGCTGTCTGCCGCCCGACGGGGGGTCTCCGGCGGGGTAAAACCCGTCGGATTCAGATATTTAATTCTTTGGTTCTTACTTGATCCTCAACTTTTGCGATAAAGGCGGAAAGCGGCATCGAGCCGAGGTCGCCCTCTTTGCGGCTTCTCAGGCTTACGGTGTTTTCTTCCTGCTCTTTTTCGCCGACGACTATCATATACGGAATCTTTTCAAGCTGCGCTTCGCGTATCTTGTAGCCTATCTTTTCGGCGCGGTCGTCGAGTTCGGAGCGTATGCCGCGGTCGATGAGCGTTCTGTTTATTCTCGCGGCGTAATCCGCGTATTTCTCGGAAATCGGAAGCACTTTTACCTGAACGGGGGCAAGCCATGTCGGGAACGCGCCCGCATATTTTTCTATAAGCAGAGCCAGAGTTCTTTCATAGCAGCCGAGCGACGTTCTGTGAATAATGTACGGGTTTTTCTTCGTGCCGTCGCGGTCAACGTATTCCATGTCGAAGTTCTTCGAAAGCATCTGGTCTATCTGAATGGTTATCAGAGTGTCCTCTTTGCCGTGAACGTTCTTTATCTGAATATCGAGTTTCGGACCGTAGAAAGCCGCTTCGCCGACACCCACTTTGTAGGGGATTTCAAGGTGGTCGAGAATCTTTTTCATTATTCCCTGCGCCTCGTCCCATTGTTCGGGTGTGCCGATATACTTCTTTCTGTCTGCGGGGTCCCATTGCGAGAAGCGGTAACTTACGTCCTCGTAAAGTCCGAGCGTTTTGAGCATATATATCGCAAGTTCGAGACAGTGACGGAACTCCCCCTCAAGTTGGTCGGGAGTACACATCAGGTGTCCCTCGGAAATGGTGAACTGACGCACGCGGATAAGTCCGTGCATTTCGCCGCTGTCCTCGTTGCGGAAAAGCGTCGAGGTCTCGTTGTAGCGAAGCGGCAGGTCGCGGTAAGAGCGCGCCTTGTTCAAATATGCCTGATATTGGAACGGGCAGGTCATCGGGCGCAGAGCGTATACCTCTTCCGTGTCGGATTTTGCGGGGTCGCCCATAACGAACATTCCATCCAGATAGTGATCCCAATGCCCCGAAATCTTGTAAAGGTCGGATTTTGCCATAAGCGGGGTCTTGGTAAGCAGCCAGCCGCGGCGCTGTTCCTCATCCTCGACAAAGCGTTGAAGAAGCTGGATTATTCTTGCGCCGTTCGGAAGCATAACGGGCAGTCCCTGTCCGATAACGTCAACGGTGGTGAATATGCCGAGTTCTCTGCCGAGTTTGTTGTGGTCGCGTTTTTTTGCCTCTTCAAGGCGTGCGAGATGTTCTTCAAGTTCGGACGCTTTCGGGAAAGAAACGCCGTAAATGCGTTGAAGCATCTTGTTTTTTGCGTCGCCGCGCCAATATGCGCCCGTGCAGTTGGTCAGTTTTATCGCCTTTATATTTTTCAGGTCGTAAAGGTGCGGTCCTGCGCAGAGATCGACAAAATCGCCCTGTCTGTAAAAACTTATCTCTTCGCCCTGCGGCAATTCGTTTATAAGTTCCTGCTTATAAGGCTCGTCCGCTTCGAGTTTCAACGCTTCGTCTTTCGGAAGAGTGAAGCGTTCGAGGGTATAGCCCTCTTTGATTATCTTTTTCATCTCCGCCTCGATGTCCGAAAGAATTTCGGGCGTGAACGAAGTCTGTGAATCGAAATCGTAATAAAAACCGTTGTCAACGGCGGGACCTATCGTCAGTTTTGCCGACGGGTAAAGTCTTTTTACCGCCTGTGCGAGAACGTGGGACGTGGTGTGCCAAAACGTTTTTTTGCCCTCTTCGTCCGCAAAGGTGTAAAGTGTCAGCGTGTCGCCGTCCGAAAGTTTTGCCGTCAGATCGCATACTTTGCCGTTAATGCCGCAGCAAAGCGCGCTGCGGGCAAGCCCCGCGGAGATCTGCATGGCGCAGTCGTAAGCGGTAGCGCCGTCCGCAACTTCGAGCGCGGAGCCGTCTTTGAGGATTATTTTCATATTTCTTACCTCTTTTATATATGAATGTTTTTTTTACGTTAAACAGGGTCGGCACACAAAGCGCCGCCTTTTCGGTCAACGGCAAACGGGTAAAAGTTTGAATGGAACTTTTCCGTTTCCGTTAATATTCGAACGATACTTCCTTGCCCTCGGAAAGTGCCTGAGCATCTTTGAGAATGCGGTCGAGCAGCGCCGAAGAGACATAAAAGTGTCCCGTGCCGTTGACGCGGCAGAAGTAGTAAAGACCGTCGTTGCCGAGCGGAACAAATTCGACTTTGGAATCGTTGCCGTTCTTGCCGTAACAGGTCACGGTGACAGCGGCTTTGCCGCCGGGGTCGGAAGCAAGCCCGAGATTGGAAACCGAAATAATTTCCCTGTACAGGTTCTGCATATATTTGGCTGTCAGTTCTTTGCCGTTATAGTAGCCGTGATACGTCACGCTTCCGTCGTCGCCTATTTCGGTGGAAACATCAAACTTGAACGTCTTGTCGCCGCCCTTTACTTCAAAAGCGGAGAGGTCGTTCAGATAGCGGATAAAAACAAGGCTTTGGCAGAATTTGTCCGGTGTGTAATCGACAAACCCGAAGTATTCGTCCGAAACGGCGTAAATAACGTTCGTATCGTCATACATCAGATAAAGTTTTCCGTTTTCCTTGCCGCCGATAAGATATGTTGAATAAAGCGTTGTTTTTTTGCTCTCCGTTGCGGTCGAGTCATAATACGGGTTAGTCACGCCGTCAACGGTCTTTTGCGAAACGTCTACTTCAAAGCCGATACGCACAACGGGTGACGAAGACGTAAATCCGTATTTTTTCAGATCTTCCGCCGTCGGGGCAACGTTCACAACACCGTCCGCCGAAAGCGAAGCCACGCTCCGAGCCGCGCCGCGCACATTGGACGTGTTCGCTCCGAACAGGAACGGAGATGTCATGACCATGGAATCCGCATAAAGATTCGCGCTGTTTTCCTTGTCCGTCGCCTGACGGAACTCGTAATTTTTGCTCTTGTCGTTGTAATCTATCGAAAGGCTGATAAAATCCGCTTCTTCATAGGGTTTGGAAACGGTTAGGTCGAAAAATCCGCTTTGCGGCTTCATCACACGTTCCGCAAAATACGTATTCACGCACCACACGGTGGTTTCGCCGTCGATAAGAAAATAATATGCGCCGCCGTCGGGCGTTTTGTCGCCTATCAGGAACACATCGGTAAAGCCGCGTGTGGAATTGACGGAAAGCGTCACGGAGGGATTGTCAAGCCCGTAAACGGAAAGGTCTTTGACGTCCGCTTCTATCAGATTTTCGGAATATATTATCTGAACGCTTGTGAAAAGGTTGGAGACGGTCTCCGAAAGCAACGGCACGCTCTCCGCGCCTTTCATCGTCACTTTGCCGTCCGAGGAACGGACGAGTTCATACTCACCCGTCGAGTTTTTTATTGTCACAGACGCTATCTGACGCGCGTTTATGGTGTAAATCTCATCAAGTTCACGCGCATAGGTGGGCGTCACGTCGCCGTTTTGCGTTACGTCCGTATCGCCCTTTTTCGGAAGAAGCTGCACAAGCAGAACCGCCACGACAAGAACGATAACGCCGATACCGCACGCGCCTATGCAGATAAGTCTTTTTTTTGTGTTCATCACAGGTATTTCCTCTTGCGCCAAGTCACAACGCATACGACCGCACAGCAGGCGGGAACGAGTGCGATGCAGATTATCGCCACGATATAAGTCGTTCTGTCGCTGTCAAACTCAAGCGCGCCCGTCGCAAGGCTCGAAGAGAGAATGCGAACCACGCTGTCGTCGTGTGAAAGATATGAGAATATGCCGAGCGCATATTCGCCCGACGCGGGAGTGTAACCCGCCGCGTTTGAGATGTAATAGGTGTTAAGCAGCGAGGTCGTGCCGAAGCAGACAACGGAGGACATTGTTATTTTTTCTTCCGTTTCAAGCGTTTCGGAGCGGCGGACATAGCCCATAGCACCTATCGTGTGCGGTCCCGATGTGTCGCCGTCCCGCTTTGTTATCGAAGCAAAATTATCCGAACCGACTTCAAGTTTGCCCTGCGTGTAATCCCTGCCGAACGAATCTTTGCCGAACGTGGAAAGCAGCGGCGTGGTCGAAATCGTGCTTTTGTTTTCAAACTCAATGTTGAGTGCGCGGGTCTTGCCGAGCGTCGTTTTCAGATACGTTCCGTCGTCCGCAAGCGTTCCCGCAATGCCCCTTGCCGCCACGCTCGTGCCGTAATCGAGTTTCAGGAACGGCTCGTAAACGTCAGCAACGGTGCTTGAATTTGCGGGGTCGAAAACGGTCTGCGTCGTAAATGTTATGCCCCATTCCTCGGAAAGGAATTTTTCGAGAAGCGGGTTTTCGGGAGCGGAATTGTCCATAAACACCGCAAGGTTTCTGTCGTATGCGCCGTTGTGATAAAGATAATCGCGCAGCGCCGATATATCCGAGGTGGAATATGTCGTTTTCGGGTTTGCGATAACAAGTATTTCAACGTCTTCCGCAAGTGTCGCGGACGAAAGATCGACCGAAAGTTTGACTTCGTAGCCGTTCAGTTTGAGAAGTTCCTCAAAGTACGGAAAATCTTCTTCGCCGTGTCCCTTGACTATACCGATTTTCTTGACGTCGGTCATCGTTGTGTTTCTCATCGCCGCGTCAAGTTGGCGTTCGAAAGAAATATACTGAACGCCGCTGAAAACATCGTCGTAAATGAACGAATACTTCTGCGTCTGCGGGCAGTAAACGGTTATGTAAACGCCGTCCCCGACGGTGATGTTTCTTTCTTTGAAAAAGCCGGGATTATAGCGCGTGTCCACATAGGACACGGATATTTTATCGGACGTTTTCGCAAAACTGTCAAGCAATTCGGCGGTGTAACGCTTGCCCGAATAAACTATCCGCGTTTTGGTTTCGCCCGTTTCGGAATCCGTGGACTGCGCCGTGTCGTAAGTCGCGCCGCGGAAATCGTCCTCGTTGCCGTTGACGATGACCTCGACCGAATACGGAAGACGTCCCACAATATCGACGGAAACGGAATCTATGCCCGTTATGCGGCTGCCCGAGAAGTCCGCCGAGAGGTCAAACCTCTTGTCAAGACCTGTGAAAAGGATATTTATGAGTATCGCCGCAACTATGCAGACGACCGTGGCAACCGTGGCAACGGAAGCGTATCTTATCTTCTTTTTCATCTTCCGCCCTCCTATTCCCAACGGCGTTTTTCAAGCATTCTGACGGACAGAAACAGAAAAACGGCTGTTATGGAAACGTAAAAAACGACGGGCGCAAGGCTCAAAATGCCGAGAGCAAAATCGCCGTAGCGCGAATAAAGGCTGATACTTTCAAGCGCTGTGCCGAGCCTCGAGGGCAGATATTTTGAGACCGCGCCGATTATGTACATAAACAGCAGTGTGCCGAAAACGGCGGCGACAGTGCTTATCTGATGTTCGGTAAACGTCGATATGAAAACGGCGACGCTTATCATCGCAGCGCCGAGCAGCAGCACGCCTATATACTGCACAACGAACGTCGAAACGTCAAAATCGCCGAACATTCCGAGAATGAGCGCATAAAGGATATTAACGAGCGAACCGAAAAAGAACAGGCAGAACGCGCTGACGAACTTTGACAGCACAACGGTATAAAGGCTGACGGGAGACGTCGTCCAGAGTTTGTCCGTGCCGTTTTTCTTTTCCTCGCTGAAAAACTTAAAACTCAAAAGCGATACGAACACAAGATTTGCGATGTAAAGATAAAGCGAAAAGAACGTATACATCGACGTTGTGTTGTTGTTTATGACCGAAAAGACGAAGCAGATGCCCGCTATAAGAGTGTAAACGCAGAGCGTGAACCAGCCGGTCGGATTCTTGAAATAAACGGTAAATTCTTTTCTGACAAGCGCGCCCATTTACTTCTCCTCTCCCTCGTCCGTTATCTCGACGAGTTCCTCGGTCTGACGGATAAGATTTCCGTCCTTATCAACCACTTTTCTGATTATCTTTTTGTATTTCTTCTTTTTTACGGGTTCGGAAGTCGGTTTATTTTCCGTTTCGGAATTATCCGAAAGCAGAGCCTTTGCCGCGTCACGGCTGTCCGCAAGGCGTTTCGCTTCCGCTTTTGCGTCGCCGCTGACAAGGCTGATGAACACATCTTCCAAAGAAACGCCGAGCGGCGTTACCATAAGAATATACCAATTTTTCTTTGCGCAGAGTTCAAACAGCGCACGCCTGATGTCCGCGCCTTTTTCTGTCTGTGCCATTATATCGGCTGTTCCCTTTTCGAAAACGCCCATAAACTCAACGTTTACAACACCGTCAAGCGTTCTTATCGCCGCGGCGGCTTCGTCCGCAGGTGCGGCAAGACGTATCGCATAACGGTCGCTTGAAGCGGAGATGTTGAGCAGTTCGTCCGTCGGGCTGTCCTTGACAAGATAACCGTCGTTGATGACCAGCACCCTGCCGCATACCGCCTGAATCTCGGAAAGGATATGCGAACTCAAAATTACCGTATGACTTTCGCCGAGCGCGCGGATAAGATTTCGTATCTCCTTTATCTCACGCGGGTCAAGTCCCACCGTCGGCTCATCAAAAATGAGTATTTCGGGGTTGCCGATAAGCGCCTGCGCAAGCCCGACACGCTGCCGGTAGCCTTTTGAAAGGTTCCTGATAAGACGTTTTTCGGTATCCGCAAGTTTTGTTGCTGCAAGCACCTGCGCAAGATGCACGTCTCTGTCGAATTTGCATTTTTTCAAATCAAAAACAAAATTCAGATATTCGCCCACCGTCATATCGGGATAAAGCGGCGGAAATTCGGGCAGATAGCCTATATTCTTCTTCGCTTCGTCCGGTTCTTCGAGAATGTCGTGCCCGTCAACGGACACCGAACCCGAAGTGAACGACGTATAGCCGGTTATCATATTCATCGTCGTCGTTTTTCCCGCGCCGTTCGGACCGAGAAAGCCGACTATCTCGCCTTTTTCAATCGTAAACGACACGTTGTTGACAACGGTTTTTGAGCCGTAACGCTTTGTTAGATTTTTTACCTGAATCATTATATTCTCCGTTCACTTAAAAAGAAAAGGGCGCGGCGGGCTTTTCCGCTTCCGACATAGAGAAGTCTCAAAACACGAGTGATTATTCTTCGTCCTTTTCAACGGCGGTGACCGCTATCGAAAGTTCTTTGAGCTGTGCATCATCAACCGTTCCGGGGCTCTTTGTCATTATCTCGGAAGCGTTCTGAACTTTCGGGAATGCGATAACGTCGCGAATGCTGTCCCTGCCGGCAAGTATCATCGTCAGACGGTCAAGACCGTAAGCCATACCGCCGTGCGGGGGTACGCCGTATCTGAAGGCGTCGATAAGGAAGCCGAACTGCGCATACGCTTTTTCGTCCGTAAATCCGAGCACTTCAAACATCTTGGTCTGCAACTCGGAGTTGTAAATTCTTATCGAGCCGCCGCCCGCTTCCATGCCGTTGATTACTATATCGTAAGCCTTTGCGCGAACCTTGCCCGGGTCGGTGTCGATAAGGTCGAGGTCCTCGAACATCGGCGACGTGAACGGGTGGTGCTTGGCGACGTATCTGCCCTCTTCCTCGCTGTATTCAAGCAGCGGGAACTCCGTTACCCAAAGAAGTTTGTACATATCCTCGGGGTGTGCGGGGTCGTGCGGGATCTTGTCAAGACGTTTCGCAACTTCGCAGCGCAGCGCGCCGAGTGCTTCATACGTTACCTGATCTTTATCCGCAACGATGAACGCGCAGTCGCCGTCTTTCAGACCGAGCGCCGCAATAAGCGCATCCTTTTCCTCGTCCGAAAGGAATTTGAGGAACGATGACGAAACGGTCTCGCCCATCTTTATCCATGCAAGACCTTTTGCCCTGTAAGTTTTTACAAAATCGGTCAGGGAATCAATATCTCTTCTGCCGAATTTATCCGCGCTGTCTTCAACAACAACGGCTCTTACAGCGCCGCCGTTTGCCACGGTGTCCGCAAACACCTTAAAGCCGAAGTTTTTAACGGTGTCGGAAATATTTCTGAGTTCATATCCGAAGCGCAGGTCGGGTTTATCCGAACCAAAGCGCTCCATAGCCTCCGCATAAGTCATTCTCGGAAGAGGAAGTTTTATGTCAACGCCGAGAATCTCTTTGAACGCTTTCTGAATAAAGCCCTCGTTCGCCTCGATAACGTCGTCAACGTCAACAAAGGACATTTCAAGGTCTATCTGCGTAAATTCGGGCTGTCTGTCCGCACGCAGGTCCTCGTCGCGGAAGCACTTCGCTATCTGCATATATCTGTCAAAGCCCGCAACCATGAGAAGCTGTTTGTAAAGCTGCGGCGACTGCGGAAGCGCATAGAAATGTCCCGGATGGATACGGCTCGGAACAAGATAGTCGCGCGCGCCCTCGGGCGTGGAACGGATAAGGTTCGGTGTCTCTATCTCGATAAAGTCGTGATCTGCGTAATACTCTCTGGCAATGCGGCAGAGTTTTGCGCGGAGCATAATGGGGCTCTGCATATCGGGTCTGCGCAGGTCGAGGTATCTGTATTTAAGTCTGAGTTCCTCTTTGACATTGGAATTTTCAACTATCTCAAACGGCGGAGTTTCGGACTTCGAAAGAATTTGAAGTTCGGTCGCAACCACTTCTATCTCACCGGTGGGAAGATCCTTGCGAACGGCGTTTTCGCCTCTGCCGCGGACGACGCCCGTAACGGAAATGCAGTCCTCGGAGCGGAGCGTATACGCTTTGTCAAACAATTCCTTGTTCGAGGTCTCCTCAAAATTTATCTGAATGATACCCGTGCGGTCGCGAAGATCGACGAAGATAAGTCCGCCGAGCGCGCGTCTGCGCTGTACCCAGCCGTGGACGGTGATTGTTTTTCCGATACTGTCGGAACGGAACGTTCCGCAATATCCGGTTCGTCTGTGTTCGATCTTTTCAAATTCCATATTGTCAGCCTCTTTTAATTTATATTCTGATTATAACGGTTGTTTTTACAAATTCTTCGTCGGAAGCGTGTCCGAACAGAGGTAATATTGCGGCGAAGAACGCCGTTTTTTATTTCAGTTCTTCGGCAAGCGCGTCAAGTTCTGTCTCACGTTTTTCGCCATCCGACATTCTTTTCAGCACGGCTTTTCCGCTTTCGACCTCGTTATCGCCGAGAACGAGCGTGTATTCCGCGCCTATTTTATCGGCATATTTCATCTGCGCTTTCAGGGAGCGCGACGAAACGTCCGTTTCCGCGGCTATGCCCTTTGTGCGGAGAGCGTATGCCAAAGCGGCAGCTTTTTTCGCGCCCTTCTCACCGATATTCGCGATATATACGCGGCAGGTGTCCTCTTTGCCGAAGTCACAGCCCTGTTTTTCCATAACGAGCAAAAGTCTTTCAAGTCCCGTCGCAAAACCGAGCCCGCAGACCTGTTTGGAAGGGTCGAGGTCGGTTATCAAACCGTCATAGCGTCCGCCGCCGAGCACGGTTAAGCCCGTTTCGCCGTCCACGAACTCGAAAACCGTCTTGGTGTAATAATCAAGTCCGCGCACGATGGAGGTATCGACTTCATAATCTATGCCGAAATTTTCAAGACCCGCTTTGAGTTTGGCGAAGTGGTCGGCGCAGTCCTCGCACAGGAAATCCGTCACTCTCGGCGCGTCTTTTGCTATCTTTGCGCAGTCGGGATTTTTGCAGTCCAATATACGCATCGGGTTTCTGTCCAGACGGTCGCGGCAAGTGTCGTCTTCCAACGCCTCGGCCATGTGGTCGGCCTCATTGCGCATATGCACGTCAAGGATGCCGTCGTAGCGGGCCGCGACTTTGGCGAGCGCGACGAGTTCTTCCGTGGACTGGTACTTGTTGGGCGTGTAGATGAGTCCCGCCGAAATGCCGCGCGCGCCTTCCTCCATGCACCGGGCCACGCTTTCTTCCATAAGGCGCAGTTCTTCGGCGGTGGGCGGCCTGTCCTCCATGCCCATGACGTCGAGGCGCACGGTGCCGAGCCCCACATAGGAGCTCAGGTTGACGCTCGGTTTCGCGGCGTCGAGCGCATTGAGATAGGAGGCGAACCCGTTCCAGCCCCACGGTTTCTGGGCTACGCCGTCGAGCCCGGAAATGCTCGTGCTCCACGACTCCTTGTTCTTGTCGCTGATGG